>Ga0306920_100004373_pt1 | contig 18097 bp, 18 predicted proteins | sample flu12Cox44000170_FD_204666 | JGI IMG/M metagenome (GOLD analysis project Ga0306920, IMG submission 204666) | Lab enrichment of tropical soil microbial communities from Luquillo Experimental Forest, Puerto Rico - flux4day.12C.oxic.44.000.170 (v2)... | ecosystem: Environmental > Terrestrial >... | reverse complement strand
GCAGTCGAAGTCTCTCAGGTATCCGGCACCTCGACCATCGGCGGCATCCAGCAGCCCATCATCGCGCAGGACAAGATCGAGCACGATATCCGGCTCCGCGAAGGCGAAGTCAGCGTCCTCGGTGGCTTGTTTACGAAATCGGACACCAAGACGATTAACGGCTGGCCCGGCCTGGCGCAAATCCCCATCCTGAGGTATCTGTTCGCTGACAACAGAACCGAGCGGCAGGAGAACGATCTGCTCATCGTTCTCATCCCGCGGATCGTTCGCATGCCCGACTGGAGCAAAGCCGACCTCCGTCCCATCTCTTCCGGCGTCGAGCAGAACATCACCATCCGCAGAGAGAGCGATGTGCGCACTCCCGAAATGCCCAGGCCAGGGGCTCCCTCGCAGCCACCGCAGGCTCAGTCGCCCGCAGCCGCAGCGCCGGGTGCCGCCGCTCCTGCCCCCGCTCCGTCCGCCGTCTCTACCGGCATGGCCGTCGCAGGTGCGCGTCTCCATTTCGATCCGACGGCAGTCACCCTCACTCCTGGCCAGACCGCTACCCTCGCGATCGCCGTCGACAACGTGAACGATCTCTACTCGATTCCCATGATGCTGCAATTCGATCCGGCCGTCATCAGCGTGGAAGACGTCCAGCACGGCACTTTTCTGTCGACCGGAAACCAGGAAATCGCCATCGTGCAGGGCGGCGACAAATCCCGCGGCCAAGTCATGATCGCTGCTACCCGACAGCCCAACACGCCCGGCGTCAGCGGCAGTGGCACGCTGCTCGGCATTGTGGTCAAAGCTCTCGCTCCGGGTTCTTCAAAGCTTTCTATCGTGCAGGTCAACGCCAAGGATTCTCAGCAGAAACCGCTGGCGCTGGTGACCAACGAGGCCACTGTGCAGGTCAAGCCCCAGTAACGTTCCTTCTCGGAGGGCGCGGGCTTCCGGCGGCTTTTCTCAGCCTTAAAATGGCGTTAATATTCTAAATAGATGTCCGAAACGACGATTTGCAGCCGTAAGCGGAAGCGCAAGCGCGCTCGCGGCCCCGAGACCGGCATGACTTTGATCGAGCTGATCCTCGCCTGCTCGATTCTCGTTATTCTCGCTTCCGCAGCCCTGCCCGTGGCCCGCTACTCCATCGTTCGCAGCAAGGAATTGGAACTGCGCCGCGACCTCCGCGAGATGAAGGATGCCGTTGATCGCTACAAGGATCTGGCGGACAGAAATCTGATTCGCGTCGAAGTGGGCAGCGAGGGCTATCCCCCCGACCTCGAGACCCTGGTCAAAGGCGTCCAGGTGGGCGCCAACGCCGACAAAAAGATCCGTTTCCTGCGCAAGGTTCCGGTGGATCCCATGACCGGCCAGGCCGATTGGGGCTTGCGCTGTGTCTCCGATGATTCCGATTCGACGAACTGGTGCGGCAAGAATGTCTTCGACATCTATTCCAAATCGCAGGGCACTGCGCTCGATGGAACCAAGTACTCGGATTGGTAAGCCATGAACAGAACACGAACAAAGGAACTGCAGCTCTCAGATCTTGCGAAGAGAAAAACCGTGCGCCGGTCCGAGCGCGCGTTTACGCTCATCGAACTGCTTATCGTCATTACCATCATCCTCATCCTGGTGGGCATCGCTGCCAACCGGTACGACAAGGCTGTGCTGCGCGCCAAAGAGACCACCCTGCACGCGGATCTGATGGAAATGCGCAAAGCCATCGATAACTACACCATGGACAAGCAGGCCGCGCCACAGTCCCTCGATGACCTGGTACCTCAATACCTCCACACCATTCCGGTCGACCAGATCACCAACGCCAAAGATTGGGTTCCCCAGATGGACAACGTTGTCCTCACGCCTGATCAATCGACCACCGGCATTACCGACGTCCACTCCGGCTCCGACAAGGTCTCGCCCTTTGAGGGCACCGCCTACAACACCTGGTGACCATAGCGCAGCTCGCATGTTGAATTTAGAGAGTTTGCCCTTCGGACTGCCGCTCGAGAACGCGTTCCCTGCCCCTTGCGGGCGGCAAGACCGTCTTCGGCGCCCGGCAAAACAAGGTCCCCCACAAAGCGATCCCTAAACCGTCACGGCGTCGCCGCCGGCCGCCCTTCGATTGTCACCAATCCTCCACTGCTGTATTCTGCCTTCGGAAGGCTCCCCCGGAGGTACCATGACCCAATCGTTCTCGCCCTTGGACGGGCTACTGATCACCATCGTGCTGGCCACGCTGGCCGTCGGCCTGCCCGTCGTTTTCGCGTTGGCGATCCGGTTTCTCTGGGATCGCCACCTGAACCTCGGCCGCTCCAAGGAGCTCGAGAAGCTGATCTGGCAATTACACCGCATTGCCACGGCGATGGAGCACCAAATGCACCTGACGTTTCCCGCCGTCCAGCCGGGCACCGAAGAGGCCCATGACCTCGCTTATCTCCAGCAGATCGCTCTCCCTGCCAGGCCGGCTAAACCCGCCTCCGCACCGCCTAATGCTCCGGCACCCGCCCCGACACCCGTTGCCGCGCAGCCGGTCATCCCGCCGCCGCCGGACGAGCAGCCGCCTGCTCCCCTGCCCGCGATTCAGCCGCCGTCGGGCGAGGTTACCCGCCATGGCGTCAACTCCATGTTCGGCCTTTAGGTGCTGGCCCCGCTTCCGGTTCAGCTGCGGGCGATGCCGCGATCGGCAATCTCGAGCGCCTGATCGAGGGCCCGAACGCCCTGGTCGATCTCGCCCTCGGAAATGATCAACGGGGGCGCGATCACAAAGTGGCTGATCCACGCCTGAACCGACACGCCGTGCTTCATCATCTCGGCGGCCACCTGGTCCACGACCAGCGGCTGGCCCGCGATCTTGTCGCGCATGGTGTTGAACGGCTCCTTGCTTTCTCGGTCCTTGACCAGGTCCACGCCCCAGAACATGCCGAGCCCGCGCACATCCCCGATGGAAGGATGCTTCGCGGCGAGCGCCTTCAGCTTCTCGCCAAGGTAGGCGCCGACGCGGTTCGCGCGATCGACCAAGCCAAGTCTTTGCATCTCCCTGATGGTCGCAACCGCCGGAGCCAGCGTCATCGGATGCGCTTCATAGGTATGCCCATGAGCAAAATAGTGCTCGTCGAAATACCTGGCGATCTCGGACGTCGTCGCGCACAAGCCCAGAGGCACGTAGGCCGAGGTGATGCCTTTCGCCGTCACCAGGATATCCGGCCGGACGCCCCAGTGATCCACGGCAAACCACGCTCCGGTGCGGCCCCAGCCGGTCATTACTTCGTCGGCAATCAGCAAGACACCGTGCGCGTCGCAGATTTTCCGCAGCTTCGGAAAATATTCCGCCGGGGGGACCAGCACTCCGTTGGTTCCGGTGATGGGCTCCACGACCACCGCCGCGACATTGCTCTCATTGGCGATCATGTGCTCGAGGTAGTCGGCGCAGGCCACCCCGCATGTCGGATAGGTATGCTTGATCGGACATTTATAACAGTGCACCTCCGGCGCAAAAACGAAACCAGGCGCCTTGCCTACCGGCTCCACGGCCCATCGCCTGGGGTCGCCTGTCGCCGCAATCGAAGCCGTGGTCGACCCGTGATAAGAGCGGTAGCGGGCGATGATTTTCGTCTTGCCCGTATACATCCGGGCGATCTTGAACGCCGCTTCATTCGCGTCGGTTCCGGAAGTGGTGAAGAAAAACTTCTCCAATCCTTTGGGTAAGACTTCGAGAAGCAATTCGCTGAGCCGGGCGCGCGCGTCGGTGGCGTAGGAAGGCGCGATGTAAGGCAGGGATCGCGCCTGCTCTTCGATGGCGCGAATCACCGCCGCATTCTTGTAGCCAAGATTTACGCACATCAGCTGCGCCGAGAGATCCAGATACCGTTTCCCGTCGGCGGTAGTGAAGTAGCAGCCTTCGGCATCAACCACATGCAGCGGATTCCAGCTTTTCTGGAACCGCCACGTCCCGTAGTTCAATCTCTTGGTGGTCTCGGCCACGTTGGGGGGCGTAATCGTTTCGCTCATTCGAGTCTCTCCGTTGAAAACCGCCCTCTATTTTACAGGTTTCCGCTCGGGCTAGGGCGACACCGCCGGCCGGACCGCCCGGCGTGGCCGCGCTGCCGGTTAATGTCAGGACCGCACGGCTCGGGTCTCGGCGGACTCTGCGGCCGCCGCCGGCATTTTGCCCATCAGCATCGTGTAGGCGGTCGCGGAAACGAGGAAACCGACAAACCAGGCGTAGTCATAGAGCCATCGCAGCGCTGGGACCAGCAAGCCGGCCAGAGCGACGACCACTCCGAGCGTCAACGCGGCCAGCGCACGATGGTTGAATCCGTTGCTGTACTCATAGCTGCCGCCCCGGCGATACAGCGCATCCGCATCGAGCGTCCGGCCGCGCACCACGAAGTAGTCGGCGATCATGATTCCGGCAATCGGACCGAGCAGGCCGGAGTAGCCGACCAGCCATCCGAAGATATAGGTGTTGAAATCGCTCAACAGCTTCCAGGGCATCATCAGGATTCCGATGGCTCCGGTGATCAATCCCCCGGTACGAAACGATATCCAGCGCGGATTCAGGTTCGAGAAGTCATTGGAGGGAGAAACCACGTTGGCCGCAACGTTAGTGTTTAAGGTGGCGACGAGCAGCGCGACGAGCGCGATGGAAGCCACGATCGGCTGGTTGAAGCGGCCGAGCAGCACCACGGGATCCCAGATCGCCTCGCCGAACAGCACCGCCGAAGCGGAAGTCACCGCGACTCCGATGAAGGAATACAGGGTCATGGCCGTAGGCAGACCGAGCGCCTGGCCGACGATTTGCGCCTTCTGCGACTTGGCGTAACGGGTGAAATCGGGGATGTTCAGCGCAACGGTCGCCCAAAAGCCCACCATCCCCGTCAACGACGGGATGAAAAAGTGAAAAAACTCCCCGCTGGTCTTGAATCTGCTGGCAGTGCTCAATACCGGACCGAGTCCGCCGGCTTTGCGGGTGATCCACCACAGCAGCAGCAGCCCGACACCCAGCATGAACGGAGCGCCGACGCCTTCGAGGAACTTGATGGTGTCGATACCCCGCCAGATCACCGCCATGTTCAGCAGCCAGAAGGCCAGAAAGCAAACCCACGGCACTGCGGCGCTGCTCCGAGCGCCCGGCCACAGCACGCCGAGCATGGAATAAACCGCCTGCCCGCCGATCCAGCACTGAATGCCGAACCAGCCGCAAGCCACCAGCGCCCGCAGCACCGCCGGAACGTTCGCACCGCGCACGCCGAACGATGCCCGCACGTACACCGGAAAAGGAATGCCGTATTTCGTCCCGGCGTGGGCGTTCAGAATCATCGGAACGAGCACGATCAGGTTGCCGAGCAGAATTGTGCCGATGGCCTGCGTCCAGCTCATGCCTTCTGCAATCAGGCCCGAGGCCAGCATGTAAGTGGGGATGCAAACGCTCATGGCCACCCACAACGATGCGTAGTTGTAGGTGTTCCAGGTGCGGCGTTCCAAAGGAATCGGCGCCAGATCCTCGTTGTACAGCGTCGTGTCGCGAGTACCGCCGGGGCCGCCGCTCATGCCCACGCTCCGCCGTGGGTCGCGCGGCGAAGGTATGCGCCGCGGCCAGCTCTGCCGAGATACTTTCCGTTTTCGACGATCAGTTCGCCGCGCGAAAAAACCTGCCGCGCGTTGCCGCGAACGCGGAAGCCTTCAAACATGGAGTAGTCCACACGCATGTGGTGGGTCTTCGCGCTGATCAGGTGCTCGGCCAAGGGATCCCACACCACGATGTCGGCGTCGCTACCGGGAGAGAGGGTTCCCTTCTTCGGGTACATGCCGAAGATTTTTGCCGGGGCAGTGGAGACAGTCTCCACGAAGCGGCAAAGGGAAAGTTTGCCTTCGTTGACGCCGTGATGGTGCAAAAGCTGCAGACGGTTCTCGATCCCGGGACCGCCATTGGGAATTTTGGTGAAGTCGTCTTTGCCGAGCACCTTCTGGTCCTCGAAGCAGAACGGGCAGTGATCGGTCGAAACCACTTGCAGATGGTCGTCTCGCAGGCCGTCCCACAGTTTGGGAAGATTCTCTTTTTCCCTTAGCGGCGGGGTGAATACATACTTCGCCCCTTCGAAACCCGGGCGTTTCAGTTCGTCGATGGAGAGCAGAAGATATTGCGGACAGGTTTCCGCAAAAGCCGGGACGCCGCGGCTGCGTGCTTCGCGCACCTGATTGAGGGCGTCCTCGGAAGAAAGGTGAACGATATACACCGGGGCGTGCGCAATCTCTGCCAGGGCGATGGCGCGATTCACGGCTTCGGCCTCGGCGATGGTTGGCCGCGTGAGCGCGTGATACACCGGGGCCGTTTTTCCGTCGGCCAGGGCTTGCTGAACGATGACGTCGATGACGCTGCCGTTCTCTGCGTGCATACAGATGAGCGCGCCGTTTTTTGCCGTTTGCTTCAGCGCTTTGAAAATGGTGGCGTCATCGACCATCAGGACATTCGGATAAGCCATGAACAATTTGAAGCTGGCCACGCCTTGGCCGACCATTTCGTCCATGTCTTCGAGGCCGGCTCCGCCAAGATCGGTGACGATCAGGTGCAGCCCGTAGTCTATGCAGGCCTTGCCTTGCGCCTTTCTCCACCAGGCATCAAGAGCGTCGCGCATGCGCGTGCCGCGTCCCTGAATCGCGAAATCGACGATGGAAGTGGTCCCGCCGATGGCGGCGGCGCGCGTACCGGTTTCGAAGTCGTCGCTCGACGTGGTGCCTCCGAAAGGCATGTCCAGATGGGTGTGCGCGTCGATTCCGCCCGGAAGCAGCAGCATGCCGGTTGCATCCAGAGTCTTAAGGGCGGGGGCCGGCGGAATTCCCGGGCGGATTTCCCTGATGGTTTCGCCCTCGACCAGAACGTCTGCGGGAAATGCCTTCTCGGCGGTGACCACAGTGCCGTTCTTAATGAGCAGCGCCATCAGTCGCACGTCCTTCCGGTGACGGGCGGATGCGAGCTGTGCGAAGTGCGCTGCTCCCAGGACTGCGGCGGGAGGTTCAGATCGACCGGCTCCATGGTGATGCAGCCTTCCACGGGACAGACCAGGAAGCAGAGATTACAGCCGACACACTCGGATTCATCGACGCGGGGGATTCGTGCTAGCTCGGTCGAGTAAGGTTCGCCGTGACGGGTGTGCTTCGCCTGGTCCAGCTTGGGAATCGGCGTTACGGCGATGACTTCCCTGCTGTCTGCTTCGCGCATCGCGGGAGTGGCGTGCGCCCCATTGTGCCCGCCGGATGCGACACGGTCCATGTGGATGCACTGGTGGGCTCCGTCCCAGCAGGCCGTGTAACAGAGCTGGCAGCCGATGCACTGTTCTTCGTGGATGCGCGCGACGGTCTTGTAGTTCAGGTTGAGGTGCTTCCAGTCCTGCACGCGGCAGAGGCTCTTCGACCGAAAGTCCGCAATCTTCGCGAAGCCCTTTTCGGACATCCAGTTGGAAAGTCCGTCGATCATCTCTTCGACGATGCGGTACCCGTAGTGCATGACGGCCGTGCAGACCTGCACGGTGCTCGAGCCGAGCAAGATGAATTCGGCGGCGTCGCGCCAGTCGGAGATGCCGCCAATGCCGGAAAGCGGCAGTGCGGACTCCGGATCGGACAGGAGTTCATGGACCATGTTCAGAGCGATGGGCTTTACCGCCGGGCCGCAGTAGCCGCCGTGTGAGGATTTGCCGTCGACGTTGGGCCGCGGAATGAAGGTATCGAGATCGATGCCGGTGATGGAGTTGATGGTATTGATGGCGGAAAGGCCGTCGGCACCGGCACGTTTGGCGGCGCGGGCGACGGCGCAAATATCGGTGATATTGGGCGTCAGTTTCACGAGTACGGGCGTGCGGGCCTTTTCTTTGACCCACGCGGTGATCATTTCGGTGTAGTCGGGAACCTGGCCGACGGCGCTGCCCATGCCCCGTTCGCTCATGCCGTGAGGGCAGCCGAAATTGAGCTCCAAGCCGTCGGCACCGGCGTCCTCGGACTGCTGAACGATGCGGTGCCAGGATTCGCGCTTCGATTCCACCATGAGCGAGGCGATGACGGCGTGCCGCGGATAGCGCCTTTTGACTTCGGCGATTTCGCGAAGGTTGGTCTCGAGCGGACGGTCGGAGATGAGCTCGATGTTGTTGAACCCCATCATGCGCTGGCCGTTCCAGTCGACCGAAGAGTAGCGTGAGCAGGTGTTGGTGATCGGCTCGCCGATAGTCTTCCAGACCGCACCGCCCCAGCCGGCATCGAAGGCGCGCATGACCTGGTCGCCGCAGTTGGTGGGCGGCGCGGAGGCGAGCCAGAATGGGTTGCGGGAATGGATTTTGCCCGCGAAAACTACCGAGAGGTCGGGAGCGGCTGGGTGGCTAGTCATAGGAGGCCCCGCAAGCGCCGGAATTTACGCGGGCGGAACTGCCCGCTCCGCTCAAGTCCAAGGCGCACGCAACTTGACAGCAATAGTTTACAGGCAGCAGGAGATGATCAGGCATCTCGGGACTCCAGCATGGCAGTCAGGGCCAGCGCGGACCGTTTTCCGTCGGCGACGGCGTCGACGACTTCACGGCCGCCGTTAACGCAATCGCCCCCCGCAAAATATTGGGGGTTGGCGGTCTGGCCGGTGGCGCGATCGATCTCGACCCGGCCGTGTTCGACCTTGACGCCACGGCACGTGGCGAGGAAGGCGAGCAGGGGCGATTGGCCGATGGCAGGAATCAGGGTGTCGCAGACGATGTGGAATTCGGAACCCGCTACCCGCTCTAGGATTCCCTCGGAGGAATGCTGGACGACCGTGCATTCCAGAGACTCGATACGGGAACCGTCGGCGGAGAGATGCACCGCAAGCGGTTGCGTCCACCAGCGAAACTCGACGCCTTCCTGGCAGGCTTGCTCGTATTCGAAGGGAAAAGCGGCCATGTGCTCTCGGTCACGGCGGTAGACGATCCCTACGGCTTCGGCGCCCAGGCGGCGGGCTGCCCGAGCGGCGTCGATGGCGGTGTTGCCCGCTCCGACGACCACGACGCGGCGGCCCACGGCGAGCATACCGCGGGTTTTGTAGCGCTCGATGAATTCGAGGGCGTTGACGACGGCGGGATGATCTTCGCCGGGAATGCCGAGCCGGTGCATGGCCCCGAGACCGATGCCCAGGAAAATGGCTTGGTAATGGTGTTCTAGTTTGGCGAGCGCGGGGGCTCCGATGTCTTCACCGAAACGGAACTCCACACCGAGGCCACGGATCATCTCGATTTCACGTAGGCTGTCGGCGGAGCGCAGTTTGTATTCGGCGACCCCGTACGTATTGAGGCCGCCAGGAAGGGGCTTACGCTCGAACACGGTTGCCGACACGCCGCGCTGGCAGAGCTCTGCGGCGCAGGCGAGGGATGCGGGACCGGCGCCGATGCAGGCGACTTTGCCCGGTTTGGCGGAGGCGGATTTCCTCGGGAGAGCTGCGCCGTTTGCTAGGAAGGCGTCCATGGCATGACGCTGCAGGCGGCCAATCTCGATGGGCTGCTGGTTGTAGCGATGGTAGACGCAGGCCCCTTCGCACAGGACGTCCACGGGACAGACACGGGAACAGCTGGCGCCGAGGATGTTGGCGTCCAGGATGGTAAGGGCCGAGCCGCGCAGATTGCCCTGCGCGATTTTCTTGATGAAGCGCGGGACGTCGATATGGGTGGGGCAGGCAGCGGTGCAGGGGGCGTCGAAGCAGTAGAGGCAGCGATTGGCTTCGATGCGCGCGGACTGGGGATCGAACGGCGCATGGAGGTCCGGGAAGCGGGCAACCAGTTCGGAAGCGTGCTTGTCTGAGGCGGTCACACTACCCTCTCCGGGCCAACCGGGTTTCGGCGGTCGAGCGGCCGCGACTCGCAAAGTTCAAATCCTTCGGCTCGAACACCACGGGTTGGCCTAGGGCTTGACCAGGACGTCGTACATGTCCGGACGACGGTCGCGGAAAAACTGCCAGGTCTTGCGGACCTGGCAAATCATCTCGAGGTCCAGGTCGGCGGTGAGGACTTCGTCCCTGTCGCGCGAGGCCTGGGCAAAAATCTGGCCGCGGGGATCGCAAAAGTAGCTGGAGCCATAAAATTCCCCGATGTTCCAGGGGGCCTCGGTACCCACGCGGTTGATGGCCGCGATGAAGTAACCGTTGGCGGCGGCGTGAGCGGGCTGCTCGAGCTTCCAGAGGTATTCGCTCAGTCCAGCGACGGTGGCCGAGGGATTGAACACAATTTCGGCGCCGTTGAGACCGAGGGCGCGGGCCCCCTCGGGAAAGTGGCGGTCGTAGCAGATGTACACGCCGATTTTGGCGAAGCCAAGGTCGAAGACAGGATAGCCGAGATTGCCCGGGCGGAAATAGAATTTTTCCCAGAAGCCGGGAGCGACGTGCGGGATGTGGGTCTTGCGGTATTTTCCCAGGTAGGCGCCGTCATTATGGATGACGGCGGCGGTGTTGTAGTAGATGCCTTCGCCGTCGATTTCGTAAACGGGGATGATCAGGACGACCCGGAGATCGGCGGCGAGGCGCTGCATGAGTTTGGTGGTGGGGCCGGCCGGGACGGGTTCGGTAAAGTCGTACCAGCGCGTGGATTGTTCGGCGCAGAAGTAGGGGCCGTAGAAGATTTCCTGGAGGCAGACGATCTGAGCGCCGGCGGAGGCCGCTTGGCGGATCATAGCCACGTGTTTATCAGTCATCACCTGCTTAATCTTTTCGAGCGAGCTGGCCGGAGATTCCGCGTTGGTGGCCTGGATCAGGGAACAGCGCACAATCCGGGACATGGCACTCCTTCTAGAAACCAACCGATTGGAGCCATTCATCTTACCTCGGGGTGAGGCGGAATGAGCGGGGTGTTTCAAAGGCGCTCGATCTCCCCGTGCGCGCCTGGACAAGTTCGGCCGTCAGTAGCTGAGCTTATCGGGCTTGGCTAGCCAGGCTCTGAAAACAGCGGAGGCTTCGTCGCGCAGGAGTTCGCCCATGGGGATGCGGCGCTCGCGCTGCGTGACCGCGAGTTCGCGGTAGATGAGGGCGTCGTCAAAGCCGGCGGCAGCGGCGTCGGCGGCGGTCGAAGCGTAGTAAACGCGCGCGGGGCGCGCCCAGTAGATAGCGCCGAGGCACATGGGACACGGTTCGCAGGTGGTGTACAGCTCACAGTGGTCAAGCTGAAAGGATTGCAGCCTCTTGCAAGCCGCACGAATGGCTACGATTTCCGCGTGCGCGGTGGGGTCATTGGTGGCGGTGACGCGATTGGTTCCGGCGGCGATCAGCGCTCCGTTCTTGACAATAACGGCTGCGAAAGGGCCGCCGCCGTCGCGGATATTTTCGAGAGCAAGCGCGATGGCTTGACGCATAAAGTCGAAAGGCATTGGATGTTTTTAATTTGCATGTTTTGCCGAGGATGCGCAAGGTATTTTGACAGCGAAAAGAGAGAGCGTCTTTGTGCCCCACATTGCGAACCTCCTTTCACGAAGCGAGGCGGGCCAGGGTTTCGGCGAGAATGAGGACGCCGCGGGCGATGTCCTCGGGGGCGGCGTATTCGTCGGGGCGGTGGCTGTAGCCATTGTGGCAGGGGATGAACAGCATGGCGGTCGGGGCGACTCGCGACATGAAGAGCGAATCGTGGTAGGCGCGGCTGACCATGGGAAGGAAGGGCAGGTGGTGAGCGCGGCAGGAATCGGAGAGCGCTTGGATGACCAGCGGAGCGCAATCGGCCGGAGCGTCCGCGTTGAGTAGGTCGGTTCGGATGGCCACTTGGCGCTTGGCGGCGATGGCTTCTGCAGCTTGCGCGATCTGTTCGATGAGCGAGTCGCGGCGGGCGAGCTCGGTGTCGCGAACGTCGAGGCTGAGTCTGACGCAGCTCGGAATGCTGTTCACGGCGCCAGGAAAGACTTCGCAGATGCCCACGGTGGCAACCGTGTCGGGCGCCTTGCCGGAGCGCGCGGCGGATTCGACGGCAAGGATGAGTTCCGATGCGGCACAAAGAGCGTCGCGACGCTCGGACATGAGGACCCCGCCGGCGTGTCCGCCGGAACCTTCGACGAGGATTTTGGCGCTCGCGGGCGCCGCAATCTTCTGCACGATGCCGAGCGGGATCTTTTGTTGTTCGAGCAGGCGGCCTTGTTCGATGTGCAGTTCGACGAAAGCTTTGTGGTGGTCGGCGGGGAGGAGGACGGAGGCAAGCTCGCCGGTGAAGCCCCGCGAGCGCAGGACGGTTTCGAGGGTGGCGCCACTGGCATCGGTGAGTCGGGCGGCGGATGCCGGCGAAAGGGTGCCCGAGAGCAGCCGGCTGCCGAGGCAACCGACGCCGAAGCGCGTAGGTTCTTCGGATGTGAAAATGAGGAGCTCGATCGGGTGAGCGGGACGAAAGGCAGCACGCTCGAGGGCACGGATGGCTTCAAGCCCGCCGAGAACGCCGACGACGCCGTCGTATTTTCCAGCGTTGGGAATGGCGTCAAGGTGAGACCCGGTGCCTACGACGGCCGCGTTCGGCAGGGTTCCCTGCCAGCGCGCAAAGGTATTGCCAACCGCGTCGGTTCGGACACTGAGTTGCGCTTCGCGGCATTTGGCGGTGATCCAAGCGCGGGCGCGGAGGTCGGCCTCGGAGAAAACGACCCGGGTGACCACCGGGGGCTCGGCTTCGCTGATTTGCGCGAGCTCGTCGATTTCAGACTGCAGCCGCTGCTGATCGATGTGGAGGTTCATGGTGCACGCCATTCAGCGGCTGCGAAGCGGGTGGCGGTTCCAGTCCTTGTAGATCAGGTATTTGGCGGGCTTTTTGCCGATCGCCGCGAACCATTGCGGGCACCAGGGCGCCATCCAGATGAAGTCGCCTGCGCTCGTGGGATACCAGGAGTCACCAAGACGATAGATGCCGCCTCCTTCGAGCATGAGCAGGCCGTGTTCCATGATGTGCATTTCGACCATGCCAAGAGCGGCGCCCGGCTGGTAGGTCATGGTGTTAACCGCGAAATCGAATGACGGGTGATCGGGCAGGAGGCATCTGACCTGGAGGTCGGGGTCGTCGTTGAGGGCGCTTGAAGTAATGGCGTCTTCGCTCGAGACGATGAGTTCCGGGCTAGGGGCGGAGTCGAGCGGCTGGTAGGCCTTTTCGATGACCGCGGCGCGGCTCGAAATGGCGGCGGTGATGCGGTGCGGGAGTTTTTCAGGAATATAGGCGAAGCCCCGCGGGCCTAACGAGTGCTGCTTGCCGCCGGCTTCCAGCCCGACGGAGCCCGCGAGGACGTAGACGAAGCGCTGCGCGCAGGCCGCTCCAAGTTCGCCGCCAGCTTCGAATTCCGCGGTGTACTGCGTGAAAGCGGCGCCGAGGGCGGGGCCAACGTGAACGATGGCGGATGCCTTGCTCATGCCGGGAAGTGCCGTGCGGACGAAGGTATCCGGCGTGAGCAGAAGATGGTGGCGCTGATGAGAGCTGCGGGTTTGGCCGAGGCTATGCACGGGTTGTGTTTGTCCTTTGTAGGAATTCGCCGGAAGCCGCGAGTTGCCTGAGGAGGCGAACACCGCTCTCCATGGCGCAGGCGACGTCTTCGACGAGCACCGATTCGGCAGGATCGTGGCTGATGCCGGCCGGGGTGCGCAGAAAGATCATGGCGGCCGGGACGCGTTCGGCGAGGATCATGGCGTCGTGACCGGCGCCGCTCGGCATTCGATGGGGCGTCGAACCGCTCGCGCGAATGGCCGATACGATCTCTGAGGTGAGAAAAGGATCCATCGCGACGGCGGGTTGTTCTAGAAGCGCGGTGGTGTTGAGGGTGAGGCTGCGGTGAGCTGCGATTTCGCGGGCCCGGGCGGTCAAATGAGCGACGAATTGCATTCGCGCTTCGTCGGAGTGGTGGCGTACGTCAACGGTAAGGCGCACTTCCCCCGGGATCACGTTCGTGGCGCCGGGATACGCCTGAATGGAGCCAACCGTGGCGACCAGACCAGAAGCGCGGCGGGCCTCGTTTTCGACCCCGACGATCCACTCCGCAGCGCCGGAGAGCGCGTCGCGGCGCGCGTTCATTGGCGTCGTACCGGCGTGGTTGGCCTTCCCTCTGAAAGTGATGGCCAGGCGCGACTGGCCGGCAATGGCTTCCACGGCCGCCAGCGGCAGGGCCAGACTTTCAAGGACAGGTCCCTGTTCGATGTGAAACTCGAGGTAGCCGAGGATGCCTTCGGAGGGAAGTCGGGCGGCAGCGAGCTGTGACGGATCGAGTCCGAAATTCTGGATGGCCTCGCGGACCGAGACCCCGCCACGGTCGCGTTCGTTCAACAACTCCTCGTTGCATCGGCCAACCAGAGCGCGGCTGCCGATAAAAGGTATACCGAAGCGGACGCCCTCCTCCTCAGAAAATCCGATGACTTCGATGGCAAACGGCAGATGCCGGCCTTCGAGCTGTTCGAGAAGTTGGATGGCCAGGACCACGCCGAGAATGCCGTCGTAGGCTCCGGCATCGGGAACGGTATCGAGATGCGAGCCGAGCAGAAGAGTGGGGGCGTTGGCGTCTGCCGCTCTATAGACCGCGTGAAGGTTTCCGATAGCGTCGATTGTCGATACCACGCCGAGCGGCTCGAGCCACCGGGCGATGGCTTGATGGCACTCGCGCATGGGGGGAGAAAGGAACGTGCGTCGCAGGCTGCGGGCATCTTCGCTGTAGCGGGCGAGAGCCTGGCAGCGTGCGATGACCCGGGCGGCGTGAGCTGCTGCGGATTGGCCGGCGATGGGCGGCAAGGAGGTCACTCGCGGCTCACACGCGCTTCGATGTAGCCATGCGGCTCGTCGGTGGGCACGAAGATTTCATTGGGGTTGTCCTGACCGAAGCGGGACAGATCGACCAGCAGATAATGCTTGTTGGGCATGGTGAGGCGAATGTCCTTTATTTCAGGAAGGTGCTCGAGGACGTTTTTGGCCATCGCAAAGAGGGTGTGCTGTACGGATTCGCTCGGGTGCTCGGCAAAAGCGGCGATGAGAAGTTCGCGGATTCTGGCGCGCAGAGCGGCGAAGGGCAGAGTTGCAGACGTGTAGACCCAGTTGGCGCGGACTGCTGTGCCGAACAGACGGTCGCGAGTTTCTTGGAGCGTGGTAAGCGGGTCCTTGATGTAGCCGGCAAAAGCCGATCCTGCGGTTTTGAGGATGACCAGGTTGTCGAGGCCGGAGTCTACGGAAAAAGGGCGGCCACGCTCCTGTGCGACCTTCGTCGTTTGGCTTTCCCGGCTGGCTTGAACGAAGGTGGTGGGGTGATGCCGGCCAACTGCGGTGGCATGGTCCCAGGCTGATTCGGAGATGGTTACTTCCACTTGCGAGACCTGGGGGTTCTGCGGCAGCAGGAAGGTGATCAGCTCTTTGGCGAACTCTTCGATGCAGGAGGCAGCAGAGCTCCTCGCAAGCGAGTACACCGTATTTTTCAGGGTGTCGGTCGGAAGGATCTTGCTGTTGTCGCCTTGGGTAAAGCAGGATTCGTAATCGCCGTGCAGCAAGACCTCGACGGTCCAGTCACGCAGTTCGTGACGATCGGAATGGCGCTTAACGCTTACCAGTCGGACTCGCGACTTGCCGTAGCGGTTTTCAGCCAGCTTTACCATGCGTTCAACTTCCCCGGTAGGTGCTGTAGCCGTTCGGGCTGAGCAGCAGCGGAATATGAAAGTGCGATTCTCCGCTGCGCACTTGAAATGTGACTTCGATGAACGGATACAAGCCCTGGATACCTTGCGCGGCAAAATAATCCGCTGTCGCGAACGTAAGCCGGTAGACCCCTTCCGAGAGGCTATGGTTTTCCGGCAGAAGCTCGGCGCAGCGGCCGTCGGGATCGGTTCGACCCGTGGACAGCTCCCGCCAGGCCCCCGACAGGTCGCGGTGCTCGAGGCGCACGGGAACCGAGGCAGCGGGCTTGCCGCGTACAGTATCCAGAATGTGCGTGGAGATACGCCTCATATGCCCAGCCATTTTCTCAGTCGCAGCTGCGTGATCTGCCGCTGTTGTTCGGCGGCTTCGCGAAGTTCTGCGCCGCCTTCATTGTGCATTCGGTGGCGCAGAATCTCCAGAATTTCAAAGGCGGATTTGCCCGCCGCGCACACAATGAAGATGTGGCCGAACTTTTGCTCGTAAGCTCGATTGCCCTCCGCCAGGGCCAGTTTAATCTCGGCTTGCGCGGCGGTGACGTGGTGCTGTTCGGCGGCCGACCAGTCTTCCGCAGCGGCGCGAGCGCTGGCTTTGCCGGCGGATTCGCCGATACGCGGATGACTGCCGAAGGCTTCCAGCCAGTCGAGCGACGACGATCCGAACCACACCGCGTCCGACGCAAAAAGCAGAGATCCTTCGCTCGCAAAAGGCCTGCGGTTCGCCATTTTCTCTGCCCAGGCTTTCGAGCCGCAGCACGACAGGATCTCCTCTACGGCTTCTTCCTGTGCCGCCTTGTTCCACCGCGCCAGGACTTCGTTCATGGGCGCCCTGCCCGAGTGCAAAGCGTTTCCACAAACTCCTCAACGAGGTTTGCGGCAACCGCGCTACGATATTGTGTCGTGGAGCGAATGTCGCTGATGGGGCGGATCTGCGGAGCGACCGTTTGCCTGGCCAGGCCGGCGAGCGCAGGCTCGGCCTTCCTGCCGACTAGCACACGCTCGGTTGCACCCAGGCGCAACGGGACCGGCGCGACACTGCCGAGAGCAATCGAAACGTCCTCGATAACGCCGTGGACGATTTTCCCGAGGGCTGCAATGCACACTTTGGAGATGGCTTGGGCTTGGCGCGCGCCGACTTTCCGCGCGAAGGAAAAGTACTCCGCGTATTTTCTGGGAAGACGGATGGCGCGGATCAATTCATCTGGCGCCAGGGTATGTCGTTTGTAATCCAAGTGGAACTGAACGTAGGGCACTTCCCTTTCGCCGCGGACCGACACCAGCACCAGCTTAGCATCGTAGACCAGAAGCGCCGGCAAGGAATCGGCCGCGGGTGACGCATTGACGATGTTTCCGCCAAGAGTGCCACGATTTTGGTTGGCGATGCCCCCGGTCCAGGCCGCCGCGCTAGCCAGTAATGGGAACTCGCGGGCCACAATTTCGTTGTGGCGAAGCTCGCTGTAGGTGCAGCCGGCACCGATGCGAATTTCATCGGGCAGCACCTCGAACCCGCGGAGCTCCGGCAAATTCCAGATGCTTACCAATTTGCGCGCCGAGAGCTTTCCGGCTGCATACAGGACCATTAGGTCCGTGCCGCCGGCCAAAGGCATCCAGATATTTGGCTGCCTGGCGAGCAACGAGACGACCCCCTCTAACGTGCCAGGCATCGCGAGTTGATACTCCTGCGGGTCTGATCTCATTGCGCGCCGCTCCGGTTCGCGGCTTCGTTCACGGCGGCGTAGATCTGCAGGTAGCCGGTGCAGCGGCAGAGGTTGCCGGATAGCCCTTCGCGAATCTCTTCGAGAGTCGGGCGCGGGTGTTTGTCGAGCAGATGGACAGCGGCCAGAATCATTCCGGGCGTGCAAATGCCGCACTGCGCTCCGTTGCAGGCCAGGAACGATTCCTGCAAGGGATGCAAACGTTCGTCGTGGGCGAGCCCTTCGATGGTGGTGATGCTCGCTCCCCCTGCTTGTCCGATGGGTATAAGGCAGCTGTTCACCAACAAGCCGTCCATCAGCACCGCGCAGGAGCCGCATTCCCCTTCTCCGCAGCCCTCTTTTGCGCCGGTCAGACCGAGCTGATTGCGCAGGACGTCTAACAGACGCTCCATGGGATACACGGAAACTGTTCTCTCCTCGCCGTTCACGGAAAGACGGATCTCGATCCTGGCTGCAACATGGGCAAGGGGGCTCATTCAGTCTGCGGCGATCCCTTCCTGCGGCCTCTCGAGGCCGCTAAGGGCGGCTTGAATGTCCTCTGGAAGCAGGGGGATGGAATTGAAGGGCGCGCCAAGTGCATCAGCGACGCCGTTGACAATCGCGGGAGCAGGACCGTCCATCGGCAGTTCGCCGATTCCCTTGGCTCCATAGGCGCCATGAGCATTGCCAAGTTCTTCAAAAAAAATGCGGATGGGAGGCAGATCCGCGGAAGTCGGCATAATGTAGTTGGTCATCTGGTTGTTGGCCATGCGGCCGTGCTGCCAAACAACTTTTTCATAGAGTGCGAAGCCGA
>Ga0306920_100004372_pt1 | contig 18098 bp, 20 predicted proteins | sample flu12Cox44000170_FD_204666 | JGI IMG/M metagenome (GOLD analysis project Ga0306920, IMG submission 204666) | Lab enrichment of tropical soil microbial communities from Luquillo Experimental Forest, Puerto Rico - flux4day.12C.oxic.44.000.170 (v2)... | ecosystem: Environmental > Terrestrial >... | reverse complement strand
TACAACGGTGACCCCGTTTCACCATCAGCCTGAAGCGCAGCACCCAAAAATCTTTCAGCTATCCACAAGCCGCCGGCCGATTACCCCATCTTTTGGGGGTAAAGCGGACATCAAACGGACGAGCCTCAACGTCCGCTTACGACCCAAAGCGGACATCGGCGCGGAACGCCAAATTGCCCGGATGCCTGGCTATTCTCTACATTGGCCTTTGCGACGCCGTCTGGAGCAATTGCTGTAGCTGCTGCGAGTAGAACTTCGCCATCCCAGTTGTAGGTAAAGCTTTCCGTTCTTGACTCGCTTGAGCGCGGCTTCCTCTAGTCCGCTTTCCGGGCACCTATCGGTGCCGGATAAGGAAAGTGACCTTGTGAAAGACATGCTGCAATGGTGCAGCGACCACCTTGGCAAAGAACGATCGCTAACCGAAATCAAGGAAGCGGTAAGGCGCATTTGCGCCGCAGTTCGCCAAGTGTGAATTTGTAGCAAGGCATCGCAAAATGATCTACACCACCAACGCGGTCGAGGCGCTGCACCGGTCCTTGCGCAAGATCATCAAGACCCGCGGCAGCTTTCCCAACGACGATGGAAGCGCAAGCGAGGCGGAGGCCGCGCAAGCGGCCCCTCGCTTATAACTGCCAGTATCGGGGTTGTACGTGTGCATCCTCAACGAAGCTGATTGGATTTGCGCGCCAGCGTTCCAATGCTGAAGGTTCGAGAATGTCGCTCACGATGTAGCCCCACGCTGGCGTGCGGCGTCCCCACGCTGCTGCCGGACAATGTCTGCCTTCAGCAAATCACCGAGCGTTGGCCCGCCAGCACGCGTCTGCCGCTTAAGTCCTAAACCTTTTTGGTGCGCCGGAGGGGTCGATTGCAACCGAAAGTACTTACGTCCTGCCAGTGGAGGATCTTTACCGAAGATTGGGGGCGTGCAATGAGCCGACATAGCGGTATTTGGTTACGATCCGCCTTGCCCCTGAAAGCGGACATTGGCCGCCACAATTTTATGAGTACACGCCCCTAGCTTTAATTGCTTGCATTTTTGGCATTTTCAGACCGGGACACTTGGGCGGGACACTTCGACCCCTAGGGAATTCGAAGTGTCCCGGTGAAGTGTCCCGCTTCGTGCTAGACATCAGCGCCGCTTTCCTGGTCGGGGTGCGTTAGGCGCAGGTATGTGACGCCATCGATCTCGGCGATTGCGATCAGTTGCTGATCCTCAGCCCAGTCAACGGCTCGGTTGAACCGCTTACGCCGAAACTCGCCCTTCTGCTCTGGCGTACCCTCGGCCGGCGTGTGCACGTAAAAGCTCTTCCGCACGATCTCCTGATCAACCATGCGCGCCGTCGGCCCGTCCGGCGCGATCGGCAGCTCGACGCCCTGCTCGGCCAGGACGCTCATCAGCACCCGCTTCAGCCGCAGCATCGCCGTCTTCTGGTCCTGGCGGCGACTTTCGGCCCATGGGTCCGGAGCCGGCCGACCGCCGGTTTCGCCGGGCGGGCCGGACTGCCAGTTCACGACCATGGTCTCAATCAGCTCGCCGTCCTCGTCAGGCTCAGGCGCTGCCACCTTTTCGAGGGCGAAGTAGTGCTCCTGACCCTGTGGACCGCCGCGGCTCTTGCGCACCGCCACCCGTGTGTCGGTGACGCGGCCGCTAGTCTCCTTTTCGGCGAGGCAGGCCAACACGAGATCGGCGCTGGCTTCCTTGGCGTCGGCACCGCGGGTGCCGCTGTCGATGTTCTTGCCGAAGTGATCGACACCCAGCACGAAGCAGTCCATCTTCTGCGCCAGGTTCTTCAGCACGTTCATGATGGCTTGGGCGGTGGCATTATCGTTTTCGCCGCCGTGCCGCTGATAGCCGGCGCTGGCGGCAATGGTGTCGATGACGATGAGCCCGAGCGGCAGCCCAAACTCGGCCTGTAGCGATGCTTCGGCTTGCTCGGCCATGGCGACCAGCTTCGCCGTGGCATCTTTGTGCAGGAGCAGCACTGGCATCGTCTCATACCAGCGGAACGGCGCGCGCTGCATGCCGCCGCACTTGGCGCGAACCATAGCATCCAAGCGGAGCCGGACCTCATCGCCGCCCTCGGCAGCGATCAGCAGCACGCCGCACTGACGCTTGATCGAATGGCCGAGCCATGGCTGGCCGGTGATAACGGCGCCCGCCAGATCAAACACGACGAAGGTCTTGCCGGCGCCCCACTGGCCACTCAGCAGTCCGTGTCCGCAGGTTGGGATCAGGTGCTTAATCGTCCAGCTTTTCAGTGGTCGCTCATCAAGATCGCCGTGGGCATAGAGCGGCGGCAGGTCGGGGCTCTTGGTCTCCTCGTCAAGCTCCGGATCCTCATCGAGCAGCTCCGGATCCTCTGGCCCCTTCAGCCCCTCCCATGGCGGTCCAAGATTGTCGGTGGCAACACCACCATTTCCGCCGGCGGCGCCATTCCCGCCGCCGTTCCCGGGAATAGTGTTGGGCTCGCCATTAAGCTCCGGCTGCAGCGTCTTCGCCCGCCAAGCGTCGACGTCTAGCTGCGGCAGCGAGCCTGTGTACTTGCCGATGCTGCGGGCGATTTCGCCGCTTAGCCGGCCTTCACTGAGATAGCGCTCACCGATGCCGTTCGGGAACTGTCCGAGGTGAGCGAGGATTTGATCGGGATCCCAGCCACAACCGATGTAGTGGCCGACGATCGTGTGAAAGGTGTCGGAGCGATTCGCCCCCGCCGGCGCGCCGGCGCGCACGATCGCCTCGATCTCGTCGATGCTGTAGCCGGAGCCATTGTCGCCATTGAGGCCGTCGCCCTTGATCGGCACGACTGGTTTCTCGGCCGCCTTACGCCGTTCGGCCCAGATGACGGCCCAATCGACCAACTGATCGATTCCGGTGAGTTCCCGCACGCGCACCAGCTCCAGACCGGTGATCGTGAGAGGTTTATTGGTGCGGCGGAATAGCTCGGCCTTGACGCTCTTTTCGTCGATTTCGAGCGTGAAGGCGCGGTGCACCTTGGCGCCGTTCGCCGAGCCCCAAATGCGCAGTCCATCTCCGGACGGCGTGATTTCGGCATAAGCGATGCGACTGCGAGCGAGAAACTTCTGCGCCCAAGCGTCGATCGAGCGCGTGTCAGCGTCGCGGCAATGGTCGAGATCAATCGCGGCGAACGGGTCATTTTCAGTTAGCACATAGGTGACGCCATTGCCGTGGCCGGCCTGCACAGCAGCGAGCGCAGTGGTGTAGTCGGTCCATGTGCTCGGATCCGTGCTGCTGGCATTGCGCTCCGGATTCGTCGCCATGAATGGCGGCTTTTGCCAGCTGCCGCCCGGCTTCCTCGTCCAGCGCCAGATGCACCATTGCGGCCGCGCTACCAGCGGCGCCAGCGCTGGCGGCAGCTTTGCCAGGTCTCCCTGGTGCGTGGTAGGCTTGTTGTCGGTACTCATCACACCGCTGTTAAAAGGGCGGGGAGCCGTTTCGGGTACGGCTCCCTGCCAAGTCTTCACTTCACACTGGGATCTCATCATCGAGTTCATCGGCGAGGCTCGGCTTTGCAGCCGGCTTCGCCGGCGGCTCGGCATCGAGGTCCTCGTCGACCACCACCGGCTTAGCGGCCGGCTTGACCGGCTGCGCAGCCGCACGGCCGTCACCTTTCGGCGGCGGGATGCGAACGCGGAGCCCCGGTGTCACGCGGCCGCGAAAGTCCGTCATGCTCGAAAACAGCACGATGATCTTGCCGGCCCAGCCGTCGGTTTCGTCGCCGAAGGCCTCGCGCAGGATCCGGTTGTTGGTCTGATTGAGGACGAATCCGCGCTTGTCATTCGTGAACCAGACAACGAGTTTTTGATCCTTGTCTGGCCCGACTTTTTCCTCAGTCACGCTCTTGATGCGCACTTTCTTTTCGCCGCCATCGAGATCGGCAGCTTTCAGAAAGCGCGCCTGGTCGTAGCTGGAAGCTAAAACCACGATACTTCACCTCATTGTGTTTGTTTTGTTCAGATCGGCATCGGTCGTCGGCCGAAATCGGGACGGTGTTACCTCCATCATTTTTGATAGCGCTTGCCGCGCCATGCCTCGGCGGCGATCGGAAGATCGAGCGCCCAGCTTGGCCGGCGGATCATCAGTCGGGAAAATTCGTCGATGCTGCCAAAGCCCTCGGGCACCTCGGCCGTGATATCGTCGTGCACGTGCAGAACGATCGGATACCCGGCAGCCTCAATGCGCAGCATCGCCGCCGTCAGCAGGTCGCGCGCGATACCCGACACTGCGTTCTCGCACCAGCTGCCGCCATAACCGCGGAAGTCGCTGGCGCGACCGTCGCCGTTGTCGGTGAACACAACGGAATAGCCGCGATCGCCTTCGACGATGCGCGGTGCCGGATAAGTAAGCCGGCGGCCGCTTGGCAGCCGCATAAGCAGCACGCTGTCCTCACATTTGAAGCGGATGCGGTTGCGCCCGCAGTAGGTGACCCGGCCGCGCTCGTGCACTGCATTCAAAGCGGCGTCATTGAGTGCGTACCAAAGCTTGACGATCTTTGGATGTTCCGCGCGCCAAGCTTTGCAGAAGGCAATCACCTCCTCATCACTGTGACGATCGGGATCAAACTTCCGCCAAGCGCCGATGGCGCCCATGTACCCGAAACTAAGCTCCGAAACTTTCCCTACGTGATAGCTCTCGGTGCCCTTTTTGATTGAGCTGGCCGGCAGGCGCAGCGCCTTCGCCGCTGCGACGACGTAGGGATGCGTGGTGAGATCGCCGGTGGCATCGAAGCGTCGGAACACGTCAACTTTCCAGTCTTCGTCGGCCAACCACGCCAAAACGCGCGCTTCCACGGTACTGAAATCAGCGCCGATCAGCTCATGTCCCGGCGCCGCACAGATCATCGCGTGCGTGACGTCGGCAAGCACCGCCAGCGGCTTCGGAAACTTCTCACGCATGTGCGCGATGTCGCCAGTCAACACCACAGCGACAGCGGCATCGACGTCATCAATCTCCGGCCTTTTCAAATTTTGCGGCTGAAGTCCCACGCCCGACCAGCGGCCGGTGCGCGCGCCATGAAAGCGGAAAGCACCGCGGATGCGACCGTCGTCGCCGGCATGTATCAATGCAGCATCGAACTTTTTCACCGCGGCCTTGGCGCCGCCGAGCCGCAGCTCGAGCGCGCGGGCAACCGGCGGCGGCAGATCTCCCTTCTGGAGTTGCTTCTCCACCGCCTTGCGGCCCAAGCTTTTCGCCGCATAGCCTCGCTCGCACAGCCACTTCATCAGACGCATGATCTGATTGATGCCGGTGACGGCGCCGCCAGTCAGTTCGGCGATCGCAGTATCGATCTCGGGCGTCGTCGCTGCAGCGATGGCCTTGGCGGCGGCGATGAAGCCGCGATCGACGCAAAAGCCGCGATCGTTGATCTTATTGCTCAGGAGCCAAAGCGCGTGCTCGCTTTCCGACAGCTGCTTGAGCTGCGTGTACAGTTCGCGCTCAGTTTCGACGTCTTGCCGGCAATAACCGTAAAGCCGCTGCAACCGCTCCGGATGATCAAACCAGTAGATGCCCTCGGGATCCTCACCCTTGCGCGGCTTACGCGGCTTCGACATTTGGTGCATCAGCCGTTCGCCGGCAGCGTCTTTCCTATTGGCGAGTTCGAGGAAGTCGGCGACACGCTCCAGCTTCGCCGGCAATCCAGCCGCCAGCGCCATGGTCATCGTGCATCGATGGCGCTCAATCGGAATTAGCGGCCAGCCGTAAAGGGGCTGCATGATGTGCCGCTCGATCAGGGTCTCGAACGCATCGTTGTGCGCGACTGCGATCCAGCCGGGATTGTGTGTGGCTTCGATGAACTCTGGCGGCGTTGGATCGCCGGGAATCCATAGCTGCACCGGCCCATCGTCGACGGCGAAAGCACAGCAAATGACCTCGGTGTTCGGATGGGCGGCGTATTTGTGCGCGCCGACCTTACGCAGATCGAGCACGCTGCGCGTCTCATAATCCCGAGGCAGGAAATGCACGGTGGCGCCAACGTTCACCGCACCGGTAATGCTGCTGGCCGGCATCATCAGGGTCATTGCAGACTCCGTGCGGGTTCGCGTTCACGGATCGAAATCAGCGCGATAACGACGCGGCGCAATTCGTCATGCGAGACGAAGCCGGTTGCCTGGGTTCACCTGGCTTGCGTTGTCGCGGCTTAGGTGGCGTCAGCAGGGAGGCGCGGCCGCGGAAGGACAAGTGAGACAGCTCGTCATGCGACACGCGTGTCGCATTTATCTCATAGGCTTCGGTCACCGCCATGCAGCGCTGGACATGTCGCCAGCTGACCTTGCATTCGCGGCGTACCCAGTTACCGAACTGCCGCTTTCGCAGCTGCCTTTTTGCGGCGCGCGCGGCGCGGCCAAGGCTCAGCACATGGGGCAACACATCCCGCACCGCCGCGGCGACAGCAGCGTGGATGGCGGCGTTCTCGTCGCGGATGGTTTTTGCGAAGTCAGAAAGTGAAGGTACAAGCGCGACTTGCTTGCTTGGCACCTCTTGCGTGGAGCTGTCGAGCGGGCTACATGCATTTTGCAACACGAGGAATTTCCTTTCTCCGTCCGCGATTGGCGTCGCGGTAATGGCGAAGACAAAAAAGCCCGGCCCCGCTCATGGCGGTGACCGGGCTTCTTTTTCAGGTGACGATCTCGTTTGTGTCACCGCCGGCGTTGATGCGCGCGATATCGGCTTGCAGGTTGCAGCGAGGCCAGCGGACCGCTTGCTCGCCGACTTTGATGGGTCTCGAGTAGACGCCCTTCTTAACGCCGCGCCAGAGTGTGGCGGGATGAATCGGCCGGGAGCCGCCAATGAAGAGGCAGGCACCCAGTTCGTCGAGGAGTTCGTCGGTTCCTAATCTCGCCCAACGTTCGCGCAGTTCTGCGATGCGCTGATGCTGCAGTTCGCGTTTGCGCTCGCGCTCCTTATCGCGCCGCCGGTTTCGCTCGCGACCCCGGCGTAAAATTTCGGTGGTCGACATGCCACGTCCTGTTGCGTTGTGATGCAACCGGACGCTAGCGCCCGTTTTAGAAACGGAAAGCGCCTCAGGGGCAGTGAATTGGAAAAAGTAAAAACTTTTTGGAAAAAGTAACTTTCAGGACGTTCGCTGCAGCTTCTTCAACTCGTTGGCGACTGTGCGACGCGAAACAAAATCGCCGACAGTGTCAAACCCGGCAGCTTCAAAATCAGGATTGTTCGCTAGCAAGGTCTTGACCTTCCTGTACAGCTTGGAGACCGTCGCGCGCGTCATAATCGCGGGCGATGGCACGCCGATCGCCAGTATGGCGCCCTGCACGAATTGACGCTTGCCCCACGCCGTGCGCGGCCCATGCCGCGTCCGATTGGCCGGTATGACAACCGCGTCCGCCGCCAATCGAGTTGCTGGCTTCTCAGGATCTTCCTTGCCCAAAAATGCCGCGCCTTGGTGCCGGCGTGCCTTGCGCGGCAGCATCCTCGCTCCCCCCTTTGCTATGCGCCGCTTCATCGCCTGCCCCTACCCCGCAGCGGCAAGACCTTTGCAGCTCGATCGCCGATGATTGCTGCAAGCCGTTCACTCCAGAGATCGAGCGCGTTTCTTTTTTCGCCTTCGTAACTGTGTTGCACATAATGCGCGAAGGTCACGCCGCTCTTGGTCAGCGAGCGGTGGTTGGCGACGTGGGCGATCACATGCGGTTGGGTGCCGAGCTTGGCGAGATTATCGAGCGCGGTCCGCCTCAGATCGTGCGCGCTCCAGTCGTTGAACCCGAAGCGCCCTTGCGGCCGTTCTTTACTGGTTTCATGCGCGCGACCGATTGCTCGAGTGACCCTCGATGACGCCAGCGCCTTGCCGTCCTCGCCCGGGAATAGGAACGGGCAATTACCAGCATCGGCCATAGCCTCGCGAATCACATCGATTGCCAGATCGGACAAGGGGACGACGTGCGCGTGCTTGTTTTTGACGCGCGCGCCGGGCAGCACCCATAGCCGCGCTTTGAGATTGAGCTCGTCGTCGCGCATGCCCGAAATTTCGCCGAGCCGCTGACCAGTGATCAGTGCCAGCCGGATGATGCGCTGGCAGGCCTTCGACTTGACGAGGGCGGTCGGCAGCACCTGCCACAGATGGCGGATCTCGTCGTCGCTCAGCGTGCGCTCGCCAGCGGTAAAGCCGCCAGGTTTTTCCACACCCGCTATCGGATTGTGGGCCAGACAATCGTTACGGACGCCCCACTGCAGGACCGCGTGCAGATCCTTGTGGGTATGCCAAGCTTGTGTCCGCGCGCCGCGTCGCATGATCTTGTTGGTGACGTCTTTGACGTCGCGGCGGGTTAGTTGATCGAGCCGAATATGACCGATGAGCGGAAGGGCGTTGCGGTCGAGCCGCCGTTTGACCTCTTTGATCGAGCGCAGTGCGGCCTTGTCCGGATCGTTGACGTAGCGGCTGACCAGCTCGGCGACCGTCATCTCCGCCGCGCCGCGTTGCTTCAAGGCGGATCGGGGGTCGATGCCATCTTGCACGTAGCCGCGCGCCTGCTCGGCCTTGGTCCGCGCAGCCGCCAGCGGCAACGCCGGATAGCTACCGAGCGACATGCGGGCGCGCTTGTCGTCACCCGGCGCGGTGAAAACGAAATGCCAGCCCTTGTGGCTGTCCGACACGCGCAGCGCCAGGCCGGGCGTTTTGGTGTCGTAATAGTCGACCTGTCGCGCCTTGCCGGTCGCCTTCGCCCCGGTCACGAAACGGTCGGTCAATAGCAGTCGCATTCCCTCGCCTCCCTTTGCACGGCTGCGACGTCTCAGCCTGCATCGAAAGCCGCACCTCGGAGGTACAGGAGCACCCATTTGGCTGCAAGTGCCTGCAAGGCGTTGCGGTGAGATATTTGATTATCGGTCGGCGGATCAGCGGCTTAGGCGTGGCAGCCAAAGGCAGCCCATTGCAGCCAATTGCATGGTTTTTATCTTCTAAGCTGAAGGTCGCAGGTTCGAATCCTGCCGGGGTCACCAATAAAAACAGGCACTTAGCTAAAATCGATCGATTAGGAAAATTCTTTTAGCAAACGCCGGGCTAACGCAGATCCCTGCGGATTGCGGTAGCCGCCATCGCCCCCGCCACCGCGCCGCAGCACTTGGGAGTTCATTATGTCCAAGACTTCGCAGACCATTGCCGCTTTGGTCGCTTTCACCCTGAATGCCGCGCCGGCGAACGCGCTCGTTAACCGACGCGGCTGGCTGCGGCGCGCCGACGAACCCGTGCCGGTCGTTCCAGTACGTGCACGACAATATCATCGCCGGCGGCGGCGAGATCGACGCGCTCGACGGCGCGGAGTACGGCGCGATCACGATCACGAAAGCGCTCTCGATCGTCGGCGACGGCACCTTGGCGGCTGTTGAGCAGCCGAACGCCGGCCAGAACGCGATCACGATCAACGCCAGTCTGACCGACGCAGTGCATCTGCGCGGCCTCACAATCGACGGGCTCGGCGTAGCCACGAATGGTATTGTGTTCGACGGGGGGCGCCGCCTCGACATCGTGAACTGTGCAATACGACACTTCGTCAGCGACGGCGTTCGCTTGCAGTCGCAGGTCGAAAGCAAGTTCACGATCATCAACACGATTTCGTCCGACAACGGCGGCAGCGGGATCGCCATCGCTCAATATCCGGCCACTTTCTTCGGCGGCACGGTCGCGGGGTCCAAGCTTCAAAATAACCTGAGCGGAATGACCATAAGCGGCGCCAACCAGGCCGCCGCGCCAATGCGGGTAACGGTTGTCGATACGATCGCCGCAAACAACAGCAACTTCGGCTTCCAAGTCGGCGCTAACCTACAGCCTGTGACTTTGATGCTTCGCAACGTGACGGCGAGCAATGACCCGGGCACCATTTTCGGCACCAGCAGCTCGATCGGGATTGAGGCCGACAACGGCGGCGTTGTGCTGCTCGCTCACTCGGTCGTCACGGGGAACGGCACCGGAGTCATCGCGACGCCCGGTGGCCTAATCTACAGCTATGGCAACAACTTTATCGACAGCAACGTCGTAGATAACACCAGCAGCTTGATTCCGATCGTTATGCACTGATGTGCGGTATGCGGCTTGATGGCTCTCGCCGCTTCCCGCCACCCTAGTCGATCGAGGACAACGGTGCCGTCTTCGTGGTGGAGGACAGCGCCGGCCAAAAGCTCGCTCGTTGTCCACCTTACCGATGAGCTTCGATCAGGGGATTGCCCCAAGCTTCTGAGCAATCATGCCAACCATAGTGATCAGGGTCCGCCCCTCCGGGTCATGAGAAGTCATCCTGGCAAGGCCCACAAGCTCTTGTTCGACCCGGTCCATTTTGGACGCGATCTGATTTCCCTGGGCCAGGGCTTGATCCGCACGTTGCGCAATCTGGTTGTTGAGGTCGTTCACACGCTGTTCGATCGTATCCAGGTGGTTCGCTATCGTATTTATTCTCCCGGCCAAATCGGTTTCATCGCTCCCCAAGTACATGCCGACGATTTTCGGCCGACCGTTTACGCATTGGCTTGGGTCAATCGTGAGCGTAAGCAGTTTGCTCATGGTGAAAGCGGTAAGCGCGGTAGCGTAGTAGGATTCCCTTTGAGACCTATAGCTGTCTACCTGCGGACAGTGCGCGGGGTTCCGTATAACCAAACCTACCACCACCACTTCGAAAGAAGTTTCATCCATAAAGAGCGAGCTGACTGTACCGGACGCTATATACAGCTCCCCCCTTTGGGCGGCGGTGGGCTGGACGTTCATGATGAGTGCGAGTGCGAGTGCGAGAAGAAAGCGATGCATATCCTGCCTCCGTTTCTATAGCGCATTGACCAATTCAAACAAGCTTGAGGAAACCTGACATTACCAAATTGGTTGGTCCAAGTGGGATCGTTAGCGGGGTTGGAAACGCTCGCGTTGACCCACCGCCGACGAAGCGCGGCGGATCGCGGCGAATATCGCGAAGCTGCCGGAGCTACTCCGCAAGCCTCAAATGCGATGCTAACCTTCCCAAAGGCTGAGGGGGCAATGCCAATGACCAAATTTAGTCACTACAAAACTGCTCTTTATCTGTGTGCAGCAATTGCGCTCTCGGACACCATTTGGATTTTGTTCTTTGACGAAAATCCACCCCGATATGCTTCCGCATTTGGGCGCACACGGCGGGCCGGACGTGGAGCAACAAGTTGACACCGGACCATTCGGCGACACTGACGCCGCAGCGGGCCGCTGTCGTCGCTCGAACGGCAAACCCTCGAAACGCTACAGAGGCGCGCCGGGCAAACGTCACCAGCCGAGGTGATCGATCTGCAACGCCGCGCCGAGGAGCGCGAGCGCGCGTTACAGCGCGCCGACGACCTACGCCGCTTTGACGCTGCCCTCGCCGACAAGATCGATGAAATTTGTTTTAGCTCTTTGTTCCCCTGTGCTCGACGCCATCAATGCGCACGCGAAAAAATGAGCCTGGCAATTTTTCAGGAACGACGCCAAGCGCGTGCTCGCGGGCCGTAAGCGGCGGAACGAAATCGTGGTTACATCGGCGGAATCGCCCTTGCTAGTGATGATTGTTATCTTTCCACCTTCAACTTCAATACGAGCGATCTCAACGCCAGCATTCGTCGCCTGCTTGACGATACTCGCCAGCGACGGTCGGTGTGGCTTGCGCTGTTTGTTGCTCGCCGTCATTTCAGCCGTGTTTCTGTCTTATGCGCCTTTCGCTACTGCAATGTCGCGACTGACTGATTGCGGTTGTTCCTCAATTTCAAATTGATCGGCAACAGCTTGATAACTTTCGGCCAGCTTACGGTGCCTGTTCTCGCTAGCGCGTAACCGCTCAAGCAAATAACGGCGCATATACGGGTGAAGTTCGTGCTTGTGCTTGACCAACTCGGCGATGATTTTGGGAAAGTGGCGGCTGCGCTTGTCGGGATCGTATTCGCGGGCGACAACGTAAGCCTTCAGATCGATTGGCATCGGGCCGGGATGCCCACGGACGTACTTGATTTTCCCGGTTTCGTCGCGGACCAGCCCGCCATCTGGATCATTGAGGTAGACGGAGGCGTTTCCCCAAATGCTGCGGCCAGCACTCCCCACCATGCGGTTGTAGTTGATCCGCATAGTCTCCATGTCTTCGATGTAGGACTCATACGGCATTGCGGCTCGGCGCTTAGCGCACCAATCTCTAAACCAACGTTCTGCTTCTGATACGTCCATTATTCACCTCTCAGATCATAAAAATAATCAGCAACGCGATAATGATGACGATGGCGACCCACTGCCCAAGATGAAACTCACGCGGCATTGGCCTTGCGCCTTGAGCTTCAATTTCGGTATGGCGCAATGACGGGCGCATCGATCACACCGAGGAGTACATGAAGGCCGTTGGACTGCCGCTGCCGAGGCCAAAGCTCCAACCTTCCGGCCGGTAGAATTTTCGACACTGGTCGTGCAGCCACACCGTTTGATCGCCAACCGTGAACGGCCGCTCGGCGCCGTCGTGCCTGCCGTTGCACTGAACGCAGCGGGGGCGCTGGTCGAGACATTCGGGAATGTCGAGATAATCTGACTGATCTGATCGATCTGATTTTCGGCCGATCAGATCGTCAGAGGGGCCATTATTGATTCCGCCTAATGGGTTAGCGCCACCGTCTGATCGATCTGACTGATCTGATCGGATATTCACGCGCAAATCCGAACCCGGCCGAGCGGCGCTGCCTGTGAATTGGCGGTCAGATCGATCAGATCGATCAGATCGTGCGCTTTCCTGAGTCTTATCAGCGGCTTGTGGTCTGACTGTCATCTGATCGGTATCTGTAGGTGGCCGATCAGATCGATCAGATTTGCCGCCCGCGTTCGGCGGCGGTGTGTAATCCTTATGGGCGTAGAGCCCGGCACCGACGCGCTTGATCGACTGTTCCTTGACCAACTTGCCGAGCAATGCCTCTAGGTTGTTCCGCTTCATGCCCGTGGTGCCCATAAGCTCGGTGATCCGCATCGGCTCGCCGCGCTCGACCAGGGCGGCGATGATCGCCTTGCGCTGGTCGGATTGGTGAACCTCAGCGGCCGAGCCGAGGATCGTCCAGCGGCAGGAATCCTTGCTAAATTGAATGGCAAGCTCGGCGGATTCGACATCGCGACCACGGACATCAAGGACCGCGCCGCCGCCCTTGTTCGCCATGACGATCACAGTATCGGCCGCGCCGGTAAGCCCGTAGGAGCCGCTCACCGTTTCCATCAGATCGTCGGCCGCCATCTTGCGAGTGTGGTGAACAACCACGATGGCAACACCAAGCTCATGCGAAAGGAGATGCAGCCCGGTCAGCGCTTCGTAATCGGCTTCATAGACCGGCTTATTGCCCATTGGCTTGCGGACCATTTTGAGCACATCGATCACCGCCAGGATCGGCTTGCCGCCTTTGGCTTTGGCGTGCTCGTGCCAAGCGCGAATATCGTCGAGGCCGCCTTCATGGAGGCGACGCCACTTTGTTGTGATCGTCAGCCTCTCCGGCCACTTGCTGGTAAATGTCGGCAACAGCTTCGACATCCGGCGTTGCAGCCGCCGCTTACTATCTTCGAGTGCCAGATAAAGAACATCGCCTTGCGTCGGCCTGATCTCGCCGAGGATGAAACGGTTCATCGTCGCGCCGATGCAGAGATCATAAGCAAGCCAAGACTTGCCAAATTTCGGTCTGGAACAAAGAAGCGTCACGCCTTCGGCGGGAATGATTTCAGAGATGATCCATGAGATTGGCTCAAACGTCATGAGCCGCAAATCTTCGGCGGTGAATGCTGCTTGCTGCCAGCCGCCTGTCTGCGCGCCCTTCTGTTTCAGCTCCTCTTGAATGTACCCCTCAATCCGGCCCTCAATCTCTTCCTGCGACCACTCGGCTTTCATGACGATCTCCCGACAACAAAATCCAGCAGACCCGCTTCGGCGACTATGCCGAGCGCGGTTTCGCCACTGATCCAGCCATGGCGGAGCGCGGTCCCAGCGAAATCGACACGACTGATGATAAGTCGCGCTTTGATATGCGCCCGGCGCAGATGGCCGAGAACCACTTCGTCAAAGGTACTCGATGTTGTGGTTACGTTTGACGGTGCGCTCATGATTTCCCAATCCTGAGAACACCGGCCGCGCCAGTCACCGGACGACCAAATGTTGCACGGTCGCCTGCGGCTCGACCGGCCGCCAGTGCGGCAGCATCAACATTCGATGGCGAATATCCGCTGCATGTGCGCAGGCGCATATTATGTTCCTTCATGAATTGTTTGATTGCCGCATCCTTGACGACGACAAGTTCGCGACCGTTGCTGGTACGTGCGGCCTTTGAACGCTCGACCAATTCAAGCATCCGGTCGGTGATGCGCTGGCAGCAAGCTTCCGTGAAAGAACGTATGATGACCCGGCGTTCACTCTTCGGTGCGAGACATCCAATTAAGTGCGCATACAGTTCGCCGAATACGAAATCGGCCAAGCTGTCCAGAAGCCACATGGCAAACTGGCAATCGCTCGGCATTCCGATGCACTTAAGGCCGCTTTCGTGAGGCGAGCGGAAAATCTGAACGTTGCAGAACTGGCTGACTGCATAACTCAATCGCCACTTTATGTTATGCGGGTCTTTCAGGTCGGGCGGCTCGGCGTGTAGCACTGCCGCCTCTTCCTTGCTGATCTGCAACTCCTGATCCGTGATGTCATAGGCGTCCATCCAGGCGGACGCCTTATCGAGAGCCGCCAACATCTCAGCTTCGGTGGCACCGTTCTCCGTCGTCTTGGCGAGTAGCGCCTTTATTTTTTCGATAATCGAATTGCGGTCGGCCATGTCACGCCGCCTTTGCTTTATTGACGCATTGCCAGTTCTTCGTCGCCCGAGTGAAAGCGCGGATCACGGAAGCCTGGTGGCTTTCATCCTCAACCATGCTCAGGTACTGGCGGCAGGCGTTGATAAATTTGTCCCGGTAATATGCTGACTGTCCTCCGGGCATTAGTTCGGGCTCCGGCAGCGGGGTCTGCTCAGGTTCGGCGTCGAGGGCTGCATTCTGTGCCAGCCGCTCCTCGGCACTAATCTCAGGAGATTGAGTGATGCGGTTCGGCGGTATCTGCTTGGGGGTTTCCGTTACATCGGGGTGTGTAACGGAACGCGGCGCTGGCTCCGGCTTCGGCAATTTCTTCTTGGCGCGATGTTTCTGTACCCGCTTGCGCGTTTCCTGACGCAACTGGTCGTCAGTGGTGCGGCCACCGGCAAGCCGCATTAGGTCATAAGCGCGGGATAGTTTCAGGCCGTTGACGCGCTTCAGGAACGCCTCGAAATCCGCCACCTTGGGGTGACGCTTTTTGGCTTCAAGGAGCAACTCGCCGACAACTCTTGACCGTGAGACGAATAAGGTTTTCGCCGCCTCTGCATTATGCTCGGCCTCGTTAGCGGCTGTTACGGCGACGTTGAGTTTGTCGAGAAGGCTCTGATCGGCGGCAGAAAGATCAGTTCTCATGCGATGTAGCTCCAGTGCCGCTTGCTTGGCGGCGGTTAGCGGGCTACATCACTTGTCGACCAGACTATGATGTGCCCGCAGAGATTAAGAGGGGTCGCCCTAATGCGACCCCTTTTCTTATTTGGCTTCCAACTTGAGTTTCTGGCGAAGCGGCGACGAGATGGCCTTGCGCAGCCGACCGATATCCATCGTGTCGATTTCACCGCGTGCGGCGGCGTCGTAAACGGCACTCCGCGATAAATCGAGCAATGTCGCAGTGGTCGGCCACAGATCGATTAGAGGCTTCCGCATTACCTCCTGAATCGCCTCCTCGATTGTCATCGGTTTTTCCATCAGTTTCCGGTCTCCTCTGATCCTCCCTTGTAAGTCCTCATCGCTGATAGTTATGGGGTGTATCTTGACGTTCGGCTAGCCGCCTCGTAAACAAGTGTCTTACAAATAAGGAAGTTCAAAATGGGAAAGCGCAAAAGAGCGCCGGGCGGGGGCAGGAAAGCAAGCGGAGATTTCTCGGGGCTTACAGTGCCGTTCTCTGTCCGGATGCCCGCCACGATGCGAGAGGAGTTGAAAAAGGCAGCGCAAAAGCGCGGCAGAAGCGAAGGGCAGGAACTGCTCGCCCGCTTGCAGGGCTCGTTCGACCGGGACCGCAAGAGCAGTCGCGATATTAAATTGCAGGCGCTGTGTTTTCTGATCGCGGAAACGGCTGAATGGATAGGGCGGGATTGGCGGTCAAATCCATTTTATTTCGAGGCGTTCAAGCTCACCGTCGGTAAGTTGCTCGATGCGCTCAGGCCGCCGGGGAAAATCGGCTCTCCGCTGAAGAGGATGCCGCGTGAAAAGCAGGGCTTTCTCTACCGGGTCCAAAAAACCCCGAAGGTTTACTCGGAATATGTGTTTGCAAACATCATGGAGGCACTGAATAGAACCTCTCCACCAAGCGAGTTCCCGGAATACGCCGAGATTGCGCGGGAGGTTCCGGAAATAACCGCAAAATGGGATGCTGAATTTTTTGGAATGACAAGCGCAAAACGCCATCTAGCCGTACAGCGCACACATCGTGATGCTAACAAATAAAAAGCCCCGGGCTGTTAAGCTCGGGGCTCTGAGTTAGCGCAACTTGGTGAGGCTTTGCGCCTTTAGGCACTGGGAACGAGGCAGTTACTGCTACCGATACCGTGAGCATTAAGCGCAAGCTCGGCCCACGCTTGCAGCACTCGACGCAACACCATCACGGTGTGGCCGTAATCACAGGTCGCGTCGTAAATGTAATTTGCGGTAACGCACTCAGCGGCAGCACCGGCCGTCATTTTGCTGAGCGTTCTTTTCCAATCCTCGACGCTCATGTCGGTGTTGAGTACGGCAACCGGGCCGTTGGTTTTATTTGATCTTCTCGGCGAACTTTCCATTAGCCGCTCCCTTCGTTTGGTTGGCGAGGCCGGACATGGTCTTTTCCGACCTCCTAAGAGGTCGGTCGGAAAAACCATGGCGAAGGGCTAAGGACTGTGGCCGCTAAATCGCGTGCGGTGTTCCCGGCCTTTTTTCCGGCCCGACCCTCTTCGAGGGCCGGAAAAAGAGGCCAGCTGGAAACCGATGGAGCAACCCAAATGACTAATCGTGATACGATCGACGCCTTATATCGGCGTTTTATTTATGCCCCGACTGTGCCGACGGCATTGGACGCAACAAACTCCCAAGTACTGAGTGCCTTGGGGCATGATGGCCGCCGCTATCATGCGCGAAGCCTATGCCAATCCGCTCCAAGAGGCTCAGGAGTTTTGCACAACTCTGATGGCTTGCGTCGATCCGACGCTACGAGCCAAATTGTTAGAGCAACGGCAGCCGACGCTTAACTAACGCTTGCCGTCTCACACTTAGGGCCGCCGCTAACCCGGCGGCCTTTTTCTTTTTGGTGCGGTGTTAGAATTTCCTGACTCCGAGGAGGGTGATTGGCGCGGAACGCGCTTGGCGGAAAAGCTTCAAAACGTGATGGCTGTCACTGAGTTCCTAGCCTGGCTTTGTAAGGGTTTAATGGGGTGGTTCGGGCCATAACGCGGGTCAGAGATGATCCGGGGAGGATGGCCATGAAATACGTTCTGACAGCAGCCTTTGCGTTGGCACTCACCACAACCGGCTGGGCTCATGATGTGTCCCGTCCTGCCGGACATGGCGGCGGTATCAACATGGGTCGTGGGTATGGCGTCCCGCCCGTTGCAAGTCCAGGTGGTTTTATCAACTTACTTAACACGGGAGGAATATTAAGCACCAGTTTCGACGAGCATGGACACGCGCCCTTTAACGCGCCCCTTGATGAACCAAAACATCACAAGCATCACAATCACTAAGTTTGTTGCTGGAGCCGCCGCTAAACCCGGCGGCCTATTTTTTGCCTTGACGCCATCGGGCACGGCAGTAACTGAGAGTGCCATGACGTTACGGATTGAGTTGTCCTCGGACACCATTGCGAGTGTCTCATCGGCATCGAGCTTAGCGGTTCATATCGGCTCGCCGGTCATCGCGCTGTGCCGCAAACTGGTGGAAGCCGGTTATCCTTCCTCAGCCGAGATCGAATGCTATCGCGGCGAAACCCTAAGCCTACATGTCCGCAGTATCGGTGAAGCCGCCAAGCTCTACGTGGCGGCAACCACAACC
>Ga0306920_100004371_pt1 | contig 18105 bp, 14 predicted proteins | sample flu12Cox44000170_FD_204666 | JGI IMG/M metagenome (GOLD analysis project Ga0306920, IMG submission 204666) | Lab enrichment of tropical soil microbial communities from Luquillo Experimental Forest, Puerto Rico - flux4day.12C.oxic.44.000.170 (v2)... | ecosystem: Environmental > Terrestrial >... | reverse complement strand
TGCTCGGCCTTAGCCAGCAGCCGGCCGTCCTGCTTCATGGTGTCCAGGCCCGCATACAGCGGCACATCACCGCGCACCACCTCGCCCACCAGGTGCGTGCGCTGCTTGTGGCCCGGGATCGTGAACGGCACCGTGGTGCCCTCACGGACAGCAGCGCTGAACCGCAGCCAGCCGTCCAGCAGGGGTGCGTCACTCGCCAGACCAAGCGGATCCCGGGGATCATTACGTTCGGGTGTCACGAACCTCACCCTGGCACACGAACGTGCCACCGCTGCACCCGAAACCAAGGGATAACTGCCGATGCCCGATAGGGTGGCGTTGTGGTGGGCCACTATGAGAACTTCTTCATCGCAAGCGCGGGCGCGTCCGCCGCCATCTTGGGGTTGCTAGTCGTCGCCGTATCAGTCGTCAACGCGGATGACGAGAACCCCACAACTCGGGAGTTGCGAATTGTGTTGGCCGGGAGCGCGTATGTTGCCCTGGTAGACATCTTCTTCGTCTCGATCGTGGCCCTGACCGGGGGATCAGACGTCCTCGGGCTATCAAGCCTCGCAATGGCAACCGTCGGCCTGGTGGCCACCAGACGGCTGATACCGAGGGCAAAGCGGGCTGGAAATTTCTCCCCCGGCTTTCGAGACAGAAACCTGAATATCGCCTTCGCATCGATTTCGGCTGGGAGCTACTCAGTGCAGTTCGGCCTCGCCGTAGCGCTCTTGGCGAACACCCAGAGTCCCGCGCTGCAACGTGCTTTGGTCCTCGTCATTGTGGCTTTGTATGGCAGCGCCCTTGCTCGGGCATGGGTGGTCGCCGGGATAGGCCGGCGGTGATAAGGAGTCGCCTCGACGCCGGCAGCGCCTCAGAGTGCCAGCAGTGCAGAGGAATTCGATCCGTCAACTCATGGCAGATGACACAAGCCGCGATAACACGCGTACCTCCGGCGCGGCGTGGCACAGTAGAAGCACTGCCCCCAACGGCATCATTGGTTACTGGACTTGCGCTACGCCTCCACGACTTCATCTGCCGCAGGGTCCTCGCCGCGGGCCCGGATGGCGAGCGCGGTTATGACGAGCATGACCAGCGCGAACCCGGCGGCGACGAGGAAACCACGGCTGACGCCAGCCGCGAGGGCGTTGTCATACCAGGAGACGCGCAACTGGCCAGGCCTCGGGGCGTGACCCAGCCGGGCCGCTGCCACCGCGGCTCGAGCGGCCTGGCTGCGGAGACTGCTCGCCGCCACGGTCCAGGTCACGGTACCGAGCGCGGCCAGTCCGATCGCGCCGCCGATCTGCTGGCCGGCATTGAGCAGGCTGGAGGCTAGGCCAGAGTCCTCATCGCGGACCCGGTTGAGCGCGACCAGGGAAAGCGGGACGAACACTGTGCCTATGCCGGCCGCGGTCACCACAATCGGACCAAGCAAGCCGCCGGCATAGGTCACATGTGCGCTGATACGAGAGAACCAGTACAGGCCGACGGTGATGACCGCAGCGCCCGCCAGCAGCAGCGGCCTGGCGCCGGTACGGGCGACCAGGTTGCTGACGATCCCGGAGACCACCGCCACGGTCCCGGCGAACGGGAGGAAGGCCAGGCCGGACCTCAGCGCGCTGTAGCCGAGCACAACCTGCATGAAGATGGTCAGGAAGAAGAGCACGCCGAACAAAACGGTCGCGACGATGAGCATGATCACGAATGCGGCCGAGCGGCTGCGGTCGGCGAAGATGCGCAGCGGCATCAGCGGGTTGCGGCTCCGCCGCTCGATGAGCACGAAGGTGACTAGCAGCACCGCCGACGCCACCAGCGAGGCCACTACTCTCGTGTCGGTCCAGTGCGAAATCCCGCGCTGGTCGGTGCCCGCGTTGGACAGCCCGTACACGAGCAGCGCCACCCCGGCGGTACCGGTGATGGCCCCGACGAGGTCGAAGCGGCCCATGCGGCGGGCTGACTCCGGCAAGACGGACTTCGCGGCGGCGGCGATGCCGATGCCGATCGGCACGTTCACGAAAAGCACCCACCGCCAGGACACGTAGGTGGTGAGCAGCCCGCCGGCGACCAGGCCGATCGCCGCACCGCCCCCGCTCATCGCGGCATAGACGCCCATCGCCCTGTTACGGGCCGCCCCCTCGGCGAAGGTAGTGGTGATCAGTGCGAGTGCGGTGGGCGCGATCATCGCGCCGCCGGCGCCTTGGACCGCCCGCGTGGTCAGCAGCCAGGCCTGGGAGGTGGCGAAGCCGCCTGCCAGCGAAGCAGCCGAGAACAGCAGCAGCCCGGCGACGAGCACCCGGCGGCGGCCGAGCAGGTCCCCGGCCCGGCCGCCAAGCAGCATCAGTCCGCCGAAGCTGAGCGCGTACGCGTTGACCACCCACTCCAGGCCGGTTCCGGAGAACCCGAGCGCATGCTGGATGTGCGGCAAGGCGACGTTCACGATCGTCGCGTCGAGCACGACCATCAGCTGCGCGGCAGCGATTACGACGAGGGCGGCCGTGAGGTTGCGACGGCCGCCGGTGCCCGCCGCTGTGTCCGGTCGTCTCAATGTTGTATGGGCCATGACATCCTCCTCATGAGTCTTTCGCTTACATGGCACGGATACCGATGCTGCGCTACACGGCGCCGGCGAACACCGGCCACGTGGCCAGGTTTCGCCGGCAGGACTGGTCAGCTGGCCGGTGGCTCCCTGAACGGGCGGGCGCACCCTTGAGGCCGCAAAGATCGCCATCGTCGATGCGGGGCACGTCGGGGTGACGCTCGGCTACGCCTGCATGATCCGCGGTACCGGCAAGACCATCGCGCTATACGGCCGTAACGCCGGGAAGGTCCGCGCCGAGGTGCTCAACTGCACTGGTGCGCTGTGCACGCTGCCCGTCCCCTTGTCCAGGACGAGCACGACGGCCTGCGTCACTCGGCCCGCGCGGTACGCGCCGTTCTCGACAAGCTGGGGCTCTGACCCTCACGATGCGGGCTGCCCGGCGCGGCGGGCGACGAGCGCGGCCAGCTCGACGCGGGATGACAGGCCCAGCTTGCCCAAGATGTTGGAGACGTGGAACTGCACGGTGCGGCGGGAGATGAACATCCGGCCGGCGATGTCGGGGTTGGACAGGCCTTCTGCGAGGAGCGCCGCCACCGTCCGTTCGGTGTCAGTGAGGGCGGCCCAGCCGACCTTGGGGCGCCGGCGGGAACCGTGGACGCCCCGCCGGATCCCCAGGACGCGCAGCCGGGCATCGGCCCGGGCCGATGCCCATGACGCGCCCAGCTGGGCGTAGCGGTCCTGCGCGGCGTCGAGTTGCAGCCGCGCCTCGTGTTCGCGGCCGGCCGCGGCGAGGGCTTCGGCGGCATGCTCGCGGGCCTGGGCCTCCAGCAGCGGCCTGCCCGCGGTCCTGTAGCCGTCCGCGACTGCGAGCAGCTGAGCGGCATCGTTGTCCAGTATTGCCGCGGCGAAGTCAGCGGACCGGTGCATTGCCGGTCCCTGGCGGTCCGCGCCGTAGCGCCGCAGCTGCGCCAGCGCCTGCCGCGCCGATTCCTGCTCACCCAGCGGCAGTGCCAGCATCGCCAGGTCGGGCAGCAGATGGTGCCCGCAGTACTCGCGGCCTCCGGCGGCACACTGCTCCCACGCGCCGCGCAGCAGGCCGAACGCGGCCGGGCTGTCGCCGTCGGCCAGGGCCGCCAGCGCCCGGCCCCACGACCGGTCGTCGTAGGTGTGCCGGGCCGGCCCGGTAACCAGCGGCCGGTCCAGGACAGTGCGCAACCGTCCCAGCTCGGAGCGATCCTGGCGGTGCGCGGCGATCAGCGCGGCCAGGCCATCCAGGTGAACCGTAAGCCTGAGATGGTCTGGGACCTCGCGGGCCGAACTGATCTCGGCCAGGGCATCGTCCCACCGGCCGGTCAAGAAGAGCATCCGGGCCACCGACAGATGGTGGAAGCAGAGAAAGAACGTGCCAAGACCTCGCTCGGCATGCCGCAGGTCGGCCGCGAACGCCTGCCGCGCCTCGGCTTCCCTGTCTAGGTCGAACAGGCAGTTGGCGCGGATCAGGTGGGGATCGAGCTGGCTATCGGCGATCGGGCCGGCGCGCTCTATCGCGGCCACGGCCTCGCCAGCCGGGTCCAGCGCCTGGTCGAAGCGTCCCTGCCAGCGCCAGGCGCCCGCGACCGCCTGCAGCCCGTAGGCCATCGCGTAGGCATCCCCGCTGGCCAGGCTCGCATCCCGGGCCGCCTCGGCCTCCTGCATGGCAGCCCCGGGTCCGGACGTGGACAAGAAGTGCAGGCACTGCGCTGCCAGGCCGTGGAACCGGGCCCGTTCGGCCTGGCTGAGATCACAGTCGTCTAGCTCCCGCCGCACCTCGTCCAGTGCCGCCTGGACGCGGCCCTGGTTGAGGTAGGACTGAACCAGGACCCAGCCGAGCTGCCCGCGTGACCCGCGGTCAGGGCCGGCGGCTAGCGCCTTGGCGGCGGCCGCCTCGGCCGCGGTGAACCGGCCCGCGCGCAGCAGCGCGTTCGCCAGCGCGAGCCGCGGCGGGCCGGCCTGGTCGCCTGCCGCCCCGGCCGTGTCGCATACCCGGGCGAGCAGGTCGGCCGCCAGGTCCGGGGCCCGCGCGGTGAGCTGGCCGGCCGACCTGACCAGCCACTCCAGGGTCGTCGTGTCGAGCGTCGTACCAGCGAGCAGGTGCTGGGCGGCTCGCTCCACCGGCGCCCCCGCGGCCGCCAGGGCCTGTCCGGCTTGCAGGTGCAGCGCGTTGCGCGCGGACGCGGGGAGGCTCTCGTACAGCGCCTGTCGTATCACCTCATGCCGGAACGCCAGCCGGTCGGACTCGGCGGTCAGCACGCCGGCCGCGGCCGCCTCCTGAATCACGCCGAGGAGCTCCAGCGCCGGAGTGGCCAGCACGGCCGAAAGCTCGGCGACGGTAAAGCTCGGCCCGAGTACCGCCGCAAGCTGAAGGATCTGGCGCGCCTGACTGGACAGCCCCGCCAACCGCCGGGTCACCACCGCGATCAGCGACTCCGGCATGGCCCGGGCGGCTGCCTGGGCACCCGGGCCGGCGCCCTCAGCCTCGTCCGGCGCCTGCCCGGAGTCGCCGGTCAGCGTTCGCGCTAGCTCGATCGCGTACAGCGGGTTGCCTCCCGCCGCGGTGACCGCTTCGCGCAGGTCCGCTCCCGCCTCGGCGCCGATCACCTGTCCAGTCAGCGTGGCGATGGACGTCTCGTCAAGCGGGCCAAGTGTCAGCACATCCGCGCCGCGGGCCTCCCAGCTGCGCACCAGGGGTTCCAGATCAACTCCGCCCGCACCGGAGCGGCGCGCGGCGGCCAGCAGCAGTGGCAGCTGACCCGCGACCCGGCCAAGCCGGTGCAGCACCAGCACACTCGCCCGATCGGCCCACTGCAGGTCATCGACGGCCAGCACCACGGGGGCCGCCGCGCACCACCCGTCGACCAGTCCCAGGATCGCTTCGGTGACGAGGAACTCGGCATCGGCCGCTGGGAAGGTGCCGCCTGCCGGTCGGCCCGCGCCTCGTATCAGGCCCACGATCTCGGCCACCTGCCGGTCGGCAGAGGTGCCGGTTAGCCCGAGGCAGTTCGAGACGGCGGCGAACGGTACCCGCATTTCCAGTTCCTCGGCCGCGCCCGAAGCGAGCCGGGCTCCGGCCGCCGCGGCCAGATCCACCAGGGCCGTGAGTAGCGCCGTCTTTCCGATGCCCGGCTCGCCGGAGATAAGCACGATCTTTCCCCGGCCCGCCTGCATGGCCGCGACCGCGGCAGCCAGCCTCTCTAGCTCAGCGTCGCGGCCCACCAGCGCGATCCGCCCGGCCGGAGCCGCCCAGCCACGCTTCACACGCCCAAGTGTGGATGCCGCGGGCTGGCTCCGCAACATGGCGGCGGCCGGCCGCGGAGCACACGCAAACCTGGCCATCTGGCCAGTGTTTGTCACCGCGGATCAGCGCAGCATCGGTTAGGCACCGACCAGGAGGGCGGCGCCCGGCACGAGATGCCACAGGCACCAGAAGAAAGGGAAATCGATGAACCGAACAAGCAGCCACGCCGATGTGGTGATAGTCGGCGCTGGCCAAGCTGGACTGGCGGTCAGCTACTACTTGCGGGCGCTCGGTGTCGACCATGTTGTCCTGGAGCGCGGCCAGATCGCGGAGAGCTGGCGCTCCGCGCGCTGGGACTCGTTCACGCTGGTCACTCCGAACTGGATGACCCGGCTGCCTGGCTACACCATGCCAGCCGGCACGGGCGGCGACTTCCTCCCCCGGAACGCTGTGGTGGCAATGCTGGAACGATTCGCCGACGGGCTGCCTGTGCACACCGGCACCGAGGTCCTGTCAGTGGCGTGTGGCGGGGACGGCTATCAGGTGGTCACCACCATCGGGCAGATCACGGCCCGGGCCGTGGTGGTCGCAGGCGGCGGCCAGCGCCGCCCGCTCATTCCGGGCCTCGCGTCCGGCCTGGCCGCGGACATTCACCAGTTGGATGCGAGCCGCTACCGCCGCCCGGATGCCCTGCCGCCGGGAGCGGTGCTCGTGGTGGGAAGCGGGCAGTCAGGCGCGCAGATCGCCGACGAGCTCGCGGCCGCGGGCCGGGAAGTGCTGCTGGCTACCAGCCGGGTGCCCCGGATCCCGCGCCGCTACCGCGGCCGGGACGTGCACGAGTGGGCGGTCGAACTCGGCCTGTACGACCAGCGGACCGACGCGGTAGCCGATCCCGCAGCGTTCCGCGAGCCGCATCCGATGCTGTCCGGGGCCCGCGGCGGGCACACCCTCTCCTACCAGCAGCTCGCCCGCGATGGCGTGCGCCTGCTGGGGCGGCTGGCGGGCGCCGAGGGACGGTCGCTCAGGTTCGGGCCGGACCTGCCGGAACATATCCAGTATGCCGACCAGCGGGCCGCGCAGTTCCGGAGCACCGTCGACGAGTACATTGCCCGGACCGGGATCGCCGCCCCGCCGCCCGACACCGACCCGGCCGAGCGCGCGCTCCCTGCCTCGCAGGGTTTCCCGGACAGACTGGACGCGCGGGCAGAGCACATCAGCACCGTGATCTGGTGCACGGGCTTCGGCCCCGAGACCAGCTGGCTGCGGGTGCCCGTGCTCACCCATGACGGAAGCCCCGCGCACACCGGCGGCACCACCGCCTTCCCCGGCCTGTACGTGGCCGGCTACCCATGGCTGTCGAACCGGGGCTCCGGGATCCTCTACGGAGTCGCAGCCGACGGCGCGCGCGTCGCGCAGCACATCGCGGCGGATGCGTCCGGCCGGGCAGGACAAGCAGCCGCCACGCGACAGGACGCTCCCGGCGCCCGGGCGATCATCGAGCCCGTCCTGACGGCCAGCGCGTGAACCGCCGCTCAGCCGCTCTATCTCAATCGTCGGCCGGGTAATCGCCGCGGCCGCTCACAAGGAGGACAACCATCATGACAACGAGCAACACGAAGCTGGCCTACTACAACGGCTGGTGGTGGCGTACGACCCTGCTGGCGGACGGAACCCGGTCGGTCCAGCCGTTCCGGACCGGCGGGGGGCCGGCGGCCCGCACGACAACGCGCTACTACCGCAGGCCTGGCCGAGCTCACGGCTGAGTTTCCAGAAAACAAGGACGCGACGAGTCCTTCGCCGAAGCAGGAGCGCCGATAAGTGCCGCGGGTAGGCTCGGTCTATGGCTGAGCGGCGTAAGGTCTCGGTGGTCGGAGCGGGCAGCGTGGGAGCGACGCTGGCCTACGCCTCGCTGATCAGGGGCGCCGCCAAGACCGTGGCGCTTTATGACATCGATCGCGACAAGGTTCGAGCCGAGGTGCTCGATCTGAACCACGGTAGCCAGTTCTACCCCACGGCGAACGTCATCGGATCCGACGACATCGCGGTTACGGCGGACTCGGACATCGTCGTGATCACCGCGGGCGCGAAGCAGAAGCCCGGGCAGACGCGACTGGACCTGGCGGCCGTCAACGTCCAGATGTGCCGGTCGCTGGTGCCAGGCCTTCTCGCGCTATCCCCGGACGCCATCTTGCTGCTGGTCACCAATCCCGTGGACGTTGTGACCTATGCCGCCCTGCAGGCTTCCGGGCTGCCCAGCCGGCGGGTGTTCGGCTCCGGAACGGTGCTTGATTCCTCTCGCCTGCGGACGTTGCTCGCCCAGCACTGCGACGTCGCCGTGCGCAGCGTCCACGCGTTCATCGTCGGCGAGCATGGCGACTCGCAGGTTCCCGCTTGGAGTCAGGCCGCGATCGGCGGCGTCCCGGTCCGGGACTGGTCGCCGCCGGGACGCGCGCCGCTCGATGAGAAGACGCTGGACCGCATCGCTCATGAGGTGGTCATTGCCGCCGAGGAGATCATCCGCGGCAAGGGCGCGACCAACTTCGCCGTCGGTCTGTCGGCCGCCGAGATCGTCGAGGCCGTCTTGAACGACGAGCGCAGCGTCATGCCGGTGTCGTCGCTGCTCACCGGCCAGTACCGCATCGACGACGTGTGCCTGTCCTTGCCTTCGATCGTGGATAGCAAGGGTGTCGACGTGGTCCTCACTCCGCCGCTCTCCGAAGAGGAGGCCGATGCCCTGCGCCGCTCCGCGGAGACGGTCCGCGGCGCGGAGCGGTCGCTCGGGATCTAACACCCGTGGTTTGCGCGCTCTGCTATCGACCTCAGGCCTGCTGATTCATGAAGGCCTCGGGGCCCTGTTCGGCGACGACCGGGTCCATGTAGCCGAATTCGAGGATGTTTCCGTCGGGGTCGGTGAGCTGACGCTGGTACATGAAGCCGTAGTCCGCGGCGGGATGCGCCTCCGAACCGCCCGCGGCGATGCCTTTGGCGAGCGTCGCGTCGACCGCCTCCCGGCCGTCGAGGAAGATGGCAGTCGCCGCCGACACGGTCTCCGCCGGGTCGCCGATCGGCCGGTCGGTGAAGCTCTGAAAGTAATCGCGCACCAGGATCATGAGGTAGCTGTGGCCGTCCTCGACGACGACGCGGGCCGCGTTGTGATCCGCGAAGTTGATGGTGAATCCGATCGCCGTGTAGAACGCCTTCGCGCGCTCCAGGTCGGTCACCGGCAGGTTGACAAACATCGCGGTCATCGTGGTTCCCCTCTCGTGGGTCCGGCACGTGGGCGGGCCCGACGCCCTTACGGCCATTGAGACGGTTGAGCGCCCCCAGACTCATCGCCTAGCCTGGGCGGCCAGGTAGCCGGTGAAGTTGTCGGTTGCTGGCTCGTCGCGAAGAGCACCTACCTGATCATCATCTGAGAGCGCAGCGTGGCAGCAAGCCTGGCAAGCACATGGTGGCAGTACCTACTGTTGTTCCTCGCCGTCGCGGCGTCCTGGGCGGGCGTGCCGGCCATCGGGACCGCCGCCCTCGGGACCGCCGCGGTGGCCGCCAGCCAGGACAAGCTGGACCCGGCGGCGGTGATCGTGGTAGCCGTCCTGGCGGGTGAGGCGGGCGGGCTGGGCGGCTATGCCATCGGCCGCCGCTGGGGCCGGCGGCTGCTGGAACATCCCGGCAAGCACCGGGCAGGCCGGGAAAAGATGGTGCAGCGAGGAGAGAGGCTGTATGCCCGGTGGGGCTGGCTGGCCGTGTTCTTCACCCCGGCCATCGTCTCGGGCACGGCCAAAATGCCTGCGTACCGGTTCGCGTTCTGGAACCTGCTGGACTCCCTCGGATGGTCGGTGGCGGTGGCGGCCAGCGCCTACGGAATAGGCAGGCTCGCCACCGGCCACCACACCAGCCACGACATCGCCATCTTGGTCATCGGGCTCGCCGCCGGAGTGCTCGTCGCCGTTACCGCCGTGCGGCGGCACCGAAGGCGCAGAACCCAGCGTCTTGGTCCCATCGCGAGCGAATCCTCCCGCGAGGGATGATGTGGCGGGTCATGTCCGCGAGCCATCGCCACGGTCGCGGAGCTGCGGCAGGCCGGGATACTGTTCGCCGTCACCAGCGGCCGCCCGCCGCGGTGCGGCGGTTCGTCCTGCCCTGACTCCGGTTTACCTCCCATCGGGTGATGCCCGCCCACCTCGCGCATGCAATGCTCGGGGGTAGACAGCGGATGCTGATAGTCAGTCACGAACAGACAGACCGTTACCGAGGACATGGGTTTACGGCGTTGTTACTCCAGGGCAGGCAGCAGGAGCGACACGCATGAAGACCGTTGAGCTGCGATCGGAGCGCGGGGCCCCGGATGCACCGGGGCTTGCGACGGCAGGGGCGCCGTCATCCCGGCGCGGCAGCTAGGGACAGCAAGTTGAGCGAAGAGCTGCGCCGTCGGCACGAAGCCAAGACCGGTCAGCTCGCGGCCAGCTAACGGTCCTGTCCAGTCAGACGAACGGAGGATGTCGATGGGCACCGAAAGTGAGAGGGTAGCCGGGTTCGGCCGGCTGGAGGACGGGCTCCGGCAAGCGGGCGACTGGTACCGGTGGGGGCCGTACCTCAGCGAGCGGCAGTGGGGCACGGTCCGGGAGGACTACAGCGCCGACGGTGAGGCGTGGGACTACCTGCCGCACGATCATGCCAGGTCCCGGGCTTACCGGTGGGGAGAGGACGGGCTGGCCGGGTTCTCCGACGTGGAGCAGCGGCTGTGCCTGTCACTGGCCTTGTGGAACGGGCGGGACCCGATCCTGAAGGAGCGTGCCTTCGGGCTGACCGGCGCGCAGGGCAACCACGGCGAGGACGTCAAGGAGTACTGGTGGTACCTGGACGCCGTCCCCAGCCACGCCTGGAACCGGTGGCGGTACCACTACCCGCAAGGCCCGTACCCCTACCAGGACCTGATCGACGTGAACGGGTCACGGAACAAGTTCCAGCCGGAGTACGAGCTGATCGACACCGGGATCTTCAACGAGGACCGGTACTGGATCGTCGAGGTGCACTACGCCAAGGCCGACCCCGATGACCTGCTGATGAAGATCTCGGTGACCAACCAGGGCCCGGACGCCGACACCCTGCACGTGCTGCCGACCGCCTGGTTCCGCAACACCTGGGCCTGGGAGATCGGCGCGCCGAAGCCGGCCATGGCGGCGGCGGGCGAGGCGTCGGTCTCGATCGAGCACCCGTTCCTCGGGCAGCTCGAACTGCTCGCCGACGACGGCCCCGGCGGGGCGGCGCCGATGGCCTTGTTCTGCGAAAACGAGACGAACCTGGCGCGGCTGTACGGCGCGGAGCCGGTCACGCCGTATCCCAAGGACGGCATCAACGATCACGTGGTCCACGGGGCAAACACCGTTAATCCCGAGCGCACGGGCACCAAGTGCGCCTTCTGGTACAAGGTCACCGTCCCGCCCGGCGAGACGGCCGAGCTGCGGCTCCGACTAAGGCCAGCAGCCGCGACAGCGGAGACGGGCCGCCCGGCCGCCGCGTTCGGCACGGGTTTCGACCAGGTCATGGCGCAGCGGCGGGGCGAGGCCGACGAGTTCTACGCCGAGCTCACCCCCCGTAAGGCGAGCGCCGACGAGGCGATGGTGATGCGGCAGGCGTTCGGCGGGCTGCTGTGGAGCAAGCAGCTGTTCTACTACGACGTGAAGCGCTGGCTGGACGGCGATCCGGCCCAGCCGGCCCCGCCGGAGCAGCGGCTGAGCGGGCGCAACTCCCGCTGGCGTAACTTCGACGCGTTCGACATCATGTCGATGCCGGACAAGTGGGAGTACCCCTGGTTCGCCGCGTGGGACCTGGCCTTCCACTGCGTGGCGCTGGCGCACGTGGACCCGGCCTTCGCGAAGTACCAGCTGATCCTGCTGTGCCGGGAGTGGTTCCAGCACCCGAACGGGGCGCTTCCCGCTTACGAGTGGGACTTCTCCGATGTGAACCCGCCGGTGCAAGCCTGGGCGGCGCTGGAAGTGTTCGCGGTCGACGGCGGCCGCGACATCGACTTCCTCAGCCGGGTCTTCGACAAGCTGCTCATCAACTTCAACTGGTGGGTCAACCTGGAAGACGCCGAGGGCAACAACGTGTTCGAGGGCGGCTTCCTCGGCCTGGACAACATCGGCCCGCTGGACCGCTCGCACCTGCCGGTGGGAGGCATCCTGGAACAGTCCGACGCCACCGGCTGGATGGGCTTCTACGCGATCGCCATGGGCGCCATCGCCAGCGCCCTGAACCGGTCCCGTCAGCGGCCGGCGTCGGATCTGGTGCTCAAGTTCATGGAGCACTTCGCCGCGATCCGCGACGCCCTGGCCAGTCAGGGCCTGTGGGATGAGGCGGACGGGCTGTACTACGACCGGCTGATAACGCCGTCCGGGGCCGCGGTGCCGGTGAAGGTCCGGTCCATGGTGGGCATCATCCCGGCGCTTGCCGCCGCGGTCATCGAGGAGGATGACCTCCGGCACGCGCTTGTCGTGGGTAAGCAGTTCGCGGACCTGCTCGGCCGGGAGGGCCTTGATCACCCCGATAAGCTGCGAGAGCGCGGCGTCCTTCGCGGGAAGCCGGGCGATCAGCGCCTCCTGCTCAGCCTGTGCGGACCTGACCGGCTGGAGCGGCTGCTCGCCAAGCTGTTCGACGAGAGCGAGTTCCTCTCCCCGCACGGGCTGCGGGCGCTGTCCGCTTACCACCGCGACCATCCGTACGTCATCGACGTGGAAGGCGTGCAGGCCAGCATCGACTACGAGCCGGCCGAGTCCACCACGCCCATGTTCGGCGGGAACTCCAACTGGCGCGGCCCGATCTGGTTCCCGCTGGACTACCTGATGGTCAGCACCCTGGATCGGTACCACCGGTTCTACGGCGACGACTTCACCATCGAATATCCCACCGGGTCCGGCCGCCAGCTGACCCTGGACAAGGTCGCCGCCGACCTGGCGGACCGACTGATCTCGATCTTCACCCAGGACCAGGACGGCCGCCGGGCCTGCTTCGGCGGGACCAAACGGATGCAGACCGACCTCGCCTGGCACGACAACCTGATCTTCAGCGAGTACTTCCACGGCGACAACGGCGCCGCGATCGGCGCGTTCCACCAGACCGGCTGGACCGGCGTGGTGGCCGACCTGATCCGCCGCCGGCACGGAGAAGTCGAGGCCTCAGGGGACGTCGTGCGGCGGATCGGAATAGAGGCACGGCAATGAGCGCCGTGGAGGAACGCAAGGCGCCGTAGGGCGATGACGCGGGCCGCCGATCTCAGCGGCCCGCGTCTTTCCGGATCGGGGTCTGTACTGGGGCAGTGGAGTCACAACGGTTCGTTCGGAAGAAAAAGGATCATCCCGAACGGACCTCAGGTGTCTGCACTCAGGCCACGCGGACTAGCTGCGCTTGCCCGCCTCTAGGGGCTGACCTGCGTGGGGCAGCTCCCGGCTGGCGCCGGCCTTCCAGTACCAGGAGGCCGCGCGCCGCACCGGGCGCGCCTCGTTGTTCTTGAGCAGATCGGCTAGCGCCACCACCCCGATAATGCCCGTGATCACTGCCACGTGGAACCGGTGGTCGCGCAGCAGCATGTACGGCACGGCAGCCAGCATGATCCCGTATCCGACCATCTTTTGCGCACGCATTTGCCGGTCTGGCTGCGGCGCCGTCTCTTCCGTCATGGACGCGCTCCTCGTTCCGCTTGCCTGAAGGCACCATTGCATCTCCGGCAAGGACGGAGTTCATCGCCCCAATGGGGGTAAACAACCGGCCTGGCCCTCGGCGGTCACCCTCTGACTGCGCAGGCCGGGATCATTACCCTGATCGAGGGATGACAGCGAGGCGCACTTCGGGCCAGCATCGGAACTAGCCAACTCGCCACGGGACTGGGGGTCTCACCATGGCATTGCATGACCGCGACACCGTCCGCCATCAGTTCGACGACTGCGTGTTCGCCGACCGGGACCTGACCAGGCCGGTCCACAAGTACCGCTTCCCGCAGGAGGGAACCCTCCCCAGGGACGCGTTCCAACTGGTGTCGGACGAGCTGATGCTCGACGGCAACGCCCGCCAGAACCTGGCCACGTTCTGCCAGACGTGGGAGGAACCAGAGCTCCTCGCCCTGATGGCGCTGTCGATCAACAAGAACCTGATCGACCAGGACGAATACCCGCAGACCGCCGAGATAGAGCGGCGGTGCGTGCACATGATGGCCGACCTGTGGAACGCGCCCGATGCGGTCAATACCGTCGGCACGTCCGCCATCGGCTCCTCCGAGGCCTGCATGCTCGCCGGGATGGCGGCTAAGTGGCGGTGGCGGGCCAAGCGGCGGGCCGCGGGCAAGTCCGCGGACAACCCGAACATGGTCTGCGGGCCGGTCCAGGTGGTATGGCACAAGTTCGCCCGCTACTGGGATATCGAGATGCGCGAGGTGCCGATGTCCCATGGCCACTACGCCATGGACCCGGCCTCGATGCTCGAACGGGTGGACGAGAACACCATCATGGTCGTGCCGACACTCGGCGTCACCTACACCGGCGCGTATGAGCCGGTGAAAGACATGTCGGACGCCCTGGACAGGCTGCAGGCCGAGACCGGCCTGGACATCGACATTCATGTGGACGGGGCCAGCGGCGGTTTCCTCGCCCCGTTCTGCGCGCCGGACGTGGCGTTCGACTTCCGCCTGCCCCGGGTGAAATCGATCAGCGCCTCGGGGCACAAGTTCGGGCTGGCGCCGCTCGGCGTTGGCTGGGTCGTCTGGCGGGACAAGAGCGAGCTTCCCGACGACCTGATCTTCCACGTCAACTACCTGGGCGGCGACATGCCGGTCTTCCAGATCAACTTCTCCCGGCCGGCCGGGCAGATCATCGCCAGCTACTACAACTTCCTGCGCCTCGGCCACGAGGGCTACCGCCGCATTCACATGGCGTCCTACGACATCGGCCAGTACCTCGCCGCCGAGATCGTCAAGGCGGGCCCCTTCGAGCTGCTGTGCGACAGCGACCCGAACACCGGGATCCCGACGGTCACCTGGCGCATCAGGGAGGGCGAGGACCCCGGCTACACGCTGTTCGACCTGGCCGACCGGCTGCGCGGCCGCGGCTGGCAGGTACCCGCCTACACCCTCACCGGAACCGCCTCCGACATCGCCGTGCAGCGGATCCTGGTCCGCCTGGGCGTCAGTCGGGACATGGCGTCTTTGCTGCTGGATGACTTCCGCGACGCGGTGGCCCACTTCAGCAGGCACCCGGTCACCGTTTCCATGACCAAGGAGGAATCAGGCGGGTTCAGCCACCTGTGACGACCCGGTAATACCCACATCGGGGCGACGCCCGGAGCTTCGGCTCCCGGGCTGCTACGGATACGGATAAAACAGACATCAGAGACAAAAGCTGCTATCCTCTCTACCCAACATGCGATGGGTAGAGAGGACCTGTGGAATGCCTTTGACGAAAGAAGAAGAAGTGCTTGTGGCTGCCGGGCGCGAGTTTCTTGATCCGTTGTATTACCGGCACACCGGGGGCGGCCCCGTGTTTGGCGATAGTTTGGACATTGACTGGATCACTAAAGACGGCGTCATAGTAGCGACCGGAACCAACTGGCCAGCCGAGATACGGATCTATGTGCCGTGGGGCAACGAAGCGGTCCTGCACGGCTCGGTCGCCCATGAGCTGCTCGAATGCGGGGCTGGTCCGTGGACAGGAGGTGAAGTTCGCCGCTATACGAAACCGCACGTCATACTCGGAGGTGACGGCACTTACCGGTGGCAACCGGAACTTGACGAGGAACTCGTGACCGCCGCCCGGTGCGGCGATGCGGAGGAAGTACGCCGTTACCTTCGCAACCACATCAACGTGGTCGCGGTGCTGCTCGACAACGTCAAACTGGGACCGGTGGTAACGTACGAGCTCCTGGCTGAACTTGGCCGAAACGGTTTTGCCGGGAAGGCCTACCGAATGTCTGACGGGGACGAGGAAATACGGGCAGATCTGGCTGAGTACCTGCGTACAGATGCCGCTGCGGCGTAGCGGAAGGCGTCACAAGATTGCGATCGGGTTGACCGGGGATCCGGTCCCCGTGGGCAGGCGCAGGGGCGCGATGACGCACAGGAATGCCCAGCGCCCCTCCCTCTCGCACAGCGGGGCCAGTTCATTGAACTCGAGGTAGTCCATCAGGTGCAGGCCGAGGGCGTTGACGGCCAGCACGTGCACAGGGAAGTCGACGCCGTCGACGACGCTGGGCGCGGTGTCGTTGTTCCCGTCACTGCCCAGGGCCGCGATCTGGCGCTCCGCCGCCAACGCCAGGAGAGCGGGGTGCAGCCCGGCCCGGGCCGTCGAGGCGTCCCACGGACCCCGTTCGGCCCGCCGGCGGCGGTGACCGACCCGTACTAGCACGATGTCGCCCCGGCCGACCCGGAGGCTCTGGTCCCGCTCGGCCGCGAGGAGATCCGCCTCGGTCACGTGGTCGCCCGGCTCCAGCCAGGGCACCCCGCGAGAGCGCGGCACATCGAGCAGGACACCGCGGCCGACGATGCCGTCGGCGGCGACCGCGATGGACAGCTCGGCCGCTCCGGTCTCGGTGACGGTTTCCGCGGGCACCCCGTGGTACAGCTGACCGTCGAAGATCACGTGGCACAGGGCGTCGATGTGGGTGTCGGCGTTGCCGTGGATGTTCATCGCGATCCGGTCCATGCTGAACGCCAGCCCCGGGCCCGCGTCGGCACCCAGCGGCTCTTTCATCTGGTGCTGGGCGGGGTCGGGGTTGTCGGCCGTCGCCCAGTCTTCCACCGGCGCGGCGAGTGACACTGTGCGGCCCAGCCTGACCTGTCCGCAGGCGGCGCGGACCTCGGCGGGGGTGATGTAGTTCAGCGCGCCGCGCCGGTCATCCGGTCCCCAGGGCACCTGGGCGCGCAGCCGGTCGTATAGCGAGCGGAACTCCGCTTCGGTCATCCGCTGGGGCGCAGCTCCGGTGACCTGCGTGCTACTCATCCCGCCTGGCCCATTTTCGGCTCAGCTCCGTGACCGCTCCGGCTGGCCAGGTCCTGCTCGCCGGTCGTCTCGCGTTGCGCTGGAACGTTCGCGGGTTGGCCCGGCGGCGCTTTAGCGGTGTGCTTGGCGAGCAGGCCGGCGAGGAGCGCCGGGTTCACCGCGCCGATGCTGGGGAAGAAGCTGGTGTCCACTACATACAGGTTGTCCAGCTCGTGGGCCTTGCAGTCAGTGTCGAGCACGGAGGTGGCGGGGTCGGTGCCGAACCGGCAGGTGCCGACCTGGTGCGCGCAGCCCGCAAGCGGGATGGCCATGTCCATGTAGAAATTCTTCCTGAACACGTGGTGCGCGGCCATCCCGGCCTGGAAGACCGTGTCGTTCCTCTCCTTCGCCAGGGCCGCGACCGCCTTGCAGTTGTGGAACATGTAGTTGCGGCCCACCTGATCCGAGCCGTTCGCCAGCCCGTCGTACGCTCTCAAGGAGATGACCATCGTGGTCGTCGTGTTCCTGGCGCTGGTCCTGATCTACCAGGCCTGGACCTACTACGTGTTCCGGCGTCGCGTCAGCCGGTCCGAATTCCAGCCCGTACCCGAGCCGCGTACACCATCAAGAACAGATCGCCCAAGCCAGACCGCATAGGTAGGGAGAAACTGACATGTCCGACAAAGTTGACGCGCTGGTGATCTTCGGCGCTACCGGGGACCTGGCCAAGATCGAGACCTTCCCCGCGCTGGTCGGCCTGGTCAAGCGCGGCGTGCTGGACGTCCCGGTGATCGGGGTGGCCAAGAGCGGGTGGGGCCTGGAGCAGTTCCGCGACTACGCCGCCGCCTCGCTCAGGCTCAACAACATGGACCCGGACGACCCGGCGGCCGTCCAGATGCTCAACCTGCTGCGGTACGTGGACGGGGACCTCGGCGACGAGGCCACCTACCGGGCCATGTCCGACCAGGTCGGCGCCGGCCAGCAGGTCCTGTACTACCTGGAAGTCCCGCCCGTGCTGTTCGGGCGGATCGCCCAGGGCATCGCCACCGCCGGCCGCAGCGCCGGCGCGCGGGTCATGGTGGAAAAGCCGTTCGGCACCGACCTGGCCTCCTCCCGGCAGCTGAACGACACCATGCACAAGTACTTCCCCGAGGACGCGATCTTCCGGGTCGACGACTGGCTGGCCTTCGAACCGGTGGAGAACGTAGGGTTCGTCCGGTTCGCCAACTCGGTGATCGAGCCGCTGCTGAACCGCGATCACGTGCAGTCCATCCAGATCACCATGGCCGAGGCGTTCGACGTCTCCGACCGCGGCCGGTTCTACGACCGCACCGGGGCCACCCGCGACG
>Ga0306920_100004370_pt1 | contig 18111 bp, 13 predicted proteins | sample flu12Cox44000170_FD_204666 | JGI IMG/M metagenome (GOLD analysis project Ga0306920, IMG submission 204666) | Lab enrichment of tropical soil microbial communities from Luquillo Experimental Forest, Puerto Rico - flux4day.12C.oxic.44.000.170 (v2)... | ecosystem: Environmental > Terrestrial >... | reverse complement strand
CCTCGACCACCTCGCGATCGAGCACGAAATCGCGGATGAGGCGGTTGATCTTCACGGCATCCCGGCCGAAGAGGCCGTGCCCGCCGCGGTCGAAGGTGACGAGGCGCGCCCCGGGAATCGCCGCCACCATCTTTTGGGCATGGGAGTACGGCACGATCTTGTCGTGGGTCCCGTGCAAGGCGAGGGTGGGCACGCGAACCTGGCCGAGTAGGTCGTAGAGGTTGACGCCGTCGATGGCTCGCAGTGACTCGATCAAGATCTCGGGCGTGGTTTCGCCGGCCCAGGCGACGCAGTCCTCGATGCCCTTGAGGGAGTGCGGCTCGGGGAAGATGCGGGTGAAGAGACGCTGCCGCCAGTTGTCGAAGTCGTCGCGGATGACCCGCGCCACGCGCTCCTCGAAGGGGTGCGGCACCGACTCGGCATACTGGCCGGAGAGGAGGACCAAGTGCGAGAGCCGCTCGGGATGGGCGACCGCGTACCGGAAGGCGAGCGGCGCCGCGCATGAAAAGGCGACGAGGGCCAGAGGCGGCCGCCCGATCTCCTCGAGCACCGCGCATAGGTCGTCGTACCGCGCGTCGAGGTCGTAGCCACCGGGTGGCCGGTCCGATCGCCCGTTGCCGCGCGGATCCATCGTGATGACGCGGAAGTAGCGCGAGAGATACGGGATCTGGTGCTTCCACATCCGGCTGTACGTGACCACCTGGCACTGGGGCAGGAGGAACAGATCGCGAGCGCCGCGTCCCGTGACCTGGTAGAAGATGCGCGCGCCCGGCCGGTGAACGTACATGAGGTGGGCCCGGATCAGTCTTGCCGCCGGCCCCGGGCCATCTCGTAGAGGACGAGCGCCGCTCCGCCGCGGACGGTGGCGCGCTTGTCGGCGGGGACGAGGCGGACCCTGGTGCCTTCGAGGAGACCGGGAAGCGTCCGATGCTGAGCCCGGCGCAGGATGTCCTCCCGCAGCGGAGCCAGCGAGGTCGCGACCCCTCCCGTGATCACGATGGCCTCCGGGTTCAGCAGGTTGACGAGCGCTCCGATGCCCATGGCGAGGGCTTCGCAGGCTTCGTCGATCACCGCGCAAGCGAGGGGATCGCCGCTCGCCGCCGCCTCGAAGAGGAGCGCCGAGCCGATGCGGTTCGGATCGTTACCGGCTCGCGTCAGCACGATCGAGCCAGGGTAGTGGTCGAGACGCTCGCGGGCCCGCTCCGCCATCATCCCGCCCGCCAGGTACGTCGAGAGACAACCGGACCGCCCACACGCGCAGATGGGGCCGTTGAAGCTCACGGCGAGATGTCCGATTTCCCCCGCGCTGTGGAGGTGACCGCGAACGAGCTGGCCGCCCAGGATCAGGCCGCCTCCCATCCCCGTCCCGATGGCCAGCGTCACCAGCGAGGAGACGCCGCGGTCGGGGCCGAACATCCACTCGCCCAGGGCGAGCGCGTTCACGTCGTTGTCGATGAAGACGGGGTAGCCACTCCGCTCCTGGATGAGGGCCACGAGGGGAACCGTGCTCAGCTCGGGGAGCCAGGAGCCCGGCACCGAACGGACGAACCCGTTCTCGACGTCGACGAGACCGGGAAGGCCGACACCGATTCCGGCCACGTCACTCCAGCGCTCGTCCGCGGAGGCCAGGGCACGATCGATCAGCGCGAGAAGCGTGTCGACGACCCTGCCTTCCCCCTGGGTCGGGAGCTGGGCCGTGGCGAGGACGTTGCCGTCGGGGCACACGAGCCCGGCAGACATCGTGGAGGCGCCCACATCCACGCCGATCACTGGAGTCGTCGACATCGTCATATGCGCCGAAGCGGGCAAACGCTGTGCCATCGCGGGAGTCCAGTTCGGATGGTCTCCATCGGCTGGAGGGATGCAAGGGAATCTTGCAGGCCTCGAGTCCAACGCTCGACAAAACCTCATCGTGGATGACCGTCGAGGGGGCAAGCTGACATGGCGGGTCGCGCCTGTGCACGTGCAAGGTCGCCATGCCCCATCGGACATGGTCACGACTTCGGTCCGCCCGCCTGCCGCCTCCGCTTGCGCGTTCATGGTCCCAGGGTTGCCACGACAGCTTGCGGGGCCAACACGCCGAAATCAAGGGCGAGTCCATCGGCGGTTTTCCTTCTATGCAATCTCAGCTTGCATCCACGCGCCAGGAACTCGTTGAAATTTCCACGGGCGCTCGGCGGGCACGCCACTTGCTCAGCGATCCGCCCGGAGCGCAGCTCAACATCGTGAACAGGAGGAGTGACCATGCATGGTCGTCGCCACACCGTCATCGCCATCCTGATGTTCGCGGTCCTCGCCGCGGTCAGTGTGTACGCGCAGGAGCGCGGGCACGGGCACACCGTGGCCTTTCCGGACAGTCTCAAGTGGGTCGAGCCCGCGCCGCTTCCGGGGACGTCGATGGCCGTCGTGCAGGGCGATCCCGGCAAGGAGGGTTTATTCGTCTACCGCCTCCGGATGCCCGCCGGCTACCGGATTCCCCCGCACCTCCACAAGGCCAGCGAGAACGTCACCGTGCTCTCCGGCGTGTTCTTCATCGGCCTCGGGGAGAAGTTCGATCAGGGAAAGGGCCAGCAGCTACCCTCGGGGGGATTCGCGTCCATCCCGCCGAACCATCCGCACTACGCGTGGGCGGGCGGCGCGGAAACGGTGGTGCAGGTGCACGGCGTGGGGCCGACCGACCTCAGGTTCGTGAACCCGGACGACGATCCACGCAACAAGAAGAAGTAGCGAGGCCAGGCCTCATCAACCGAGTCATAAAGGAGGAACGAACATGACGGCAGCAGGGTCGACCAGCATGCTCACGGACGCAATGTTGAAGCGCTTCGCCGAGCGGGCTCCGGGCTACGACCGGGACAACCGGTTCTTCGAGGAGGACTTCGCCGACCTCAAGCAGGCGGGCTACCTCACCGCGGCGGTGCCCCGCGAGCTCGGCGGGGGCGGACTCACCTTCGCGCAGATGATGCAGGAGCAGCGCCGTCTCGCGACCTATGCCCATGCCACCGCCCTCGGCATCAACATGCACCTCTACTGGACGGGCGTGGCGGCCGACGTGTGGCGGTCGGGCGACAAGTCGCTCGAGTGGCTGCTCACGGGCGCCGTCAAGGGCGAGGTCTACGCCGCGGGCCACGCCGAGAAGGGCAACGACATTCCGCTGCTCATGTCGTCTGCCAAGGCCGAGCCCGTCACGGGCGGATACCGCTTCACCGGTCACAAGCACTTCGGGAGCCTCACCCCAGTGTGGACCTTCCTCGGTGTCCACGGATTGGACACGAGCGACCCCGCGGCGCCGAAAGTGGTCCACGCCTTCATGCCGCGAGCCACCGAGGGCTACAGCATCAAGGACACGTGGGATGTGCTGGGCATGCGCGCGACCTCGAGCCAGGACACGATCCTGGAAGGGGCCTTCGTGCCCGATCGGTACGTCGCCCGGGTGGTACCCGCGGGCTTCGCGGGCGCCGATCTCTTCGTTCTGGCCATCTTCCAGTGGGCGCTCACCGGCTTTGCCAACATCTACTACGGCCTGTCCCAGCAGCTCCTCGCGCGAACCGTGGAGAGCCTGAAGAAGAAGACCTCCCTCGGCATCTCGCGGGGCTCCATGGTCCATCATCCAGAGGTGCAGCGCAGCGTGGCCCAGATGGTGATGGAGGTCGAGGCGCTCGGTCCGTACCTCGACCGCCTGGCCGACGACTGGACCAACGGCGTGGACCACGGCATGGCGTGGCCGCTCAAGATCGTCGCGGCCAAGCACCGGGCGGTGGAGAGCGCCTGGAAGGTCGCGGACATTGCGCTCGAGCTGGCCGGCGGGTTCGGCATCTTCGCCGCCGCAGGGATGGAGCGCTTGTTCCGGGATGCGCGCCTCGGCCGCATCCATCCAGCGAATCCCGCCCTCACTTACGAGATCGTGGGGAAGATGTCGCTGGGCGTCCATCCTGACGAACAGCCGCGTTGGGGGTAGGCGCGCGCGCTCCGCACGAGAACGGCGCGGCGGCGGGCGGCTCGGATCCGATCTCGCCCGCCGCCGCGCCGGGCCGTCCTCGGCGCCACGGACTCCCATCAGCGGTCGGCGGAGGAGCGGCCAGGACGTCGCGGCAGACCAGTCGCCGGATCGAGCAGGAGCCGTCGCATGCGGGGCCGCGAGAAGTCGAACATGTCGGCGAGCGATCCGGCGATCCGGTCGAAGGAGATGGCGCTGATGCGCTCGCCGTCGAGCCAGTTGTCCTCGATGAATCGCAGGATCGACGTCTGGTCGGTTAGCACATGGCTGACGTAGTTCTCTTTGGCGTAGGGTGAGATCGCGAGCAACGGCAGCCGCGGCCCGTAGCCGCAGCGCGCCCCCGGCCCATCGCTCCGACTTCCGCACTGGAAGTCGAGGGGAGTGCTCGACTGGTTCACGATGGGCGGCATCACGTGGTCGTACCAGCCGTCGGAATCGTCGGCGGCGATGATCACGGCCATGTCCCGCCACTGGGGAAGCTGCTGGAGCCGGTTCAGCGTGTCGACCAGGAACACCTGCTCGTCGAGAGGATCCGAGTTGCCAGGATGCCCGTTCTGATAGGCAGGCGCCTTGAGGAAGGAAACGGCGGGAAGGTTTCCGGCTCTCGCCGCCTCCCAGAACCATGTGAGATCGTAGAGATGCCTGGCCTGATCCGTCCGGCCCACCATTGTCACCGACGTCGGCGGCAGGTGTCGCGGATTTGCCGTCGATGCGAAATACTGGAACGGGTTGTGATGAGGCACATAGTCCCGGAAGCGGAGCGGATCGTTCCGGGGATCGATTCCCACCACCCGGTCGAACGCCTCCAGCGGATGACTCTGTGAGCACGTGCCATCGGCGGCCCGCGCGAAACCGCCCTGGAACCATCCCCACGTCACGCCGGCCGCCGTGAGCAGGTCACCGATGTTCCGGCCGGTGAGGACGGCCGGCTTGCCCGTCGAGCACACGTCCCAGTAGGGATCGGTGTCGTCCACGAAAGTGCCGAGCTGACCGTTGGTCGGGGCCGGGGTGTCGCTGGACGACGCCGGCGCTCCGCACTCCGGCACGCTTCCGTAGACCGACGACGAGGGGCCGCACAGGACGCCGTAGGTATCGCCCGCCGTCAAGTTGAGGGCCCCGCGCGTCGACTGCCCCGACATCGTGGCGAAGCTGTTGTCGCCGAGGGCGAAGTGCTGCGCGTAGTTCCAGACAGCCGTGACAGTGTTGCCGTCGAAGTAGCCCATCACGGTGTCCCACTGTCCCGTACTGGACTTGTGGCAGAACTGGCGCGGATTGGCGGGAGGCTGAGCGTCGAAGCGGGGGAACTGATCCATCAGTCCGCCGTCGCGGGCCCGTTGCTCAGCCGTGTACTCGTGATCCTGATCGCACGTGTAAGCCTGGGTGCGGTCGATGCGAAACGGCTTCGAGGAGTTCGGATTCCTCTCGATGAGAGTTGGCGTCAGCCCATTGACCGACGGCGTGTCCGGGCGGGGCCGGAAGGGCGGCTGGCCCGGAGGATTGGGCGCCAGCGGATAGGTCGCGAAGTATACGTCGAAGGAATGGTTCTCCTGAAAGAGGACCACGAGATGCTTGATCGGCGTCGTCGGCTTCGCGGGTTCGGCGAGGGCGGGCGGCAGCGAAGGCCCAGCCAGCCACACGGCGATGAGCAGGGCCTTCCACGCGGGGGACACGCGAGGAGGATACACGACAACCGCGGGCGAGGGAGAAGTCCGTCGCCCTCATGCTGAGAATCGTTCGAATTTCGCGCCGCTGGCCCGCTCGGCACCCTTCGGGTAGGATAAGTGAGCTCGGGGATGCGCACGGATCCGATGGAGAGGAGCCAGAGGCCATGCCCAGCCGTCCCGGTCTTGCCCGACGCGATCTCCTGAAGCTCTGCGTGGGCGGCGCCACCGTGGCGATGGCGGCCCCCTCCTCCGCGCTCGCGCAGACGCCGCGGCGGGGCGGCACCTTCACCATTCGCGTCTGGGACCCGCCACACTTCGACCCGTACCTGATCGTCGCCTTCAAGACACAGATCGTCTACAGCTTCACTCACAGCCGGCTGCTCCGGCACAAAGCGGGACCGAGCGTGCTCCCCGGCAGCTTCGTGCTCGAGGGCGACCTCGCGGAATCATGGTCACAGCCCGACGAGACGACCTATCTCTTCAAGCTGCGCAAGGGCATGCGGTGGCATCCCAAGCCGCCCGTCAATGGCCGAGAGCTGACCGCGGAGGACGTGGTCTACAGCCTCGAGCGTTTCCGCACCGTCAAGGGCAATCCGCAGAGCTACCTGCTCGCGATGATGGACCGCGCCGAGGCGGTGGACCGCTACACCGTCAAGGTCACGCTCAGTGAGCCCTACGCATGGTTTCCCGATGTCGTGGCCAACCCCATGACGGGCGCCATCGTCGCCCGCGAGTGCGTCGAGAAGTTCGGGGACCTCAAGAAGTGGGAAGCCACCGTCGGCTCCGGTCCCTGGATGCTCGAGAGCTATCGTCCCAACACGGGGATGAGCCTCGTCCGCCATCCTCACTACTTCCTCCCCGGGCAGCCCTACGCGGATCGCGTCGAGCTGGTGGTGGACGAGGACCAGGCCTCCCGGATGGCCGCTTTCCTGGGCGGCAGGTACGACCTCGGTCCCGAGTTCATGGGCGCCATCAGCCGCCCGGACTGGAGTCAGCTCAAGGGAGCTCTGGAGCGGCAGCGGCCTGGGCTCAAGACCGTGGACTTCGCCTCCAACGTCCGCATCGGCATCAACATGCGATGTGACCGGCCGCCCTTCAACGACGTGCGAGTGCGGCGCGCCGTCTCGTTGGCCCTCAATCGGCGCGATCTCGTCGAGGCCGTCGCGGACGGGGCGGGAGTGCTCAATCCACCCGGCCTGCCCACGGCGCTCCGCGAGTGGGCGCTTCCCATCGATCAGCTCGGCGAGGGTGCGGTCTTCTACAAGTACGATGCCGCGCAGGCGCGCCGGCTCCTCGCGGAAGGGAGCCATCCGCGCGGCTTCCAGACGGTGGTGGACTTCCATAGCTTTGGGGACACGGGACTGGTGGACGGCGTCCAGCTCGCCATCAAGTACCTCAAGGACGTGGGCATCGACGCGCGGCTCAATCAGAAGGAATACGGGGCGTACGTTGCCACCTCGGTGCTGGGAAAGTACGAGGGCATGATCTACGGGCCATCCACGCCGTTCCTCGAGCCCGACAGCTTCCTGTCGCCCGCGTACCTCCCCGATAGCCCGCGCAACGTCCTGAAGGTCAACGACCCGCCGCTCACTGACTTGATTCTGCGTCAACGGCGCGTGCGGGACCTCGCCAAGCGCCGCGAGCTCATCCACGACATCCAGCGCTATCTGGGCAAGCAGGTCTATCGGGCGGAGGCATATTCCATCTCTGCCCTCGCCGTCTGGGACCCGGCGCTGAAGAACTACGGTCCCAACCTCGGCTACGACTACGGCGGGCGTCTCGCCGCCGCCTGGCTGGATCGCTGAGGGGCCGAGGACGTGGTGGCGAAGGAGGTGAGGGCGCGCGTCTGCGACGTGGGTGGAAGTAATGAAGTGCCGTGTTCTGAACCTCGGGCCCCGGCTCGGGGAGGAGCGTCCACCATGGGAAAGATAATCGAATGCGCCAAGGTCGACCCGTCGTCCGGATGTCAGCACGTGGTGCGTGGGAAGAACGAGGATGAAGTCCTGAAGAACGCGATGGAGCACGCCAAGCAGCATGGGATCCGGGAGATGACGCCCGATCTCATGGCGAAGGTAAAGGGAGCGATCCGCGACGAAAACTAACGAACATCCGCCCGCAGCACCGCGTTTAGCCTGGACTATTCACGAACTCGTGAGCGCGAGACGGGCGGGGCCTGTCGTCGGGGGGAGGGGTGCGCTCATGCTGCGTCACCCGCTCGCTTGAATCGCCGCCCTGCGGGCGGCGCACAGGACGAGGGGGTCCCACTCCGCCTGAGGGCACCCCTCCCCCCGCCGCCACCCGCCCGGGTGAACGTGGCGAGTTCGTGAAGAGTCCGGGCCAGCGTCGCGCCCATTTGACGGGCCCGGGGCGGCGGGCGGGGCGTCAGCGCGAAGAGCGGCGGTCGCGGGCTTCGTTCAAGTCGGGCAGATTGCTGGAGGAGGCGGCCAGCAGCGGTGATTTCGTCACGGAAAGGGCGGCCGCCGCCGTGGGGTTCTCGGTGATCTTCGCCATCACCGCCTCGCGAGCGCGGTTGAAGTACTCGCGGTTGTTGGCCACGAACTCCCGAGACGCGCGCAGGCCAGCGAGATAGCCGTTGATCTCTGGCACCACGTAGCGCGCCACCATGTCCCAGCTGCGCATCGTGTTCTGCGGATTGGCCCAGTCGTGGACGAAGCCAACCACTGTCCCAAATCCGCCCGAGATCTCGAGCAGTGACTTGATCCGCGCCACGAGATCGTCCGGGGTGCCGATGGTGGCGACGGCGCCGGGAACGAAGGCAGTCTTGTTCACGGCCTCGTCGGGGTCCTTGAAGGCCCGAGCCCCAGGGCGCTGCAGGGTTGCCGTGATGTACTCGTTGTGGTGCCGGAGCAGCCCCTCGCGGGCCTCGGCGCGCGCCTGCTCGCGCGTCTCCGCAATGTGCCAGCTCATCAGCACGCGCCAGTTCTTGCGGTCGACGGTCTGGCCGTGCTCGGCGGCCGCAGCCTCCGCGAAGCCCCACTGCGTGGGCAAGTTGTTCAGACCTTCCTCGGACAGCGAACCGAGCGAGATGATGCCGATGCCATGCTTGCCGGCCAGGGTCATGCCGGAGGGGCTGATCTGGGAGGCGACGGCAAAGGGCATGTCCTCCTGCAGCGGCAAGAGCTGGAGAGCCGCGTCCTGCAAGGTGAACCAATCGGACTTGACGGTGAGACGCTCGCCGCGCATCAGGCGGCGGATGACGCCGATGGCTTCGTCCTGGCGATCGCGCAGCAGCATGGGATCGATGCCGAGGGTGTGGGCATCCGAGGCCAGCGCACCCGGCCCGGAGCCGAAGATCACGCGGCCTCCCGTCATGTAGTCGAGCTGCACCATGCGCTGGGCCACGTTGAACGGATGGTGGTAGGGCAGGGAGACCACGCCGGTGGCGAGCTTGATCCGCTTGGTCCGCTCGCCCGCTGCGGCCAGGAACATCTCGGGCGAGGCGATCATCTCCCAGCCGCTGGAGTGATGCTCGCCGCACCAGAACTCGTCGTAGCCGAGCTTGTCGAGATGCTCCACGAGGTCGAGATCGCGGCGGAATTGCAGCATCGGATGCTCGCCGACGGGATGGTGGGGGGCGAGGAACGCACCGAAGTTCAAGCGAGGCATGTTCGGGTCTCCTGATTGATCGTCATCAGCGTACTGGCAAAGAAGGACACACGTCCCGCGGTCCGGCCTTGGCTAGCGGCTCGCCAGCGGGCCGCGCAGGACGCGACCCGGGTAGGCGCCGCTATGCTCGCCGTCGCGGAGCACGACCTGCCCGTTGACGATGGACGTCCGAAACCCCGCGGCCTTCTGCCTGAGCCGTCGCGCGCCCGCGGGGAGATCGTTCACCACCTCGGGCATCTTGGGCGCGACCTGGTCCGGATCGAACACGATGATGTCGGCGACCAGCCCTTCGCGGAGAAGGCCCCGATCGTGGAGCCCCCACGCGGTGGCCGGCTCGAGGGTAAGCATGCGCACGCCCTCCTCGAGGCTCAGAGCCTGACGCCGGCGCACCCAGTAGGCGAGCACGTGGGTCTGGAGCGACGAGTCCATGATCTGCGACACGTGCGCCCCGGAGTCCGAAAAGGTCACCACGGAGCGCGGATGCCGCATCATCTCGAGCACGTGGTCGAGGTTCTCGTTGGCCAGCGGCTGCACGAAGAACGCGCGCAGATTCCGCTCGAGGGCCAACTCGATCATGGTCTCCACGGGATCGAGGCCGCGCTCGCGCGCCAGCTCCGCCACCGAGCGGTGGGGACCGGTGGGGTCTTCCATCAGGAAGATCCAGTCGAAGTCCGGCCGCCTGGTGTCGGCGCCCACTCCACGCGAGTACTCGGCGGCGGCGGCCGAGGCCACGAGCTTCCGCCGCAGTTCCGGATCGTGCAGGGCGTGCCGCTGCTCGTCGAGGGGGCGCTGGCGCAGCTCCCGCCACTTGGGCAGCCGGTCGAAGGGCAGACGCGTCTCGAACGAGAGGAGGACGGACAGAGCGCGGCTGTGCACCTGGGCGAACATGCGTCCGCCCGCCCGCGCCGTTTCGTCGAGCAGGTCGAAGTACGGCCGCCAGAAATCGGGCGCGGAGCGCGAGCTGAACATCCCCCACGTGACGGGCACCCCCGTCTCGACGGCGAGATCGCGGAGGCGGCCGAGATAGTCGCGTGCACGATCGGGATCGCGTCCCGTGTCCTCGCCGGCGATCTCGAAGATCCCCGCGCCGAGATCGCCCAGCACCCCGACGAGCTCACGGACCTCGTCCCACGTCGCCACCCGGCTCGCCACGGGCTGGCGGTCCGAGGTCTCGTGATTGCGGGTGCGGGAAGTGGTAAAGCCGATGGCGCCCGCCGCGAGGGCATCGGCGAGCTCGCGCTTCATCGCGGCGAGGTCGGCCGCGGTGGCGGGCTCCGAGAACGCGCGCTCGCCCATGGCGTAGGTACGGAGCGCCGAGTGCCCGATGTAGCCCGCGTAGTTGATGCCCTTGGGCCAGCGCTCGAGGGCCTCGAGGTATTGGGCGTAGGTCTCCCAGCTCCAGTCGATGCCCGCCTTCATGGCCTCGGCGGGAATGTCCTCCGCACGCTCGAGGTTGCGCACGACGAGGTGCCGCTCGTCGGGGCGGCACGGGGCCAGAGTGAAGCCGCAGTTGCCCATGACGACGGTGGTCACCCCATGCCAGCACGAGCAGGTCCCCAGCGGGTCCCACGCTACCTGGGCGTCCATGTGCGTGTGGCCGTCGATGAAGCCGGGCGCCACCACCGCGCCCCGCGCGTCGATCTCGTCCCGGCCGCGATCGCGCAGGGTGCGCCCGATGCGGGCGATGCGACCGCTCGTCACGCCGACATCGGCGCGGTAGCCCGGAAGCCCTGAGCCGTCCACCACCGTGCCGCCACGGATCACCAGGTCATAGGTCATGGTCACGTCCTCGTTCGGGATCCGAGATCGGCCGGCGCTTCAGGGGCGCTCGAGGCCGTACAGCTCGGCGACGTTGTCGTGAAGGATGAGATCGCGCTCGCCCTCGCTCAGATGCCCCGCCTGCTTGGCGAGGACGGCCTGGGAGTGCGGCCACGTCGAGTCGCTGTGAGGAAAGTCGTTGGCCCACATCAGCCGGTGCACATTGCAGAGCCCGGTGACCTGGAAGGCGACCCAATCGTCCTGGAAGGTGGTGTACACGTGCTCGCGGAAGTACTCGCTGGGCGCACGGCTCAGGGTGCCCGCGGGCAGCCAGTAACGGTGGCGCTCCCACGCGTGATCCATGCGGTACATGTAGTGAGGCACCCAGCCCGCGTCGGCTTCCACGCACACGAGCTTCAGGCGCGGGTGCCGCTCGAACACCCCGCCGAGGATGAACAGCCCGATGATGTCCTGGCAGCCGCGGATGATCGAGAGGAAGGCGTTGAGCTTGGGGCCGCGTGCCTTGAAGGTGTCCTGCTGGCTCGTGAGGATGTGGAAGGACAGGGGCAGGCCGAGATCGATGGCCGCCTCGTAGAACGGGCCGTACATGGGATCGTCGTAGTCGGCGACGGCGGGATTGCCGGGCATCATCACGCCGCGGAGGCCCAGCGCCTTGATGCGCCGGAGATCCTCGATGCCCTCGTCCACCGATCGCATCGCCGTCTGTCCCACGCCGATCAACCGCTCGGGGCAGGCCGCCGAGTACTCGGCGATCCACTCGTTGTAAGCGTCGAAGCACGCCTTCTTGTAGTCGAAGTCGGCATGATTGCAGAGCATCATGCCCACGGTCGGATAGAGCACCTCCGCGCTCACTCCATCCACGTCCTGATCGGCAAGCCGCGCGCGCGGGTCCCAGCCGCCGGCGTGCATGTCCTCCATCCGGGCACCGAACATCCGAAGCTCCTCGGCCGCCTTGCCCGCCGCGGCGACCAAGCCCATGGGGATGGGCTTGTCGAGCCCGTCGATGACGAACAGATCGCCCCGCGTGGGGTCACGAACGACATGGGGTGCCCGGTCGCGGAAGCGTGGATCGATGCGATCGAGGTAGGTGCGGGGAGGCTCGGTGATGTGCGAGTCAGCGGAGATGATCGGCTTGGCCATGCTCACCTTTCTCCGGTGCGGGCCGTCGCCATCGATGGCTCGCGGCGGGGGTGCAATCTTTCAGCACCCTACCCCGTCCTCCCAGACGACGTCAAGGCGACCCCGGCGGCAAGGGCGGGAGGATTGACGAGCGGAAACTGAGGAGATGCGGGCAGACAAGGTCATCGTCGGCCCCGTCGAAGACCGCCGGAATAGCCTATCGGTTCGAGGTCGACGGCTCGAACGCGGCGGCCCGGTCGTCGCGATCGGTTGGAGCGAGCTCCGTCGCCGGATCGCCCGCCACTCGCGTGTGACGCATCACGCGGGCCTCGCGGTACTCGTAGGGCCGGGCCCGGTGGAGCACGCAGCGGTTGTCCCAGATGACCACGTCACCCGGACGCCAGCGATGCGCATAGGTGCGGGGCGGCCGACAGGCGAAGTCGAGGAGGTCGGACAGAAGCTTCTCCGACTCGGCCTCGGTGAGGCCAGGGATGGCATAGGCGTGACGGCCGATGAAGAGGGCGGGTCGGCCCGTGACCGGATGCACCTTCACGAGCGGGCGCAGCGGCGCGCCTTTCGTGTGGAATCCGTAGCCCGCCCCCGTCTCGACCATGTGCCCGATCTTCGCCTGGGAGTGATAGAGCGAGTGGTGCGCGGAGAGCCCGGCGATGCGGCGGCGCCTCGCCTCGTCGAGGGCGTCGTAGGCCGCCCGCATGTCCGCCCACTCCGTCTCGCCGCCGGCCGAGGGCACGACCTGCGCGGAGAGGATCGAGGCCTTGGCGGCCAGCGGCATGTACGAGCTGTCGGTGTGCCAACCCTCGTTGCCGCGCAGCGACTTGTAGCGAAGCTCGTCCGCGCCTATGATCGTGCCGTCGGGCTTCTGGTTGCTGATCGCCACCGCCTTCTGCTCCGGGTCCGGCGTCAGGAGCTCGAGGCTGCCGAAGCGATTCGCGAACGCCACCTGCTCCGCCTCGGTCAGATGCTGCCCGGGGAAGACGAGAATCGCGTAGTCGTGAAAGGCCTGTTCCACCGTCTTCCAGGTGGCGGCATCCATTCGGGCAAGGGTGAGGTCGGTGACGACGGCGCCCAGCGTGGCAGCGATCGGGAGGATGCTCGGCTCCATGAGAATTCCTCCTGAGCGGGAAGGATGCGGCGAGGGCGCCACGGAGTCAAGGGGCGGGCTGTCCGCACGTCACGAGATGGCAGCCCGTGATGTCCTCTGATAGACTCACGAGTCGTGCTTCGCTCGGCAACCAGCCGCTCCCGGGCAGGGAGGCGTCTTTCCGTGACAAAAGCCAATGGGATGTGCGGGCGTACTGTTGAGTCCGCTCGCGCCATCGCTCGATCCATGTCATGAGAACCGAGCACACGTGCCCGAAGTGCCACGGCAAGGCCGTCGATCGCATGCCGCGTAAGGACGTTCTCGAGCGCTTCATCTCGAAAGTGCGCGGCACGCGGCTCTATCGCTGCCTCGCTTGCGACCATCGCTTCCAGGACCGTCCATTGACGAAGCGGTAGCTCTCGCGTCGACTCCCGACACGAGGGCTCCGGGGTGGCGGACCGCTTCTCTCCCTTCGATTCCCAGGTCCCGGGCTTCGCGGGCGCCTTCGGCGCCGCACGGCTTCGCCGCAACTATCTGAGGGCGGGCATCACCTGCTGGGTGAGGATCTGGAGGCTCCGCATCTCCTGGGAGAACGGCAGCAGACCGCCGGGGTTCAGTTCGGCCGCGATGCCGGTCAGGCCGAGCTCTTCCTTGAGCTGACCCAGCCGATCGATCAGACTTGGCGCGGTACCGAAAGCGACCTTGCGGGCGAGGATGTCGTCGTAGGTGAGGGTCAACAGGCGACCCGCCTGATCCCGACGCACGGCAATCGAGCCGGTACCTGCGCGGCCGACCGGCTCGAGGGTCAGGCCCGCCTGGCGCTCCATGTAGTAGGTGATCGTCTCGCGGGGTTCCGCACGCGCCGCCTCTTCCGTCGGCGCGGCGTAGAGCGGGATGCGCAGACACGCATCGCCGTCGCCGGGATGGCCCGCCTCGCGCCACGCTTCGCGGTAGACCTTGAGGCAGCTGGTCAGCTCCGGGATGTCCATGCCACGGAGGCCCACGAAGATCGGCAGGCCCATGCGCCCCACGCGAGGGAACGACTCCGCCGTGGTCGCCGCCATGCGGAGGAGGGGGTGCGGCTTGCGATAGGGGAGCGGGGCGACGGTGACGTCCTTGAACTGGTAGAACTGCCCCGAGTAGCTGAAGGACTCGCCCTTCCAGGCGGTGAGCATGATCTCCAGCGCCTCGAAGAAACGGGCCTGGCTCTCTCCGTACGGCACGCCGAGGGCGTCGTAGGTGCGAGGGCTGCCGCTGCGGCCGATGCCGAAGTCGAAGCGTCCCTGGCTCAACTGATCCAGCGTGGTGACCTCGCCGGCCACGCGCAGGGGGTGGTTCAGGGGCAGGAGCTGGACAGCCGTGCCCACCCGGAGGCGCTTGGTGCGGGACACGGCCCAGCTTGCGACGAGGAGCGGGGCGGACAGCACCGAGCGAGTCGGATTGACCATCATCTCAGCGAACCACACGATATCGAGGCCCCAGGCCTCGGAGGCCGTGACGAGCTCCGAGATCTCTTGGAAGGCCTCGGGCGGCTTGACGCCGCGGCGAACCTGCTCGACGAAGATTCCGAAGTCCATTGGCCCTCTCGGAAGCGAACGAGTGGGCGGATGCTATCGCGCCACGCCGGCCGAGGCAAGCCATTCAGAGGCGACCGGATTCTCGCCAACCAGGTTGAACGTCGATCGCGAGTTCCCGTACGATACGCACGTCCAAAGGAGGATCGACCTCACCGCGTCCCGCGAGCGTCTCGCGAGGAGGCACCTGACATGGCAGACCGTGGAATCGACGTCGTGCGCGCACACCTGGCCAAGCTGCCGCCGTCGGAATCGTTGACCACCGCCGAGCGCCGCGCGCAGTACGAGCGGGCCGAGAAGGTCTTTCCCACCCGCGCCGAGGTCAAGGTCGAGCGGGTGACCGCGCCCATCGTGCCTGCGGAATGGCTGCGCCCCCCGTCGGCGGAGCCGGGACGGGTGGTGTTGTATCTGCACGGCGGGGGCTACGTGATCGGCTCGCCCCGCTCGCACCGCCATCTCGCGGCGGCGATCGCCGCGGCGGCCGGGACGAGCGCGCTCCTACTCGAATATCGGTGCGCGCCGGAGTCTCCGTTTCCCGCCGCGGTGGACGACGCGGTGGCGGCCTATCGGTGGCTTCTCGACCAGGGCATCTCCGCGGGAGGCCTCGTGATCGCCGGTGACTCCGCCGGAGGGGGGCTCACGGTGGCGACGTTGCTTGCCCTGCGCGATGGCGGGGTGCCGTTGCCCGCGGCCGGCGTGTGCATATCGCCGTGGGTGGATCTCACGTGCAGCGGCGCCAGCTATTCGACCAAGGCAGCCAGCGATCCCATCGTGAAGAAGGCGGGGGTCGAGGAGATGGCGCGGGCGTATCTGGGCATGGCGGACCGCCGCACCCCGCTCGCCTCCCCCCTCTTCGCGGACCTGCGCGGCCTACCTCCGCTGCTGATTCAGGTAGGCAGCGAGGAGGTGCTGCTCGACGACGCGACCCAGCTCGCGGAGCGGGCCCGGGCGGCCGGCGTGGACACGACGCTCGAGGTGTGGGACCAGATGGTCCACGTCTGGCACTGGTTCCTGCCTCTGCTCGACGAAGCGGAAGAAGCCATCGGGACCATCGGGCGCTTCGCCAGAGCGCGGATGACGAGGTAACGACGCGGCAGCGAGGGGCCGGCGGGCGGCAGCGAGACCCGGCGCATGGTCAGGCGCGAGGCTAGCCGAGCCGAGGAGCTTCGTCAGGGAGCGGAGGGAGGCTCTTCGATGCCGCGCCTCGCGAAGCGGTTCGCAAGGACGTCAGGCGATGGCGCCGGCGGCGTGGAGAGCGGCGAGCTTGGCGCCGTCGTAGCCCAGGAGTGTTCCGAGCGTCTCGTTGGTGTGCTGACCGACGGTGGGCACCGGCCCGATGCGCGCCGGTGTCCGGGAGAACTTGATCGTCGCGCCGGGCAGGTACATCTCGCCGGCCAGGGCGTCCTCCATCTTGACCAGCATCTCACGCTCCCAGAGATGCGGATCCTGAGCGACCTGCGGGATGGTGCGCACGGGCGCCGAGGGGATCCGCGCCTCCTGGAGCCTCGCGCAGACCTCGTCCGTCGTTCGCTCGGCGCACCATTGCTCGACGAGCGCGCGCCGCCCATCGGGGCCCGTGCTGCCCGCCATGGGCGTGGTGTCGCCTTCGGCGCTGGCGCCGCGGGCGATCTGCATGAGGCGTCCGGCCATCTCCCGGCCCGCCGCGGCAATGACCACGAAGCCATCTTTCGTCTTGTACGGCGGCCGGCCGCCCTCGCCGCCTTCCTGCCCGGTGGCGAGATAGTACGAGGTCGGGATCTCCACCATGGTCAGGGCGGAGTCGAGGAGGCAGACGTCGACCACCTGTCCCTCGCCGGTGCGCTCGCGATGACGGAGGGCCGCGAGCGTGCCGATCGTCGCGTGGAGCGCGGTGTAACGGTCGACCACCGAGGACGCGGTGCCGATGGGCTTGCCCTCGAGCTGGCCGGTCAGGCTCATGAGACCCGACATGGCCTGTCCCAGCGAGTCGAAGGCGGGACGTTCCCGGTAGGGCCCGTACTGGCCGAAGCCGGAGACGGAGACGAGGATGATCCCGCGATTCAGCGCGGCGAGCCGCTCGTAGTCGAAGCCCATGGCGCCCATGACCCCCGGCCGGAAGTTCTCGAGCACGATGTCGGCCTTGGCCACGAGCGCGGCGAAGACGTCCTTGCCCTGGGCGCTGCGGAGGTCGAGGCAGACGCTCTTCTTGCCCCGGTTGTACACGGAGAAGTAGACGCTCTGCCCGCGGACCACAGGCGGGTGCTTGCGCGTCTCCTCGCCGCCCGGCGGCTCGATCTTGATCACCTCGGCGCCCAGATCGGACAGGAGCATGCCGCCGCGCGGGCCCGCCTGGAAGCGCGCCAGCTCGAGAACGCGGATGCCGTCGAGGCAGCCTGGCATGCAGGAAGGCTAGGGGAGGGGAGGCCGCTACGTCAAGCGGGAGCCCGGGTCACGCATGGGCACTATCGGGGTTCGCGGGCGGTGCGGCGGGCGGCGTACCCTTGCTCCTCTTCGCTCGTGCGCTCATACGTTCCAAGACCACGAAAAACACCGGCACGAAGGGGATGGCCAGCAGGGTCGAGGCCATCATCCCGCCGAACACCACCGTGCCGATCGCCTGCTGGCTGGCGGCGCCCGCGCCGAATGCGAACACCAGCGGCACCACGCCCAGGATGAAAGCGAACGACGTCATCACAATGGGGCGAAATCGGCGGCGGGTCGCTTCGACGGCGGCTTCCTGTATGGACATGCCCTCGTGGTGCAGGTCTCGGGCGAATTCCACGATGAGAATGGCGTTCTTGCTCGCCAGAGCGATCATCAAGACGAGACCGACCTGGGTGTAGAGGTTGCTATCCAAGCCGCTGAACATGAGAGCCAGGACGACTCCGACCAGGGCCAAGGGGACGACCAGGATGACGGCGCCAGGAGAGGTCCAGCTCTCGTACAGCGCGGCAAGCACCAGGTAGACCAGGATGATGGAGAGGGCATAGATGAGGTAGGCCTGATAGCCCACCTGTTTCTCCTGGTAGCTCGTTGAGGTCCAGTCATAGGCCATGCCCCGGGGCAGCGTCTCTTTGGCCAGCTGCTCCATGAGAGTGAGGGCCTCTCCCGAGCTGAATCCCGGCGCGGCGCCGCCGAAAATGGGCGCCGCCGGATAGAGGTTGTAGCGGGTGACCAATTCCGAGCCCTGGACCTGCTTGACCTGCAACAAGGCGTTCAGGGGCACCATTTCCCCGTTCTGGTTGCGAACATAGAGATTCCTCATGTTCTTGG
>Ga0306920_100004369_pt1 | contig 18115 bp, 14 predicted proteins | sample flu12Cox44000170_FD_204666 | JGI IMG/M metagenome (GOLD analysis project Ga0306920, IMG submission 204666) | Lab enrichment of tropical soil microbial communities from Luquillo Experimental Forest, Puerto Rico - flux4day.12C.oxic.44.000.170 (v2)... | ecosystem: Environmental > Terrestrial >... | reverse complement strand
GCCCGCCCTGTTGCCTGCGTCGATCAGCGAGGTCTACGGAGCCAAGATCCAGATCCGGCTCGGCACGTTCACCGTCCAGCCCGAGGAGTTCGCCAAGCTGGCGCTGGCCGTCTCGTTCGCGGGCTACCTGGTGGCCAAGCGGGACGTGCTGGCCCTGGCCGGCCGCCGGGTACTCGGCATCGACCTGCCGCGGGCCCGCGACCTCGGCCCGATCCTGGTCATCTGGGCCGCCAGCCTGCTGCTGCTGGTGTTCGAGAGCGACATCGGGACCAGTTCGGTGTTCATGGGCATGTTCGTCGCGATGCTGTACATCGCGACGTCCCGGACGTCCTGGCTGCTGCTCGGCTTCGTCATGTTCGTGGCCGGCGCGTTCGCCGCGGCCAAGCTGTTCGGGCACGTCGGCGAGCGGTTCAACATCTGGCTGCACCCGTTCAGCGGGCAGAACCCCAGCCACAACGCCTACCAGCTCGTCCAGGGCCTGTACGGGATGGCGAGTGGCGGGCTGCTCGGCAAGGGCCTCGGCGGGGGTCAGCCGTACATCACGCCGCTGGTCCAGAGCGACCTGGTGTTCACCGCGTTCGGCGAGGAACTGGGCCTGGCGGGGCTCATGGCCATCCTGCTGATCTACGGGCTGATCGTGCAGCGCGGGCTGCGCACCGCGATGTCGGTCAAGGACCCGTTCTCCAAGCTGCTGGCGGGCGGCCTGTCGTTCATGCTCGCGCTGCAGGTCTTCGTCATCGTCGGCGGGGTGACCCGGCTCATCCCGCTCACCGGCATCACCACCCCGTTCCTGTCGCAGGGCGGATCCTCGCTGGTGGCGAGCTGGATGCTCATCGCGCTGCTGGTCCGGATCAGCGACTCCGCCCGCCGCCCGCCGCCACGGCCGATCCAAGAGGAAGGACTGACGCAGGTCGTGACGCTCACGTGAACCGGGCGCTGCGCCGGATATCCATCGCCGTCCTGGTGATGTTCGTACTGCTGCTGGTCAACATCAACTACCTGCAGGGCTTCGAGCCAGCCAGCCTCGCGGCCAAGCCGAACAACGCCCGCGCCTTCGAAGCGCAGTTCCAGTACCAGCGCGGCAACATCGTCACCTCGGACGGCGTGACGATCGCTGAGTCGGTGCCGACTAACGACGTCTACAAGTACCAGCGCAAGTACCCGCACGGCCCCGAATACGCCCCGGTGACCGGCTACGACACGTTGTACAGCCAGACGGGCATCGAGTACTACGAGAACTCGGTGCTGAACGGCAGCGATTCCGCGCTGACGGTCCGGAACTTCATCGACCTGCTCACCGGCAAGCAGCGCAAGGGCGCCAACGTCACGGTCACCATCAATTCCAAGGCCCAGGACGCGGCCTGGAACGCGCTGCAGAGCGACACCAGCGGCAAGCCGGGCGCGGTGGTCGCGCTGAACCCGCAGACCGGCGCGATCCTGGCCATGGCCTCGTACCCGAGCTATAACCCGAACGTGCTGGCCACCCACGACGGCAAGCTGCTCAACCAGGCCGACCAGGCCCTGCTCCAGCAGGCCGGCAACCCACTGCTGAACCGGGCCATCAACTTCACCTGGCCGCCCGGCTCGACGTTCAAGATCGTGACCAGCTCGGGGTACCTCACCCAGAACCCCAGCAGCACGCCGCAGACTAACGTCAACTCGCCCACGCAGCTGAAGCTGCCGCAGACGACGCACATCCTGACCAACAACAACGGCGAGGTGTGCGGGAACGGCAGCGGCCAGGCCAGCCTGCTCACCGCGTTCGCCCAGTCGTGCGACACGACCTTCGGCAGCCTCGGCATGACCCTCGGGGCCCCGACGCTCAACAACTTCGCCGAGCTCTTCGGCATGAATAGCAAGACCCTGAAGATCCCCATGCCGGTGTCGCCGAGCAACTACGCCGTCCCGAACCCGCCGAGCCAGGCGCTGACCGCGTTCTCGGCCATCGGGCAGTACAGCGATACCGTGACCCCGCTGCAGGAGGCCATGTTCGCCGCGGCCATCGCCAACAGCGGCAAGCTGATGACGCCGTACCTCGTCAAGCAGGTCACCGCCAGCGACCTGAGCACGGTGGAGACGACCAACTCACCGCAGCTGAGCCAGGCGGTCTCACCTACCGTCGCCACTGACCTGGGCCAGATGATGCTCGCCGTGGTCCAGGATTCCGACGGCACGGCGAACGCCTACAACACCGCAGCCGTGGGCTTCACCATGGCCGGCAAGACCGGGACCGCACAGAACGGGGTGAACAACACCGGCCTCAACGACGCCGTCTTCACCTGCTATGCGCCGTACGACAACCCGCAGATCGCCGTCGGCGTCATAATTCAGGGCGGAGGCTACGGAGCTACCGCGGCCGCACCCATCGCTGTGCAGGTCATCAAGGCCTACCTGGCGTCCGTGGGGAAGTAGTAGTAGTAGTGACCGATTACCTGCTGGCAGGCCGCTACCGGCTGACCGACCGGATCGCGGCCGGCGGCATGGGTGAGGTGTGGCGCGGCGAGGACGTGCTGCTCAACCGGGCCGTCGCGGTGAAGTTGCTGCCGACCGGCCGGGCGGGCGACGAGTCGTTCCTGGCCCGGTTCCGCGCCGAGGCCCGGTACGCGGCCAGCCTGTCCCATCCCGGCATCGCCCGGGTCTACGACTACGGCGAGTCCGCCGAGTTCGGCGGCGCGTACCTGATCATGGAACTGGTCCAGGGCGAGCCGCTGTCCGCCATCCTGGCCCGGGCGGGCCGGCTCTCCCCGGACCCCACCCTGGACATCATCGGCCAGGCGGCCCGGGCCCTGGACGCGGCGCATCGGGCCGGCATCGTGCACCGCGATATCAAGCCAGGCAACCTGCTAGTGGCCGCCGGCGGCACCACTAAGATCACGGACTTCGGGATCGCCACCGCGGTACGCGCGGCGCAGGCCTCACACCTGACCGAGACCGGCATGGTGATGGGCACGGCCATGTACGTCTCGCCCGAACAGGCCACCGGCGCGCCGGTGGACGCCTCCTCCGACACCTACTCCCTCGGCGTCGTCGCGTACGAGTGCCTGGCCGGGCACGTGCCGTTCATGGCCAGTGAGCCGCTGGCCATCGCCTACGCGCACAAGCATGCGCCGGTGCCCGCCCTGCCGCCCGACGTGCCGCCGCCGGTGGCCGATCTGGTCTACGACATGCTGGCCAAGACCCCCGCCGGGCGCCCGGCCAGCGCCTTGGTGGTGGCCGACCGCGCTGACATGCTGCGCGAGGCCCTGTTCGTGGGACATGGGGCCGTGGGCGATGTCGCCGCGGTCGGCGCCTTCGCCGGGGTGACCCGAGCGGACCTGCCAGCCGCTCCCACCGGCGTCCTGCCCGGGCCCGGCCAGGACCCGGGCCGCTACGGTCCGCGCCCGGTCAGCAACCGCCGCCGCTGGACGACGGCGGGCCTCACCGCCGTGCTATGCGCCCTCGCGGCCGCGGCCGGCCTGTATCTCAGCGGTCATCTCCACGGCCAGACCAGCGGAGACGTGGGCAATACGGTCCAGCACGTCAGCTCCTCGGCCGTAATGCCGTCCCAGAGCACCAGTCAGCCCGTCACGACCAACCCAACTCCTAGTACGGTGGAACAGCCATCACAGGTGCAAATCACTTCAGTTAGCCCCAAGCCCAGCAAGACAACCAAGCCGACAACATCTCCCAAGACGTCATCGTCGACGAGCCCCACCTCGACGGCGAGCAGCTCGACCTCAGCAAGTGCTTCCTCATCAGCATCCTCGTCGGCGTCGTCGAGTTCTTCGTCGTCGCCGACGCACTAGGTACTGGCAATAACGCAGGGTGGTTTGGCAGAGTGCGAGACATGACACAGCCCCGTCTACTCGGCGGCCGCTATGAGCTCGACGGCATCGTCGGCCGCGGCGGCATGGCGGAGGTGTACCGCGCACGCGACATCCGGCTGGACCGGATCGTGGCGATCAAGACGCTGCGCGCCGACCTGGCCCGGGACCAGATATTCCAGGCCCGGTTCCGCCGCGAGGCGCAGTCGGCGGCTTCGCTGAACCACCCGTCCATCGTGGCGGTCTACGACACCGGCGAGGACATGGCGACCGGCGTCCCGGTGCCGTACATCGTGATGGAGTTCGTTGACGGCCGCACCGTGCGCGACCTGCTGCAAGACGGCCACCGGCTGCTGCCGGAGCGGTCACTGGAGATTATCGACGGCGTGCTGCGCGCGCTGGACTACAGCCACCAGGCCGGCATCGTGCACCGGGACATCAAGCCGGGCAACGTGATGGTGACCCGTAACGGTGACGTCAAGGTCATGGACTTCGGCATTGCCCGGGCGATGAGCGACGCTCAGGCCACGATGACCCAGACGGCCCAGGTGATCGGCACCGCCCAGTACCTGTCGCCCGAGCAGGCCCGGGGCGAGCGGGTCGATTCCCGCAGCGACCTGTACTCGACCGGCTGCCTGCTGTATGAGCTGCTCACCGGCCGGCCGCCGTTCACCGGTGACTCGCCGGTCGCGATCGCCTACCAGCACGTCCGGGAGAACCCGATCCCGCCGTCCCGGGTCGACCCGGAGGTCCCGGCCTGGGCCGACGCGATCGTGCTCAAGGCGATGGCCAAGTCTCCGGCCGACCGGTACCAGACCGCCGCCGACATGCGCGCCGACCTGCAACGCGCCGCGTCCGGCCTGCCGGTGGCGGCCGCGCCGCCGACCAGGATGGACATGTACCCGGGCACCCAGCGGATGGGCGACCCGATGATGACGGGCGGGACGTCCGCCATCCCGCCGGTGGGCGCCTACGAGTACGCCGACACCGGCTACGACGGCGGCCGCGGCGGGCGCCGCTGGATACCGTGGGTGGTCGGCCTGCTGCTCGTCCTAGGCGTCGTCATCGGCGTGGCCTACTACCTGCTCGCCGGGGGCAAGACGTACTCGGTGCCGCTGGTGAACGGCCTGCCCGTGGCCACCGCGCAGAAGGATATCGCCGACGCACATCTGCGTTCGACCGTGCTCGACCAGGCCAGCAGCACCGTCCAGAAGGGCCTGGTGATCAGCTCCAATCCAGCCCAGGGCAACAACGTCGCCGCGAATACCCTGGTGACGCTGTACGTCTCTACCGGTGCGGCGCCGGTCGCCGTGCCGGACGTGGAGGGTAAGCAGGAAAACGTGGCCCAGACCACGTTGCAGAATGCCGGCTTCCAGGTCGCGGTGCAGACCGACAGCACGTCGACCGAGCCGTCGGGCACGGTGGTCAACCAGAGCCCGACCGGCGGGACCAAGGTCGCCCCCGGATCGAAGGTAACCATCTTCGTCTCGGGCGGGGCTACCGTGCCCAACGTGGTTGGCGTGCCCGCATCCAGCGCCGTGACCTTGCTGCAGAACGACGGCTTCAAGGTGAATCAGATCACGGCGGCCGGGCCGGCCGGTACGACCCCGGGCAACGTGTGGCAGCAGAGTCCCAACGCCAACACCCCGGCGGCAGGCGGATCGACGGTGAACATTTACATCCAGCCCCAGGCGTCGCCGTCGCCGTCGGTATCCCCCTCGCCCACCCCGAGCCCGACCGGCAGCGGCGGGCAGGTCCCCGGCTTCTGACTTCGGCGCCTGGCTTCGGCAGCGCCAGCCGCCGAAGCCGGGCACGTCGGCTACGCTTAGGTCCGCACTCTGTTTAACCCCGGGGGACGGACCCGTAGACCCTCCCCGGACCCCGCATATTTTTCATGCAGGAGGCCGTCGTGCCCAAGTCGCGCGTCCGGAAGAGGACGGTCTACACGCCCCCGCCGAAGAAGTCGGCGCGGAAGAAGGTCAGCCCGCCGTGGGTCGGCCCGACCATCGTCGCCTGCCTGATCGTCGGCCTCGCCTGGATCGCGACCTACTACATCACCCAGGGGTCGTTCCCTGGCATGTCGGCCCTGGGCGCGTGGAACCTGGTCGTGGGCTTTGCGTTCATCATTGTCGGCGTCGTCCTGGCCACCACCTGGCGCTGAGGCGGCCTTGGCGGCTATCCCACGGCGGTCAGCTGGCCGGTCCTGACCGCGATCGCGATCAGCAGCGCGGCCACCACTGCGGCGGTCGCGAGCGCCTGCGTCGCGGCGCGGTACCGGCGCGGCGCATAGGCGTACGCCGCGGTGAGGAGCGCGCCGGTGAGCAGCCCGCCGATGTGGTCCTGCCAGGCGATGGTGTTGTGGTAAAAGAAGCTGAAGGCCAGGTTGATGGCGATCAGCATGGCGATCCCGCGGGTGTCCAGGCGGAGCCGTCGGGACACGACGAACCACGCGCCGAACAGGCCGAAGACGGCGCCCGAGGCGCCGACCGCGGCGGCGTTCGGCGGCGCGAGGTAGTAGAACATCACTGAGCCGCCGACGGCGCTGAGCAGGTATACGGACAGGAAGCGCAGCCGGCCGAGGAAGCCCTCCAGCGCCGGGCCCACGAAGATCAGCGCCCACATGTTGAACAGGATGTCCAGGAAGCCCAGGCCGTTCAGGCCGGTCGCCGGGGCCAGGAACGCGGACGTGATCAGCCGGTACCACTCACCCGCCGCGACGCCGTGTGCCGGGCCGCCGGGTCCGTACGTGGCGTACCCGAGCATCTCCAGGTCGGTGACGATGCCCGGGCGGATCCAGGTGAGCAGGAAGATCGCGACGTTGATCCCGACCAGGGTCCAGGTGACGACGGCGCCCGCGGCCGGGCGGCCGCCGAATACGGTCCTGGCCGACCGGGTGGCCTGCGCGCCCTGACCGACGCAATCGACGCACTGCTGGCCCACCGAGGCCGAGCGCATGCAGTCCGGGCACGCGTAACGCCCGCACCGCACGCACGAGACATAGGTCTCCCGGCCAGGGTGCCGGTAGCAGGTAGGGACCTCGGCTTGTTCCCCCTGGCCCGTGCTCACGCTTTGGTCCGATCAGCTGGTGGCGCGGTCTATGCTGACCGACTCGATGGTCACGTCCTCCACCGGCCGGTCCTGGCTGCCGGTCTTCACCCGGCTGATCCGGTCCACCACGTCGGCGCCCTCGATGACCTCGCCGAAGATCGTGTGCTTCCCGTTGAGCCAGGGGGTGGGGACGACCGTGATGAAGAACTGCGAGCCGTTGGTGCCGGGCCCGGCGTTGGCCATGGCCAGCAGGTGGGGCCGGTCGAAGCGCAGGTCCGGGTGGAACTCGTCGGCGAACTGGTAGCCGGGTCCGCCGCGGCCGCTGCCGAGCGGATCCCCGCCCTGGATCATGAAGTCAGGGATGACCCGGTGGAAGATGGTCCCGTCATACAGCTTGCTGGTGCTTGTGCGGCCCGTGCGCGGGTCGGTCCACTGCCTGCCGCCCTCGGCCAGTTCCACGAAGTTGCGTACGGTCTTGGGTGCGTGGTCAGGGAAAAGGCGGATGACGACCGTGCCCTGGTTCGTCTGCAAGGTCGCCGTCAGCGTTTCTGCCATGCGCGTGACTCCATCCGATGGCCTTTATTTCGTCGGCGTAAACATCCTTCACTCATCACCGTACCGGTAGCGCAGGATGGTTGAACCCAGCCCGGGTGGGAAGTCTGTGATAACGGGATCACGCTCGGGAGGTTACTGTGTCCCTTATCAATACCGACGGCACTAACGCCGGGATGGCGGCGATCGGCGCGCGCGCGAAGGACGCCGCCGCTCAGGCCGTCCCGATGGCCCAGCGCGCGGGAACGACAGCGGTCCAGGGCGTTCAGACCGCCACGGAATGGGCCGCGCCGCGGGTACAGGACGCCGTCCTGGGCGCCCGGGAATGGGCCGCGCCCCGGCTCGATGACGCCGCGGAAGCGATTACTGTCTCGGTCGCGCCGAAGGTCTCGGCGGCGCTGCACTCCGCGGCCAGCCAGGTCCGGCCGACGCCTACATCAACCAAGACCGGCCTGAGCCGGCTGCTCGACTGGCGCTGGCTGGTCGGCCTGGGCGCCGTGGCGGCCGCGGCCGGCGCCACGGCGGCCGTCGCGATGCGACGCCGTTACGCCAGTGCCACCGCCGCGGCCAAGGCCGCCACCGAACTGGATGCCCCCGCCGACGAATCCGCGGCCGAGGACACCACCCGTTCGCAGGTCAACGGGCAGGTCAGCACCGCCGAGAGGTAATAGCGAGCCGAGCGGGCGCGGCGTGCGGGCGGCAGGCCCGGCCGGACGCCGCGCCCGTCTGCGCCTGATCCGGTACCGTCTAGTCACGGGCTCATCGGAGCCCGTGGTGGTGCCGTACCTCAGGAACATGATCGGCAGGCGGGCGAATTGGCGAGCGAGAACGGCGGGGACGAAAGGACCAGTTCTCCCGGCTCGCCCGAGCTGACCCGCCTGCTCGGCGCCCTGGCCGCGGCCGCCATCGCGGTCTCGATGCTGATCATCATCGTGATCTCGGCGGCCGGGCCGAACGTCTCAGTCCCGCTCATGCCCCGGGCGGCGGGCGGACCGCCCTGGTGGCACGCGCTGCACCTGACGGCCACGTTCGTCACCGGATCGCTGTGGGCCGCGATGGTCCTGGGCTGTGCCGGCGTGATCGCCGGCCTGGTGGCCGTGGCCCGCGGCGCGCGGCCGCCGGTGCGCGCGGTCCTCGCGGCCGCGTTCCTGGCCGTCGCGGTGGTGACCGTGCTGCCCCCGGCGGGCTCGACCGACGCGATCTCCTACGCCGCCGACGGGCGGATGGCGGTGATCGGGCACAGCCCCTACGTCATGACCCCGCTGCAGTTGCGGCACAGCGGCGACCCGATCGGCCGGCAGATCCCGTTCGGCGAGATACCCTCCACGTGGACGACCACGGTATCGGTGTACGGTCCGGTCGCGACCGGAGCCGAGTGGGCCGCGGCCGAGCTGGGCGGATCGTCGCTGGCCCGGATCACGTTCTGGCTGAAGCTGGAGGAGGCGCTGGCCTTCGGCGCGGTGATCCTGGTCCTGGATCGCATGCTCCGGGCCGATCCCGCGCAGCGCCTGCGCGCTCATCTGCTCGTGTCGGTGAACCCGCTGCTGCTGTGGGAGATCGTGGCCAGCGCCCACGTCGACGGGCTGGCCGCGCTGTTCGGCCTGCTGGGCGTGGCCGCGCTGCAAGTCCGCGGCCCCGGCCGCGGGCTGGCCCGTGAGCCCAGCCCCGGCCCGGCCCGCGCGCCTGCCCCCGGGCAGATCGGCCTCCGCGACGCGGCGCTGTCCGGTCTGCTGATCGGCGTCGCCACCGGCATCAAGGTGGAGTATGCGCTGTTCGGTCTGGCCGTGGCCTGGGCGTGCCGCCGGTCGGTCAAGCCCCTGGCCGCGGCGGCGGCCGGCTTCGCGCTGGCCGTGGTCCCGGCCTACCTGGCCGCGGGCACCCCTGCGCTCAAGGTTCTCGTCACCCGCAGCCCGGGGATCACCTGGGACACCATGTACCAGCTGTTCTGGCGGCCGGTGCTCGGGTATACGCAGTTCAGCGTGACCAGCGTCCCGCCGCACCTGGAACTGGTCGCGTACCTGCTGTTCGCCGCCGTCGCCGTGCTGGCCGTGCTGCGCTTCCCCGACCCCGTGCCGAGCCTGCCGGCCGTGACCCCCGCCCTGGCGCTGAGCCTGGCCTGGCTGTTCGTTACCGCCTACCAACGGCCCTGGTATGACGTCATGGCCCTCAGCCTGCTCGCGCTGTACTCGGCCTCCCGGCTGGACTGGGTGGTCCTGATCCGCCTGCTGGCCGGCGCGACCGTCTACGTCCAGGCGGTGCAGGACCCGGCCGAGCCGCACTGGCTCGGTGATATCGCCCAGTTCGACGGAGCCTGGCTGACGCCTGGCGTTCGCCTGCTCGCTACCCTCGCGTTGGTCTGGCTATGCCTGTCCGGGCGCTGGGGCTGGCGTTCGGCACCGGCGGCGTCCGCTGGCCGGCGGCCCGAACTGCTGCCGGCCACCTGAACGGGCGTTCTCCACAAGCATGCATTGTGGATAACTCGAGACGTATCGTCCCAGGATGCACGCCGCCTTTGGCAACTCAATGCACATATCTGTGGATTCAATTGTGGACAACGCCGGGCTGCGGTACTGGCTTATAGGGGCTGGTCCGGGGGGTCTGCAAGGGCGTCCGCGGTCAGGTAAAGCCGCGGCCAACGGCAGTCGACGAACTGGTCCAGGTGTCCGGTCAGCCGTTCCTCGAAGTCGTCGTCCTCCGCGGCGGTCCCGGCGGCCCGCTCGACGGCGGACGGGCGGTCCACGCCGAACGCCACCGCCCGCACCTCCCGGGCATCGCGTTGCGCTCCGTCGTACCAGCGCTGGACGATGCCGACTTGCCGGGCGCAGGTATCACCGGCAATGGCCTGCCCGTAGGTCCGCTCCCATTCCGAGCTGCGCGGGTGCGGACCCGTCCCCGCGCTCTTCCGGTCCGCTGACTTCAGCGCGTCCAGAACCAGCGTCCACTGGTAGGCGGGCGCGAGCCACCTGGGCTCCTCCCGCTGGCACAGCCAGCTGTCCCGCGACACCCGGGCCCGGATCGCGGTGCTGACGTGCGCGGCCAGGCCGGCCGGGCTGACCCGCCGGACGATGGCCGGTACGCGGACGCTGACCGCCGCGTCCACGCCATGCGAGATGGCGCAGTCCCGCAGCCGGGACGGCATCACCTGCAGCAGGGACAGCAGCGCGGTCCCGGGTACGGGCATGGGCCAGCCGGTCAGGTGCGCGAGGACCGACAGCTCGGCCCACAGCCTGACCGCCGGATACTCTTCCAGGGCGCGCTGGGCGACCCGGATGTCCCGCAGCGTGCACGGACGGCCGGCGCAGTCCGCGCCGCACGTCGTGCTGCGCGGATGGACCACCCCGGCTGGGGTCACGGTGGCGACCTCGGCGCCCGCCTCCCGGCCGGTCCCGTCGGGCATCCGCGCCAGCACCGGGTAGTCCATGCCGTCGGCGAAGACCGCCGCCTCGCCGGGCGGGAGCGTGACCAGGAACCGGTTCTGCGCCCTGGTCATGTTCATCGTGGCGCCCACGGCGTCCCGGTCGTCGGCGGCCGGCAGGCGGTGCGTGATCTTCACCGCGGTGTTCTTGATCACGTCCTGGACCAGCCGGCCCGGGATCTGCTCGGCGATAATGAGCCCCTCACCGTAGGCGCGGATCTCGGCCAGCAGGCCGGCGAACATCTCGACCGCGTGCGCGCCGCCCGGCGATCCGCTGCCCGCGGCATCGGGGCGGCGCAGCAGCCGGTGGGCCTCCTCGATGACGGTCAGGTGGCGCAGCCCGGTCTCGCCGACCGGCCTGGCCTTATGCTCCATCCGCAGGTGCTCGGCCAGCCGGATCAGCACGGTACCCATGAGGAACGCCTTGTCGCTATCGTCGCCCACGTCCTCGATCTCGAGCACCGCGTTGGTCCGGAGCAGCGCGCCGAAGTCGAGCTGATGGCCGCCCTCCAGGAAACGGCCGGTGGTGCCCAGGCGCAGGCTGGACAGCCGCACCTTGATGAAGCCGAGCACGTCGTCGGTGATCCGCTGGCTGTAACCGATTTCCCGGACGATCCTGATCGCGGCCCGCTGCAGGTCGGCGAGGCCCGGGTAGCTGGGGTTCGGGTCCGCCGCGATCGTCTCGCTCAGCGCCATGTCCCACCCGGCATCCTCGTACACCCTGGTCAGGGCCGCGCTGAGCACCTGGGGGAAAGGTTCCTCGGACCGGAACGACGCGATGAACAGCGCCTTGACCAGATCCGCGTGGGTCTGCAGCGGGAACCGCCGGGCGGCCGCGTCCGGCGCCGGCTCGAGCGGGTTCAGGCCGGCCGCGATCGCGTCGGATTCCCCGGGCCGGATCCGCACCACTTCGGGTGCCTTCAGGTCCCCGGCACTGGCCAGGCCAGCCGCGGCCGGGTCGAGCCGCGCGGCCATCAGCCGGTACTCGGCCTTGGCCGGCTCCACCACCAGCCAGGGCAGGCCCGCTCGGGTGGCCGCCTCGAGCATGGCCCGGACCGTCTGTGACTTGCCCGCTCCGGTGGCACCGCAGACGAACACGTGCCGGTTCAGCGAGGCCAGCGGCAGGCCCAGCGGCCCGGCCGGCCGGCGGCTCCGGTCCAGGACCTCGCCTACCGCGATCATCTTGTGCTGGGTCGCGTGCTCCGGGGTCACGTCGAAGTCGGGCCGCAGCGCCAGCCGCACCCCCGGGACCTCACGTTCGGGCGGCCTGGCCAGGGCGGCCACCAGGTCGGTGCTGGCGTAACAGGGGTAGCTCGGCGTCGCGTCACCGCCCGCCGACGCCGGGATCGTGTCCTGCACGAGCTCGTCCAGGCCGCGGGCGTCACCGTCGGCCGGAACCACGGCATACGGCAGTTCGGTCAGATCGGCCGAGGCGCAGACCAACCCGGCCACCCGGGTCGCGGCGTCCGCGTCGACGCCGCCCGCCGCCAGCCAGACCCGCCACAACCCGGTTGAGCTGCCCTGGCGCAGCTCGGCGTGCCGCAGGTGGAGCCGGCGAGCCTGCACGGCCCGTTCCGGAAATCGGTCGGCCTGGCTGGCGGCCTGCTCCTCGCGCCGGGCCACCTGGTCGGCGAGGCCCGCGATCTCGCCGCCCGCCACCGGCTCGGCGACCAGCAGCCAGCCGAACGGGCCCGGCCACACCGCCAGCAGGCACTCTTCCAGTGACGGCCGGGGCCGGTCCCCGGTGCCGGACCCGGCCTCCGGCCGCAGCCCGTCGCTGATCGCGCCGATGGCCCGCCAGCACGGCAGCTGGGACATGAGCGTGGCCAGGGCGCCGCACGGCAACGACTGCGCCCGCGCGCCGCCGGGCAGGGTCAGCAGGACGTCGCCGGCGTCCTGGCTGCCGACCAGGCCGGAACCGGCCACCAGACACTGGACCGGGCCGCCCGCGCTGCGCCGCACCCAGCCGATAGCCAGCGCCGGATGACCGTCGCTCTTGGCGCCGGCGCCGGCGTGGTACGCCGCGATCAGGGCGGCCAGCCGCTGCGTCCGGCCGGGGTCACCGGACTGGTCCCTGGGCGCCTCGATGTCATCCGCGTCAGGTCGCCGTGGTATCTCGGTGATCCGGTACGCGACGAGCTCGGTCAGCTCGGGCCAGCCTGATGTCACGACGCGCCTTCCGCACGTTTGCCCCGTCCCGACACAGGTACCCGTTAACGAGCCGGGTCACGCGGTGCGGGCCCCCGCCCGTGGCCGGGCAGGAACCCGTATCCCGGCCGGTAGGCCGAGCCTTCGTGCTGGCCGGCTACCTGGTCATCGCCGTCGGCCCAGGGATCGTAGCCGGGCGGCCAGGTCCGCCAGTCGGCATAGGCCGAGCGGCGCCGGCGCCGCGGTCGCGCGATGACCTGCAGGGCGGCGAAGGCGGCCACCGCGACCACGGTGATGACGATCAACGTGACCCGGGCGGCCGGACCGCCGTCCGGTCCGGGCGGCAGGGCGGCCAGGGCGGCCAGCCCGGCCACGGCGAGGGCCGAGAGGATACGCCGTCGCGCCGCCATCCGCGGTCGTGCCGCGCGCCGGGCGCGGCACGGGCAGGGCAACCGTCCTGCGCCCGGACCATCGGCTGCCATCTCGTCACCTTCCCAAAGACATGACCTACCGGTCAGGACCGGTGCCGCGGCCGCCAGGGCCGAAAGAAGGCGGTGATCATCGGCCCGGCGGCCGCGAGCACTGGTCACTAACCCGGACTACGGGTGCGCGGCCCGGCCGGTTCGGCGCCCGCGGCAGCCGTCATGAGTCGGTAATGAATCACCCGGCCGGGCCGAAGACCCGGCTGAGGTAGGGATTGCCGAACCGGTCCTCGGGATCCACCTGGGCCCGGACCTGACGGAAGTCGTCGAAGCGGGGGTAGAGCGGGCCCAGCCGGGCGGCGTCAAGGGAATGCATCTTGCCCCAGTGCGGCCGGCCCGCCGCTTCGGCCACGACGGACTCGAACAGGTCGAAGTAGGCCCGGTAGGGCAGCCCGGTGTACTGGTGGATGGCGACGTAGGCGGTGTCCCGGCCGTAGCCGGTGGACAGCCAGATGTCGTCGGCCGCGGCCACCCGCACCTCGACCGGGAACATGACCGGCTCGGCCAGCCGGGGCACCGCGCGGCGCAGTTCGCCGAGCACGTCGGCCAGCGATTCACGTGGCACGGCGTACTCGGACTCGACGAAGTGAACTCGCCGGGGCGTGACGAACACCCGGTAGGACGCGTCGGTGTAGGACCGGGCGGACAAGGCGGCCGAGGAGAGCCGGTTGAGCTTCGGGATGAGCCGCGGCACGGCGCGGCCGAGGCGGCACAGCGTGCCGAAGGCGGCGTTCTCCATCACCTCGAACTCCCAGACCCGGCGCCAGCCCGGCATGCGGGCCGACGGCGCTCGACCGTCGGGCGCGAGCCGGTTGTTCCGCTTGACCAGGGCCTGGCGGCCGTACGGGAACCAGTAGAACTCGAAGTGGTCGTTGGCCGCCGCCAGCGAGTCGAACTGCTCGATGACCTGCTCGACCGGCATCGGGCGCTCGTCAGCGGCCAGCGTGAACGACGGCACGCAGCGCAGCGTCACGGCGGTGATGACGCCTACCGCGCCGAGCCCGACGCGCGCGGCCGCGAACAGCTCGGGCCAGGCCGACGCCGAGCAGCTGACCAGCGAGCCGTCGGCCAGGACCAGGTCGAGCGCCTCGACCTGGGTGGCGAGCCCGCCCAGCCGGGCGCCGGTGCCGTGCGTTCCTGTGGACAGGGCGCCCGCGATCGTCTGCGCGTCGATGTCGCCCAGGTTGGCCAGGGCCAGCCCGAATTCGGCGGCCGCGGCGTTCAGGGCCCGCAGCGTGGTCCCGGACCGCGCCGTGACCAGGCCCGTCTGGGTATCGGCAGCCGTGATCCCGGTCCACAGGGACAGGTCGAGGGCCAGGCCGGCGGTCGCCGCGGCCGGCGTGAACGAATGCCCGCTGCCCAGCGCCCGCACCTGGAGCCCGGCGGCGGCCGCACCCTTGACGGCGGCGGAGATCTCGGCCTCGGTCCGCGGCTGGGCCCACCGGGCGGGAGTCGCGGTCGCGGTCCCCGCCCAGTTCCGCCACTGGCCAGACCCCGCAGGTTGCTTCATCACCTGAGAGTATCTACTGTGCGAGCATGTCCGTCGATCAAGGCCGCAAGCTCGCCCCACGCACTCGGCAGGCGGGCGGCACCTCGCGGGCCGAAGCCCTGCGCGAGCGGTACGACCGGGCGACCGCGGCGCTCGACCCGCCGCTGGCCCTGGTCGACCTGGCCGCGTTCGACCAGAACGCCGCCGACCTGACCCGCCGGGCCGCGGGCCGGCCGATCCGGGTGGCCACCAAGTCGCTGCGGTGCCGGTACCTGATCGAGCGGGCCCTGGCCCGGCCGGGCTACCGGGGCGTGATGTGCTACTCCCTGCCCGAAGCCCTCTGGCTCTACGCCGCGGGCACCAGCGACGACCTGCTGGTCGCTTACCCCACGGTGGACCGGCAGGCACTGCGGGCCCTGGCTGCGAACGAAGGGGCCAGGCGGCACGTCACGATCATGGTCGACTCCGCCGGGCACCTGGACGTGGTCGACCAGGCTGTAGGCGACGGCCATGCCGAGATCCGGGTCTGTCTCGAGCTCGACGTCTCCTGGCGGCCGCTGGCCGGGCAGTCGCTCGTGCACATCGGCACCCGGCGTTCTCCGCTGTTCACGCCGCAGCAGGCGGCCGACGTGGCGCGGGCCATCACCCGGCGGCCGGGCTTTCGCCTGGTGGGACTGATGGGCTATGAGGGCCAGATCGCGGGCCTGGGCGACGCCCCGCCCGGGCACCCGGTCCGGGCCCGGCTGATCCAGGGCATCCAGGACCGTTCGGCCGTTGAGCTGCGCCAGCGCCGGACCGAGACGGTCCACCTGATCCAGGCCCTGACCAGCCTGGAGTTCGTGAACGGCGGCGGCACCGGCAGCCTGGAGACGACTGCCCTGGACGAATCGGTGACCGAGCTGACCGCGGGCTCGGGGCTGGTCGGCCCGACCCTGTTCGACGCGTACCGCCGCTTCACCCCCGATCCCGCGCTGCTGTTCGCCCTGCCCGTGGTGCGGCGGCCGGGACCGAATATCGCCACGTTGTTCTCCGGCGGTTACATCGCGTCAGGGAGCGGAACCCCGGACCGGCTGCCCCGGCCGTACCTGCCGGCCGGCCTCAGCCTCATCGGCGTCGAAGGGGCCGGCGAGGTTCAGACCCCGGTACGCGGCGCCGCCGCCGACCGGCTGCGGCCCGGCGACCGGGTCTGGCTTCGGCATGCCAAGGCCGGCGAACTGGCCGAGCGCTTCACCGACTACCACGTCCTGGACGGTGACCGGCTCACGGCCGTGCCGACCTACCGCGGCGAGGGCCAGTGCTTCGGGTGAGGCCGTAGCCAGCTCTTATCTTCCGAACGGACCGTGGTTCCAGCCCTGCGCGGCGGTTTCCAACCAGAGCCGGGCGCTCGGCGTCGTAGATGTGACATGGCTCGCCGAGCCGCTCACTCATTGATTGAAGGTTGGACATGGTGGAGATCACGAAGGTGCTGAGAACCCGGCAGGTTGCGTCCTGGGCGTCCCTTGCCTGCGTTGCCGTTCTATTGACCGCTTGCACCTCCTCGACCGGCTCGGCTGCGTCCTCGCCCGCCAGCACCGCGGGCACGGTGAGCACCCCGAGCACGTCGGGCCCGGTTACCGGCCCGACTACGCCGCCCGGCACCCCGGCCTCCTCGCCTGGCACCTCGGCCTCCTCGCCGAGCCTGGCTGCCGGGCCAACCGGGGCCAGCACCTTCCTGGCTCCCGAGCAGTCTCTCAACGCGACGCTGCTGCACGAGCCTGCTTGCGGCGGTTTTGGTTGCGCGCTGTCCGGTGATTCCACCGCGTTCTTGTTCCGCATGACCTGGACCACCTGGTCGGGTGCCGAGGCGGTCGGCGCCGGTAACTACAAGCTGGACGACTGCAATCCCGATTGCGCCGGAGGCCACGTCTACTCGGTGGCTACCGTGGTGACGCTGAGCCAGCCGGTCAAGGTCTGCTCCTCGGCTGACCCCCGCTGGGTCTGGACGCACGCGTCATTCACGTTCCCCGACGGCCTGCCCAAGGCCCTGCAGGGCCAGAACGCCCCGCAGAATCCCTGGACCTTCTCCCCCCTGATCACCGCCGCCCAGCAGGCTTGCGCAAGCTAGCCGGCCCGCCCGTTTTGCGGGTCGATGGCGCATCGTGCCTGCTCTTGCTGGTACAACGGCCCATCGACCCGCTCCGCAGCGCGTCAGGCGTCGAGGAGGCGCGTCAGGTGCCGTCGGCGGTGAGCTGCCCGGCGATGGCCGCCATGGCGGCGGCCAGGTCGGCTGGTGAAGGGGCCCGCTCCGGGTCGATCAGCCACTGCACCAGGACGCCGCTGACCAGCGCCTGGTGCAGGGAGCCGACCGCCCGGGCCTGTTGCTGGTCAGCGGGATCGATGCCGTACAGCGCCCGCGCCCAGAACGTCCGGGCGTCTTCGATTCCGTCGGCCACCGCGGCGTGCACCTGCGGGTCGCGCTGGGCCACGGTGAAGATGTCGAAGGTGGCCAGCCACACCTGGCGGGTGGTCCGGAACGAGTCGAAGATCCGCGTCCAGAACCGCTCGAAGCGTTCCAGCGTGGTCCCGCCGCCCGCCGCGTCGGCGCCGATGGCCTGCGCCATCTGCGCGCCGAAGTCATCCAGGGCCTTGAGCACCGCCGCGTTGAGCAGGGCCTTGGTGGAGCCGTAGTGATAGCCGATGGAGGCCAGGTTGGTTCCGGACGCCGCGACGATGTCGCGGGCCGTGGTGTGGGCGTAGCCCTTCTCCCGCAGGCACGCGACCGCCCCCGCGAGCAGATCCTCCTTGTGGCTCATGACCGCAGCCTAGCAAAGAATCTATACAAATGTACTATACATTTGTCTTATACATTTGTATGATCCGGGTATGGAGAACCAGAACATCCTCATTTCAGGCGCGAGCGTGGCCGGCCCGGCCCTGGCCTACTGGCTGCGGCGCCGCGGCTTCCGGCCGACGGTGGTGGAGCGCTCGCCGCAACTGCGCGGCGGCGGTTACGCGGTGGACTTCAGGGGCGCCGCCCATTTGTCCGTGCTGGCCAAGATGGGCATCCTGGAGCAGGTCAGGGACCAGCAGACCCACCTGGACGCGACCACCTACGTCGACGCCGACGGCAGGAAGGTAGCCGCCATGCCGGCCGGGATCTTCGCCGGCGACGTAGAGATCCTCCGCGGCGACCTGGGCC
>Ga0306920_100004367_pt1 | contig 18119 bp, 22 predicted proteins | sample flu12Cox44000170_FD_204666 | JGI IMG/M metagenome (GOLD analysis project Ga0306920, IMG submission 204666) | Lab enrichment of tropical soil microbial communities from Luquillo Experimental Forest, Puerto Rico - flux4day.12C.oxic.44.000.170 (v2)... | ecosystem: Environmental > Terrestrial >... | reverse complement strand
ATCGCCGTCGTGACCGACCTCCCCACCGCGCAGTCGCGCGCATCGAACATCGCCGGCGCGAACGCGTTCCTGAAGGAGGTGAACAGCGACCTCGCGCCGTGCGGGTACGCGGTCACCGAGGCGTACACGCTCCGCGCCGACCAGGCCGGCGGAGGGCTCCTCCCGTCGGAGGCAGCCCAGCTCCCGAGGATGCTGCAGGACGATCGGTACGCCTGCACCATCGCGAACCCCTCCATCTACGACCTGACGACGGGGATCGAGAGCCCGGGCACCTCCGTCGCCGACCAGCTCGGCCAGGCCATGGCCGCCGCCACGACGTGGGCCGCCCACGACGCGGTCGGCGCGATCGCGGACATCCAGGCGCTGACGCGGCACCCCGGGAGCGCGGCCGGTGTGCGGGCGCTCGCGCGCGACACGCGCGCCCTCGAGTCAGACCGGCTGCGTGCCCGGGCCTTCGTCGACCAGGCCGACCTGCAGCTCGGCGCCACGCTGCGCCAGGTCGCGATCCCTCCGGTGCCGTCGCCGGGAGGGTGAGCCGGCTCAGCCCGCCGGCCGGACGTCCTCGCGCCTGACCCCGGTCGTCGCCGGGGTCGCGAGGCGTCGCCGGGTGTCGGCGGCGCCGCGGCGCTCCTCCGCGGCGAGCCACGCGAAGAGGCTCGTGAACACGATCGGGAGGTACGCGGCCGCCGCGGCGGCGAAGAGCACCGCCGTCGCGGCCTGGCGGTCCGCTGCGCCGCTCAACCCGCCCGGGGTGTGGGCGAACCCCGAGTACCCCTGCCCGTGGGCCATCCCGAGGACGTAGGCGACGATCCACACCGCCCACATGGCGACGGCGGAGAGCACGAGCCGGCGGGGCGGCGCGCAGGGCTCGAGCGGCGGCGACGTGACGAGCGCGGTCCACAGCGCCACGCCTGCGATGAGGAGGGACGCCGCCTCGAGGACGACGAGCGCGGGCGACGCCTGCACCGCCCCGACCGCGCTCGTGGTGCGCCACGCGACCACGACCCCGACCTCGGCGACGAGGGCGCCCACCCCCGCGGCTGCCCCGCGCCGATGCCGCGCGATCCACCGGGCGACCGCGTCGAGCCCGAGCCACCACGGCGCGCCGAGGGCCACGAGGGACGGCACGGCGAGCGCGAGGACCCCGAACTGGACGGCGTCCGCGACCTCGCTTCGCCGGGCGAGCGTGGCCAGGGGCGGGCAGCAGACCGCGACGCCGAGCGCGAGCCCGAGGGCCAGGAGCAGCTGGGCGCGTGGTGCGGGCCGTCGCGTCCGCACGACGGGCGCGGCGACCCGGCCGGTCACCGCGTCGGGCGGCGCTGGAAGAACCCGAAGATGAGGACCAGGAGGAAGAACCCGAGCGGGATGGCGAGGGTCAGCACCTGGGTCTGGTACCAGCTGCTCGTCATGGCGCTCCTTTGCTACAGGACGTAGAAGAGTATCCAGAAGAAGAACTCGACGATCGCGAGGAACACCCAGAACGTGGTGCACGCGTCGACGCTCATCCGCAGCATCCGTGCGTTGGGCAGCTGCGAGGCGGACGTCCCGCCGTCCTCGGCGGCTGCGCGCCGCAGCCGCACCTCACGGGCGAGCGAGGTCTCGAGCCAGTAGAGCGCGGCGAGCACGAACGCGATGTTCGTGCCGGCCCACGCGATGAAGCAGGACGCGTACCCGCTCGAGCCCGGGAAGAACGGGAGCTGCGTCAGCTCCCAGATCTGCAGCCCGACGACGCACAGCCCGCCGAGCACGGCGATCCACCCGGCGACCTCCCAGTCGATGACCATGCCACGGCGGAACCGCCGGAACCCGAGCCACACGAGGAACACGGACCCGAGCGAGAGCGCCATGATCGCCGCGCCGGTCGCCGTCGGGGCGGTGACCGACGCGGGCCGCCAGAGGTCGCCGTTGTTGGCCGAGCGCAGGTAGAAGTACGCGAAGGCGAGCGCCGCGAACGCGAACGACCAGATCCCGACCAGCAGGCGCCCGCCGGTCCAGAGCGCCCCCTCGTGGGCGCGCAGCTCGAACGCCACCTCCTCGGGCGTCTCGGTGAACGTCGGGAAGCTCTCCGCCCGCCTGAGCACGTCGGCCATGGCGTCAGCCTCCTCCGGCCCCGGCGATCGCGGGGCTCGGTTCGCCGAGGTCGGCGACCGAGACGACGTCGCGCTCGCCGTAGTGGTACGGGTCCGAGAGCACGACCGGGATCCGCGGGAAGTTGAACCACGGCACCGGCGTCGGCGCCTTCCACTCCAGCCCGAGCGAGCTCCACGGGTTCTGGGTGGCCGGCTTCGGATCGATCCAGATCGACCAGACGAAGTTCACGATGAAGATGAAGAACGACGCCCCGAGCAGGTACGCGCCGACGGACGAGACGTCGTTCCACGTCTGCAGGTTGGCCGCGTACGTGAAGACCCGCCGCGGCTGGCCGAGGAGCCCGACGAAGAAGAGCGGGAAGAACGTCAGGTTGAAGAACAGGAACATGCACCAGAAGTGCAAGAGGCTCAGCCGACGGCTCAGCTGGTACCCGGTCATCTTCGGCAGCCAGTAGTAGAGCCCGGCGAAGAACGCGAAGATCAGCCCGCCCATGATCGTGTAGTGGAAGTGGGCCATCACGAAGAAGCTCCCGTGCACGGTCACGTTCACCGGCACGTCGGAGAGGAACACCCCGGTGATCCCGCCGATCAGGAAGTTGAAGAGCATGGCGAGGCAGAAGAGCATCGGAGGTTCGAATCGGATCTTCGCCTTCCAGAGCGTGCCGAGCGTGACGAGGAACAGGAACCCCGTCGGGATCGAGATCAGCTCGGTCGTGAGCATGAACAGCGGCCGCATGTCCGGGTTGATGCCGCTCTGGAACAGGTGGTGCTGCCAGACGAAGAAGCTGAGCAGCGCGACGCCCAGCATCCCCGCCGCCGCCACCTTGTACGCGAAGAGCGGTTTGCGCGTGAAGACCGGGAGGAGCTCCATCACGATCCCGAACCCGGGCAGCGCCATGATGTACACCTCGGGGTGGCCGAAGAACCAGAAGAGGTTCTGCCACAGGAAGTTGCTCCCGCCGTGCTCGGGCACGTAGAAGGCGGTCTGGGCGGTGCGGTCGAGGATGCCCAGGTACCCCGCCATGATCAGCGTCGGGGTCGCGAGCGTGAGCAGCGCGCACGTCGCGAGGATCCCCCACACGAATATCGGGACGCGGCTCCAGGTCATCCCCGGGGCGCGGTAGTTGACGATCGTGACCCCGAGGTTGAACCCGGCGGCGATCATCCCGACGCCGATCGTCGCGAACCCGACCAGGTAGGCGTCCATGCCAGCGGACGACTGGGTCTGGAGCGGCGCGTACCCGGTCCAGCCCGTCGGGAACCCGCCGAGGAAGGGCGCGGTGAGGATCACGAGGTACCCGGCCTCGAAGACCCAGAACGAGAAGGACTCCACGCGCGGGAAGGCCATGCGCCTGGCGCCGATCATGAGCGGGATGAGCCAGTTGCCGAGCGAGCCGACGATGACCGACGTGGCCATCATCATCATGATGGTCCCGTGCTCCGAGACGAGGGCGATGTAGACGCCAGGCTCGAAGATGTGACGCGTCGGGCTCAGGAGCTCGGTGCGGATCGCCATCGCGAAGAGCCCGCCGGTGAAGAAGAAGATGAGGACCCCGACCGTGTACTGCAGCCCCACGACCTTGTGGTCCTCGGTCATCCTGAAGTACCGGGTCCAGCTCGTCGACGGGATCTGAGGCGCGGGCTCGCGCCCGACGAGCTTCAGCAGCGGGTAGGTGAGCGCGCCGATCCCGGTGAGCCACCCGACCACGCCGAGGGCGAGCGCGAGCACCGTGGCGGTGTTGTTCGTCCCGGTGCTCTGCCACGTCGGGTAGCCCCCGGCGATCACGTCGCCGAGGTAGTGCCCGAGCGCGTACCCTCCGACGGCGAGCACGGCCGCCCAGATGATGTTCGGTCGGAGCCACCCGGGGATCGCCGCGACCCTGGGTGCGTGCAGCGGGACCTCGCCGGGGTAGAACCCCGAGCGCTCGGTCACGCGAGTCGCCTCTTCGACCGCCATCAGCCCCCCTCCCCCGCTCCGCGGCTACGGCTCGTCATCCGCCACCGGCCGGCTGTGGCGCCCCGTACATCTCGACCGGGCTGTACGGGTCCTTGTTGTCCGGGTAGTACCCGCCAGCCGCCCCGTTGGCGTCCGGCGTGTACGTCGGCGCGTACGCCGGCAGCAGCGCCGTGTTCTCGGCCAGCTGCCTCTCGGTCGCCTTCGCCCAGCTCTCGAACGCCGCCGCGGAGACCACGCGGCCCTCGTTGAACATCGCGCCGTGCCACAGGCCGCACAGCTCCGCGCAGCGCACGACGAAGTACCCGGTCTGGATCGGGGTCGTGAACGCCACGTTGTTGTAGCCCGGGTTCGCGTCCGCCTTCACGCCCAGCTGGTACGCCCAGTACGAGTGGATGACGTCGAGGGAGGTCACGTTGAACGCGACGGTCTGGTTCACAGGCAGGAGCAGCTCGTTGGTCTCGAACCCGCCGAACTGCGGGTACCGGTACGTCCACTTCCACTGCTGGCCGATGACCTGGACCTGGAGCGGGCTGGACGTGGTCGGCGTCCAGATCGGCGTCGGGCCCTGGCCGCCGCCCGAGCCGCCGGGCTGGACGAGCTCGTAGGTGCCGAACCCCGCGAGGAAGAGCACGAGCACCGTGGTCAGGACGATCCAGGTCCACTCCACCGTGCCGCTGCCGCGCGAGAACCTGGTGGCGACCGGGTCGGGCCCCACCTTCGACGCCCGCCACACGATGACCGCGTAGAGCATGTACACCCAGACGCCGACCATGACCGGCAGGGCGAGCACGATGAGCACGTTGAAGTCGAACGCCGCACCGGTCGCCATGTCGGTCATCCGGCCGGGCGGGACGTGCGGTCCGACGAGCTTGATCCAGACGACGTCGGCGGCGACCGAGATGACGACCCAGAGGATGAGCAGCCGGAGCCAGTGGGTTGCGCGACCCTCGCCGCGTGGCGCCGCGGCCGGTTCGCTTGCGGGGGTCGGCGCCTCCGCGGTCATACGACCTTCATGAATCCGCCCATGTACCCCACCGTCTGCATCGGACCGCCGTTGCCGTAGAGGAACCCGAGGGCGCACGGCACGAAGCACTGCCAGGGGTAGTTGCCGGGCCCTGGGCTCGTGAACGAGAACGTGATCGTGTTGTGCGGGTACGCGGTGGACGACGGCGAGCACGGCGCGACGGCGCACAGGTTCGCCGAGCCCGAGTTGCCGGCGAGCGGGACCGAGATGCCGAGCGTCGGGATCGAGAACGTGTGGCCGATGCCGTTGCCGATGTTCGAGTTGATGACCTTGAACGTCGCGCCGTTGAGCGTGGCGCTCTTCCCGAGCGTGCCGGTGACCTGCCCGATCTGCTGGTTCCGCAGCGGGCTCCCGGAGTCGAACTGGTAGATCGTGACGTTGACCCGCGTGTGCGCGGGCACCTGCCACAGGGTGGTGTGCACCCACTGCCCCTGCTGGTTCTCCGTCAGGTACGAGACCCACGTCGGGTTGGGTGCGTGGCCGTAGCTCCCGACGGTCTGCATCGTCACGTTGACCTGGCCGTTGGTGGGCGTGTAGACGACCGTGGACGGGGTGTAGAGGAGCGCCTTCACCGAGAAGACGATGCCGACGGCTGCGAGGGCGAGCACCACGATGGTGATCGCGAGGCGACCCCCCTTGCCCATGGCCCCCCTTCCCACACCATGCGCGGCTGGCAGCGCAACCAGCGGCGACGCGCGCGCCCGGGCCGAGGGCTCTGGCGCGCACCCCGCTGGCACCGATGGTACGACCGCGCCGCGCGCGGATCAATCATCGACGAACCGTGACGGGTTCCTTCAGCCCGTCACCGTCGTCGCCACACCGGCCGCGTCGGGCCAGGTCAGGGGGTCGGGCCGATCCCCCGGAGCCCGTTGGTCGGGGTGCGGTGGAAGATGCGGTCGACGGCGTCGGCGAGCCCGCCCTCCTGCTCGATCGCGCGGTGCAGCACGACGATCAGCGCCGGGATCGCCCAGAAGTCCCCGCACACCCAGAGGATGCCCGCGCCAAGCTGCTGGTCGGCGAACGGAGAGAGCGTCACCCCCGGGACGTGCGCGTACACGGCGTACCAGCTCGTCGACGAGAGGACCGAGAGCGACATCGCGAGGACGAACATGACCGCGTTCGTCCCGATGATCGCGCCGGCCTGGAACGCCGGGGTGGCCTTGAGCCGGAACGGGTACGACGCGATCACGACCAGCCAGAAGAGGATCCCCGTCGCGAAGAGGCTCGCGTGCATGAGCCAGACGTGGACGAGCTGGTGCTGCTCGCCGGCGTCGAAGAGCGCGGGCACGTGCCAGCACACCATGACCGCGTTGAACGAGAGCACCGCGAACCACGGCGAGGCGAGCACGCGTCCGACCCGGCGAAGCGCCGGCGACCACGACGAGAGGAGCAGGAACCGCCCGCCCGTCCGCCGCCAGGTGACCGGCAGCCCGTGCACGAGCGGGAGCCAGGGCGCCCCCGCGACGATGAGGATCGGGGCATAGAACCCGATCAGCAGGTGCTGGACCATGTGGACGTAGAAGTACGACGACGCCCAGTGGTCGATCGGGGACGTGACGGCCACGAGCAGCAGGGCGAGCCCCAGGTAGAAGAGGATCGAGCGGAGCCGTCGGCGGCGCGTCCGGGCGGGCACGGAGCGCCGGGCGAGCCGGGCGAGCCCCACCTCGTGGACCGCGACGATCACCGCCACGACGAGGACGAACGGGTCGAACGACCAGTTGTCGACGACGTAGGACACGGGCCTCCGGTGCGCTCGACCGACCCCCGCGGCATCGTACCGAGGGGTGGGCGGATCAGTGGGACGGACCGACGGCGATCGGCGCGATCAGCCGCTGGACTGCGCGCCAAGCGCCGCGCGACCTGGCCCATACCGTGACGACCACGCGGTGCGAGGAGAGCGCCTCGAGCGGCGCGGTGCCGCCCCCCACCACGTCGACCGTGCCGGGTGGCAACGCCACCGCGGCGGTCCAGCGCGCCCCGGCTGCGCCGGTCCGGACGACGAGCCGCCCGTCACGGAGCTGGAGCACGACGAGCGCGCGTCCCGGCTCGAGCGTCGTCGCGCGCACGCGCGTGCCGGGCTGAAGGGCGAGCGCGGGCGACGCCGGCCACGACCGCAGGTCGCGACCGCTGGCGGTGACCACAAGGGCGCGCGTGGTGGCGGACGCCGTCTCGAGCACCGCGACGACCCCGTCGGTCGTGGCGCCGACCCGGAGGACCTGCGCGGCCGTCGCGGTGAGCCGTGGCCCGACGAGCCGCCACCGCCCGCCCCGGCGGGCCGCGATCGGGCCTCGGCCATGTGCAGCGCAGGTGCCGCCGACCACGTCGGTCGAGTTGACGATCGCCGCCGACGTCAGCGCCCGCAGGCGGCACCCGCCCGACGCGCTCTCCGCCGCGATCTCCCTGGTCGTCCCGACGGTGGTCCACGCCGCGAGCCCCGGATCGCTCGAGACGACGGACCCGCCGTCGGATCTGAGGACCGCGAGCGTCGCACCGTCGGCGCCGGCGAGGGCGCTCGGGGTCGGCGCCAGCGCGCCGGGCGCGACCCCGGTCGCCCAGGTCGCGGACCCGTCGACCGACCGCGCGAGCGGGCTGAACGTCAGGCGGTCCGTCGCGAGCACCCCGACGACGGTCAGCGCCCCGCTCGCGCTCGCGACGAGCCCGCCGCTCGTCTCGACGTCCGGCGGGGTCGCGAGCCGCCAACGGCCGTCCGCGCGGACCAAGAGCTCCCAGAACGTGGACGCCGCGCTCGCGAGGTCCCCCATCGGCAGCGTCGCGTGCGCGGTGGCCCCGAGGTCGGTCGCCGCGGCGAGCGGGACGGGTGGCAGCGTCGCGCCCGGCGCCGCGGTCGCGCCGCACCCGGCGAGCGCACCTGCCGCGAGGGCACCGGCGAGCCCGAGGGCGCGACCCGCTCCGCCGACCCTCACGGGGTCTGGACCCGCTGGACCTCGGCGGCCACCACCGTGCCGAGCGACGACGCGGTGGCCGACGTCGCGCCGGGGTCCGCGGCGATGACCGACCGGACCCGCCCGTTCGCGTCGATCACGTCGACAACGTCGCTGTGCACGGACATCTCGCCGCTCGTCCCGGCTGCGACCGAGACGCCGTACTCGACCCAGAGACGGGTGAGCTCGCCCAGCGGGCCGGTCAGGTACTCCCAGTTCCGGACGTGCGTGAGCTGCTCTTGAGCGTCGAACGCACGGAGGGCGGCCGGGCTGAGGAACGCCGGGTTGGCGTCGATGGCGACGAGCTCGATGGGAGGGCGCGACCCGCGGAGCCGCGTGCTCACGTCCCGCAGCTGCTGCGCGATGAGGGGGCAGTCCGAGGTGCACACCGGATCGAGGAACGTGAGCACGACGACCCGGCCGCGGAACTGCGACAGCGTCACGCGGTGAGCACGCTGGTCGACGAGCGAGAACCCCCACGCCGGGAAGTCGCCGCGCGACGGCGTCCCGTTCACGGCCTGGGTGAGGATCGGGTCCGCCCGCGGGTCGAGCGCCGCCACGGCCATCGGTGCGGCCCCGATGACGGCGATCCCCGCCGCGCACACCGCCGCCGCCACCTGCAGCAGGTACGCCGGCGATCGCCCATGGGCACGCGCGGGCGCGGGCCGGTCGGCGGCCCGCGCCGCATCGGCCTCCGGTGCTCGCAGCGCCAGGTACCCCACGACGAGCAACGACGCGGTCGGCACCATCGAGTTCGGGTCGGTCCCGACGCCGCCGAAGAACCCGAGGTCCTGGACCAAGAGCCAGTCGGCGAGGCAGAGCGCGACGCCGACGATCACCCCGATGCCCGCGACGCGCCGGTCCGCCGTGATCAGGCACGCCCCGACCGCGACGAGCGCCACCACCACCACGAGGTTCACCGACCACCCGTGCCCCGCGTCGAGCGTCGCGAACCACCGCACCACCGATCGTGTGGCCGCGGGCTGGGGCACCGCCGCCATCTGGTTCGCCATCGCGGCCGTCAGCCCGGTCAGCCCGCGCGGTGTGCGACCGACCCACGTGCCGCGCCCGGGCCACGCCTGCAGGACGCCCATCCCCACGAGGAGCACGCCGATGCCGCGGAGCAGCCACCGTCCGAGGCGCGGCGTCCGCCACGCCGTCTCGGGCAGCGCGAGCAGCACCCCGGCGACGACGTAGAAGAGCGCCGCACCCGGCAGCCCGAACAGCCAGCTCGCCCCGGGCGTGAAGATCCCGCCGAGCGCCTCGCCGAACACCCAGACGACCCCGCCCCACGCGGCGGAGACGACCCCCGCCGCGCGGGAGAGCCCGCCACGCGGCGCCACGAGCAGCGCGATGCCGATGCCGAGCTGGATCCACACCGCAGAGGTGGCCGCGGTGATCGGGTGATCCGTCCAGGTGCTGACGGCGACCGAGACCACGTCGTGGACCCATCGCGGGGCGCCGGCGGCCGACGGGGCGAAGACCCCGCCGGGCAGCCCGAGCGGCATCGCGGGCTGGAGCTGCAGCAGCCCGTCGAGCGTCCACAGCGCGCCGAACGCCAGGCGCAGCACGAGCCGCGCGCGGGGCTCCGGAGGGATGAGCGTCGAGGGTGCGGCCGCCGCCGCGCCGAGGTCGCGACGAGCGGCCTCGCGACGCAGCAGCACCGCTCGGGCGACGTTCCACGCGAGCGCGAGGACGACGACGAGGAGCAGGATCCCGAGGAGCTGGTTCTTGAGCGAGCCGTGGAACGCCGAGACGACGAGCGGGTTGTCGCTCCCGATCCCTCGATTCATCCCGCCCATCGCGCGCCTTCCACCTGACCCGTCGCGCCGGGCAGGCCAGCCCGCCGGGCCACCGACTCGATGCTAGGTGCACCTCGCCGCCGCCCCGTGGCCACGGCAGGGTGCGCTCGTAGCATCGGGCCATGGCCTCGGCGCCGAGCACCCGGCGGCTCATGCGGCTCCACCTCGCGCTCCTGGTCTGCGTCTCCCTGTGCGCCTCGGCGTTCGCCGTGGAGGTGATGCGGGCGCTCGGCGGCAACCCGCTCAGCTGGGCCTACGTCTTCGAGTGGCCGATCCTGCTGGCCTACGGCGTCTACCTCTGGCAGCGGCTCGTCCGAGAGGAGCGTGGCCGCGACGCACCGGCGGAGCCACTCGCACCGCTGGTCGCTCCTGCCCTCGACGAGGACGAGGAGGCCCGGGAGGCCTGGAACGCGTACCTCGCCAGGCTGCACGCCGAGGACGCCGCGGCGGGGCGTGCGGCGCGCCGTCCTCCGAGCGCCGGCTCGCCGGCCTGATCGCCTCGCTCAGCCCTCGCGCCGGAGCACGGGCACCACGGCGGCGAGGACGCCGTTCACGAACCGGGGCGACGCGTCCGTCGAGTACGTCTTGGCGAGCTCGACCGCCTCGTCGAGCACCACCGCGTCGGGCGGTGGCGACGCCCCGAGCAGCTCGCCGACGGCGAGCACCATGATCAGCCGGTCGATGACGGCCATCCGCTCGAGCGGCCACCCGGTCGCCGCGTCGGCGATCGCGGCCTCCGCGACCTCGCGCGCCGCCTCGGCGTCCGCGACGAGGGTCGAGACCAGCCGGTCGGGGGCGACCGGCAGCGCGGTCACGACCTCGTGGGGGGTGACCCCCTTCAGCTCCGCCTCGTAGAGCAGCTCGAGCGCGCGCTCGCGCGCCAGGTGGCGCGCGTCCACGGACACCTCAGGCCCGGGTCAGGTACTCGCCCGTCCGCGTGTCCACCTTGATCGACTCGCCCGGGTTGACGAAGAGCGGGACCTGGACGACGAGCCCGGTCTCGAGCGTCGCCGGCTTGCGCGCACCCGAGACCCGGTCACCCTGGATCCCCGGCTCGGTCTCGGCCACGACGAGCTCGACGGACGCGGGGAGGTCCACGCCCACGACCTGGCCGTCGTAGAGCTGCAGGATGGCGTCGCTCCCCTCGCGGAGGTACTCCGCCGCCTCCCCGAGCGTCTCGCGCGAGACGGCGAGCTGGTCGTAGCTGGTCTGGTCCATGAAGACGTACTCGGTGCCGTCCCGGTAGAGGTAGCGCATGTCGCGTTTGTCGATCACGGCCTGCTGGAGCTGCTCGGCCGCACGGTACGTGCGCTCGATCACCGCGCCGGTGCGCACGTTGCGCAGCTTCGTGCGCACGAACGCGCCACCCTTGCCGGGCTTCACGTGCTGGAACTCCACGATCGTGAAGAGGCCGTCGTCGAGCGAGAGGCTCATCCCGTTCTTCAGGTCGTTCGTCGACACCGACGGCACGTCGTTCCCTCGTCCTACGCGGCACCGCCGCGGCTCCCCGGGCGCCTGGTGGCGATCGGCTCGGTCGAACCTGGCCGCGGGGCAGCGCGCCAGCCTAGGGGATCGGCGGGCCGCTCCCCTCTCGCGGCGAGCGTCGCGAGCCGGCGCCGGGCACGATCACCTCGACGACCATCCGTGCCGGTCCCTCGCGCACCGAGTCTCGCGGAGCCGCTACCCCTGGAGCCGGGCGATCGCCTCGACCGCCAGGTCGTAGGAGAGCGGCCCGAACCCCGCGATCGCCCCGGCCGTGACCGGCGCGATCGCCGAGACGTGCCGGAACGGCTCGCGTGCCGCCGGGTTCGAGAGGTGCACCTCGACCACAGGGACCCCGACGACCTCGAGCGCGTCGTGGATCGCGACGGAGGTGTGCGTGAGGGCGCCGAGGTTGGCGATCACCCCCACGCACCCCGGCTCGCGTCCCTCGATCGCGTCGATGAGGCCGCCCTCGTGGTTCGAGTGGACGTGGCGCACGCCGAGGTCGTGCCTCGCCGCCGCCTGCGTGGTGCGCGCGAGCAGCTCGTCGAGGGTCATGGTCCCGTAGATCGACGGGTCGCGGGCGCCGAGGGAGCCGAGGTTCGGCCCGGAGAGCACGAGGACGTAGCCGCTCACTGGCCCGCGCCCATCTGGCGGAGCGTAGCCAGCACGTCGAGCTCCCCCACGCCGTCGACCACCTCGATCCCCGAGGGCCCGTCGAGGACGAGCGTGAGGTCGTGGTGCGCCTTCTTGTCCCTGCGCATGGCGCGCACCAGCCCGGCGCCGCTGCACCCGAGGGGGAGCGCGCCCTCGAGTCCGAACACCTCGAGCACCTCGTCGTGCTCCGCGACGCGCGGCGCATCGATCCGTCCGATCCGCTCTGCGAGCCGTGCGGCGAACGCGAGGCCCACCGCCACCGCCTCGCCGTGGCGCATCGCTTCCTCGCCGTCGGGCTGCGTTGCCTCGAGCGCGTGCGCGAGCGTGTGGCCGTAGTTGAGGAGCGCGCGCCGGCCCTCGTCGAGCTCGTCGTCGTGCAGGTACGACGCCTTCACCGCCACGCACCGCACCACCTGCTCGTCGATGGGCGAGGCCGCGAGCGTCGCGGCGTCGTCCCCGGTGAGCAACGCGTACTTGGCGACCTCCCCGCGCCCGCACGCCCACTCGCGCGGCGGCAGCGTCGCGAGCACCGCGGTGTCGCAGAGGACGCCGATCGGCTGGTGGAACGTGCCCACGAGGTTCTTGCCTGCCGGCAGGTTGACGGCGTTCTTCCCCCCGATCGCGGCGTCGACCTGCCCGAGCAACGTCGAGGGCACCTGGACCAGGGCGACGCCGCGCAGGTGCACCCCGGCCACCAGCCCCGCCACGTCGGTGACGACGCCGCCACCGAACCCGACGACGACGTCGCCGCGCGAGACGCCCTCGGCGACGAGCTCGGAGCAGAGCCGCTCGACCGTGGCGAGGGACTTCGCACGCTCGCCCTCGTCGATGAGGTGGAGCGACGCGTCCACGCCGGGGTCGAGCCCCTCGAGCCACCCCTCGTCGACCACGCGCTGCTGGGTGACGATCGCCGCGGCACGGCAGGCCGGGCGCCTCGCCGCGATGAGCGCCGCCAGGCCGTGCCGCGCGCCCTCGCCGACCACCACCTCGTAGCGACCCGACGCGACGTCGATCGGGACGTGTCTCATCGGCGGACCGCGAGCTTGGCGACCGCCGTCACGACGTCGGCGACGGGGGCGGCGGCGTCGACGGTGGCGCCGGCGACCGACGCGTAGAGCGGCTCGCGGTGCGCGGCGAGCCCCGCCAGGCGCTCGGCGGTCGGCCCGGCCACGAGCGGTCGGTCGCCGCCCGCCTCGAGGCGCGCAACGAGCACTGGGGGCGGGCAGGTGAGCGTGACGACCAGCGGCTCGCGCGCGAGCAGGGTCCTCGACGCGACCGACTCGATCGAGCCGCCGCCGGTCGCGACGACCCGCGAACCCTCCTCGCTGAGCGCCTCGGCGAGCGCGGCGTGCTCCTCGTCTCGGAACCTCGCCTCACCCACCTGACGCAGCAGCTCGGCGGCGCTCGCCCCCGTCCGCTGCGCGATGACGTCGTCGACGTCGGCGAAGGGGACGTCGAGCTCGACGGCGAGCGCCCGCCCCACCGTCGACTTGCCGACGCCGGGGAGCCCGACGAGGACGACGCGGACGGTCACGGCGCCGCGACGTCGAGGTGCGCGACGTTCGCGGCGTCGGCGAGATAGCTCTCCGCGTTGCGACGCAGCTCGCGCACCGAGTCGCCACCGAACTTCCGCAGCGCCTCGCCGGCGAGCACCAGCGCCACCATCGCCTCGGCGACCACGCCCATCGCCGGCACCGCGGTCACGTCGGTGCGCTCCTTGAACGCCGTCGCCGACTCGCCGGTCGCGAGGTCGACGGTCTCGAGCACCGGTCGCGAGAGCGTGGAGAGCGGCTTCATCGTGGCGCGCACGACGAGCAGCGACCCGGTGGTCATCCCGCCCTCTAGCCCGCCGGCTCGGTCCGAGCCCCGCCGGAACCCGCCACCTGAGCCGTGCGAAGGGTCCCTGGCGATCGAGTCGTGCGCCTCGCTCCCCCGCAGCGTCGCCTGCTGCGCCGCCGCGCCGAGCTCGACGCCCTTCACCGCCTGGATCGACATGACCGCCTGGGCCAGGAGCCCGTCGAGCTTGCGGTCCCAGTGCACGTGGCTGCCGAGCCCGACGGGGACGCCGAACGCGAGCACCTCGGCGACGCCGCCAAGGGAGTCGCCGTCGCGCTGCGCGGCCTCGATCGCGGCGACCATCGCGGCGGACGCCTCGGGGTCCGCGCACCGGACCACGTCGTCGTCGACCCGGTCACGGTCCTCGGGCCCCGGACGGTGCTCGGCGCGCGCTTCGACGCCGCCGAGCGCCGCCGTGTGGCTGAGCACGGAGGTCCCGAGCACGGCGAGGACCGCACGCGCCACGACGCCGGCGGCCACCCTCGCGGCGGTCTCCCGGGCGCTCGCCCGCTCCAGCACGTCCCTCGCGTCGCTGAGCCCGTACTTCTGCATCCCGACGAGGTCGGCGTGCCCCGGCCGCGGCGCGGTGAGGACGGCCGCGGCCTCGCCGGGGTCGGGCGACATCTCGACCTTCCAGCGCTCCCACTCGGTGTTGGCGATCTCGATCGCGATCGGTGAGCCCAGCGTGCGGCCGTGGCGGACCCCGGCGAGCAACGTGACCTCGTCGCGCTCGAACCGCATCCGCGGGCCGCGACCGAACCCGAGCCGGCGCCGCGCGAGCTCCTCGGCGACGGTCGCCGTCGTGAGCTCGAGGCCGGCGGGCGCCCCCTCCACGATGACGACGAGCCCGCGACCGTGGCTCTCCCCGGCGGTTAGGAACCGGAGCACCGCGGCGCGGGGTCAGCTGGTGTAGTAGGGCGTGACGCCGCTGGCGTGATCGGTGACGTCGATCACGCCGGTGAGCTCGGGGATCTCGTCGCGCAGCGACGTCTCGATGCCGTTCGCGAGCGTGGCCCTGCTCATCGCGCACCCCTGGCACCCGCCCGAGAGGCTGAGGTAGGCGACCATCGCTTGGTCGTCCATCGCGACGAGGTCGGCGCGGCCGCCGTGGCTCGCGATCGCCGGGTTGATCTGCGTGTCGAGCACCTTGATGATCCGCTGCGCCACGTCGCCGTCGAGGCCCTGTGCGAGCACCGGCTCCGGGACGCTCGGGAGCCGCTCCGCTGCGCTCGGCGTGTTCGGGTTCACGAGGACCAGCCCGCCGTCCTCGACCTCGAGGCGCGCGCCGCGCAGGCGGTCCACCGATGGTCCGGGGACCGCGACCCGCATCCCCTGGGTCGCGTCGACCGCCGCGCCCTCGGGCAGCTCGGCGGTCGGCTGGAAGTAGAGGTCGTAGTCGTACCCGCGCGACGTCACCCCGCGCACCTCGACGACGAGGCAGAGCGCCTCGGCGTCCGGCTCGGCGGCGAGCGCGGCGGTGACCAGCTCGAGCGCCTCGTCGGCGAGGGTGAGCACGGCGGTGGTGGTCGTCATGTCGACAGTGTACGGGTGCCGGGAACGCCGGCGACCGACGACTAGGTTCGCACGGATGGCGAGGGTGCCGCGCGACACCCACGAGTGGGTCTCCTTCGAGGACCCCGACGAGCGTCGGACGTGGATCTTCGACGTGACCTTCCTCGAGAGCGCCTGGCACTGCATCTACGGGAACGGGTGCCAGGGGGTGCTCACCGGGCCAGCCGAGGAGCTCGCCCAGGGCTGCTGCAGCTATGGGGCGCACTTCACCGACGAGGACGACGCCAGGCGCGTGGCCCGGGCGGCGCGGACCCTCACGGCGGCGCAGTGGCAGTTCAAGGCCCAGGGGAAGGGCGGCGTGGTCAAGACCGCGAAGTCGGGGGAGAAGATGACCCGGCTCGTCAAGGGCGCGTGCATCTTCCTCAACCGTCCGGGGTTCGAGCGAGGCCCGGGGTGCGCGCTGCACGTCGCGGCGCTCGACCGCGGCGAGAGCTACATCGACCTCAAGCCTGACGTCTGCTGGCAGCTCCCGCTCCGCCGTGACGACGAGGTGCTCGAGGACGGCCACGTGCTGACGCGGATCACGCAGTGGGAGCGGCGCAACTGGGGAAAGGGCGGGGCGGACTTCCACTGGTGGTGCACGGAGGCGCCGGAGGCGTTCACCGGGTCCACGCGAGTCGTCGACTCCATGCGCGATGAGCTCGTCGCGATGACCGGCAAGAAGGTCTACGCCCGGCTGGTCGCCTACCTCGCGGACCGCGGCGCACGGATCGGTGACGGCGTCGCGCTCCCCCACCCGGTCGTGCGCCGCAGCTGACGCGGCGCGTCAGGCGTCCTCGTCGTCCTCTTCGGCCTGCGGGACGGCCACGCCGCCCATGATCTGCTCGTAGCGGTCGTCCTCGGCGAGGCACCAGTCGGCGTGCCGGTCCTCGGGCTCCGCCCCGCACTCGGGGCACGGATGCAGCACCGTCGTGGACGTCCGCTTGAGCTCGCGCGCCTCGACGAACCTGCGGTGGCGACCCTTCTTCACGGCGACTCCTTGCTGCCGCGACCGCCGAACGGCGACTCGACGGCGCGGCCGACGGGTCCTCGGACCCCGACCACCCTGTCGGAGTCTACCCCTGAGGGCCTCGGACGCGGCCCTCAGGCGAACGCGCGCCGCGCACCGGTGGCGACGTGGGACACTCTCGCGGTGGCTGACGCGTTCGACCCCCGTCAGATGATCGAGCGGTTCGCCGCACGCGCGGAGGCGGTGAAGCAGCGCGGGCTTCCCCCGGTGGAGGGACCCGAGCGCCAGCAGTTCGCGCGGCAGGCCGCGCTCGACTATCAGGACTTCGCGATGCTGGCCGACGCGACCGCCGAGCTCGTCGATGGCGTGCTCACGCTGCGCGTGGACCTGCGGCCCCCCGCCGCTGCTCAGCCCCTGTAGCTCATCCCCCGTAGCTCATCCCCCGTAGCTCATCTTGGTGTCCTCCATGCGGAGGATCTCGGCGACGCGCGCCGACGCAGGGCCCTCGAGCACCTCGGCCGCCACCGCGGCCGCCGTCACCTCCCCGCAGAAGAGCGTGTGGCTCTCGAATGGCTGCGTGGCGACGACGCGCAGGTCGAGGCAGCCAGCCGCGTCGGTGAGGTACGGCGCGCCCGACGGCGCGAGCGCGACGGCCGCGCCGCCGAGGGCCACCACGCGCCCGTCGGCGTCGAGCTCGACGTCCTCGACGGGCTTCACGAACCGCCGGACGAGCGCGCGCTGGTCCCGTCGGAGCACGCACAGCGTCGCGACGCCCGTCGCGCGCATCGCCGCGTGCGTGACCGCGGCGGCCTCGACGGCGACGGCGACCACGCACGGCGAGGTCGCGACCTGGACGGCGAGGTTGCAGGTCATCAGGTTGTACGGGCCCTCCTCGCCGACCGTCGAGCCGAGGACGTAGAGCCCGGTCGGCATCGCCCAGAGCAGCCGACGGCGGTGGGCGACCGCGTCGGCGGGCTCGAGGGTCGCGTCGAAGGCAAGCGCGGTCACGGGATCCCCGGGATCCGAAGCGAGCGGCCCGCCACCGCCTCCTCGCGGAGGACCGCGGCGACGAGCATCCCGACCGCGAGGTGTCGCTCGGCGTCGGCGCGCGCGAGGACCGCGGGGTCGCCCGGAGCCTGCGTGCACCGGGACGCCGCCTGGACGAGCCGGTCGTACGCGCTCCCGAGCAGCGAGGTGAGCCGGTCGTCGGGGCTCGGGAGCTCGTCGGTGTTGGCGCCGTTGGCGTCGTCGAAGAGCTCTGCGCAGATCGTCCGGACGTTGGTCGCCGCGCGGTGGTGCGCGATCTCGTGCGCCATCGCGGTCGAGTCCGAGAGCAGGGTCTCCACCGACTGGGCGAAGGACCCCGTGCTCGCCCAGGTGCGCACGGCGTCCGCCGGCGAGGGCGGCGAGCCGCACGCCGCGAGGATCGTCGACGCGACCGCGGCCGCGACGGCGGCCGCGGTGCCGCGCCTCATGCGGCGACGACGAGGTGCGGGTGCCGTTTGCCGCGCCGCAGCAGCACGTACCGGCCGTGCAGCAGGTCCGCCGCCCCGACCGTCGCGTCGATGCCGGTCACGCGCCGGTTGTTGAGGTACACGCCGCCCTGCTCGATCGCGCGGCGCGCCTCGCCGTGCGATGCGCACATCCCGGTCACCGCGAGCAGCTCGACGACCGGCATGCCTGCGACGATCGCGTCGCGCCCGAGCTCCGTGGTCGGCGCGTCGGCGACGACGGCCTCGAGCGTCGCCTGGTCGAGGTCGAAGACCGACTCGTCGAAGAGCGCCTCGGACGCGGCGATCGCCTGGTCC
>Ga0306920_100004365_pt1 | contig 18121 bp, 17 predicted proteins | sample flu12Cox44000170_FD_204666 | JGI IMG/M metagenome (GOLD analysis project Ga0306920, IMG submission 204666) | Lab enrichment of tropical soil microbial communities from Luquillo Experimental Forest, Puerto Rico - flux4day.12C.oxic.44.000.170 (v2)... | ecosystem: Environmental > Terrestrial >... | reverse complement strand
ACCCCAATGCTCTGGCTCGTTTCCAGCGAGAGGCACAGGCTGCTTCTTCCTTGAACCACCCTAACATTTGCACTATCCACGAGATCGACGAGCAGGATGGCCAGGCGTTCATCGCTATGGAGCTTCTAGAAGGTCAGACCCTAAAGCATCGCATCGCGGGTAAGTCTCTTCCTCTTGATCACGTGCTGGATTTGGGAATCGAGATTGCCGATGCGCTCGACGCAGCACACAGCAAACGAGTCATTCATCGGGACCTCAAGCCTGCCAACATTTTTGTCACTGAGCGCGGTCGCGCCAAGATTCTTGACTTCGGTCTTGCAAAGGTCATTTCAGCCAAGGGCGCGTCTGACAATCTAAGCACCACGGTCACGCTCGAAGCAGACTCAAACCACCTGACAAGGCCCGGCAGCACGCTGGGAACAGTCGCGTACATGTCGCCCGAGCAGGCGCTCGGAAAGGAACTGGATGCCCGCACTGATCTTTTCTCTTTAGGTATCGTTCTTTACGAAATGGCAACCTGCTGTTACCCGTTCGAGGGAACCACCCCGACAGCTATTTGCGACGCCATCCTACACAAGCGTCCCATGTTGCCTACACGCTTGAATCCTAAGTTGCCTACCGAGCTCGAACGGATCGTGAATCGGACCCTGGAGAAAGACCCCGAGAAGCGTTACCAGTCCGCGGGTGAACTGAGGGCAGAGCTTGAGGCTCTGAAGCGCGAGCTTACTCCCCGCCCATCAGTCATGTTGTCCATCAGTCGATCGATCCGTAATCCGCGCCTCGCTGTTCCGGTGGGTCTTGCAATTCTCGTCGTTGGATTTCTTGCAAACTGGTCCGTTAAGCGCAATGCCAAGATACGCTGGGCTAGAGAGCATGGGATTCCTCAGATTGTGCAGCTTGCTGACAGGTCGAGATATGCGGAGGCATTTCGTCTGGCCCAAGAAGCCGCACGATACATTCCGAATGACCCGACGCTTGAGAAATTGTGGCCGGAGATGTCCCAAGTGGCCTCTATTCACTCCGAGCCCGAGGGTGCGGACGTCTATTTCAGACCATACGAATCAAAAGACGGTGCGTGGGAGTATTTAGGGCGCACACCCCTGCCCCAGACCCGCGTTCCGCAAGGCTTTTACCGCTGGAAAATTCACAAAGACGGATATGACACAGTCGAGCTCGGGAACCCCAGCCAGCTACAAAGGGCTCTTATCTCGCAAACGATCGCCGAACTGAATTTCAAATTATTTACGAAAGCCGATACGCCCTACGGCATGTTGATTGTGTCGGCGGGGCTGGTCAAGTTGAGCTTTCCGGGCTTCGAATTCTTGCCGGAACGTGATGTTGGTGATTACTGGATCGACCGCTATGAGGTCCCCAACCGGGATTACAAGAGGTTCCTGGACGCGGACGGGTATTCCAAGCCCGAGTACTGGAAGGAGCTGTTTGTACGAGACGGTCGCAGGCTTTCCTGGGCCGAAGCTATGAAGGAGTTTCGTGACCGAACCGGCAGGCCAGGACCCGCAGGCTGGGAATCCGGTGATTATCCGGAGGGGCAAGCCGACTTCCCCGTAACGGGCGTGAGCTGGTACGAAGCGGCGGCCTATGCAGTATTTGCGGGCAAGAGCTTGCCGACCGTGTACCACTGGAATAAGGCCGCCGAGAACCGCACTAACGGTGCATATATGACTCCTCTCAGCAACTTCTCGGGCCGCGGGTTAGCCCCGATCGGACAATACTCCGGGATGAATCTTTCCGGGGCCTACGACATGGCAGGGAACGCTAAAGAGTGGTGTTGGAACGCATCCGGCGACAGGCGTTACATTTTGGGCGGGGCGTGGAACGAGCCGGACTACATGTTTGCGCAAGCCGACGCCCAAGCACCTTTCCAGCGCGCGTTAAACTACGGATTTCGTCTTGTGAAGTACGTCTCGATCCCTGGAAAAAATCTGGCCGACCCGATCGACCTGCCTCATCGGGACTTCAACAAGCTGAAGCCCGCGTCCGACGAAATCTTCAAGATCTATAAAGGACTTTACGCCTATGACAAGATGCCCCTTAATGGCTCGACCGAATCCGTGGACGATTCTTCACCGTACTGGAGGAAGGAGAAAGTTGAGTTTGACGCAGCTTATGGTAACGAGCACGTCGTAGCATACGTCTTCATTCCCAAGAACTATCGCCCTCCTTACCAGACGGTCATATACTTCCCTGGCGCCTACGCTGTGCAGGAGCGGTCGAGCAAGGCGCTCCAAATGTTCTCGTTGAACCTGCTCATCAAAAGTGGACGAGCTGTGATTTACCCCATTTATAAGGGCACGTACGAGCGGGGCGATGCTCTAAAGTCGGACTATCAAAACGCCTCCACACTCTACCGAGACCACATCATTTATTGGTCCAAAGACCTCGGGAGAACGATTGACTACGTGGAAACACGCTCCGATCTCGATCGGACCAAGATCGCCTTTTACGGTCTGAGCTGGGGAGCTGTTGTAGCACCGGTGCTCACGGCCGTGGAAGATCGGATCAAAGTGGATGTCTTGGTGGCCGGCGGACTCGAATTCGCCGATACGTTGCCGGAAGCCGAGCCGATAAACTTCGCCCCGCGATTCCGCAAGCCGGTGCTGATGGTCAACGGCCGCTACGATTACATCTTTCCACCCGACCTCTCGCAGAAGCCGCTGTTCCGGCTTTTCGGTGCCCCGGAAAAAGACAAACGGTACGTTGTGTACGAATCAGGACACGTGCCTCCGAACGATCTTATGGTGAAGGAAATCCTCGAATGGCTGGACCGCTATCTTGGACCCATAAGATGAACACTGAAGACGAAGCAAGTTGTTATTTTTTCGCGCCGGTGGTGCCTGGCAATCATCTCGGCCTAGGCTGCGCTTATGTGCTCTAAGGCGGCCGGCAAAGTCACGCAGTTCGTACCAAGATTTTCTGGCTTACGGAACGACGCCGACCCCGACATCCCCATCCTGAAGCAAGCCAAAGCCGAGTACGCGAAGTTGCAGTGAGCGCCACGAACAAATTTCACTCTTCTAACCTCGGATGCTCTTCGCGGCAAATCACCCGGTAGCGCTGGCTGATGACCACTTGACCGATGGGCTGAGCCAGATAGCCCTTCCCGTCTCGCTCATGAATAGGACGTCTCGGCGCCCTCCAGAGTCGGGAGGCTGCTCCATTTGCAGTTATTTTTAGGTTGTATGTCGCAGCCGGTAGATGTAGAGTCTCCGCAATTTTGAGGAGTACGCCTATGAATCCCGTTCGCTTGCGCCGGAGCGCGGTGATTCTTGCCGCGCTGCTGTGGCTGACTTGCACGCTCTTCGCCGTTGGTGCGGACGAGCCAACCCTGACCACGGAGCAGATCAAGCAATTCCTTCTAACCGCCAAAGTGGTGAACAGTCGCCAGGCAAAGAAAGGTATCACCCACACATTGCGCCTTACACTTTCCGACGGCACGGTTACGCATGATGCCTCATTCCAACCAATTGATGAACACAAATCTGAGATGAAGTTTGCCACGCACACTGAAATAAACTTCGTGGACTCCTACAAGTACAATATCGCTGCTTACGCGCTGGCTGAGTTGCTTAACATGGAAGACATGCTGCCGGTGTATGTCGAACGCAAATGGGAGGGCAAGGTGGGCTCGCTGAGCTGGTGGTTGCCAGTGAAGATGGATGAAGCGGAGCGCTACAAACAGAAATTAACGGCGCCGGATACAGACGCCTGGAACAATCAGATGTACAAGATTCGGGTATTCGATAATTTGGTCTATGATACCGACGCCAATCTAACCAACTTGTTAATCGGTGAGAACTGGAAAATTTGGAGGATTGATTTTACTCGCGCATTTCGCCCCTTCAACGAACTAACGGACCCTAAAGCCTTGGTACGCTGCGACCGGCACCTGTTGGAGAAACTGAAGGCCCTGGACGCGAACGCGCTGACAGAAAAAACCAAGCACTATCTCACAAAGGATGAAGTAAAAGCGGTGATGCAGCGACGGGACAAAATTGTGGCGCAGTTCCAGAAGATGATCGCCGAAAAGGGCGAGAACGAAGTGCTGTACTGATCTCGCAAAATTGCACCGCTCTTTCGGGTAGCAGGTTCTGGTGCAGTAACCAGGACGAGGGATGCGCCGGAGACGTTGGATTGGAAACAAAAGCTTGAAAGCGGTTTGCTCGTTTCGGGCCCAGGGGTCTAGGTTACACTTCACACTGGTTTTGCTAATACAGAAGATGAGGAGAGAAATATGCTGAAGAAGCAAGTCACAATGCTGTTCGCGTTGGCGCTTATCCTTCTGCTGGCGTCCGCGGTGTTTGCGCAAAAGGAGCAGGAGCAGGGTCGCGTCGAAGGCAAAATCGTTAGAAGCAACAAGGACAATTCTAACCTGACTGTTCGTGTGGTGAACTCGGATGTCGAGAGGAAAGTTGTGTACGACGGCTCGACGAAATGGGTCAGTCAGTATCACGGCGACAAGAAAATTAACAACATTGACCCAGCAGAGGTTAAAGACCAGGACTACGTCATTTGCACGGGCACATTTGACAAGTCCGGTGTACTCCATGCAACTTCTATCTCTAAGCGGCTCTCGCACACGCGCTAGACGAGTTCGGTCTTGTAAAACGCCAGTTGAATTGTCCCGAGCCGTGTACGCATCGAGGTTCACTCAGTGAGCAGATCGCGGAGCCCTCTATCGTGGCTCCGCGATTCTGACTCCTTCTGGCTCGTCAAAGGCAGCACGCCGTGCCTAACGCCGAGGTGGCGGTGCCGATATTTGGTCACGTTTTGTAGGTGCGGTGCAGTGTGTGTTGAACCTCGATGATAATGTCCAGGGGACATTTTCTATTGAGGTAAAGAAGGGGACATTTTAAAAGAGCTTTGACAGGTGCACTTTCAGTGTGTTGACTTGTGCAGCCGTGGCAACCTATGGTGCACCGCAATAGAGGGTGCCCTGCGCAACTCAATATTTTCGCTAAATTTCTGCTGCTTGACTATATGAGGCAGAACCTTGGTCCGCGCTCCGGTCCGTGTTTCTCGTAATCGCGCTAGTATTTTCTTCCTCCTGGTCCTGGTGTGGGCGCTGCTAGCCTGGGTGGGACCAGCAGAGGCTCCAGCGGGAAGAGAGATAAGATGAGTCAGCCACCCCCTGATTGCGCAATCCAGCGTACTGTCTGAGCGGCGCATCGCTTGGACCTTCTCGATGGAGTGCAGCACCGTAGTGTGATGCCTGCCGCCAAACTCGCGGCCTATCTCCTCTAGCGTCGCACCGGTGAGCTGCCTAGCGATGTACATGGCGATCTGGCGCGGAAGGACGTAGGCGCGGCGGTTTGTGCGCACCGTGAGTTCCGGGTCGCGCATCTCTCGCAGGTAGAATTGTTCGCACACTTGTCGGCGGATCGACTGGATCGTCTGCTGCAGATCCGGTGGCTCCGTGATGTCTCGTGGCGCTTGTAACTGTGCTTGAAGAGATTCCTCAGTTCGTTGCCGATCCGTTAAGGCGGCAGGGCCGAACGACGCCAGGTTGATGAGAGTGAACAGGTTATCGCGTCGGCTCGTACTAGCGGTCTTTCGCCGCTCCCTCACAGCCTGCACGAGCACGGAGCGCGTCTCATCCGTGATCCGTGGATCGTCCAACCGGTGCCTGCGAATCAGGCGCATGGTGATGCCCTCTCGCATCATGGCCACGACGTGTTCCGTATGACGCTTTTGCAGTCGGGCGGTCTCAAGCGACACGACAGACATGTCGTAGTCGTGACGACGAACCAGGTGCATGTATACCCAGGGTCCCCACCATTTCCATCGGGCAGCGATCTTGCGTTCCACGTGCCGGGGAAGAAACGACGAGCAAACGGGCCTAGGGGTGCAGGGGTCCAGCGTTACCGACCCAAGTATGCCGTTCGCCATATCGGTCCCTGGCCCCGCAGCACTGTCAATTCGGTGAATCATTGGGTATACATACCACGTCGTCGCCTGGCGCGACCGCAGAAAATGAACCGCCGCACCGACACACTCCGCCTTCGTCGAGTGCGTATCACTCCATAGCATTCGGTCACCGGTCAGCGTACGAGTGTGGAAAAACGGGCAAGGACGAGACGCTGCTCGAGATGTGTTTTTCGCACTAGCCCATGACGGTTCTTGTGACAAAATCTCGTGAGCGACGTAACAATTCCGTTCGGGGGCTAAGCGCAATGACAACCGACCATCAACCACCAATTCCCGCCGAAGATCGGGCGCGCCTCGGCCAAACGGCCTACAAACGCGATCTTGCTTATCAACACCTCGGCCTAGACCCGCAGGACGTGGAGCGCGTGCCGTTCCTCTGGCCCAACCTACGAGGCATTGCTCGCCGCTTGAACCGTGACCGCGCTGAGGATGCGCCGGTTGTCTGTCCCTTGGATCTTCTCCAATGGTCTGAAGATCCAGCGGCACACAAGGTGCTGCAAAAGTATCTTTCTGTCCCGGAGTCTTACCGACGACTATTGCCCGCCGAGGCTTACTGTTGCGCGGCTGGCGTATCCCCGTGGCGAATCCTGGAAATCGTCACCGGCGTCGCGGTCCGGTTGGGGACGCAGTCGTCAGCCATCCTCGCCGCTATATGGCACCCACGGGTGGTGGAAAAGACGATTGAAATGGCCCTTACGGATGAAGGAACTGCTGACCGTAACGCCCTACATCGAGCTACCGGATTCACGCCTCTTCCCAAAGGGTCAACCACCATCGTCAATGTGCAGCAGAACGCTCAAGGGCAGGTCGCCACTGTCGCCGCGCCGCGCCCCGAAGACACCATCCGCATACTGTCCGCAAGGTTCAATGAGGCGAGGCTGACGCGGCCTGCGCCTCCGATGAGCGATGCGGCGGATGCGATAGCACAAGGGAACGAGGCGGGCGACGACCAAGCCTTGCATCCCCGTGGTCCATGTGGGTAGTTCGGGTAGAGCTGGTAGACCCTTTCGCATGTATATATGGCTTTCACTTCGGCTCCCTGACTGCAATCACGGGGAGCCGTTTCCTTTAAGGACTGTTCGACGAAGCTCCTCGATTGCTTCATCGCTGTACTCAGATTCATCGCACGCCTTTAATAGGGTAGCTGGGGTTGGCACCACCACCGTTGAGCCATGTGAGATTTTTGTCTCGAATCCCAATTCCCTGGCGATCGGACCAACCTGGCGCGGACTTAGCGAGACCCGGTGATTACTCCAGATCGACTCGGTCAAGGCGCTGAACTTGATGTTGCCAAACTGCGGCTCACGACCCGTGCTAAACACCCATTCGACAATCGCCTGAAGAATGAGCCCATCCGGCTCTGATGCCTGCGCCTCTTTGAGTTCCAATGTCTCCTGCTGAAGGAGTCTGCGGGAGAGCTGCTCCACAAAATCGTGATCTCCGCATGCCTTCGCCGCGCCCAGCAACGGCTTATAGGTGTCGAATACCCGGGCCGCAATTCCATCAGGTCGGCCGACATCGACCCGGCAAAAATCGAGCCCACTCACCAATTCCCGTCCCTCCGTGTTCCAAGGATCCTGGGCGTTGAATTCGCGGTACTGCCGAGTATGGTCAGCGCGAGATCGGACGCAGACAGTGCGGCCATCCACCGCTGCGTCCCTGAAGCCAATCCGCCTGTGCAGCGCGGTTGCGCCAAAGTACTGCTTGTTGGCAGAAGACCAGTTGTCCTTGCCTGTTTTAACCTTATGTGAAGCCGTTGCGGAACCTCTATGGTAGCGGTCGGATAGCAAGTGCTCGACCGTTCCGTCCGTGTCACGCCAAGCCGAATCTGCCTCCTCAATGATGGCGGTTCCGTTGTACGCCTCTACAAGCTTGTCCCGGATCGCCGGAATAGTCATACCACGCAGGCTAAGCCGAATAGGACGGCGGGCAAAATTTTCGATGATGCACAGAGTCTGACTTTTGCCGGTGCCCATCTTGCCCCGCAGCGCAAGCAAGGGAAATATGATTAGGTGAAGTATCGAATGTGTTGCGAGCGTCCAGTATGTGACCGTTTTTCGCGCAAAAGCTTGCAGGCCCGTTGTCTCAGTCAGGGCCTTTTCCATCAGGACAGCTGCCCTTGCGAGCTTTTCTAGCGCTTCCATTGACTATCTCCCAGGACGCGCAGGTCGAATTCCGGCATCGATCAGCCGCTGTGCCTCTGCGATTGGAATTTTGGTGAGCCGGCCCAGTTTTATAAATGTGATTCGTCGGAGCAGAATCCAGCGACGAATGCAGCTCGGTTTGACACCTAAAAGGTTTGCAAATTCGGTGACCGAAAGTAGCTCGCGCTGCTGTGAATTCATCTGGGGCACCTCCGCGTGTCATCATCAGCTACAGATGGTGATAGGCGGAAGATGCGATGAACTGGTGGCGATTTATCGCATGGGAAAAACCTCACGAGGTTTTTCGCAGGTCAGACGGGGTAGCCACACCTCTTTAGGAGCTTCTCTAAGTGAAGAACTTCCCGGCGAAGGTTCTCCCGGCAAGAAATCGAGTGTTCCTTTCCCTCACAATTGCAGAATTTGTCGGCCATGTTCTTCCATTTCCAGCGTTTGGGGTCACCCATTCTCAGTTCCTTAGCCTGTGCAGCAACGCGGAGCCTAGTAAGCGGACGGCCTGCCTTGCCGCGCGCAAGGTTGCGTAACAAAAACTTAAGTATCGGCGGCTTGCGCCAGTCCCGTGCAGCCCAGACGTTCGAGCGACTAAACAGCAGACCAGCCAGCGTTGTGCAGTCTTTGTGCAATTGCTCCAGTCGAGGGCCTTACCTCTTGCACGGAATGTGGAGAAAGAACCCGTGCAATCTGTGCTTTCTCCACCAGCACGAGATACAGCAAAGAGAAATGTTCGATGAAAGCGTTCCTGATCGCCGAATAAACGGGGCGGGTGGAGTCTGCAGGAATCCACGAGTCCAGGATCTCTCGTTCTGCGGCCAAGCTCGCCGCGCTCACACGGCCCGATAGGGACCGCCCGCTTTTGCCGCGCTCCATTAGCCACCTCCGGTGTGACAATCCCGGGTTTGGTATGAGCGGCAGGCGGACCCGGAGAGGCCGCTTTTCGCTGCGTCCAGCTAGCCGCACCGCGATTCTATCACTTCCCGCTTGACAATAAACCTGAACAGTTTAGGATATGTGAATGAATCGGTCAGAGCTAAAAAAGTTCACTAGTTGGCTTGGAAAGCGAAGCTACGCGGCACGCATCGAAAGCCTCGGCATCGAGCGCATCCGCGAGATTGCACGGGAGAACGGTCGCTTAGGGGGCCGGCCAAAAAAGCAATCTACGAAGTCTGGGTATATGAAAGCAAAGAGGGAAGGTAGCCATGAGAGGTGACGGTCTATATAGAATTCCTAAAAGCCCTTTCTGGTATTACAGGTTGAAAGAGAAAGGCCGGTGGCGCGGCGTTTCCACCAAGACGACCAGCTATCAGGATGCGAAGCGGCTTCGTCGCAAGGAGCTTCAAGATCAAGAAGAAGGTCGCTTGCCTGAAGGCGAGATTGCCCGCTGGCCCTTTGAGTGAGCAGCCCTGCAGTACATGCAGAAAGCAGCCACACGGTTGCGCCCAAACAGTTTGAAGAAGGAACTCTCTTTCCTAATGCGTCCAAGAAAATCTTTCGGGCGTGTGCCTTGCGAAAAAATCAACGCAATGCATATCCAGGAACTACAAGCTGGGATGAAACATGACGGATGCAAGGCCACTTACAACAACCTCGTCTTGGGGGCAACAAGGCGCGTGCTCCGGTTTGCGAAAACCTGGCGGCGCATCCGAGATGACGTGACTCGGCTATCTGAGCGAGACAACAAACCCGTGGCGCGAGTATTGCAAGCGGACGAGAAAAAGCGGCTCTTTGCCGTCGCCCGCAGTAATCCAAACTGGACGACGGTGTACGCGGCTGCTCTAATTGCAGCGAGCACGAGCGCGCGAGCAGCCGACCTGCGCAGTCTCCGCTGGTCAGACATAGATTTGTTTGAAAAGGTGATGATGATTCCCGACAGCAAGAGCGAGGCCGGCAAGCGCCGCATTCCGTTGAACTCAGATGCGATGCTTGCGTGTGGCATTCTCCTCGACCGGGCGACCAAGTTGGGCATCGCCGGCTCGGAATGCTACGTTTTCGCGGCTTGCGAGCATTCACGCGTTGACGGAACGCGTCCGCAGAAGACGTGGCGCACTGCCTGGCGCAATATCACGCGGGCTGCTGGATTGAGGGGTCTAAGGTTTCACGATCTTAGGCATCAATGCATCACGGAACTGCTCGAAGGCGGTGCACCAGAGGCCGCAGTTCTGAGCATTGCTGGACATGTCTCCCGGAAAATGATGGAACACTATAGTCATATTCGCATGGAGGCAAAACGTAAGGCACTTGAGGGCCTGTCACCAGTCGTCACAGGCACGGAACCGATCACTAAGAGCATTGGACCACATTTGAATTGATTCTCATGTTGAACTCTATGTTTAACTGGCGAGTAAGATCTAAGCCTTCTGCCCGCAAGTGATTGAAAGGAATGGTAGGCTCGTGGGGACTCGAACCCCAGACCTCCACCGTGTCAAGGTGGCGCTCTAACCAACTGAGCTACGAGCCTACTGTCGGTGAATCAATCAGTTAGCCAGCTTCGATTCTACCTCACGTTCAGCTTGGTGCACAATTTGGTTCACATCCGATTGGATTTCAACAGTCGCCACGGCCACAAGAGCCTGCCGTTGCACCTCTGGCCGGATGTGGCCGTAACGCTTCGACATGCGCACGGCTGTGCTCGCCGACCACCCGAGAATCTGAGACACGACGGCAATAGGCGTTCCCTGTTCGCGGCAGGCGCGCCTCCAGGCGGTGCGCCAGTTGGCAGCCCTCAAAGGTTTGCGCTTAGGCCGTTTGGCCGAGGCGCTCGCGGTCCTCCGCGGAAATTGTGCTCCGGTGTCCGATCGCCATAGGTTCTTGCTCCTGCCGAAATTGTTATGTCTGTTCCGGTTTTCTTATAACAATCCCGCCTCAGCGCGGCTCCGAGATACGTCTCCAGTCTCGACGGTATGTCTTTTTCATTCGCCGCCTCAAGAGAAGGATGGGCAGCGTGAGCGCCGGTTGCACCTTGCGCTTCTCGCGATAGCGTCCTACCGGATGCACTCAACGACATGTAAGGAATCTTGTCATAACCCGTGTCGAAGTCGGGACGAAAAAGAACGTTTCGTCAGGCTCGCGTGCGCGACCTTCAGGGTCACGCTCCTGAATGTGCGACCGAGCGCTATGGAGTGATACGGACACTTCCATCTGCGCGAAATGCGCGACCCGGAGCTCACGGTCCGCACTAACCGGCGCACTTACGTCCTTCCGCGCCAGATTGCCATGTACATTGCAAGGCAGCTCACCGGGGCGTCGCTCCAGGTAATCGGCCGTCAGTTTGGCGGTAGGCACCACACCACGGTGCTGCACTCGATCAACAAGATCGACGAGATGCGCCGCACTGACAGGGCGTTGGACTCGACGATCACACGATTGATGGACGCCTGCGATGCCCCTGCGGTAGATTGAGCAGCTACAACTATTGCAACCTTGCGTACTCCGCCTTGGCCTGCTTCAGGATGGGGATGTCGGGGTCGGCGTCGCCAGCAATGAATCACGGAAGCTGCAAATCAAGCGCATAAATTTCCTGCGAGCCCACGTCACGCAAAATCAAAGGGGAATCGTCCGGGGCTAGGCCGCACCATGTCCCAAAATCGCCGATCGTCAATCGCATTTCTTTCAGACTGACGACCTTTTCTAGCTTGTGGTCGCTAATCCGCACGCGATAAATAGCTATGTCGCCTCCCGAAGAGTGGAAGTAAACATACTTCCCGTCCCGTGACCAATTCGGGTAAGCGGTTGTTATTCTTGCCAGTTCCGCCCACTTTTGAGTCTTGAAATCAAAAAGCATTAACTTTTGTGAATCGCTTGATAGCGCCGCGATGTATCGACCGTCGGGCGACCAGTGAGGTGAGAACAGTTTTTCCGAGCCAGGTACAACCGACACCTTGTGGGTTCGCAAATCGAGGATGTTGATAGTTCCCCGGATTGAGCGTGCATGTATGCTCGATTGTGCCGCGAAGACGAGCGATGTGCCATCCGGAGACCAGTTGGGATCGCCCTCATCTCGCTCTCCTTCAAACAGAGGCTGCGGGATGCCTCCGTTGGCCGAAACCAGATAGTTTTTCATCTGTCTGCTGTGGAGCGTTGCGCTGAACACGATCTGTTTCTGGTCAGGAGACCAGCGCGGCAAGACGGCTTTCATAGGGGGAAATGTGAGCTGGAGACGCTCGCTGCCATCCGCTTTGCTCCGCCACAGACTGCCCTCGGGATATGAGGAGTAGGCCACCCATTGCCCATCTCTGGAAAAGTCCAACATATCTGCTGATAAGCCCAACATGTAGGGCTCAAACCGTTGCGTTTGGTGGTTGAAACGTCCGAGCTCCCCGCGGAGCTGAGAACCGGTCGCATAAATTCTCTTTCCATCCACGCTCGGAACCGCGTGGGAATAGCTCAATGGCCCAGCGGTCAACACCGTCGGTTCCCACCTTGCTTTGTGGAACAAGTTGCCTTTTTCGGGAATAGCCCAGATCTGTGTCTTACCGTTATGCTCGGACTGAAAGACGAAGTACTTCCCATCCGGTGTCCAGCTACCGCAGCATTCCTGCGGAGGATTGCTCCAGTCGGGCAGCAAAGGATGAGGACGACTTCCGTCGGCCTGAATTTCCCACAACGAAAGTGATCCAGTCTTGGAATCGGACACTGAAACGCGTATACGGGAACCGTTTGGCGACCAGCGCGGCCAATAGGGATAGCCTTGGACGGACAGAAGTTTTTTGGATTCCGTTCCATCATTCTTGGCGATGTATAGATCTTGACCATTGACAAATAGGATTCGGTGCCCGTCCGGAGACCAGGTGCCATCGTGACCTAGCAGATCTCCCAACCGATGAGGAGTCCCTGCGGGAAGGGGCAACACCCAGAGTGGAGCCTCGCCCTGACCATCAAACACTAGAAGAGCGGACCGGTCCGTGGATATATCTCCGATTAGATTCACCAAGAAAGGAGTGGGAATTTCTGACGTTTCGCCACCCAAAGTGGAGACTTGAGTAAGCACGGGCGAAACAAATGGCGATCCCACGTAGTATAGCCGTGAGCCGTCGGTAACCGAATTCCCAGAGACTCCGGGCCAGAGTTTGGCTCTACCATCGCTGGTAAGTTGGACGTACCCTGAGACCTTGAGCGGTGCTGGCGGAATGGTTAACCAGAAGGCAATAAGCGCAGTCGCTGCGACAGCGATCACTGCAAGCACGCCAATCCACCACTTTCTTGTGTGCGGTTCGGACACCTCCCCTGAAACCCGGTCAGGGCCAGATACGGTTTGTCGGTGTCTAACTTGGGACTCCCTGAAGTTCCCCGACACAGCTGCGACTGGGTTGGCCCGCCCCGATTCCGTGTCCCTCTTCAGGCGCTGCAAGTCTGCACGCATTTCCGTTGCGACCTGATAGCGAAGATTTCGGTCTTTCTCCAGAGCCTTGGAAATGGCTCCGTCTAGCTTCGCGGGGAGGTCGGGATTCAGCCGGATCGGCGAGATCGGAACACGATTCAGAATCGCGTCAAAAATCCTGACGCTACTGTCTCCTCGGAACGGCCGTTGTCCTGTCGCCATCTCATATAGAACCACTCCAAAGGAAAATAAGTCTGTGCGTGCATCAAGTTCCTTGGCCAAGGCTTGTTCGGGCGACATGTAGGCTACAGTTCCCAGCGTGCTACCAGGAGTTGTCAGGTAGTCTGGGTCTACCTCTTTTGTTGTCAACGCTTCGAGGTCGACCGCTGCCCGCTTTATTGAACTGACCTTGGCCAAACCGAAATCGAGAATCTTGGCTTGGCCACCTCCCGTAACGAAAATGTTTGCTGGCTTGATGTCGCGATGGACGATGCCTTTCGAGTGGGCGGCGTTCAGCCCTTCGGCTACGCCAATCGCCACATCCAGCAACGTTTCCACTTCCATGGGCCGACCAGCGATGACGTGTTTCAGGGTCTTGCCCTCAAGGAATTCCATGGCGATGAAAGCCCTACCGTTCTCTTCTCCGATGTCGTAAATAGTGCAGATGTTTGGATGGTTCAGCGCAGAAGCTGCCTGCGCTTCCCGCTGGAATCGCGCCAACGCCTGCGCGTCCTTCGCCACATCGTCTGGTAAGAACTTCAGGGCCACGCTACGGTGCAGACGCAAGTCCTCTGCCCTATAGACCACACCCATCCCGCCGCCGCCGAGTTTCTCGATGATGCGGTAATGCGAGATGGTCTGTCCGATAAGCGACTGGGGCTCCGGCATTTGGCGAGAATGTTAGGTTGCGGGGCTGAAGCAAGTCAACGAATCGGTAGGCAGCAACGGTGCATTGAGCACCCTAAGCACTGACGTTGTGGCGGCAATCCTACCGAGACTTTTCATCCCCACGCTGCGTAACCTATGCAGGTGGAATCGCGATGAAATCCTCTTTGACCGTGTTTGTGCTTGTCCTACTATTGCTGAACAGTCTGTTCCGGATGTGCGCCGGGCGCTAACCAGTCCAAAGGAACGGCCAGCGAAAACGACGGAGTCGCAGGCCTCTGGCGGGGATTCATTGCGCCATTTGTGTTTGTGGCATCGCTTTTCAAAAGCAACCTCGGTATCTACGAGGTCCACAACAACGGGCCTGGTACAACTTCGGCTATCTTTTCGGCCTAGCGTGCATCTTTGGCGATGGCGGCAACTGGTCGGCACAGCGGCCCCAACAAATCCGAAAAATTCGACTGCATAAGGGTTCTTGTTCGGCTTGCTGAATCGGATCAAACAATGACGCGGCCGATGAATGGCTGCAGCAGCGATCATTCTACTACGGCGACATTCGCGCCGGGCGGCCATGCGGAGACGCAACTCCTCCGGACCTTCGCGGCGCAGGGACGGAATCTTGGCTAGATGGAACGAGCCCGTTGAGTGGACTCGGCGCCACCGGCTGAGACGACTCTTGTTGCGGCGGGAAGACCGATGGCGTAACGAAAACTATTTCAAGCTTTCTGCCAGATACAGAGTGGAGAGAAGTCGCCGATAACTGTAAACATAACTGTCGCCATCTGGTCCGATCAGGATCGGTCCGACTAATTCCACACCGGCTCGGTCCGCCGGCATGAGTTCTTTCCAGGATGTTCTCTGACCTGTCTTCACGTCGATACGTTGGACCCTTGCCGGTATATCTCCGAGTCGGTAGATATAGAGGAATCTTCCATCGGCACTCCAACTTGCAGGGATTTCATCAGCCTCAGCACCCGGGACTAGCCGGGGATCTCCGCCAGAGAGGGGATATAGGTATAACCTTTTGTCTGGGCCTGCCGTTGCGATAAATTTGTTGTCCGGCGCAAGTGAAAAATAGGACCCTACACCCTCCGGCGTTATGGCAACAGGTTTGCCTTCGTTGAGATCTTGCTTATAAATCCGAACGGCATGGCCCGCTGAGTTTCCAGCAAAGATGAAACCCGTCCCACCTGACAACCACGCCCCGCTCACGTGGGTGAGCTGGTCTGGTGGCAGCTGACGAATAGCCCCCGCTTTGACGGGGAGAAGAACGAGCCGCCCCAAATCTGATCTACTCGCCAATATCCATTTGCCATCCGGTGAGAGACACAAAGCGGTCCCTTCTCCCAATCGAATCGCAGCTCCTTCGTCTAGAGGACGCAGATAGACAGAAGAGTGTGGACCTCCGCCCAGCCCTTCTTCGGACAACAGCAGCAGCTTGTGGGATGGCGAAAAATCAGATGGGAAAGACCAGTCCAACCAAGTGGAATCCTGCTCGTGGCCCTGCCCGGGCAGAACGGTGACTTCGCGACGCCAATGGTCCTGCGTAAAGAGGACACGGCCGTTTCGACTGATGTCCTTCAACGTCATGCCGCCCGGAACACGTGCCACGATTCTCTGTTTCCCATCCGGTGTAACGGCGTAAAGAATACCTTCTGTACCTTCTGGACTCGACGTGAACCATACCTCTTTTGCATCGGCCGACCAGGCTACTCCTCGTACCGCTCCACTCCACTGCTCCGTCAGTGTTCGCTTGTTGCCAGCCAAGTCTATAATTGCAACCGAGCCACTCTGGTCATCGGGAACCGGATGATCGGCTATAGCGATTGATCTTCCGTCAGGGGAAAAACGAAGATCCTCGATCCACCCTCCCGTTTCATAAAGTACGGTGCCTACTGGGAACTCCAGACGAGTGCGACCCTGAATTTCCCGGACGATCGCAAAGTCGGTGCCATCCGGCGTCCAATCGGCATACTGCACCGATTCAAGGATTTCTCGTGGTTCTCCACCTCCGAGTGAAACTCTGGCTAAGGTCCCAGCGCGATTCAGCAAGCTGGTCACTCGCGGGCTGAGGGAAACAGCTAGTTCACTCTTAGAGGAGATCGCCAGGATCTCGGCATCGTTCAGGCCGAGAGAACGCGCTTCGACGCTGTCCGGACGGGTAGTAAGCAACCCGGAAGGATTTCCATTCCACGCCCCTCCAAACACAATAGTTTCACCGTCGGGAGCGAAGCGTGCTGTGCGAATGGCCCCTCGTCGAAATGTGAGTGTTTTGAACAGAGGGGGCAAATTTGTTCGCCCTTGACGACCGTACTCATAGGCCCCAGCGATCATCGCCAGCACTGCCAATGCGACTAGTGCAGGTTTCCACCGTCGTGGCCTGCTTCTTTCCACTACACCGGTGCTCGACGTAGATACCGAGAGCGCATCGAGCGCGAAAGCCATATCCCGCGCCGACTGAAAGCGCTCATCAGGTGATTTCTCGAGACAGCGCCGAATGAGTCGGTCCAGCGCCGGCGGGACGTTCTGCGTGTTCGAGATCTCTGGAGGATCCTGCTTCAATATGGCGTGCATCACCTCTACAGAAGAGTCGCCAGCAAAAGCGCGTTTGCCCGCAACCATCTCGTACACGATGACGCCGAAGCTAAATAAATCCGAGCGCCGGTCCGCAGGTTGACCGCGTACTTGCTCGGGTGCCATGTATCCGACGGTGCCCAGAACCGCGCCAGGTTGTGTGTCCGAGATGGCCGTCATCGATTCGCTTGTCGGAGGAGTTGGGGTGGTCAGCTTTGCTAAGCCGAAATCGAGGATCTTCACCAGCCCGTCCTTTGTGATGAAGATGTTATCCGGCTTCAAATCTCGGTGAATGATTCCCTTTTCATGCGCGGCCGCAAGGCCTGCGATGATTTGAGATGCGTATTCCAAGCATTTGCGCAGGGGGATCGACTCTCTACGGAGACGTTCGCGGAGGCTCTCGCCTTGCAGCAACTCTGAAACGATGAACGGAATGCCGTCGTGTTCGCCAACGAAGTATATGGCGAGTATGTTGGGATGGTTGAGCGACGCGGCAGATTGTGCTTCGTGATGGAAACGGCGGAGATGATCAGCGCCATGCGCAGTTCCCGCATGAAGGATCTTTACGGCTACGTCGCGGCCCAAGGCTGAGTCCCGCGCGCGGTACACTTCTCCCATGCCGCCAGCGCCGAGCGGTGTCGAGATTTCATAGGGGCCCAGGTGAGTGCCTGGAGCGAGGGGCATAGGTGGCGCGATTATAGACCCAGAATCGCGCTTTGACACTTCTACGATCGACGTCTGTCCCCGCAAAGTGAGAATGTCCGGTTTGAGCAAAGTAGAAATGTCCGGTTTCATGGGTCGCCGGGGGGCTATGGAAACGGAGCGCATCGCTTTGAGCCAGCGAGACCGGGATCGATTAAGGGTGCTGCATCGTCAGGTTTCGATGAGGTAGATCATGGCAGACCCTCGCTTTGCCGAACTTGCGGACAGATCAGACTGACTTCTGACGGCATCTGTCGCGAATGCAAATCGTAGCAATACGGCGGCTCAGAATTGAAGTTTGAGCGCGTGTACACGATTTAGGCAGTCATCCTTTCGTTTTTTTCTTTGAGGGTCCCGAGCTTTGCGCCGAGGGCACGCTTCACTGCGATATCGACGTGGTAACGGGGCATGACGGCTGCGGTTAGTGCTTCTTCCGACCAAGTCTTGTCCACATCCTGAACAGACCATTGTCGAGCATCACGAAGCGCCTGGACCCCCATGACGGTTTCAATCAGCTCCCCGCTCAAAAGCAACGTCG
>Ga0306920_100004363_pt1 | contig 18122 bp, 22 predicted proteins | sample flu12Cox44000170_FD_204666 | JGI IMG/M metagenome (GOLD analysis project Ga0306920, IMG submission 204666) | Lab enrichment of tropical soil microbial communities from Luquillo Experimental Forest, Puerto Rico - flux4day.12C.oxic.44.000.170 (v2)... | ecosystem: Environmental > Terrestrial >... | reverse complement strand
CCCGAGAAAAAAGATCAAATCTTCCTGGCTCATGACGCCGAAAGCCGGATGGAGCATCCGGCTTTCGCAAAACATCTACGAGAATTGGTTGCGGGGGTGAGCAACCTGCCGATTGCACCTACCATCTGCTTCGAAATTCCAATTGTGGAAAGTGCGGCTTAGTCTAGCACTTCCTCGTTGCGAACGAGGAAAAATCTAAGCTAAGGCTCGGTATCACAATCACTTAACCTTTTGAGGGCCCCCCTTAACTGCCCCCCTCGCTCCGCTTGGGCGAGAAACAAAACGCCGGAGTCAGGCCCTTGAGTTGCTTCGGAGCTTCTGTGTTTGAAAACTATCTTACCTGGTGCCTCCTCTGCGCAAACGGAAGGAGGACATTGCGATGTTGGAGTACTTCGTTAAACGCTACGCAGAGAAAGCCGGGAAGCAAATTAGCAAAATCAACAAGACTACGCTAGAGCTGTGCCAATCATATCCTTGGCCGGGAAATATCCGTGAGCTGCAAAACATCGTTGAAAGATCAGTGATCTTGTGCGGCGGCGATATGTTTTGGATCGAAAAGGCCTGGCCTGGAACCCGTCCAGCCACCCCGGCAGGAATTAGGGGGCCGTTACCAGACACCCTCTAGAATCGGGATAAAGAGATTATTGAGTCTGTTTTAGCGGAAAGTAGAGGGAAAGTCGCGGACCCAGAAGGTGCAGCAGCGAAACTCGGAATTCCCCGTTCGCCGCTGGACTCAAAAATCAAGCAGCTGAAGATCAAGAAGCACAAGTTTTTCGCAGAGCGATAGCCGGCACTCCTTTTCGACTCCCGAAAAGCCGGCAGTTCCCGAATTTTCGTCATCCAATTTCCCTTCTAACCCTTCTGTTTCAGTGGCTTGCATGTGGCCTTCGCGTTGCACCTTCGTTAACCGAGAGCCACGATGGCACCAATGCAGCTAACGCCATGGCCGACTGAGCCAAACAATCTAACCAAACAATCTAACGATGACCTTGAGGATCGAGAAATCAGCGCGGCAGGGATTCACCGTTTTTACCCTAAGCGGGCGTATGAGGGCGGAGCAGGTCGCGGAGCTCAAGGAGCATTTCGATACGGACTACCTAAGCATCATCCTCGACCTGCAGGAGGTGAGGTTGGTGGATCGCGACGCGGTGAAGTTTCTAAGGAGTTGCGAGAGGGATGGGATGAAGCTTGAGAATTGTCCGAGGTACGTCCGCGAGTGGATAGACAGAGAAAAAAATTGAGGAAAGCGCGGCTCAGGTTTAAAGGAGGAAATCAATTGTGGTGATGACTACATTTTTCTCGGCGCAGAGTGATACCTCAGCGGTCAGAGATCTTCGAGCGTGGAGCGAGGAGCAGTTGATAGCAGCCGCCAAGACTGGCAGAAAAGCCCCCTTCGGAGAGCTTTGCGAGCGCTATGTCAAAAGGGCCTTCCGTGTTATCCATCGGATCATGCGAAATCGCGAAGATGCGGAAGACGCACTGCAAGATTGTCTTCTGAACGCCTTTACCCATGTCAAGGATTTCGATCAAAGATCGCGGTTTGCCAACTGGCTGACAAGCATCGCCATCAATGCGGCGCTGTCCAAGCTTCGTACAAACCATTGGAAACGAGAAGTTTCCGTGAAGGAACCAAATCCGCGTGGCGAACTCGAACGGTATAGTGAGATTCCAGATGACGCTCCGGATCCAGAAGAAACGTACCGCCTTCGTGAACGCAGAGAGATTCTGAATGTGGCCATTTTGGGTCTACGGCCAAAAGCTAGAAGGGTCGTGGAGCTCCACCAATTGCAGGAACACTCACTCAGAGAAACCGCTCAGATTCTGGGGATCTCGACCGCAGCAGTAAACGCGCAGATGTTTCACGCGAGAGTTGGCCTGCATCGTATGTCGCTACTACAGAGTGTCGGCAGATCCGTTCGGGCGAGCGCTAATTGAGCCAAGAGGTGTTACTATGCCAGCAGCAATCAAGCCCGGAATTGCTCCTTTTAGACTTGCCCAGGATCAGCGCAATCTAAGCTCGACGCATTTCCTCAATGAGGACCTCGCTCCCGTGCAGGTCTCGAGCGTTCCGGAAGAGTTTCGAAGGCTGTCGCGTTTCTTGCCAGTGATCGTGCTTGTTCCAAAATACGCTGTTTATGATAAGACGGCCCAGAAAAAGGCCGGGCCAAATAAGTCCGCCGCTCGCCACTCCGATGCGAGGAATGTCCCCTCACCGCTGGACGCAGCGAAGGCATGGTTTAGAAATCCCACCGCCGCAGACACCTTTGAGTTTGGGGGAGTAACCGTCTGTTTTTCTACAATGGAAATTCATCGCAACGGTCGCCCAGTTACTCTGACAAATAAGGAATTCAAAGCTCTCGCATATCTGATCAAAAACTCCCGAAGGGTCATCTCACGAGACGAACTACTCAATGAAGTGTGGGGATACGAAAACTATCCGTGTACCCGAACTGTCGATAACCATATTCTCAGGTTGCGGAAAAAACTAGAGACACAGCCGGCGCATCCCAAGCACTTTCATACTGTGCATAACGCTGGTTACAAGTTCCTACCCTAAATTTCTTTACTAATCTGACGAGGAGAAACCCCAATGCCTAAAACATGGTTTATCAAGGGAGCGAGCCGCGGGCTTGGAGTCGCGATTGCAAAAGCGGCCATGCGAGCGGGAGACTGGATCTGTTTCGAATATCTACAGGTGAGAGCCCGCACCAGTTTCTATTACGCCAAAGGGTAGAGCATGCCAAGGAGATGTTGCACGAAGCGGAAATGCGGGTTCTTGATGTCGCTGTAGCGTGCGGATTCAAGACGCAGCAGCACTTGCACGAGTGTTCCGCCAGATCTGCGGTGCCAGCCCTACGACGTACCGATACGAGGTTTTGCGCTAAAAGCCAGCGGCCATCTGTCCCTGCTGTTGCAGGACGCTATCCAACCTCGCGGTGTGGAACCGAGAAAAGGTGGTGAAGCTTTAAGACCGGCAAGGGCGATGAGGATCGCGCTCGTTGAAAAAAAAACAGTGAAGAAGATCAGTTGGGCCGATATTCGAAAGATGTCAGGTGAAGAGTATGCCCGAGCGCTGAAAGACACCGGCCTTGGTCCTCAGATCGAAGCTCAGCTTCGAGACTTATAATCGTGGCCCGAGCAGCGCATCCTCATCAGGTTGGCGGATACGGAACTGCACCCGACCATCGCAGTCGCAGTGGATGGAACATCGATGGCGCACTTATCCCTTATTTGAGAACGGGGCGGCGACTAGTCTACGAAAATATAGCGATTTTCATACACGTCTGAGCCGCTCGCGCAACCAAGTTGCATCCGACTCATCGAATTTGTTTCCGCGCAGATAGGAGCTCTGTGGCCGCACAATACGGTATCTTTTCTGGTTCCTTCGGGGAGGACGATGTAACTTGGTTGGAATCAGTCGAAGGCTTCGACGCTGCTTATGATCGAATGAAACAAATAGGGACCGAACGCCCGGGGAAATACTTTCTCTTCTCCCGCGATGCGAGGAAAGCTCTAGCGTCCATCGACACAACCGACGGGAAAAGTTAAGCACGGCGTCACGGTAAAAACAGCCGTAGGTTTATCGTTGATCGTGTCGGCTCAGCAATGGCAGTGCCGCGACCTGTGCTCTGAGCTGTTCACACTTCGTGGAGCAAACCTTTGGAACGCTATGGTTCGCGGCGGCAATACGAAAGAATGGCGGAACGGGGACCTCCCAACGACGAATTCGGCTCCGACGAAATCGAGTTCATAGGCGAGCGCGACTCCTTCTACATGGCATCGCAGGAAGAGAACGGCTGGCCGTACCTGCAGCACCGCGGCGGTCCGAAGGGTTTCCTGAAGGTGTTGAATAGTCGCACCCTAGCCTTCGCCGACTGCCCACAGTCTGATCGGCCGGCCGATGGCCTATCGAAAGTTCAGGCCGTTGCTTCACGCACTCAATATACCGGTGCAGCTGGGCAATGGCTTCCATGCCTTCCGTCACGCGAACGCCACCCTCATGAGCAGTTTCGGAGCTTCGCAGAAATTGCGCCAGCAGAGACTCGGCCACGCTGACGGCTCGCCGGTCACAGAGACAATCTACACTCATGTGATTAGCGAGGACGGGGAAGCGGATCGCGGCGCAACTTGGCAACGCAGTATGGGGAGTTTTGGACGCAATTGGACGCAAAAAGCAAAACGGCTCAGAAGTGGAGCCTCCTAAGCCGTTTTATATCAACTAAGAAATGGTTGCGGGGGTCAGATTTGAACTGACGACCTTCGGGTTATGAGCACGTAGTCGAACATACGGCCCGTTGATTCTTTGCGACTTACATGGTTTTTCAAGGTTTGAGTTCTTTCCCAAATCTTTCCCACGAAACCCGAGAGAGCCGAAAGCCTTGGCATGCTTTTCAGTACTTGTTGGTTACACGAGTATCGTGTACACTACTCACGTATGAAGAACATTACCTTGAGCGCGGATGAGCACCTGATCGAGCAGGCGCGGTTGTTAGCCAAATCCCAGCATAAGACGCTGAATGCCATGTTCCGCGAATGGCTGGAACAGGTTACTGCACAAACCGGCGGCGTGCAGGAGTTCGAAGCTCTGATGAAACGCTTGAAGCATGTGCAAGCGGGGCGGCGCTTCACCCGAGACGAGATGAATGAGCGGTAGATTCTTTCTCGACACAAATGTCTTCGTATATTCCTTCGACGCAGGCTCGCCGAAGAAGGCTGCGCAATCCGCGAGGCTAATCAAGAGTGCAATCGAGACGCGCGGAGGCATCGTTAGCTATCAAGTGGTGCAAGAGTTCTTTAATGTTGCGTTGCGCCGTTTTGCGAAACCTATGAGCACTGCAGACGCCGAACAGTATTTGTCGACGACGTTTCGCCCGCTCCTGTCGGTGCACTCCTCGCCAGCCTTGTATGGAGAGGCGCTGCGGATTGGAGCCAGGTTTCGACTGGCTTGGTACGATTCGCTGATCGTCGCTTCGGCGATCGAAGGTCAATGTGACGTTCTTTACAGCGAAGACTTTCAGGATGGGCAGCAATTCGGGACGGTTGTAATCTCCAACCCCTTTGTCTAACAACCTAACAACGAGAGAATTTCGAGACCTTTGCAAAAGTGGCCGCGTCAGACCCATCGATGGCGAAGCCTCTTCGACAGCCTTCGCGCGCGAGAAGAAGGGCTGCTCAAGAAACACCCGCAGAAATGACAGCCGACCAGGGTTTTGAACTGCACCCTGGTGAAGACATCAAGCGCAAGACTCAGACACGAGAGGAATCAGTGTTTGACGTTCTCGTCCAAGAACTGAAAAACATCCGGTTCCCATTCGGAGATGCCAAGGTAGAGCAGACTGTGCCCATCCTCTGAGGTCTTGCCGATCGCAGGATAGATTTTGACCAAATGAGATTTATGGAGCCGATCGAGTTCCGCAGAGATGTCCTTTGCGGGTGTCGTGTCGAAGTCATTGGCCGCATACACGAGCATGATAGGCGCGGCCGTTTTCCCGACTGCCGCCAGAGTGCGGTCCCGCAATTCTTGCGATGCTCGCCAGGAGTTCGCGCCCGCAGCAAAGGCTACTTCAGCGCGAATGGTTCCGTCATGATCGCCGGAAAGCAGCGTGAGCATTCCGCCGAAAGAATGGCCGACGATGGCAATTCGTCTGGGATCTATATCCGGCGCTGCCTTCAAAAACGTCAACCCTGCGAGAGCGTCATCCAGTTGGCTGCCCGTGATCAATTGATAGTGTAACTGCTTTCGCGCGTCGGCACCCTGAGCTTCCGCTTGTTTCAGAAGGTCCTGGGTAAACGGGCCTTGGTCTGCGGAAAGACCCTGGCCGCGCCGACAAAGATACAAGAAAGCGTAGCCATGTTTTAGAAATGCCGGAGCGAGATCGGAAGCGGCTTCGGCCATCGTCCGGCCAGCCGTATGCTGTGGGTCGTCGGCGCCAGAACCATGATGGAACAAAATAGCCGGGAACAGGCCTGGACCAGCGGGTTTCCAGAAATACCCCTTGAGGTGAAGGCCACCGCTGTGCACTTCGACGATTTGGGGAGCGGCAAAAGTCGCAGAAGGTGAGACATTTTGACCGATAAGTACGACCGAAACCTGCAGCGCCAAAGCTAGTGCAATGATCGTCTTCATACATCACCTTCTGCAAGCAAGGTAACTACGTAACTTCAACATGATTGCTGCACAGAGTGCAAACGACGCTCAGGACAGAATCGGGACTTACCCAGGACAACTGGCAGTTCAGGCAGGCTTGTTAGCTACGCACTACCGATCAACATTGTCGAGCACCCAGATGCTGCCGGACTGTTCCTCCAGGGTCAACACGAGTTTGTCCTGGGTGAGCGAAAGCCCAACGGGCCCTACATTGAAGAAACCGCCGCGCCGAGAAACAAAATAAACTGTCCTGCCATCTGGAGACCAGCGAGGCTTATCGTCCCAGTGGTTGTTGTCGGTAATGCGTGTCCACGGACCACCCGACACGGGCACTACGTAGAGCTTGGACAAGCGTGTGTCCAATTAGGAAATGTAGTATTTCAGTCTGGAAGCGGTGACGGTTATGAATTTTGCGGACATTGAAGCTTTCGTTGCGGTGGCGGAGACGCAGTCGATTGCAAAGGCGTCGAACCGTCTCCATTTAAGCCAGCCAGCGATCACACGGCGACTGCAAAGCCTGGAACGTCATCTTGGGGTGGAGCTGTTTGATCGGGACTCGCGGCCGATGGCGTTGACGTCCTATGGGCAAGAAGCGTACGGGCACGCGAAGACAGTCCTGGCTAGCGCAAACCAGCTTCGCGCATCGGTCACACCGGGGAAACGGTTGACTGGGGATTTCCGAGTAGGTTTCAGCACGTCGTTGGGGGACTCGATTCTCGAGGCCCCCCTAGATAAGCTGCGACACGAGTTTCCACAGTTGCGGCTGCATGCGATTGGTGAAGAGTCAGCTGGGCTAATTGTACGAATTCGACGCCGGGAGCTCGATGCCGCAGTGATTCTATTGCCAGAAGGGCATAGCCTGCCAAGCGGCATTGAAGGCCAGATGATTCGGACGGATCGGATCGTGTTTGCAGTTCCCAAGCAAAGCCGGTTACCACAGCGAGTGGGGCTAGCGGAATTGGCCAACGAGCCGTGGATCGTGAATCCGCCTGGATGTAGCGGACGACAAGCGTTAGAAGCAGCGTGTGATAAAGCGGGGCTAGTATTGAACATCATTCTCGAAACGTCAGGGACAAGCGTGCAGCTTGCGCTGATCGAGGGCGGCCGTGGCATCGGCGCCTTCTTGCCGTACGTGCTAAAGAAATCTAAATTGTCAGCGACGTTGCGGACGATCCAACCGAAAGATTTCGACGCGCGTATTTCGCTGTGGGTGGTGCACCATACCGGTTCGCACCAGTTCGCGCGGCCAGTCGAAGTGTTGCGGGAGGCGTTGAAACGGCCCGACCGCGACCTAAGAGTTGCAACCGGCCGTACTCGCAGCGTGAAAGCGTAAATCAATTCACTGCACTGTCGTGCGCCTGTTCGAACGGCATCACGAGATAGAGATCCTTCCCGTGCGGAAGATGGGCGACATAGGGCATGCCGTCGGAGCCGTCATGGCTGAAGGATTCGAGTTCCTTTTGGTTTTCGTGGGGCGAGACGATCATGATGTGCGAGCCGACGTGAAATTCCGATTTGGTGGAGTGAGCTTTGCCACTGATGTTCGGAACCCAGGCGCCAACGTACATGTAGGCTATGCCGACGCGATCGATGCGAGGTTCCTGTCCAGCAAGACTCTGTTTGACCCAACTCATGAAAGCAGGATCGAAGCAGCCGGGTTCGTCGTGGTCGTACCCCGGAAAGGCGGGGAGGCAGCTCCATTCGCTCGTGCCTTTCCGAAGGGAACGATATTCGCCACCGGGAGTCGCTGGCCAATCGAGGATCGTGGCGTTCTTGGTGATAAATGTCGGACCGGCGCGGAGAGCATCGGCGATCTTATCGGCGTCGGAAGCCGGGAATTTGTTGGCTGGCGGATGGCCCCGAGATTTGCGTGCGTTCAGCGACGTGACGGCCACTGCAAATGTGATTGCGCCTAGAACGAATGCGATTGAAATCGTTGGCAAATAGATCGAAACAAAGAAACGATTGGGCTTCACGATAGCTCCTGAAGCGGTGGATTTGTGCTACGGGCACGCGTTGTATGATGTCGCGGGATAGGATGCAGGTGCTGCATTATTCGCATAGTCAACATGCAGAGAACGCATGGCCGAGCAGAATGGCTCGGGGCCAGGCCCGGATTAAGGCGCAAACCCGACAAGCGCTACCACCGAAGTAGGTACTGGTTCCTACTTTTCCGATTTCCCGACGTACCAAGCACTTGCGCTAAGATACCGATGCCGTGCGACAGGAAGCAAAAATGGCGCCATGGAAAATCAACTACGGTATAGGAATTGCGCTGCTTGCACGTGTGGTGCGCGGGTTGCAGGAGAGCCCTTGTTTCATTGATGGGCAACGGGAGGTCAACATGCTGCGGAAGATCTCAGTAGTCGCTTTGATGTTTTGCGGGTCTCTTTTGCTCTCTAACGTATCGGTCGCTCAGGATGCTCAGCAAATCGCTCAGCCTGCAAAGCAAATCGCTCAGCCTGCTGCCAGCAGTGCAGGGCTAGATGAACAGATCGCATTGATGAGGTTGGACCTACGATCCAACCGAAAGAAAGTTATCGCAGCCAATATGAAGTTGACCCCGGACGAAGGGCGCTGGTTCTGGCCGACCTTCGAGGCGTATGTCAATGAGCTGGTGCAGATCAACAACGCCAAATATGATCTCATCAAAGAGTATCTGCAAAACGAAAACATGACGGACGAACAGGCCAATACCCTGCCGAAGAGGTGGGAAGAAGTGGATGAATCCGTGGTCCAACTCCGGCTCAAATACATTCCTATATTCCGCAAGGTCCTGTCTGCGAAAGGTGCGGCGATGTTTTTTCAACTCGACCGGCGCGTACAAATGATGATCGACCTTCAGCTGTTAAGCTCACTTCCGCTGGTTCAGCCTTGCAACCAGCCCGGCCCAACGATTTGCAATCAACAATAATGCGCAACTTCGATTGTGTTGAACGCTCACGAAGGTGACGCAGACCGGGCCGAACACGTTCGATCTGGCGGGCACCTTCACGATTCGCGGAGTCTCGAAAGATGAGACGCTGCATCTGACCGTGGAAGGCAAGGGAACCGGGCACGGCACGATCAACGGAACGATGGCGTTCGACCGGAAGGACTACGGGATGAATAGCGGCATTCCGTTTATCAAGATTGCCGACCGCGTGGAAGTCACGGTGGACTTTAAGGGCGACCGCACCAGCGGCCCGCCACTGGTTTTCAGGCAGTAGCTATCAGCGAAAGTGCTGGCTTTTGGCGCAGATTATTGGCTGCTGTGCGTTGAGGACTTACTTGCGCTAGAAGATACATTGAATGACGAAGGGGCCAGCTCTAAGCGGACACGACCGCGCCTGAGGAATTCACATTGTAGCTGCACACTTGTATTTCGCCGACTAGTTCACCTTTTTCCGAACGAAGACGCAAAATAATAATGGTCCTTCTGGCTATTTAGTGGATGACGGTGCTAGATCCAGACCACCGCAGTGAAAGTAAATCGCGTGCATGAAATTCTGTTTGTTCCGGAATCCTCGAGCAGTGTATTTCACCCACTGGATCTTGGCATTGAGCGATTCGCTGGCAGCGTTGGTAATCCGATGCCGTAAATAGGTGATGATGTTTTCGAATCGACGCTTCAACATGCTGGCCACTTCTTTGATGGGCTGCAAGCGACTCCGTACCGCCCAGCTGTACCACCACTGAAAATGCTTGCGGGCTGGCTTCTCGTACACATAGTCGTACAGGACCATGGCAGTCTCCCTCAGCGCCCAGGCGCGCGCCGTTTTCAGCTCGCTGCGCCGTAGTTCGGCAAACTCTCGTCGCTCTTGCCCCTCCATCGATGCAGGGTTTCGTAGCCAGTCGTATTTCGTTCCCGTCAGACGCTCATCGCCTTCGGCCTTGAGGGCTTTATGCTCCCGGCGGCGGACTCGATCCACGGCTTCTCCCAGATGCTTGGCAATATGAAATTTATCGAACACGATCTTTTTCTCGGCTTCCGGCAGATGCTCACGCAACGAGGCGAGATAGGGATCCCACATGTCCAGAGCCACGGCCTCAATGCTGGCTCGCTGTTCCGCGGTGATCGTGGACCAGAATCCGTCCAGACTACTCTGCTCGCGATCTTCGGCCACATACAGCACGCGATTCCTTTTCAAATCGTTCACCAGCGTCAGGTATTTGTGCCCTTTGCGGAAGGCCTTTTCGTCTACTCCCAACTGGGGGATCGCCTCCGCCTGGCGCCGCGCTAGGCCGCGCTTAACCGCTCGCTCCAGGATCCCGTGGATCTCGTCCCAGCTGAGCTGCAATTGTTCGGCCACGGCCTTCTGGCTGGCATGTTTCAGCCAAGTGATGGCCAGAGCTTCAAACAGCGCGGTAAAGCGGCTGCCGGGTTCGGTCCAGGGCAGCTTCACTATGCGCACCCCGTGCTCTGGGCACTGCGTACGTGGCGGCGCGGCATGCAGAATGGTTCGATACTGACAGGTGTCCAGATGTCGCCATTCCCGCTCCGGCTGATGATCGTAGAGGGGGCCGAGGGCGCCGCATTCCGCACAAGCCCACTCCGGTTTGTTTTGGTGGACGAGGTAGACGTGCACCTCACCCTGTTGCAGTTTGAGTTCTACCCGCTCCACTTGCCAAGGAGCTTCAATACCCAGGATGCGTCGATAGAGTTCGTGATCTTGCATGGCTGTGATTTTCTCATGAGCGGCGCTCCATCTCGAAAGGGACGGCCCCAAGTCGGCCAGTGGTACCTTTCCGGTTTCTCCTGTTTCCTTCCTGGCGGAGCAAGTTCAGAGCGGCCCGCAGCGGTCAAGGGCGCGCCGGTATTTTAGGCGCGGCGCAGCGTACCCTTGACGGCGAGGACCGCTATGAAAGAATTACGACAGGAAGGAAAGATGGGACAAATTCCGGATTATTCGCCCACTATGAAGCCTGAATTCCCATAAAAATAGGAGTTTCGGTATCGCACAGTTTACCCGCCGTGACGGGGGATCAGGTGCTGGCATCCAGACGGAAGTAAGCCTCTAGGATGGAGAAGTCGTCCGCGAGTTCGTGCGATCCGTGGAGTGTGCGCACATGAGCGAGTAGTTCATCCATGAGGGCTCCTCCGCGCGTACTCCGTTTTGCAAGGTATTCGATACATGCCTCCATGTCCCAGACAGGCTCCCCATCGCGGAGAATCTCGAAAACCCCATCACTAAAAATTAGCAGGCGTGCGCCGGCTGCTACTTCACACGATTTGGCTGGGTATTCCTGTTCGCTCATGAACCCGATCATCATGCCCGAGGACGGCAAGAGGATTGGATCACGCGCACTTGGTGCGAGGAGAATCGAAGGATGATGGCCGCCGCCCGACCACGTCAGCAATCCACTGGAGCGCTTATATACGCCATACCAAGCCGTGAAGAACTTTTGGCCGTGCCGCGAGCTTGGGAACGCGTCGTTTAGTTTCGCTAGCACCTGATCCGGCTGCCTCATATCGGTACCCATCAGCGAACCGGATCGCAAGACATTAGTGATGGTGACGGATAGGAGTGCAGAGTCCAAACCGTGTCCCATCACATCGATGAGGTGGAGGGCCAAGTGGTCGTCGTCGATCCAATGATAGCCGATACTGTCACCGCCGAGGTTTGACGAAGGGACGTAGCGCCAGTCGATCGAGACGGGTCCATCCATGGGCGGCGGGATGCAGCCCAGGACATATTTTACGCCCGCCGCAAAATCGTCACGCATGCGCTCGTTTCCGAGCGTCTCCAGCAGTGTTTTGGCGTCCACGAGGTCTGGCGTCGTGAACCCTTCCGTGTACGTACCGTAGACAGCCGCAAGCGCGTCGCGGGCCTCGTTGCCGCAGTCTTGGCGCTGCCAGAGCCGGGCGAGGCTCATTGTTGCGCGAAGCTCCCAAGCCCTACTCTGCTGGCGGCGTGCGGTTTCGATAGCGTTGCGGAAGCAATCTTCGGCGCCTTGGTCGTCCGTTTCAGCTAAGTGCAACTCGCCCAAGAGGCGATACAACTCGGCTTCCTGGAATCGGTCCTCATTCTTATTCGCGAGGTCCAGCCCCTCGGCCAAAGCGCGGTGCGCATCCTCGAAACGGCCCGCCCGGGTATAGCCGTCGCCAAGAAGACTGAGATAGTACGGAAGTGCAATCTCAGCGCCGGTGGCCCGATAGGACTCAAGGCCCCCGACGAACAGAGGAAGTCCTTCCCCAAGGTTTCCTTGCAACAGCAACCCCCCGGCTCGGTAGAGCGTGCCTGTGGCATGCCAGAAGACAAATCCCTGTTCGGTCGCGATCTCGATCTGTTCATCGGCTGCAGCTTGCGCATCCTCGCCGAGTTGGCAGTGTTGTCGAAGCCAACTTGCATGGTGCAATGCATACTCCATGGTAAACGGGTGGCCGACGGTGTGCGCCAAGGCGATGGTTTCCCGACTGAGTTGTAGCGCCCGGTCCGGGTAGCCCAGATGCCATAGAGCCAGCGCCAGATAGCAACGGTGCGTGACACCGGAGTCTTCGCCGGTGTGGGCGGCCCAGAACTTTGTGCGGTTGCGGTCATCGAAGTCGGCCACCGCTAGCGAGCAGTGATCACGGGCGCCGGCGAAATCCCCACGGTAGAACTTTGTCAGACCATGCAGGAACAGCGCTTCCATCATCATGCCGGGGTCGTTGAGCGTCCCAACAAACTGGAGCGCTTCGGCTGCCAGGTCCACGCACAACTTGAAGTTGCCGCGCACCACATGCCACGCAAAGTTGCCCCGCATGACCACGAACCGCTGCGCCGGCTGCCCAATCCGGTCAGCCAGTTCGCGTGCCCGGATGAAGACGGGGCCGACCTCTCGTGAGCCGTAACCGCGCGCAGCGATATAGGTGGTGCCCAACGGATTAAGAAACTGCAACTCTTGGGCATCACGTTCTGACGACTCTGGTAAAGCTCGAACAAGCGCAAGCCCTTTTGTCAGGTGGCCAATAGCCTCGACGTTTGCCGACCGCTCTAGGCAACGCAACCCCGCCTTCAACCAATAGCTGATCCCGTCCTCCACCATGCCCGCTTCGGTGAAGTGATGAGCGAGCAACTCCGGCAGCGTTTGGGCGGTCTCCGGGAACCGCGATTCAAGCGCATCCGCGATCTGTCGATGGAACTGCTGTCGTTTTTCCGTGGCCAGGGCATCGTGCAACGCGCCTTCGAGGAGGGCGTGCTTGAACATGTAAGTGGAACGGGGCGGAATGCCCTTCTGATATAGGATCTCCGAACGCACCAAAGTCGCTAGCTCGACCTTGAGGGTTGCCTCACTCACCGTCGTAACGGCAGCGAGGACGTCGTAAGCGAACTCGTTCCCGAGTGTGGCGGCTAGCTGCGCGATTTCAGGATTCCTCGTCATGCTGTTCAGCCGAGCCACCACCAAGTCTCGCAGCGTGCCGGGGAGTCCATTGTCGAGCAGATCGTATCGCGTATTCTCTCCCCCGGACTGGTTGACCTGCTTCGCTTCCCGCACTAGCCTCGCGAGCTCTTCAATGAAAAGAGGTACACCACCGGTCCGTTCGTGGATCTGATCAATCAGTTGCTGAGGCAACGAGGCCTCGGCGCTCTTCCCCAACAGCTCTCCGACCTGGCGCCGTGTCAGTCGGTTTAAGGCGAGACTGGTCTGGTGTGCGACGGCGGGCCAGGGCGTCTTGAACTCGGGACGGAATGTGAGCACCGTGAGAATTCGGTCGTGCAGGCCTTCCGTGAGGAACGCGGCCAGGAATTCAAGAGTGGACGCATCTACCCAGTGCAGGTCCTCAACGATGAAAAGGATCGGCCTCCTAAACGCACGCGTGTGCAGCCATTCCCGCATGATCCGGAACGTTTCTTCTCTAAGCCGGGTCGGGGACAAAGAAAGCGACGGGAAGCGGTCTGAGATTGGCAATCTCAGCAGCGAAGCCCACAAAGACAAGGTTTCCGGTCCTGCAAGTTCGTAGGCCTCCAGGCGGCTGAACAGGCGATCGAGCTGTGCCTCAACCGATTTCTCGAGATCGAAGCCAAGGGCTCGTTGGTAAAAGTCAATAGCTGGGTGCAACCCAGTATTCTGGAAGTGCGGCGAGCACCGCCACTCGATGACAGGCGAGTCTACCTCCCCTTCGAGCATCTGTCCGAGGACATGCTCCTTCAGAGTGTGCACTAAACGCGATTTGCCCAGGCCCGCCTCGCCGATGAGCAATACAACCTGGCCCATACCTTCGTTCGCCTGGTCCCAACGATCCTTTAGAAGATTGACCTCAGTGTCGCGCCCCGTTAACGGGGCGACCCGGGCAATCACCGCCTTCTTGTCGTCAACAGCTCCTCTGGATTCGGGCACCGGTCCCGAAGGCGATGATTTTGAGTATCTCGATGTTTCTTTCCCTTCGAGCGCCATTTCTATGCCTGTGAGACTGCAATCGCGAAAACCGGACTTCGAGCGAGCAAGACGTTGCCGAAACAGACTCTGGCATTTCTACCCTGGAGTGTCAACGAAAGCTGCAGTCCCGACTAGTGGCCCTAAGGGAAGGTGAGGGAGGACGCAGTGATCATGACCGCCTGGTGCGTCATTTTCGTGAGCAACTGGATGAGTTGTCGCGATGGACGTCCGGAGGAAACCGGACAACAGGATGGCATAACCCTGTTGGTGATCGATTTTCAGGGTTCTTAACTCGTGTGGGTTTGCCCGGCACCGTTCGACTTAGGAAAAACTCTGGATCGCCATTTGTTCGTCGGTGTACACCTCAAAGGCTTTGTCCAGTTGAGTCATCTGCATCACGCGATGTACGTTTTTGGTCGGATTCAAAAACTTTAGCTCGCCGCCCTTGGTCTTTACGGGCAAGTAAGCGCTGGCAAGTACCCCAACCCCCGCACTGTCTATCAAATCGACCTGGGAGAAATTGAGGAGGATCTTGGTGCGGCCGCTTTCGATCAAATCGTGAATAGTGCTACGAAGCGTCAGACTCGCTGCTCCGAGACCAATATTCCCGCGAAGGTCCACGATGGTGACGGGACCGACTTGTCGCTGATTTGCGGTAAAAGATGGCACGTCTGCCTTTCAGAAAGTCGTGAAATTGCGCGCCGGTTTCTTACGAAGGCTAATAACCGACCTCGATCCCGCGAAGCCGGCAGCGACCCCAAAAGTGCAAGCCACACATCAGCATATACACCTTCCGACAAGCCTGTACAAGGGAATGTAGGTACTAAGTCCCGATTAACGTTAGAGCTTAACCGGATGCGCGTTTTCGCTGAGAAGCAAACGGGGCAGCGAGAAACACCGGGTGCGTCGAGCCATAATCGACCTTCGCTTTGTTCGTGTCTGCGCTACTCGCCTGTTGCAATTGCTCTGACATGTCGCGCTTCTCCCGACGCGGAAACCTTGGCGAACGAGAACCAACCCAAAACGTCTCTCCCTTAAGATTTCAAGGAGATACATCGCTCCATCACAATCGCGTCCTCTTTTGGGTCCGCATAAAAATCAGGATGTATCTTGCGCTCCCTAAAACCGCATTGGAGGTTGAGATGAATCATGTGACCGTTCGTCCGGCGCATATTTGTAACAATAACTTCGAATCCTTCGCGCAAGGCGTATTCGATCTGCCATTCTTTCTGCTTCCTGCCCAGCCCCCGCCCGCGCGCTTCGGGTAGCACTCCAGTACTGACGATATGAAGACAGCCCGGTCTTGGGCTCTCATCGTAGTCAGCATGACGGATGAAGGCGGAGCAGCCGACAATCGCGCCATGCTCGAGCATCCAATACGATTCGAAGCCGCTCCATTCCTCCGTGTCGAATACATCCCCAAGGAAATTGACAAATATCTTTCGATCAATCGCCAACACGGCATCAATCTCATCGGGGAGAGCTATTTTTCTAAACTCAATCATCGCCTTAACTCATCGCGAAAAACGGAAGTTAGAAAACGGCCTAATTGGGAGTTGGCTCGGCTTACGGGGACCTTTTTTTCTCCATGGACTCACGGAAACTGTTTTCGTCAGCAAAACTGCGCTCATTTTGGTCGGCGGCAAACTGTCGGTCACTCACCAAAATTGGCACTCTAACCCACGGACGAGAAAGTTTTCTACATACGATCCAGGCCGCGCCCATTTGTTTTGCTTCGCTCCACTCAGCCATCTTCTCGCTTGGACTAGGAAGTATCCAGCGCCCTTTACGTGAGGCCAGGATCTGGAAGAGCTTCTCCTGCTCCTGTTCCGAATGCCATTTCTCGCGGAGAGCCTCATTCCATTTGTCATACCAATCAAACGGATATTGAAAAAATGCAATTGCCTCGCCGTATGGTTCAAGGATTTCCACCCCTTGTCCTTCGATAACATCCAAGCGGTCCGAAAGGGAGCGCACCTTTGAGAGGGATTCGAGTATTGTCTCCCGCTTCCATGCCTTGGCAACATTCCATTCCAGAAACGCTTTGCGATCAAGTCTGCCCTGCCAAGAGCATTGGCTCTTCACCAGAGTCCAGAAGGCTGGGTCACGATCAGGGTTGCTAGCTACTTCCTCAACGTTCGCTTGTTTGGCTTTGAATTTCATCGCCTTGCGAATCAGATTGTCTGTCTTCAGAGCTTCTCGCCAGAAGGCGCCAAGGTAGGGGTCCCCGACGACCAATATGCCGCGCTGCACGCGGTTATTGAGGAGCAGAGTGAGGGTGGTTCCGGCGGCACCGGCATAGCATTCAAGGAACAAACTGGGATATGTTTCACCGACGTACGCCAGAACTTCATCCAGGTACCAAGGGTGGTCGCAACCAAGGGGTCCAGGGAATTCGCCTCTCGTGAGTTTCGTCCTTTTCATTTCACAATCTCACCTGAATGTCGCGGACGTTCCGTGACCTAGCGGAACTCCGGTGGACCTCGCGCAGTCTACATCACACTGCCTTGGGGCCGTGAGTTGGAATCAGTACCCAAGTTACCGGTAACCGGACTAATGTGTGCCACGAGCACGAAAGGGGGAAACGCTGAGTAGTGCGCAACTGCTTGACTGATGAGGGTAGGCCCCTCGAAACCGGTTTACAGGAGCAGGTTTCAAACCACCTTCGGCGGCTGTAGCCAAAAGCTATGGTCGTGAACGCGGAAGGAAAAGGCCTGGCAACGACCAGGTCAGGTGACAGGCAAGAAGAGGACCGTAAGGGAACCACTGCTGAAGTGTCGAAAGGTTAGAGACGATGTCAAAACCGCGGGGGATTTGTTACTGCGGGATTAGCTCCGACGAAACCTGCTTACGGGCGGAGCGGCATCCGGCATGAGAGGTGGCCTGAGCTTGCCGATGAGGCGGTTGAGCGGAACGTGGGAACCTGAACTGTGATGCAAACGGAGAAGCCACAAGTGGAAGAACCACGAGGGCGAGAGTACGGATGCGCAGTTTCAGGGTCGGACTGCTCCATAGTAGTGATGAAGCGGGGTAATTCCCGTGGAGCGAAGGGGGCAGGTCACTCGCGTCCTAACCAATTTCGGTCAACTGGAAACAGGAGGAACCGAGCGGTTAAGACGGAAGGTAGCAACCTTCACTGGGTGGCACGAGCCGTGTGACTGGCGACAGTCAAGCACGGATCTGTGAGGGGCTCGGGGTGCAATTCCCCGGGCCTACTCGGCCGGGCGCTAACGCAATATCCAGAAAAATTCGCATCCACTATTGCAACTTCGCGTACTCCGCTTTGGTTTGCTTCAGGATGGGGATGTCTGGGCGGCGTCCTTCCAGAGGATGAGGAAATCTTGTAGGCGGCTAGCGCCCGGCCTCGGGCGGCGTCGGCATCAGCGCCTTGTGAAGTTCTCGATTGCAGTGCATTCGCACGCGCCACGCCCAGTTGCGCCAACGCTCCCGTCCAGCAGTTCGATACAATGCCACTGTGGTCGAGCATCTTCAAGTCCGGAGTTTTCAGCATAGACATCGGATTCCATCCCGCGGAGCCCCAATCCGTCGGTAAGGCCGTCGTGGCGGCGTTTGGCAACCCAGAGGCGAATTGAGCCGAGCGAATTCTCGATTTTTGGCATTGAGCGACCCCGAC
>Ga0306920_100004361_pt1 | contig 18125 bp, 13 predicted proteins | sample flu12Cox44000170_FD_204666 | JGI IMG/M metagenome (GOLD analysis project Ga0306920, IMG submission 204666) | Lab enrichment of tropical soil microbial communities from Luquillo Experimental Forest, Puerto Rico - flux4day.12C.oxic.44.000.170 (v2)... | ecosystem: Environmental > Terrestrial >... | reverse complement strand
AACATCGCAGTATTACCTGCTTGGATCATCACGCGATCACGAGCCTGAGCAGCTTCGAGCTGCGGGACAGATCGGTAAATCCAAGCATTGCCGGATAGCAAGGCTGCGAGTGCCAGCTACCGGTGATTCAAAGATCAGTGCTACGCACTGTGTCCAACTGCGTAAGCAGTTGGGCTGGCCCGGACTGGGCCAGCAGGACCTAATGCCGACGTTAGTCGGCATGTCCTGGGAAGCCGTCCCCCTTTAGGGGACGGAGCAGTCACGTTCCGGTAGAGCTGGCCGTTTTGAGGCCGGCGTCCAAGCTCGTAATTCATCGTATGAAGGGGCGTTCAGCCCCGAAACACATCAACTACTTTCGCCCAGCGGCGTCGACCGATGTGGTCGGATCGGCCCCCTGCCACGTCTGGTCTGCAGGTGGACCGTACACCGACGGCACATTCTTGTTAAGCAGCCTCAGATATACCGTGAGCTGCGTGCGGTGCTCGCAGGTGTGCAGGACGCGCCGCCGGAAAACCCAGATGCGCTGGCGTGTGAGCCCGAAGAACGGGACATCTGCCGTCCACCATTCCTTCGATTGCCCGGCAAAGAAAGCCAGCCGCGGCCGTGCCAGCTCTTCCATGCGACGGATACAGGATTCTAGATCCGGGGTTGTGGGCAGTACTGCCGCCGGTGGCTCAGGTGTGCCGACAAACTCTCCAAAGAAACGGCGCTCCGACAGCAGTTGATGCTTCAGGATATCGGCGCCCGTCGACGACTTTGGGTGCGGGCGGAATGCAAGGTCCTCGGCCGCGAAGCATCGCCACACCGAGATAACCTTGTTGGTCTCGCTGGCGTAGGTGTCGAGCAGGTGCTGAAACAGCGGATCGGTCGCGCGCGGGACGTCGGCATCAGGAATGGCCACGAAATCGTAGGGCATACAACTCCCCTCGTCTGGCAAGGGTGGCCGTGTCGGGGCTGAAAATGAAACCCCGAGGACAGCGCATGATGGGCACACTTACAGCATGTGAGATCTTGCTCACATCTGCTGAGGCGCTGTTCAGCGAGGACTTGGCAGGTTACGTGCTGGCATTGGACGATGACCCGGCGCGGGCTTCTTCCAGAATTGCTGCGCACCATTGGCCTTGGGCAGGCCGATCAGTAATGGCGTCGCCCAGATTGCTGCCATCGTTCATTGTCACCGGGCTACTCTTGCGACGTACGATTTTTTCGGCTTCCAAGATTGTGGCCTCCAACCACTGATCCATGGAACGAGTACACCTCAAGCAGCCTGCGGTTGCTTCACTCACTCTTTCGCTTTACTATCGCCCCAGCGTGCCTTTCTCCGGCGACAAGACTGATCATGATCGCGAGCGCCTGGTTTCGGCGGCGCCCCTCGATGACGATGCCTCATATGAGCTCAAGCTGCGTCCGCAGCGGCTGCGCGAGTTCATCGGCCAGCAGAAGATCAAAGACAACCTTGAAGTTGCAATCCAGGCGGCTAAGTCGCGGGGTGAGGCGCTCGACCACGTGTTGCTCTGCGGGCCCCCGGGGTTAGGGAAGACAACGATGGCCAACATCATCGCGAACGAATTGGGAGTGGCCTTCCAGCAGACCTCAGGGCCGACGTTGCAAATCAAAGGGGACCTGGTTGCGATCCTAACCAATGTGCGCGCCCGGCAGGTGCTGTTCATCGACGAGGTGCACCGTTTGCAGCCCACGCTGGAGGAGCTGCTGTACTCCGCAATCGAGGATTACAAGCTCGACATCATCGTGGGACAGGGGCCGTCGGCCCGAACGCTCAACATGAACCTCGACCCGTTCACCTTTGTGGGTGCGACGACGCGCATGGGCCTACTGTCAGCGCCTCTGCGCTCGCGCTTTGGCTTGCTACTGCGGCTGGAGTTCTATACGCATGCTGACCTGAAGATCATTCTGCGCCGCTCGGCGGAAATCCTCGGGGTTGAGATCGACGATGCTGCGGCGCAGGAGATCGCAACGCGCTGTCGCGGCACACCGCGCATCGCCAATCGGCTGCTGCGGCGCATACGTGATTATGCCCAGGTTCGCGGCACCGGCAGAATCGACAAGCCTACCGCGCAGGCAGCGCTCGAGATGCTCGAGGTCGACCGGCACGGCTTCGATGAAATCGACCGCAAGCTGCTGCTCACCATCATCGAGAAGTATCAGGGCGGTCCCGTGGGTGTGAACACGCTCGCGGCCTCGCTCGCGGAGGAGCCCGATGCCATCGAAGAAATCTACGAGCCTTTCCTTATCCAGATTGGCTTTCTTGATCGCACTCCGCGCGGACGAGTGGCCACACATCTGGCCTATGAACACTTTGGTGTCAAGCGACCACGCACGAGCAGCCAAGGTTCGCTGTTCTAGGGGACGCTCCTGCGTGACGAGACCACCTTCTTCTGCATATTGCTCGACCTCAGGCCGATGCTTGGTCTCCACCCGGTCAACTCTGATTGGATCTAGTTTAATTCAGTCGATCTCGCGCACTTGCAGGCCCGAGACCTTGGAGGTGCCCCCGCCCTGATGCGCCTTCTGCCAATCGGCCTCCGAGACGACCTGAATGGGCGCCAGTTTCTTCTGCGTGAGCGCACTATTGATGCCCGGCAGCTGCTCCGAGGTCAATTGCTGGAATTGCTTAATCACATCCTCCAGTTCGCGAGCCAGTACCTCCGTCCGTTCGACCTGGGCGTTAGTCGGGCGTCCATCGTAACTCAGCACGTCGCCGTATACCGTAGTGAGGAATTCACGCAGCCGCTCTTCGCCGGTGATCGCTCCACCTTCCTTCGTGGCGACGATCTTGGATCGGATCTGGTCTGCTGAAGTAGCCAGACCCGTGAGTTTCTTTCGCAGCGGGTCGCTCGCGGGGAGGGTGGCCGCCCGCTGATTGGCGCCGTCGCGAACGCCTACGATGGCGTCCACGGCCCAGCTCATGTGATCAAGCTGGGCGTAGAGCTTCATGGCCAGGTCAAACTGTGCCTTGCGATCTTCCAGCGTGTACTTCGCGCGGGGATCGATGACAACATTCAGCTCCTCGGTATAAACTTGGTCACCCTTCGTCATCTTCACGGTGTAAGAGCCAGGAACGACTTTGGGGCCCTGTGCGGCGCCGAATGCTGCCGAGGCAGCCGGCGGCACGTTCGGGGCTTTAAGTCGCAGCGACCACATTGCGCGGTTGAGGCCACGGTGCTTGCTGCCGCTGATGGTGTCCAGGAGTTTGCCCTGCGAGTCGAAGATCTCGATCTTAAGGTCGCCATAGATGTGGCGCCCTTTCTGGTAGTAGGTGATCAGTGCCTCGGTCGGCCGGGGCGGACCAACGAACGTCTCATCGCCCTCCGGCCATCCGCCGTTGGCTTCGATGTACTGTACGGCCGGGCGGGGCGAAATGAAGGTCGCGGTTTGCGACATGAGATCCGACGTCAGAGAGCGCAGCGGCGAAATGTCGTCGATGATCCAGATGCCGCGCCCGTGAGTGGCGAGCACCAGGTCAGAGGTGCGCGGATGTACTGCAATGTCGCGCACTGCAACATCAGGAAAGCTGCTGCCTTTGTACTGTGCCCACTTCTCACCGCCGTCGACAGAAATCCAAAGCCCCAGTTCCGTCCCGAGGAAGAGAATATCGGGCTTGACGGTGTCTTCCTTGATGACATGGGCGTAGCCTTGTACACCGCTCTGCTGGACTGGTAATGCTGTCCAGGTCTTGCCGTAGTCGGTCGTTTTGTACAGGTAAGGCTTCATGTCGCCGAAGGTGTGGCGATCGAAGGTGACGTATGCCGTTCCTTCGTCAAAGCGGCTGGCCTCAACGGTCGAGACCCAGGAGAACTTGGGTATGCCTGCATTGCCGGCGACGTTTGTCCAGGTCTTGGCGCCGTCCCGGGTAATCTGAAGGTTGCCATCATCGGTGCCTACCCAGATAATCTGGCCATTCTTAGGAGACTCGCTGATGGAGTAGATGGAGGTATGCATTTCGGCGGAAGAGTTGTCGACGGTGACGCCGCCAGATTCTTCCTGCTTCTGCTTTTCGGGATCGTTGGTGGTCAAGTCGGGTGAGATCTGCTGCCAAGACTGGCCATGGTCTCGCGAGCGGTAGAGGAATTGCGCCCCGATATAGATGGTCCCTTTTTCGTTGGGACTCAGGTGAATCGGGGTGTTCCAATTGAAGCGCAGCTTCTTCACCCCATAGGCAGGGTAGGGGGCGATAGCACGCGTTTCGTGCGTGTAGCGGTTCACCCGGCCAATCGTGCCGCCTTGGTATTCGGCATAAATATATGCTGCGTCGGACGGATCTTCGAACATCCAAAATCCGTCTCCACCGTACATGTTCTCCCAGCGCGAGTAGCTCACACCGTTGGGATACGATGAGTCGCTGACCCAGGAGCTGTTGTCCTGCAGGCCGCCATACACGTGGTATGGGTCATAATTGTCCACGCTCACGTGATAGAACTGCGAGACTGGCAAATTGACCTGATGCATCCAGCGGGTGCCGCCATCCTGGCTTCGCCACAAGCCACCGTCATCGCCGGCGTAGACGATATTGGTGTTGGCGGGATCGATCCAGACAGCGTGGAAGTCACCGTGAGCAGCGCTGGAGACGGGGCTGAAGCTCTTGCCACCATTCGCGCTGTACAACAGCAGGAAGTCGGGCTTGAAGACCTTCTCCGGATCCTTGGGATCGACAATCAGGCTGGCAAAGTAGAACGGACGCCACACCATGAACTGGCTGGCATCTCGCCGAGTCCATGTCTTGCCTCCGTCATCGGAGCGAAACAAAGCGCTATCCTTGGACTCGATCATGGCATACACGATCTGGGGATTCGATGGCGCTACTGCCAGTGCAATGCGACCATAGGGTTTGGCTGGAAGGCCCTTGTTGTTAGCGTCGGTCAGTTCGGTCCAGTGCTCGCCGCCGTCCGTCGATTTGAAGAGGCCGCTGCCTTCCCCACCGGAACGGAAGGTCCAACCCTGGCGACGGAAATCCCACAGCGAGGCGTAAAGCGTGTTCGGTTCGAGTGGGCTCATGCTCAGCATGGCGCAACCAGTCGAGGCATTCTTGCCTGATAAGACCTTGCGCCAGCTCTTGCCGCCATCGCTGGTCTTGTAAACCCCGCGCTCCTCGTTGTCGTCCCAGAGATGGCCGGTGGCGCAAGCGTAAACACTATTGTCATCTTTGGGATCAACGAGAATTCTGGAGATGTGCTCGGAGTCCTTCAGGCCGACATTCGTCCAGTTCTCCCCGCTGTCAGTCGACTTGTAGATTCCGTCGCCGATAGAGACACTGTTGCGCACCCAGGACTCTCCCGTGCCAACCCACACAATCTTGGAATTGGTGGGATCAATGGTTACAGCGCCGATCGACTGCACCGGTTGTTTGTCGAACACAGGCTTGAAAGTCGTACCGCCATTCACCGACTTCCACACTCCTCCGCTGGCAGATCCAACGAAGACCAGCAGTCGTCCATCGTCATGCGCCGCATCTACCGCAGCGATGCGGCCGCTCATCACAGCCGAGCCGATGTTCCGGGCAGGGAGGCCGGAGATGGTCCCGGAATCAAATCGCAGCGGCATTTGCGCCAAAGCAATGGCCGCGGGCAGAAGCGCAAACAAAGAGCCTAGAGAAACGGTTCGCAAATTCTTACTACCGAAACAAATAGCCATGATGTATGAAATTCCTCTCACACGAGATCTTTGCGGTGTAACTGACTTGGTCGGGCTTCCCTAGCTACTTCTTTACCGGCATCTTGAACAGGGAATCGTCGATGGGAACGTTGACTTCGATCTTGTCCATGGTGATCCGTACGTGGTCGCCTGGATTTCCTTTGGTGCCACCTTCCAGGGAATATGGGTAATAGACGCCCGCGACCTGCTTGTACGAGCCAAGCTCCTGTTCGGTTTCGCGCACGTTGCCGCGAATAAACTCCTGCTTCTCCGTCTTGACTTCGAGATAGGTATCGGGGTCGAGGTAGTAGTAAATAATGTCACCGTTCTTCAGCGTGACTTTCAGCTTGTAAGCGTCGTCACCGTCCACTGTGTCGTGGCCGAGATACTCGACTTTGTTGCCCTTGGAGGCATAGTCCACGAGTGGTCCATCGATGTCGGCCTGTTCGATCAAACCACGCGCCTCGTCTTCACCCATCAGTTCCGGATCCTTGCGGCCATTGAATGGCTGAATCTGCCAGGCTGTAGTGCCGTCGTACGCCTGGACTTGAGTCATGCCTTGGACCGTGAAGTTCTGGCGCAGCATGTTGGGGCGTTTTTGCTCCTGGCTGATTTCGGCGGTGATCCCCTGAACGTAGATCTTGCCGTTCATCGCGACGGTATTCACGGCTTTGATCTTATCTATGCCGCCTTTGGCCTGGATGTTTTTCGACACCAGTTCCTCGGCGGTCTGCGCCGAACAACATACACTCGAATACAAAACAACCAACCAGACTAGCCGGACTCCACGCATGCGGTTCGCTCCTTATGCCACTACGTCAGTTGGCGTCGACGCGTCAACTTCTCGAAAAGCCCTGGTGATATGAGACCAAGGACGGAATCTGCCGGTAAGGGTCTGCTGCAGACACGGTCCCCAATTGTACTAGGATTCGATAGAAAACTTAGCTGGAAAACCTCCCTGCGCGCGGCAAGCAGCAAAGGCTTCATTGTGTGTGTGCCGAGGGTCGGTCCGGTGAGTCTTATTGGCCCACATGTGGCATACGTCAGCGGTGAGGGCTATGGTCTGGGGACTGGAGCGAGCAATGAACTCTCACACGGGGGTCCAGATTCAGACAGCGAAATACTGCTCCTGGTGCCGGAAGGTGTCGCGGGGACCAAACGCTTCTTAGTCGGGCACTTTGCATTAAGATTCCGGACATTGACTTCTACTTTTGTCGACGAACGTTGACGAGGCGAAATGGCTTCTGACCATAGCGCTCAACTTCCAGTTCACCCTTCTTGTTGAACTTGACCTTGCAGGCCCCATAGAGCAAGCCCATTCCGTTGCCATCGTTGTCAAGATTGAGAGTAACGATGCAAATGGGATAGTCGCGCGAGCGAGTGCCCTGGTAGAGTTCACCAAAAGAGATAGGGCGGTTGGTCGCCATGACAGTGTGGGTGCCACCATCCTGCTGTGGCTCGAGGCGAACAAGACGGAAGCCCGTGCCGGTCGATCCAACAGGAGCTACGCGACCAACATCTTGTGCATTTTCCAGGGCACTTACCAGCCCATCCTGGCCCTTGCTCTTCAGCGTGGCCACGAATTCCTGTTGCTGCTGGTCGCTGGTTGTTCCGGTGACATAGATATCGACTCCGAAGCTCTTGCCTGAGACCACACCAGCCTGGCCGATAGCGGTTGCGGAGAACTGTGCCGGCAACTTTACCTGGGCGAGAGCGGGTGACACTATAGACATGGTGAACAGCGCTACTACACCGAGTAACCAGACCCGACGTACCGGCGATTGCAGTTTCATCCTGTACACCTCATTATCCTTGAAATTCTGGGCCGAGCTTGTCCGTTGATTGCGATCCCCAGGGTGCAGACAATCATTTGCGCCGAATTGTATGCCAACCAGTCGGGTCTGGAATGTGTTCAGTTGCGGCTGGAAAAGGCGGTTGATGTCTTATGCTCATCCTCTCCAGCCGCGAACCACTTTTCGAACCACGCCAATGTGCGCAAGTCGTAGTCGTGACGGTTTTGCGGCTTCGAGATGGTGTGGCCTTCATCCAGATACACCACGAATTCCACCGGCACTCCCATGGTCTTAAGGGCGTGCCACCATTCGAATGACTGTGGAGCCGGAACCTCGCCATCACGATCACCCACAAGAATCAACGTGGGAGTCTTTACGTTCTTGACGAAATTGATCGGCGAGCTCCTGGCGTAGACTTTGGGGTCGTCATAGACGGACGCTCCGAAGAACGGAACCATCCACTCATCGATGTCATTTTCGCCATAGTAGCTGAGCCAATCCGAAAGCCCCGCCCCCGCCACCGCGGCCTTGAAGCGATTGGTCTGGGTCTCAGCCCACATGGTCATGTATCCACCATAGCTGTGCCCGTGTATGCCAAGCCGGTCGAGGTCGACGGGATACTCTTTCGCCATTGCGTCGATACCCGCCATGATGTCTCGGAAGTCGCCACCACCGAAGTCTTTCACGTTTCGCAGGGTGAAGGCTTCACCCTGACCGTAACTACCACGAGGATTAGCACAGAGGACGAACCAGCCCATTGCCGAGGCAGCTCCGTCGGCCGTGGACCACCTCGGCATGCAAGCTGCCGATGGACCGCCATGCACGACAACGATGAGCGGAAATTTCTTGCTGGTGTCGTAGTCTTTGGGGAACAGCAGCCATCCCTGGATGCCAGTGCCGTCATTAGTCCAGTGGACGTTACGGGCCTCACCCCAGGCGGCCTTCACGGTCGAATTCAGCGATGTGAGCTTGCGCCAGGCGCCGATTGGCCCGGCCCACACCTCTGGGGGTGACGATATGGATTGGCGCACCACGGCCGAGGAGTTCCCATCGCTGGCCAGAGAAATCTGGATACCCCAGCCATCGGCAGAAAGCATCTCGAATCCGTTCCACACCTGTCGCACTTGGCCGCTTGCACCCGACACGGTTGCAATGCCTGAGTTGCCGTCAATGTTTTCCGTGAACAGGATCTGGTTCGGCCCTGTCCACTTCAACCAGGTTGCGGAAGCCTTCATACCGGGTGTCAGGTTGCGTGCTTCGCCTCCGCTGACAGGAACGACGAAGATGTCTCCTCCGGTCGAACCCTGGTCGCTCATGATGCCGCTGATGTAGGCGATGCTTTGTCCGTCGGGAGAGAACCGGGGCACTGCAACCTGCAACTTCGGCTTGAGAATCTCGCGCATCGTGCCGCTTATCGCGTCGACCGTGTACAGCCGGGCGATCCACCAGTTGTTATCACCCGATCCCTTGGCAGCACTGACTGCCCAGCTTTTGCCATCGGGAGCCCAGTCATATTCATACACGTACATGTCGGGTGGAGAGACTTGCTTCAGCTCGCCTGAGACAACATCGATGGTAGCGATGCGCTGCTCGTAGATCTTCTCTTCCATCAAGCCTGATGGCGGTGTCATGGGGACGAGCGGCCCAGCTTTACGGGGCATGTTCTCGATGAAAAGCACCGCGATCATTTTGGCATCCGGAGAAAAGCTCGGCGTCGAGACGTAGCCGCGAAGGTTGGCCAGCTTGTGGCTGTCCAAACCCTTCACATCAGCGATCCATAATTGAGAGGCGGGGATGGCGCTGTTCTCATCAGCGATAAAGGCAACCTTCTGGCTGTCAGGCGACCACGCCAGCTCGCGGGCTTCAAGACCGCCGGGGACAGAAATTTCTTTGCCGGTCGCACCACGAAGCACTTCGACCAACTCCAGATGGATCTTCCCCTCGCTTATCCATGCAACAAGTTTGCCGTCGGGGGAGATCTCGGCCTGCTGAATGGTCTTTGCCTTCGGCATGCTGTCTAAAACAGCTTCGGCGCGGCTCTTGGACGTTGTTTGGGGTAATGCGGCGGCGATGGCGTTCTGTGCAAAGCCGGCCGTCAAGACCGCAATGAGAATGGTGGAAGCCCGTCGTAGCGCACAGCGCGCTACATTAGTCGTCCACGGGTGCGCGCAAGACTTCTTAGCGGTTAGCGTCAAATTGTTCTCCCCATGTGTACCGCCGTGCAGCCATGGCGGCTAAGTCCCACGTATCTCGATGTTAAACGGAATCGAGTAAGTATGCCCATAGCACACTTCTGACGTTGGAGATCATGCCCTACGTGAGCTGTCTACTTCGATCTTCCCAATGTGAGCCGGCCCCAGCCGTGACGACCATTGGATCGAACGTCTGCTGTCCCTGCCCTCGGTCCGGTGCTACGAGGCGATTCAGACGGCGCCCCCAACGTGTCCTTCTCTTTGTACTGGAAAGGAGCATCCTGCACATGCTCGATTCTCACGTTCGCGCAATCGCTGACGTGAACTCACTGGAGGCAGCGGGTGTGTTTGAGGTTCCACGGCGCGGCTGATCCATCATTACAAAGTCAACGACCAAGTGGGCCAACCTGATCGTTGCTACGGGGGCAACAATCTGGACATCGGCCAGCACGCGGTCCAGGTCCGCAAACGTTACATCATGACGGCCATTAAGCTGGTTGACCAAACGGCGGTCTGCTGGATGTGGGCATTGATACGTAGCACAGATCACTGACAGCTCTCGGGATACAAACTAGACTTACAAGCAGAAGGGGGCCTGAACAATCTGCGAGAAGGCGAGATTTTGGCGAATTTTCGTCGCAATCTCTCCTTGGGATACCATTGACCCCAAGTAGTTACGAGCAGGAGGCAGTCTATGTTGGCAGTCAGAATGATTCAGATTATCGAAGCCCACGCAGACCGGCTTGCCGAAGGACTCTTGCACAAGCTTGCCAACGCGGAAGAATGCAGTCAGCTCCTCTCCAATGTTCCGCCTCACGAACTGAAACACCGCGCTTATGAGATCTACCGCAATCTCAGTGAGTGGCTGCTTGACAAGACCGAAAGCGAGATCGAAGAGCGCTACACCGGCCTGGGCGTTCGCCGGGCCCACCAGGGGGTGCCCTTCAGCCAGATCCTATACACCATTCATGCCACCAAGGAACACTTGTGGGAGTACCTGCGACAGGAAGGCCTGCTCGAACCTGAAGACCTGATTGGCGAAATGGAACTCCTCCACTCGATGGAGCGGTTCTTCGACCGGTCGCTCTACTTTGTTGCGGTCGGCTACGAGAGCGCAAGGGGCAGTGAACAAGCCCACGGATTCGCAGCCCACCTTCGCAAGTGAACCTAGCCACGAGGTATGCCTTTGCTATGTGGCGCGTGAACATCCTCCAGCATCACGCGTCACTGACAGTGGCAACCGACCCGCGGACAATTTGGATAGTAAGCAGCCAGTGCGAGGTCGAGCTAGGAGATCGCTCTATGCGAAACGCCATCTTTGTTCTAAGTGTCATCTTCGCATTTCAACTGTGGGGGCAGGAAAGGTCCACTATCAGTGTAAAGGCCGCCGAAGTCAGTACAGGCGTGGTAATCGTTACCGCCCAGAGGGTTGATGACTCAGCAAAACGGACATCGATCCAGTTGCAGTGCAACCAAGGCTTGTCCGGCTGCACCGAGCTAAAGCCCGGAACGTACACGATGGTGCGGCTGCCTAAAAACCGCGGCATGTATGACTGTACAAATGCCGATCTGTATTCCGTGGAAGCCGACCCTGCAACCGCCCGGAAGATTGGCGAATACTGCCTGACGGAGAAGTAAACCGATTCGTAAAACGAACTCGAGCAGGAGAAGACTTGGGAACCTTGCTGCTGTCAGCGCGACTAGCGCTCAGTCGAGTGCCCTCATACCCTCAGGACACACGCAGGACCGTCGGGCCATTCATTCACGGTTCTTCGGCTGGCCTGGGGTAGTTGCCGACAACCTCGCGGTTGCTAGCACATGTCCACTCGGAACGTGAGGCTGCACAGGAATTAGAACTCTCGATTGACGTGCATGAGAAGGAGCTGTACTGTCCTGCGCCAGAGAAGCGTTCACGTTGGGTGATTACCTCGAATAACACGTTTTGTGGGAATCGAATACCACTCGCCTAATCCCTTGCCCGCAAGCGCTGTGTGGTGTAGGTTGCTGGAGGATCACAAAGTTGATGATCTCGACTCACCCGCCGAGCTCGTTGCCAGCTGGTTGGTGGCGGCGTCCGGCATCGCGCGCGAATCGGAAAGACTAACCTGGGCATCCCTTAGAGAAGCCTGGAAGCGTCCCACCGTCTCGGACGGAGGACAGCGGAGGGACTGATGAAAATTGTACTGGGGGTAAGCGGCGGCATCGCCGCTTACAAGTCGACAGAGGTTGTCCGGTTGCTGCAGGACCGGGGCGTCCGCGTGCAGGTGGTCATGACCGAGGCCGCACAGGAGTTCGTTCGGCCACTTACCTTCGCGGCTCTGTCCGGTGAAAAAGTCATCACCGGACTTTTCAGCTCCGGTCCTGAAGCGCCCAATCTTGACTCCGCGGTCGAACACATTTCGATTGCGCAATCTGTGGACGCCCTGCTCGTGGCTCCGGCGACGGCGGACGTTCTCGCCAAGTTCGCGCAAGGAATTGCCAACGACTTTCTGAGTACTTTGTACCTGGCGACAAAGGCGCCAGTCATTGTCGCTCCCGCGATGAACGTGAACATGTGGGAGCATCCCGCTACGCGAGCTAATCTCCGGACCCTACGGGACCGTGATGTGCAAATTGTCGAGCCTGGAAGCGGCTACCTTGCCTGTGGAATGATCGGAGCAGGCCGGCTGGCGGAGCCAGAGGAGATTGTTACAGCAACTCTCGAACGCCTCGGCATCACTCAAGATCTTGCAGGCGAAAACGTGCTTATCACCGCCGGTCCGACGCACGAACCGATTGACCCTGTGCGCTATTTGGGCAACCGTTCCAGCGGCAAGATGGGGTACGCGCTCGCGGAGGCTGCGCTTCGCCGTGGAGCCAAGGTCATCCTGGTAAGCGGGCCGACAGCGCTACAGCCTCCCTCCGCAGCGGAGACGATTTTTGTAGAGACTGCGCAGCAAATGCGAACCGCCGTGCTCGATCGCTGGGAAAAGGCGACTCTGATCATCATGGCTGCCGCCGTGGCAGATTACCATGTGAAGAATATTTCAGCAGAAAAGATCAAACGTAAGGCGTCTCTTGACTTGCAGCTTGAGCCGAACCCCGACATTCTCGGCGATCTTGGAAGCCTTCGTCACGTGACTGGCAAGCGTTTGCCGGTGCTGATCGGTTTTGCTGCCGAAACAAACAATCTGCTGGAGAATGCGCGGGCTAAACTTGGTGCGAAGCGGGTGGATGCTATGGTGCTGAATGATGTCTCCCGGGCTGACATTGGCTTCAACGCTGAGCGCAACGAAGTGACGATTGTTACCTCGAGCGGAGTCATCACAGTACCGGAGGCGAGCAAGCGGGATGTGGCTCAGAAAATTCTCGAAGCTGTGGTTCGTATCCGGCAGCAACAGGCTACACTGTCTCCAACGTCTGTCCGCAACTGATGATGATTGAGTCCCGCGAAGAAGCACTCCGATCTCGCCTCGACTTCTATCGCGAGCTCGGGATTGGCCCCCTGTACCGCCGCGACATCTCGGGTCGCAGCGTTTCGGAGGCTGGGTATGGGTCTGTCGCTGATGCGACGTCGGATCAGTCTGAACCCCAGGACTGCGCTGCCGCAACAGACTTGACGGTCCCGGTCGAAGATCGCGAAGCGTTGCTGCAAGTCATTCGCGACGATATTGGCCCCCACTGCACTCGCTGCAAGCTCGGCAGGCTGGGACGCACGCAGATTGTCTTCGGCGTCGGCGATCCACATGCCGAGCTGATGTTTATCGGCGAGGGGCCAGGGGCCGATGAAGACGCGCAAGGATTGCCCTTTGTCGGACGCGCTGGACAGTTACTTAACAACATGATCGGGGCGATGGGGTTGAAGCGCGAACAGGTGTACATCGCGAATATCGTGAAGTGCCGGCCACCAGGCAACCGAACGCCCGAACGGGATGAATGCGATACCTGCTCTCCGTTCCTGATGCGCCAGATCGGAGTCATTCAACCGAAGATTATCGTTGCCCTGGGCGCAACCGCCGCAAAGAACCTGCTCGGCATGAATGACTCGATGGCCTCGATGCGTGGGCATCTTTACGACTTCTCGCCTCCTCGCTTGTTGACCGATGCCGGGGAGCTATTCAATTGCAAGCTCGCCGTCACCTACCATCCTGCGTTCCTCTTGCGCGACCCGAAGCAGAAGAAGGAAGCCTGGAAGGATTTGCAGATCGTGATGCGCTACCTTGATTTGCCGGTACAGCAACGAGCACCCAAGGAGGAGGCCAAAGGCGTCTAGCTACTCATGCCACAGTTCTGCGACGTGGCGCTACCTGTTCCGCTCGACGCCACTTTCACCTACCGCATTCCCGAAGGCCTGGCAGAGCCATGCGTCGGTGGACGTGTGATTGTGCCCTTCCGCGAGAAGCGGCTGTGTGGTGTGGTGAACGAGTTGCATGATCGCGAACCGCGCTTTACTGCCAAGTCGGTCCAGCGGGTTCTTGATGCCACGTCCGCGCTTACGCCTGACCTCATGGAACTTGGGCGGTGGATCGCGCAGTACTACATCGCGCCCATTGGCGAAGTCTTCCGCACCATGCTGCCGCTGTCGGCGGAGTTTCACCGCGTCGTAGGTTACCGGATCACCGACAAAGGATTCGCAGCGCTGCACGCGGCATCGACTGCTGGCTCGTCGCTGCGGTCACGTAAAGATACCAGCCATCAGATGCTTGAGTATGCGGTGCTGAACCGCCTAGGCGATGGCGAGGTGGTCCGCGAGCCGACGCTCCGCTCAGCTTCCGGCGCATCCCGGGCAGTCTTGCAAACCTTACTGCGCAAGAAGTGGATCGCACGCCTGGACCTCAGCGACGTGCGCGATGCCACGCGCACGATCCAGATTGCCAGCCTTCGGAATGCTGGAGGCAAGTTCAATTCAAACCAGAAAACCATCATCACCTATTTGCAAGGCCAGAAAGGACTGTGCGCTACGGTCGACGCCCTGCGCGAACTTGGAATACCCCGCTCTACTCTGCAGACTCTTGTGCGCCGCGGCGCAGTGGAGCTCAGGGAGGAGCCCGCAGCGTTTCGCGTGTCGGGAATCAAGCCCCGAAAGCTTGAATTCCTGTTCACACCAGCGCAGAGGGCGGCTCTTCAACAGATCACTGCAGCAGCAGAAGAACGGAAGTTCCTGCCGATGCTGTTGCACGGCGTGACCGGCTCGGGCAAAACTGCAGTTTACTTGTCGGCGATGCAGGCAGTCCTGGTCAAGGGGCGCTCAGCGATCCTGCTGGTACCCGAGATCGGGTTGACCCCTGCGGTGGCAGCTGACCTGCATCAGGTCTTTGGCGATCAGGTGGCGATCTTGCACTCAGCGCTGAGCGACGACGAGCGAGCCGAGCAGTGGAAGCGCATCAGGAACAGGGAGTCCCACATTGTGGTAGGTACGCGTTCAGCAATTTTCGCGCCGGTGCCGGACCTCGCCCTCATCGTTGTTGATGAAGAGCACGATCATTCCTACAAGCAGGATGAGACTCCTCGCTATCATGCCCGCGACGTGGCCGTGATGCGGGCCAAAATGTGCAACGCAGCGGTGGTGTTGGGCTCGGCGACGCCATCTCTCGAGACGTATTACAACGCGCTGCAGGGAAAGTACAGGTTGCTGGAACTCCCGGAGCGTATCGAGGAGCGGCCGCTGCCGGAGGTCGAGATCATCGACATGCGTGACGAGTTTCAGCGCACGCACAAAGACACGCCGCTGTCCCGCAAGCTGACGGAGGAGATTGAAGAACGGCTGGAGCGCGGAGAGCAGGTCATGGTGCTGCTGAACCGGCGCGGGTATTCGGCGTTCGTGTTATGCCGCGAATGTGGCGAGACAATACAGTGCAAGAACTGCTCGATCTCCATGACCTACCACAAGTTTGAGCATCGGCTGGTATGCCACTACTGCGGTTACCTGCGGCCGGCTCCTACCACGTGCCCCAAGTGCAGGAGTGAATTTGTACAGTACCTGGGCACAGGCTCGGAAAAACTGGAACACCTTTTGCACAGCATGTTTCCACAGGCGCGAATTGCGAGGCTTGATCGCGACACGGTGCGCGGGCGCACCGATCTGGAGCGGATGTTGAGCGCTCTGCAGACTGGTGAAATCGATCTGCTTGTCGGCACCCAAATGATCGCAAAAGGCCATGACATTCCCAACGTGACACTGGTTGGCGTCGTCGGGTCGGATGCTGCTCTCAGCTTTCCCGACTTTCGTGCCGCCGAACGCACGTTTCAGCTCTTGACGCAGGTTGCCGGCCGCGCTGGCCGCGGTGATGTTCCGGGAAGAGTCGTTTTGCAAACATACTTCCCCGATCACTACGCTATTCAGTTTGCGTCGGCGCATGATTATCGCGGCTTCTACGAAAAGGAAATCCGCTTTCGCAGTTGGATGCACTATCCACCCTTCAACGCCGTCAGCAACATCCTCGTACGGAGCGAGAAGCTGGACGAGGCGCTCACCTGGTCCGGCATCCTGGCCAAGTGGTTCGCCTCCGCTCGCTTGGACGCCGTGCGTGTGATGGGGCCGGCGGCTGCAGCTATCGTGCGCCTTAAGACTGAGTACCGTTATCATTTCCTGGCAAAGTCAGCCAGCCGCGAGCGCATGAATACGGTGCTCCGCGCCATGCTGGAACACGCCGTAAAGGAGAAGATTCCCCGGACCAATTTGGTGGTGGATGTGGACGCCCTGTCGTTAATTTAACGATCAGCTGTAAGGCATCCGATTGAAGCTGACGCTAGCCTCCGACTGCGGCGCCTGTTCTAAACAGCGCTTCCTCAGTCCGGCCAGGCTCCCAGAGACTTGCGCACCAGCACCATCTGTCCAAGGTGATACGCGGTATGGTCCGCGGCCAGCAGCACTTCACGCAAAAGCGTCTGACCTTTGCCATGGGGCAGCGGCTTAAACAAGTCGTGCGACCGGCCCAGAACCAGGTTGCGCATTTCCTCCAGATGCTTCTGGATGGCGTTTACGCTCTTCTTCCAGGCGGCGTCGCTTGGCGGAGCCGCGGCGGCTGGCCAGTATCCCTCCGGCCACTTTGGCGACTTATGCTTGGAGTCGCGGCTGAACTCCAGTATGTCCCAGAGAGCGATACGAATATGCTCGAGCAACTGCCATGCCGAATGGGACATGCCGGTGGGCACTTGTCCGCGCAACTTCGCAGGAAAGTCTTTGATCGCGGTGTCGAGGTCGACGTGTGCCTCGTTCCAATCGAGGGTCTTGGCGAGTTGGTGCCGAAGTATATCGTCCTGGTTCATGAACCCTCCAGTTGTGAGATTAGCGAGACTTTCCTGATCACGACGCGCTGGATGTTGATCGGTCAGCATTTTCATTAGGGAAGACGCGCTGTGACTGGGATGCGCAAACCATGCATCCAGGGGAGGGAAAAATGTTCATGGCGCAAGGAAGACTTAGCCTTGACTCCCCCCGGTTTTTTCAAAGAGCGCCAACTGTCGGCGCTTGCGCCGGCGCTGGATCAAGCTCGCTGCTGCGGGATTGACCAGCACCGTGAACATATTTCTCACTCGTACATCGTCGACCCTCACTAATACCGCCCGCTTGCCCTCGATACTGCCGCCCAGCACTCGTCCAAGGCTGAGTAAGGATCGGCTGCCGCAAACCTCGCAGGTGTCGCCAGCACTGTCGCTGATCACTTCGCAGTCGGCACACAACACCGCGTTCACCAGATGAACCGAATTCAAACCTGAAGGGGATTTTTCGCTGCCCATTGAGGAACTCACCTGTCTCCACGGTATCTGTGTTCGAGGAAATGGAGAAGTACCTCGCGCGATGCAGGAAACGGGAGAGTAAATGGGCGAGCAAAGAATCCGCCGGGTTTCGCACGGGAGGGACACTCATGACCAACAGTCCCGTTAAGTTGTAGCAGCGGTAGGAGGTTCGGATGGCAGCAAGTTGTGATTCAGCGCGAACAGCGCCAACTCGAGACGATTGCCGACGCCCAGCTTGTTGAAGATATTGGTCAGATGACGCTTGACAGTTTCTTCACTGATGCCGAATGTCTTGGCAATATCCTTATTAGTGCAGCCCTCGGTAATCAGGGTGACGACTTCAAGTTCACGGACGGTGAGTCCGAAGGTCTTACGGGGCGGGGGTGCGGTTTGGGCAGTGAGGTCCCTCAGAACCTGCACGAGATTCTGCACCGGGCGCCCGTCGAGCCAGTACTGACCCTGCATGACGGCTCGAATGCAGGCCGCAAGGTGTTCGACCGCGGCATCTTTCAACACTACTCCGCGAGCTCCCAGTTGCAATGCTTCGAGAATCTGGCGCTTGTCGACCATCCCGGTCAAGACGATCGTGCGGGTGTTAGTCGTCTCGGTAGTTAACTCTCGCAGGGCCTCCATGCCTGGCATCTTCGGCATAGCGAGATCCAGCAGCAGGATGTCCGGTGTGGTAGTCCGCACTATGTTGAGCGCCTCGGCACCGTCGCGCGCCTCGCCGACAACCTGCACAAGGGTGTCAGCTTGCAGCATGTTGCGCAAG
>Ga0306920_100004360_pt1 | contig 18127 bp, 19 predicted proteins | sample flu12Cox44000170_FD_204666 | JGI IMG/M metagenome (GOLD analysis project Ga0306920, IMG submission 204666) | Lab enrichment of tropical soil microbial communities from Luquillo Experimental Forest, Puerto Rico - flux4day.12C.oxic.44.000.170 (v2)... | ecosystem: Environmental > Terrestrial >... | reverse complement strand
TTGACGAACAAACGCTGGTAACTTTAGGAAAGCGCTAAAGACCCTGGCGCTCCAGACTGCAAGAAGAGGCCATTAAATGAGGTTCGTTGAGGCGGTTTTTGCTCACTTGCGCATCCTCCCCACTCGCGCTTTCGATGCAGCACCAGCACTTATGGGCCATGACAGTCAAAATAATGTAGACTCGCGCTCGGAAGCTGCCTTACCTCCGAAGAAACCAGCATGGAAGAACTCGACTTAACTAAAGACCAAACAAGCGATCGCCTCCAGCGCACGTTTCTCTTCGGGGGCGCAGCGGTAGTCGTCCTCCTCGTGCATCTCGCCACCAACGGCAACCTCGGCTTCCACACCGACGAGTTCTACTACATCGATTGCAGCCGACATCCTGCACTCGGATATGTCGACTTTCCCCCGATAGTCCCGCTGCTCGCGGGTCTTGAAACGGATCTTCCAGGAGCGACACCGTGGGCTCTCCGCTTGCGTCCGACGCTGTTGGGCGCTTTCATGGTTGTTCTCTCGGGTGCACACGGCGGCGCCTTGGCGGCTCGCTCCGCCTGCAGGCGCTCGCCCTATTGATCGCGGTCACAGCGCCCTACTTCCTCGGGGCAAACTGCGTCTATCAGACCGTGACGTTCGATGAGATGACCTGGATGGTCGCGCTCTATTGCTTCTGTACCTGGTTCTAGAGCGCCGGCCCAGATATGGGATCTACCTAGGCATCTCGCTCGGCATCGGCCTTGAGGTCAAGCACCCTGCGCCCCATCGGTATCGCGTGCCTTTTGCCTCTCGTCCTTTTCATGGTCGTCCGAAAGCACTAATATGGCAACGAATACGACGCGAAATTCAGTGACTAACAGGCCCTCAGCAGCGTTTAACTCCTGATTTGTCCGTGCCGGGCAAACCGGTAACCTTGGGTCCTAGCCTCCGCTTTTCCGATATGATGCGAGGGAGACCGTTCACCCTCGCGCAAGGGAACACTGTACTGGCCTTTCATGTGCCGGTTGGCAGCAAGAGCCGAACCACCTTCCGATCCGCCCTGCGCAGACGCTCCGGTGCCGCAGTGTGTCGATGTTCAACGTCGTGCGGATGTCCACCTGACGAAACAGTTTCTGCTGTACTTTAGTTAACGTCCGTGCGGCACTCATTCTGGCACGAAAAACCAGACTCCAATATCCGACTACGTCCAATCGGATGTTGCATTGATGTTCGCTATGATTTTCGGATGGCAGATCGGATTTGATGTATGGGTCTGTTATCGCCCAATCCGGTTCGATAGTTGCGCGTGAGGCCTTGTCATTTTGGCCGGTTGTGAACGTGTACTGAAAGGCTTTTGGCGGCAACCCATTGTCTACTGCGGCTTGGGCTGGGCGGCCAGTGCCTCACGGTAGGCTTTGAGATTGCTCTTGTCGACGACCACGGTGCCTGTGTCCACGAACGTGGGCGTCGGCGCTGCCAATGCGGTGCGCCAGTCTTTGAATTGATGAACTGCATTGTGATGCAGGTCATCGAGAAACTTTAATCCGTAGTAACTCATAACGTAAGGCTTTTGTGTTATCGTTGCCGCGATTACGCCCCGGTCGATCCAATCCAGCGTCTCCGGATCGTCGTCGAAGGCCACAATCGGCAACTTACCTTCCATATTTAGGCGGTGTAGTGCTTCGGCGACGCCGGAACCTCCTGTCGCCTCCAGGCAAATAATTCCGTCTATTCTTTCTTTCTTCTGTATCAGCTCCGAGACTTGATCAGACGCATTTCGCGCATCTCCCTGGTCATCCAGTATCTTTGTCAGCTTAATCCCGGGAAAATTCTTCAGCGCATCCGCTACACCTGCCACGCGATCATCGAGGTTGCGTTGCCCCGAAATCGTAATAACCGCAATGCTCCCGTGATCTCGAAGAAGTGCCGCCATCTGCTTCAGGCTCTCACTGCCCGCCTTGAAGTTGTCTGTTCCGATGTATAGGACGCGCTTCGAACCTGGCACGTCTGCATCCACACAGATGACCGGGATCCCTGCGGCGAGCGCCTTGTCAATCTCAGACCGGAAAATCTCGGGCCTCGCTGCGGACAAACAGATTCCCGTAGGGTGCTCTTCTACGATTTGGCGGAATTTCACGAGTTCTGCGTTTGGCTGATAACCGGGCGGACCAACGAGTTCAGCCCTCACTCCAAGGGCCTTGGCTGCGTCCAAGAATCCCGCCTGCGCCTGCTGCCAGTAGGGCAGGTTGATATTTGTGACCACAAACACGTAGTGTTCGTTTGCTTCGTGGTAAGGCTTCGCACACGATGCAATAAACGCAGAACCCACCAAGATAAGAAGAGATACGAGACGGGCTTCATGTATCTTCATTGAGTTCTCCTTTCGTACTCCTTTTGGCAGGAGCCGTACGTCCTTGGCTAGGGAATTGGGAACCAACGGGGGCTAACCCCACTGCTATAGTCTTTGCTTTCGCTTACCTCCCATCCAGAATTCTAACCAAAGGATCAGAGCATCATCTGAGCAACGCGAAATTCTCTGGTCTACGTGAGCAAACGAAGGCCGAGAAGATCCAAACGGGTGTTAATCAAAGAGTGCCCAAAAACCCTGTTTCTGTTGCTCCCCCAAGTACTTGATCCTAGGCGCTTCGGATTAACGAACTTCAGATTAACGAATACCGCTGCCCTAAAACAGTGGTTGTGGGCAGTCCGAGTGCTTTCGTTCCCACGTCCGCGAGGCAGACGGGGTGCGAACCTTCCGATCAGAATTCATGCGCCCTTGCCGCACCACCAAGCATGAAAGTAGCTCGACCTGTACTAACTGCCTTATTTTCAGTGGTCCTTCCGCCAACTTTCATAGCAGGCGGGCACTACTTCCCGGTTGCTTCGAAACCCGTACGAATCCAGAATGATACGAATACGCACCGATGCAAGTAGACCGGATCGAATGATTTCGGCGCGAGGTGTCAAGTGGCTGCCCCATCCCCAAACGTCTTTAAAATCCCGGGAATTCCTAAGTTCGCGACCGTAGACGAGGAACGACAGCATCGCAAAGAACGCTTGGCCGCTGCGTTCCGCCTGTTTGCCAAATTCGGTTTCGACGAAGGCGTGGCCGGACACATTACGGCACGCGATCCGGCGCGACCGGATCATTTCTGGGTCAATCCCTTTGGTATGCATTTCCGGCATATCCGCGCGTCCGACCTGATCTTGGTGAACGCGAACGGTGAAGTCATAGAGGGTAAGCATACTGCCAACATTGCCGCCTTTGCGATCCATTCGAGCATCCATCACGCCCGCCCGGATGTGGTCGCGGCGGCGCATTCGCATTCGATCCACGGGAAAGCGTGGGCCTCGCTCGGGCGCCTGCTCGATCCCATCACGCAAGACGCATGCGCATTCTTCGAGGACCATGTGGTCTTCGAGGATTTCACCGGGGTCGTCCATGAAACCAGCGAGGGAGAGCGGATCGCCAAGGCGCTCGGGAATCACAAGGCAGCCATCCTGCAAAGTCATGGACTGCTTACTGTGGGACAAACCGTCGACGAAGCAGCGTGGTGGTTCATCACCATGGACCGTAGCTGCCATGCGCAACTGCTGGCCGAGGCCGTCGGCAAACCGGTGCTCATCTCGAGGGAATCTGCCCTAGCGACGCGCCAACTCGTAGGGACTGACCAAGCGGGCTGGTTCCAGTTCCAGCCCTTGTGGGACATGATTACGCGGGAGCAGCCGGATTTGCTTGACTAGCCTAAGAAATCGGATCGATCCGCTTCCGTATCGGCAGGATTTGATCATCGGCGGTGGTGCTAGCTGACGCAATCCCCGTAACTATCTAGAGTCGGCCACTTCAAGAGGCTGTCGCATACCAGCTGATCCGAGGTTAAACTTTATCGGTCGTGTCCTTTTTGGAGCTTCCAATGTTAGAAAAAGGGGTCTGGGCCGAGGTGATTGTTGGCAAGGAACGTCTGCGACTGTTCTCGGAGGAGACTCCGGGTGGTGTGCAAGCCTCGGTTTACAACGTAAACGAGAAAACTTGGATCGCTCCGTCCGAGTCGGTAGATGACATCGACGAGGGAAAGGACCGTGCGGAACGCTACGCCACCGCTTATTTGCGGCGCGTAGCTGGCACTGAACTCCCTCTGTTGAACTGGAAGAAATCCCGCTCGGTGTAAGCTAGTCCGAAAATGGGCACTTCGGGATACAGTTCACCCCGCGCATTAATGAGAGTTCCGCAGACACAGTGAAGAAGCGTCAGGCAGACCTCTTTGCGAGAACATTTTGTGCACTTGGCCCTCGCCTAGCGCATCTAAATAAATGGGTGATGTTGCGGCGAGCCGGCGCACGCGGAGTGTTCCGTAAAATCAAGCCGCGACTTTGTTCTCTCCCCACCCCAGCCCCAACGAGCCAATTCGCGTAGGAGGTTCCAGCATGATTCAAACGATAATTTTCGTCGCGGCCGGGATGTTGTGTGTCGGAGCGGCGGCAGCACAATCCAATCAGAATATGCAGGCGGAGACACAGAACTCGGCCTCAAAGAACGGGCAAGCGACAGAGGTGATCCCGGCGGGTGCGCCGATCGAGGCGTCCCTGTCGAAATTGTTAGACGCAAAGAAAGCAAAGCAGGGCGAAACGGTCGAAGCTCGCGTCACGGAGAATACCGAGCAAAATGGGAGAATCATAATTCCGCGAGGTGCGAAACTCGAAGGGCACGTGACACAAGTCTCCGCCCGCTCCAAAGGAGACTCTTCCTCATCAATAGGAATCGCGTTTGATAAGGCCATCTTAAGGAAAGGCGAGGAAATTCCGGTGAACGTTACTGTGCAGGCTATCGCCGTCTCACAAAGCGCCGCGACTGCCTCGCCTATTCCCGAGATGCAGCCTATGGGTGGTGGGGCGGCCGCATCAGGAATGGGAAGAACTGGGATAGGAGCGCCGGGAGGAAACCCAGGTGCAATGAATCCGGTACCCGGCAGCACGCCAGCGAGCCTCCCGAATTCAGAGGCAAACAATGTCTCTGGGGGGCCAGGCGCGGTTGGCGGTCTGGACTCTAACGGACGATTGGCTCCGAATAGCCGCGGAGTTTTCGGCCTGGCAGGGATCAGCTTGAGCGCGGGGACCGCAGCATCACGGCCTTCGGCGATCATCACTTCCTCCGGCAAGGATCTTCATTTGGATAGCGGCACGCAACTGCTTTTGGTGACCAGACCTGCAGCGACACCGGGAGCTGCCGCGCACTGAAAAGGCAGGTTTGCGCATGCCCCGCGAACTTGCAGTCTCGATCATCGGGCTCCGATAGTCGTCCACTGAGATTCGACGTACGGACGCGGCTCATGCATGGATGACCGTGCTCGGATCACTCGACGAGCTGCAGATTTAGCGCGATACGAACACCATTCACCAGCACTTGGCTCTTATCAATAAGCTCTTGGTTCGTGATTTCAGTATTCGCGAATTTCTGCGTCAGTGTTTTTGGGAACAAGAATTCGATCGCTTCAGAACGCTCTTTGCCTACTGAAGTGGGGCTCAGCGGATTCACCACTGAGAAATCATAGTAGTCCACAGGCACATCGCTTGGGATCCGGTCCAGCACGTCTTTCACTTTGGGAGCTACGAAGAGGTCAAAGGTCTGTGCGGCCCGCTTGTAAATATTGGTCTTTTCGGGATCAAAGCGGGTCGAATTTTTCAGCGTCATCTGCAGAACCATCTGCTTGCTGACCACCACGAAAGTGGGGGGATCGTAGCCAACGAATCCGAATTTCGCCTGCCCCTCTTTCGACAGGGCATCAAGTTGCCTCTGGTATTGAGTCTGTAGCCTTTCCGCATCGACTGCAGTCGCGGCTGGTTTGGCCTGCGAGAGATCGACTTTGGGCGCAGTTGCCAGCGAATCCGCAGAGCCACTTCCAGAGGCAGAAGGCATCAGGTTGGGATTGCTGCGAATCAGCCGGCTGGCTGACGTAGACGAGCTTGCGCTGGAAATCGTATCAGTTTGGTCTCCCTTCCTGCGCGCTTGTTTGTCAATGACCATCGGATCGCGGTCGATTAGCGACAGGCCATAGTCCTCTCCGCCCAGATAGACCAAAGATCTGTTCAGGATCTCCTGGCGCGCGTTGTCATCTTTTTCGAGCACCATCTGGAAAGCGTCCTTGCGATCCAGCACCACTACGAGGATTTCCCTGCCTTCGTAGTCGTAGCTCTTCTGCCGATCGCGGACGTGGTATGCGACCTCCATGCCAATGGCGTCACAGTCGATGTCGGGTGGGATGTTGTGAGTAACGATTTGCAGAATAGGCATCATCACATCACGAAAGGTCCGCGCGGCCTGCTCGTTTCGGCTTAATTGTTGGGGATTATAGGCTGCGTTGTAATTGCCCGTGGCTTTCAGCACCACGCGGTCCCTGAAGCGCCTAAACTCCAATCCGCGCGTATCCGCCTCCACCTGTTCGGAGGGGTCCAACCCGACCACGCGGCTGAGGTAGAACGAAAATGGGAACTGGGCTTTCGCAATCTGCTGATTAATGTCTTTTAGCTGAGAGAAATATTGGGACTCGAGCGCTTTCAACTGCGGATTGAGTATTTCATTGGGACTGACCTGCGCGATGCCTGCACGGGTACAAACGAAACTCGCTGCTAAGGCCAGCCCGTATCGAAGGAAATGGGTTCCCAAGTCGAGACCCTTCATTCTCATTGCTTGAATCTTAGCATTCACGGCTTGCCTGCGTACTGCGACCCGGGCCGTCCCGGTTTCTGGTAAGCAGGCTGCGCGATTGCCCGCGTGAAGGCGATGACCGACGTGATTTCATCGGCGCTCAACGTTTTGCCGTAAGGGGGCATCATCGCGGATTTGCCGAGTGCGCTTCCGCCCAAGGTAATGATGTTCTGGAGGTACTCGCCGCTTTCTCCGTTCAGCTTTTCGCCATCATTCATCAGGGGTGGCGTCGGCGTGACGTTGCTGCGATTGGATGGTCCAGCAGGAGTGGCATCGGCGTGGCACCACACGCAATATTGATAGAAGACGCGCTTGCCCTGGGACTCCTGGTAGCCAAGATGCATCAGTCTGGTGTTGTCGTTCCAGTCGGGTTCCGTGTCGTAGGTGCCGAACGCGTCCGTCGGTTTCACTTCTCCAGCGCTTTTCCTACAGCCGCCTAGCATGGAGGAGCATAATACACCGCCAAAAAGGACTGCAACTACGCTCAACCTAGGTTTCATCGGCCGGCTCCCCTCTCTGCTATCGCGGGCGCGGCGGTTAGGGGCTTGGTCCCCGTTCGGAGAGTCAGCAGATAGGCAGTCAAGGCGCGGATTTCCTCCTCCGTGAAGTTACGGCGTGGTTCGATAGTGTCGGGCTGTAGCGCTTGAGGATTGCGGAGCCACGCTTCGATCCAGGCTGGGGTAAGCCAGTTCCCTGCGTTGTTCAAGTTCGGTCCTACGTAGCCGCCAGTCGCCCCGATCGTGTGGCAGGACTGACATTGATACTTCACTTCGTAGAGTTGCTTCCCCAAGAAGACCATCGCGGGTGTGAATTGCCGCGCACCCACGCTCTGCGGATCAACGTTGGGATTCTGCACCGCAATTGAGAAGTATTCGGCCGCTATGGAAGCGTCCTTGTCGGACATGTTGAATTGCGGCATGCGCAGAATCAGGGTTGGGCGGATCGTCTGCGGATTCTTAAGAAAGTCGGCAATCCATTTTTGCTGCGCGCGGCTCCCTTCGAAGGAGAGGTCTGGGGCCAACTTCCCTCCGTAGCCGTTGAACCTGTGACAGGCGTAGCATTTGAATCGTTCATAGACCTCGGCGAAGGCTCCCAGGGCTTGGAACGATGTTTCTCTTCGCGTGACGACTAGGTGCTGCAAGGCGCTGGTCGCGGCTGGACCAGTCTGGCTCAGTAATGCCGTGGTCACCGCATCCAAGTCGGCCTGTTCCCAGTTATACTGCGGCATGCGGGCGGCAGGATTCACCGAAAGCGGGTCCCGCAACTTGGCCTGAATGTAGGACACCAGGTTGTGGTCAATCTTCGCCTTACCGAATTCCAACTCCGATGCGTTTTTCGACCCCTGCGCGGTCAAGTCCGGACCAAATTCTTTCTGCGGGGGAATCCCATTGAGCGCGTGACAACTGGCGCAGCCTTTTTCGGCGAATAGCCGCTTTCCGGTACTAATCTCTTCTTCGCTCGCAGCTCCGAGCTTCGGAACATTGGCGAGCAGGTCCGAGTCAGTGAGCGTGTTCATTACATATTGTGAAACCTTGTAGAGGTCTTCGTCACTCCAACCGTACCGTGGCATGTTGCTGTGTTCGAGATAGCTCTTTGGGTCTCGCAACCACGCAACCAGCCATTCGTCGTTGACCTTGCTGCCTACCTTCGTCAGTTCGGGGCCGATATCGCCGCCGATCATCTTCGTTTCCCCGGCGCGCGTCACCGCCAAGGAGTGGCAGGTCGTGCACATCATCTGGCGGAAGCGCACTTCTCCCTGCGAGATCAAATCCGGCTTCTTACTCCAGGCTGCGACCACCGCGGGATTGATTTTGTATTTTTCAATCGGCTTGGCTTTCTGAACGCTCAAGAACCCAGAAAGTGCCTTAAGTTCGTCTTCGCTGAGGCGGAATTTTGGCATCCGAGGTTCAGGCTCGTTCTCATAACCGTTGACCGTAACGTTGCCGTCTTTATCGAGAACCGTGCGGGGCTCCTTCAGCCACTTGTAGATCCATTCTCGTGTCACTTTATATCCAACGCTGGAGAGATCGGGCCCCAGAGTGGGACGATCGAGATTGTTCAGTTTATGGCAACCCTGGCAGTTCAGGTGCGTCAACAGTTCTCTACCGCGGGCCAATTGAGGACTTTCCTTCAAGTCAGACTGATGACAGCTCCCGCAGGAAGCCTGGAGGAAGTGTGCGGGAAGAATGGGTTGCTCCCATGCCAAGGTGGTTTCATGCGCTTCGGCCACCTCTGTGGCGGGGCCCTGGCCGCGATGGCAGACGGTGCAGCCCCATTGCCGCACATTGTGAGGGACCGGCGGGTGCGCACGGAAGGGTTGAGGCACGGAAGCGTCCGCCAAACCCGCCTGGGTTATGCCTTGATGGCAGGTGGTACAGCGGTCTGTGACATTCATTCCCGGCAGCCAGACCTGATCAATGCCGGGAGTGTAATCCGCGAGGAGTTTTTTGGTGTCAGGCCGGGTCTGTGCGTACTTTACGAACCAGCGCTTGTAATGCTTCCACTCCGCGCGAAGATCCTTGAGCGGAGAAATCGCCAGCGCGAGCACGCAGACGACCGTGGACACAGCGAATGTAAGCCGCAGTTTCTCCGACAATTTGCCCATATCTTCAGCCGGCATGGGTCCTCCAGGGCCACACCCAGGACCACCCTGGGCCACGGAAAAATGTGCCTACCGCCGTCAGGCAAACGGCTGTCGCAATGAACCAAGTCATCACCCACCAAGACAAAGGCTTGTTGCGCAGGGTATGCCTCCATCCGTTAGCGGCCTTCGATTGATAAGAAGCCACCAGCAGGCCGGCAATCACGACGGTTGGCACAATAATCGTCCATGCATCTACCAGAGCCAGCACGGTGAGCAGGGCAATCACTACGCCAAGGACCATGCCAAAACGCTTGCCAGGCTGCTCGCCCCAAAGCGGCTTTCCTTCCACGTTCACGTTGAAGTAAGGAATCACAACAAGCGCGATGACCACCAGTGTGGGGATCAGGATTCCGGCGACAAACGGTGGGAAAAAATGCAGCAATTCCTGCAAGCCCAGAAAATACCAGGGTGCCTTGGCGGGGTTGGGAGTCAGCAGGGGGTTAGCCAGTTGCTCGAGCGGTGCATCCCAGAGCAACGCGACCATCACCATCGCGATGATCAGCACTTCGAAGACGATGGCTTCTCGTACAAACAGGTGCGGATAGGCCATCAGTTTGGGCTCACGTTCGTCTTTGACCTTCGCGGAGACGTTGCGCGTGATGAAGACGATACGCCGCGGCTCTTTCTTGGCGTCGGAACTGAATCCCGATTGGATTTTAGTTTTTTCCATCATCTTCTTTTGGCCCTACGGTGAGTCCGCCGTCCTTCTGAACCCGCCAGAAATGCACGCCGATGAAGAGGAACGCGAGTAGCGGAAGTATGACCACATGGAGCACATAGAAACGCAGCAGCGCATTTTCACCGACAATGTTGCCGCCTAAAGCCACAAACCGAACCTTGTTTCCGATGACCGGCATGGCGGAAATGATGTTGGTGCCTACCGTGACTGCCCAGAATGCCAGTTGATCCCACGGCAGTAGGTAACCCGTATAGCTCAGAAACAACGTGAGCAGGAGAAGAACGATGCCAACCACCCAGTTGAATTCATGGGGTGGCTTATATCCGCCGCGGTAAAACACGTGGAACATGTGCCAGAACACCAACAGCACCATCAGGTGCGCCGCAACCCGGTGCATATTCCGGAGGAACACTCCGTTCGATACGACGAAGCGAAGATCCTTCATGTCGTAATATGCCTTTGGTGCCGCGGGATGGTAATAAAACATCAAGAGCACGCCGGTCACGACCAGGATGATGAACAGCAGAAGGGACAACGACCCCAGGTAGTAGGCTGCGCGAACACGGAGCGACTTTTCCCGCACTTTGACCGGCAGCCAGTGCAAAAACAGGTTGCCGAACACCGCTAGGCTTCGGGTCCGGTTGGTCAGAGCGGGGCCGCGACGGAAGATGGATTTCCACACTCGGCTGGTTCGAAGGTTTTGGAGAGCGGCATCAAATGAAGTGGCCATGATTTTCCTCAGACCCTCAAAACCTGATCGGTTTTGATGATTTGCAGCTTGTCGACCTGGAGTTCCCCGTCCGCTGTCAGGTTGATCGCGTAATGCGGCAACGGACGCGGCGCCGGACCTTCGATTTTCTTCCCGTTTGGCTGAAATTTGCTGCCGTGGCAGGGGCAAGCAATCATGTTGGCTTCGGGCTTCCACTGGGTTATGCAGCCAAGATGAGTGCACACCGCAGATACGGCATAAAACCCCGCCGGCATGCGTACGATGTAGACCTGCTGGTCCTGCAAAAAGGTGACGGAGTTCACCGGATAGAGATCCGGATTGCCGGCGCGAAAAGTTGTTGAAGGCTCGAATAGCACATTGGGCGATAAATATTGATAGGTGAGGGTGGCGCCACCGAGCCCAGCCACTCCGAGGGCGCCGACGGTGATTTCGTTGAGGAAATCCCGGCGCGAAAGTTGCGGGCGTTCGATCGCGTGCGATTCGTCCTGACCTTGGTTCTTGTCACTCATGGACTGAACACAATCTCCTCGTGAAGTTGTGGATCATGGTCGAACACTTCGAAAGCTTCCATGGTAATGGTATTGGAGGGACAGCGCGCTGCGCACAAGCCACAGCGGATACAGATGGTCTCGTCCTTAACCATCACCGAGCCCTCAACCTGATTCAGCTCATCAGGTGCAACATGCTGGAGGTCCACGCTGCGCAGTTCCCGTTCCTTGACGAGCCGTTTTTTTTCGTCCTCGGTGAAGGCGAAATCCTTCAATGGCACTAGGGATAAGCAGTTTTCCGGGCACACGTCAACGCAGCCGCCGCAAAGGATGCACTCGGTCCCGTTGGCCTCGTTGCCTTCGAATATGGTATTGATCCAGCACTGCAGACAGCGGCTGGCTTCGCTGCGGGCCTGCTCTTCCGTGTAGCCAGTCTCGACTTCCGCCACTCCCGTGCGCCGCTCGACAGAAAGAACGGGAACAGCCAGCCGCGAATACTGGTCGTAGTTCGGCGCCATTTCGTGATGATTCAGAACGGTTATCTGTACGTACTTATCTTTCGGCTTCCACTCCGGGCCACGCAGGAACTTGTCTATTTCGACTGCGGCTTTCTTGCCGTCAGCGACCGCATTGATGATCAGGCGGGGACCGAAAGCGATATCGCCAGCGGCGAAAATCCCCGGCGCGGTGGTCATCAAGGTGTCCGGATTGACCTTGAGCGTGCCCTGGCGTGTGGTTTCAATGCCGTCATTCGGCTTCAGGAACGAAAGATCGGAAGATTGTCCGATCGCCAGAATCACGGTGTCGCAGGGGATTACGAATTCCGTTCCCGGCTCAAATTTCGGGTTGAATCGCTTGTTTTCATCAAAGACGGAAACGCACTTGATGACTTGCAGCCCGGTTAGTTTCCCTTCCTTTCCGATGAATTGCTTCGGACCAAAGGAAGGACGTAGTCTCATTCCTTCCAGCAAACCTTCATGGATCTCTTCCTCGGAGGCCGGCATTTCCTCGCGTGATTCCAGGCAGACGAGCTGCACTTCTCGTGCGCCCATGCGGAGAGCAGCCCGGGAAACATCCATGAATTCCTTCATCGCTACGTCGGCCTCGCTGGCGGTCAATGCATCTGGCAGTACAACCGTCGCCATGTCCGTCACAAGCTTTTGCTGCTGTTCCCGCATTGCCGACCGCGCCACGTCGATGGCGACGTTACCTCCCCCGATGACCACGACTCGTTTGCCTACTTCAAAGCGGTAGCCGAGGTTCACGTTCAGGAGAAAGTCGATTCCTTTGACTACGCCATCCAGGTCATTTCCGGGAAGGTTCAAGTCGCGGGTGCGGTGAAGTCCAAACGCCATCAACACGGCCTTGTACCCTTGTCGCTTCAGATCTTCGAGCGTGATGTCCCGGCCGAGCCTCGTGTTCAGCTTCAGCTCTGGGCCCAGCTCGAGAATTTCCCGAATCTGCGCCTGCAAAACGTCACGCGGAAGTCGATACTCCGGGATACCTAGGTGCATCATGCCCCCTGGCAGGGCGGCAGCCTCGAAGATAGTTACGGGATAGCCGAGTAACGCAAGATCATGCGCCGCGGACATTCCTGCTGGACCGGAGCCGATCACAGCTACCTTCTCCGAACGTTTGACAATTGTTCGGCCCGCAAAAACGTCGATCGGGTTCCTCGACTCTGGTCCGTACTGCTCGGTGACAAATCGCTTTAGCGCCCGGATCGAAATCGGCAGGTCAAACTGGCCTCGGCGGCAAGCAGGTTCACAAGGATGTCCGCAGACGCGTCCGCAGATTGACGCAAACGGGTTGGGGGTCCGTGCGTAACGGTAGGCCTCTTCATATCTCCCCTGTGCGATCAGCGAGACGTAACGCCCGGCCTGTGTGTGCACGGGACACGCCTGCATGCACGGGAAGTTAGACTCCAGCCATTCCAGATCAACGAGCTTGGTGCGCGTTGTCATCCGTTTTTGCCTCGGACCCAACGTGAGTTGGCTTACTTCTTAACGGTTAGATCGGCGGTCGCCGTGCCTGCGCCAACTTCCACGGCCTGGGTTGCGACCTTTCCGTCCTCGCTCCACGTCTTCACCGTGTACTTACCCGGAGGAACGTTCTTGATTTCGTAGTTTCCGCTCTTATCGGTCAAGCCGAAATACGGTGTGGGGGCGACAACGATGTAGCCGCTCATTTCTGGGTGCACGTTGCAGAGCAGGCTGGCCACACCGACATCGTTGAACTGGAAGGCTTTTTTTTCGCCCTTCGGCCAAGTACCCAGATTATGCGATAGCTTCTTGTTTCCGCTTATGCTGGGCCAATACACGTTGTGGCCCACCGGATCGCTGTTCAGGAATTCCACCGTAGTCCCGACCTGCACCACGATGACGTGTGGCACAAAGGTCATTTTGCTCTGATCCACAACCGGTTTCGCTGTCGGGGCGTCGAATTTCTTATCCGGAATCGCGTCGACATATACAGCAATGTTTTCCGCGGACTTCAGCCCTTGCACACTGACCTTGCCCTTAATATCGCCGGCAACGATTGCGCCGGCCATGAGAAGCACTGCACTGCAAGCTGCGACTGCTTTGACGGCAAATAGACCTTGCATCATCGTTTCCCCCTCATTTCCTTTGCTTTTTCACAAAAACCTTGTCGCCGCAGGTGGCCCTCAGAACACGTAGTCAATCCCGGTGACAAACGTGTTGGGGCGGTAAAACAGGAGGTTGCCCGCAGCGTCCGTGTATGGAACTCCCCAGTGCCGCGTGTATTCGCCGACGATTTTGATGTTGGCCCTGACGAGGATCTGATAACCGGGCCGGAGGTTATTGCGCGTTCGGGACTCCGACACGCCATTTACAAAATCCGAGGGCGAATTCACAAAATCATAGCGAAGGGTTGGGATTAACCACGGGAAGATCCAGTAATTCACGGCCACAAAACCACCGGTGAAGGTTACGGCCGTGCCGTTGGTTACGGTGCCTGCCACGGTATCCACGGTGTGGTTATCGTCGCGCCCGTGCATTCCGACACCGTAGATCTCGAACCTGTTGTGATATCGGTATCGTACATAACCCCCCGCGCGGTAGAACGGGTCGTTGATGGTCCCTGTGAACGGATATATACCGCCACCGAAGTTCTGCTGGTTGCTTCCGTGGTAGTAAAATCCACCGACTCGTATGGAGTTGTGATCTTGCGGTCCGGTTTTCCCCGCGGCCTGCACTGCATGGCGACTCTCAGGTTCCCTTTCCAGATTGAACTGGTAGAAAACGTTGGCGTAAATGTCCTTGGAGTTTCGCGCGGTCAGCGCGGGGCCAAGGCCATAAGCGGAGTTGGTTCCGTCGACCACGGCAAAGGACCAGTTGAAGTTCCCGTTGTTCGGATAGCCGCCAAACTCGATCCCTCGCTGCGGAGTGCCAAGAACGAAGGGATTGTTAGTAGTCCCACAAACGGTTACCGTGGCGCTGCACGGCGGCCCCTGCGCGAGCGCAGCTTGGCCGAAAACGTCATATCCGGAAAGATATGGTGTTCTTGCGTTCGTGAATGGCAAGTCCACTTCGAACTGACCGAAGCGCACGTTGAGAGAGTTCTTTGGCAGGTGGAAGAAGCGGCCCACATCGTTGTACTTCAGCCATCCATCCCCCAGTCCTCCTCCCGCCCCCGTGGCTCCGGCTGAGATATCGTCATCGATCCAGAAGGAGATGTTTTCGCCAAAGCTGCCCGCCGCAATGATCGTAAATGTGTTCGGAACGAACAGATCCGTTCGCGGCACATAGCCCGTTGCCTGGACGGGCTGGGGTTGGTATGCATTCCAAGTGAAATTCCCTTCATAGCGGAAGGCGATCGGAATCGCCCCGGGAATCTCCCCGGGATAGACGGCCTCTGGGAAAGCTTCTTTTTGTGCTTTCGAGCCAAGAAGCACAGGTTCCTGCTTGACAAAGGTGTCGTCATCCTTGGGAAACTTGAACCCGTTCTTCTTGAACGCCCAACCAAAGTCGTTCAGTTCGGGATACAGATTGTGGCACGTGGTGCAAGACGTCTGGTACTTTCGCGAAAATGCAGGAATCGCGTTTCCTGATGGCACCATAAGGAGCGACAAGAGGCTCCCCACAACGGTCATTGTCAGTGGAACAACTAGACTTACAGTGAGATGTTTAGTCGTTATCACGGAACCCCGCCTTGGCCCCGAAAGGCCCGAGAATTGTGACCAGTGACCCGCAAGACTGTTTAAGAATGCGTTTATTGTCCAGACGGCTGCACATTTCGGCTGTGACGAAGGGCACGCTCGCGTGTGACCGAGGTCACAATTCGGCTCCACACCTCAGATAACGATCTGACTCCAATCAGGAACTCGTCAGTCATGGCCACGTGGATGCCTCTATCGAATCGACTCGTGTCCCCGGATGGTTGGTGTTCGGCATCACATCACCCGTGACCATATTCATTGGCGGCTCCATGCCCACCGAGCTAAAAAACGAGCTTGCGGCTGTCCATCGAGAATCTGATTGGGCGGATGTAGATTCCCGGTGTGCCTAGTCCGCGAGGGAGGCCTTTCAGCCAGCGGTGGAGGGCCTCTTTTAGAGGCATCAGCCCGTGAATCGATGTGGGTATACTCCGGGCTAATAGCGGTCGAAACGAAGATCCAAAAAAAGATTTCAGCTAACTTCTGTCTGATCTCGTGTGTCGTACGTTCCGGCGCCCTGCGATTCTCATTGCTTCCTCGAATCGTCCTGACCAGCCTGCTGGTTGTGACAGGGTGTTCCCGTGCTCCACAAACGCAAGTGTCTCCTCGTAAGTGGCATGAGTTCGAAGGAACTTGGACTGCAGTTGGCAATCGCTACACGATGGGCCTTGGTAGTGAGCGGAACGCTTCGATTGCAAATCTTGGCTCGCTGCTGCTAGCTGGAGCTTCGCGTCCGGCGGTTGGTTTTTGAGCAGAGGCGATTGTGCTCAGCGATAATGCCACGGACATGGTTGGCCGCTCGGTCTGGACAGACGAACACGGCGAAAGCGTACAGCGCCCTGCGAGGCGAAGGCACCGCGACGGGTTGCCAAACCCGCTCTCTGACGATTGAAGACGGCGGCCCAAGCAGGGGTCTGAAAATGCATTACCACACAATAGAAAGCGAAGAATTGCTGTCGTGGTGGAGTAGGGTCACGGAATGACTAAAATCGTCCTCGCTGACCGACGCCGTCACCTCGCGCCCCGCTATCAGCAGACCGATGAGTTTCGAGAGCTTGTCCGAACAGCGGATCGCTAGGTGTGAAGGGTGCGACCGTCGCAGCGCGTGCTTTTCACGAAACGGCCACAGCCTTCGCTTGCGGAATTCACCCATAAGGGTATAGTGCAGTCAAGAGCGACCTGTCCCCGTGCCGTCAGGAGTCTTTCTATGAATGCTGGAAAGACCCAGGGATATGTTCTTACGTTTATGGCGATGCTTGTGGTATTTCTCTTGTTCGTATTTCACGTACGATGAAATACTTTTCCGTGTCATGCTGCGTGCGGCATTACACACCGACTTCCCGATGGTGTCGACTACTGTCGGGAGGCGGCAGTTAGGAGGGCTCACATGTGGCCTCTAGAGTCGGCATGAGGCTCTCTAGGAAAGCCAACAGCTTGTCATCAGGACGATATTGGGCTGGCTCGACCCCTGAGCGTTCCGTGCGCGACAGTGGTTTCTCCTTCAAACGCGTGTCCGCATTAAATCTGTGTAGTCTCCAGGGATTCGTGCCCCAGCCAAAGAGTGATCGCGCATGAACCAGACCAACGAATCCACTGCGGAACAGACCCGGCTCCAGGAGGACCGCGAAGGGCGAGCCGCTTGGAAGAAATGGGGGCCGTATCTCAGTGAGCGGCAATGGGGGACCGTGCGCGAAGATTACAGTTCTAATGGCGACGCCTGGAATTATTTCACCCACGATCACGCGCAGTACCGTGCTTACCGGTGGGGCGAGGACGGACTCGCCGGCATCTCCGATAGCGGCCAGCTGCTCTGCTTCGCGCTAGCGCTGTGGAATGGGCGCGATCCGATCCTCAAGGAACGGTTGTTCGGACTGAGCAACAGCGAGGGTAATCACGGCGAGGACGTTAAGGAGTATTACTTCTACCTCGACAGCACGCCAACCCACTCTTATATGAAGTACCTCTACAAGTATCCGCAGGCCGCGTACCCGTACCAGCCCATCATCGAGGCCAACAGGACGCGCGACAAACAGGCCGCCGAGTATGAACTGCTCGACGCCGGCATCTTCGATGAGGACCGGTACTTTGACGTCTTCGTTGAGTACGCCAAGGTCGAGCCTGAGGATATCCTGATCCAGATCACCGTCTGCAACCGGGGCCCCGAGCCGGCCGAGATCCAAGTGCTGCCCACCCTGTGGTTTCGCAACACCTGGTCGTGGGGCCGCAAGGAAGAGAAACCGGAGCTGAAGATCCTCGCTGCCGGCACGGACGTGCGGGCTGTCGCCGCTCAGCACCGTCTCCTTGGGGAGCGATTCCTCTACTGTGAAGGCGTGGCTGATCTGCTGTTCACCGAGAATGAAACCAATACCCAGCGGGCCTTCAACCAAGCTAATCAGCAACCGTACTGCAAGGACGGCATCATCCAAGCGGTCGTCCACGGGAACAAAAACGCCATCAATCCCGAATTGCGCGGCACCAAGGCATGTGCTCATTATCGTCTCGCCGTGGCGGCAAAGGGAAGCCAGACGATCCGACTGCGACTGACGGACCACTCGCCCGAGCGGCTGCGGGCTCCCTTCGGGGATGCATTCGAAGCCCCGTTCAAGGCCCGGCAGGCAGAGGCGGACGCTTTCTACGCGGCCATCACACCGGATACGCTGACCAAGGATGAGGCGCAGGTGATGCGTCAGGCACTGGCTGGAATGCTCTGGAGAAAGCAATACTTCTATTACG
>Ga0306920_100004359_pt1 | contig 18129 bp, 16 predicted proteins | sample flu12Cox44000170_FD_204666 | JGI IMG/M metagenome (GOLD analysis project Ga0306920, IMG submission 204666) | Lab enrichment of tropical soil microbial communities from Luquillo Experimental Forest, Puerto Rico - flux4day.12C.oxic.44.000.170 (v2)... | ecosystem: Environmental > Terrestrial >... | reverse complement strand
AACAGTAAGACCACCTTCAAGGCGCCGAAGAACGCGCGCGGGTATCGGACGGTGGGAATTCCCGATGACCTCGTTGCGTTCTTGCTCACCGAGAAGGAGAAGCATCAGCGGGCTATCGCCGGAATTCCAGATGGTGCCGATGTTGATCTGTCCCTGATCAAGCTGCCCGAGCGCGCCCTAATATTTCCCGCGTTCGGTCCTGGCGAGATCGATCTGACAAAGCCGCGCAATCGGGTGACCGTATCAGGCGAATTCCGGTGTAGGGTCGCCAAGCTCGGCTTCAAAGGATTTAGGTTTCACGATTTGCGGGGCAGCCATGCGACGGCACTGATCGATAATGGCACATCAATCCATGTTGTTGCCGCTCGCCTCGGACACGACCCGGCTGTGCTGATGCGATCCTATGCCAAGGTCACGGACAAGGCGAAGGCAGAGGTCGTCGCATCGATCGCCAGCATGGGGTTGCTCGGGAAATAGTGGACCCAAACTTGGACCCAAACGGTCATAACAGGGCATAATTCGGCTTTGTATCCCAGTGGGCAACAAGGCCAGAAATGCCGATAAATAACGGGTTTCTGCTCCAGGTTATAACAGGCTCAAAACAACTTCTTCGCACCTGAAGTGCGGTTTGGGTGTAAAGCGAACCCGTTGGCCCTTCGGAGTGAAATTTCGAAGGTATGCCTCATCCAGTGCGGACTATGTCCGCTTTACCCCACATCGCTGCCCTAACCTGGATCAGGGAATTGGTGTAGACTGGTTGTAGAGCTGCTGGCGGACATGCCGAAATTCCGTGAAATCAAAGGCAGCGATTGTGCCTCCGGCAGGCGAGCGATCCAAAACTAATTTCGACTCGGAAGCCTTTTGCATTTGCGGAGGGCACTTAAGCTCGTGGGGGCAACCATGAAACTACCTCGCAGACAATTCTTGCGTCTCGCCGCAGCCGCAACCACGCTACCGACCGTTTCGCGCATCGCACTGGCAGTAGACTATCCGACACGGCCGGTGCATTTGGTCGTCGGCTATCCTCCCGGTCTGGCGCCCGACATTATCGCACGCCTTGTAGGTGCACCATTATCAGAGCGGCTCGGCCAACCTGTCGTCATCGATAACCGGCCGGGCGCAGGCAGCAATATCGGCACTGAAATCGTCGCGACCGCACGGCCTGACGGCTATACGTTGCTCTTGGTTACTTCCACGAACGCGTTCAATGCGACGATTTACGACAACCTCACTTTCAATTTCATCCGTGACATTGCGCCGGTCGCCAGCATTGACCTTGCCGCCTTCGTCCTGGTGGTCCATCCGGCAGTCCCGGCAACAACAATTTCCGAATTCATCGCCTATGCTAAGGCCAATCCGAGCAAGATTCACATGGCTTCCGCTGGCGTGGGCACCCCGCCCCATATTTTCGGGGAGATGTTCAAGATGATGACCGGGGTCGACATGGTTCACGTTCCTTATCGCAGCAGCTTCTATCCTGATCTGCTCGGGGGACAGGTCCAAGTCATATTCGCAACTGTCACCTCGTCCATTGGGTATATCAAAGCAGGCCAACTCCGCGCCCTTGGTGTGACCACTGCGACGCGCGTAGAAGCACTGCCGGACGTGCCCCCAATCGCAGAATCTGTGCCAGGCTACGAGGCAGGTGGTTGGTATGGCATTGGTGCGCCCATTAAAACATCTACAGAGATCATCGAAAAGCTCAACAAAGAGATTAATGCCGTTGTCGCTGATCCCAAAATGCAGACGAGTCTCGTTGGCATCGGGCTCACGCCGATGTCGACTACACCCGCCGCGTTCGGAAAATTCATCGCTGACGAAACCGCAAAGTGGGGTAAGGTTGTGAAGTTCGCGGGCATCAATCCGGTGTGAAAGCGGGGCGACGCGCCCGTTTAGGTGGCGGTCCCTGCCAATGTCCACTTTGGTCCTCTTCGAGGATGCCCAGATCCGTGTATCACGTTGCACCCTGCCGCCCGGGACGGCGCAGGTATGTCACTCCCGTCCGTCCTACGTGTACTACTCGCTGAGCGGAGGGAAAGCAGAGGTGAAGGACGAGAAAGGCACACGAAAGGCCGATTTAGCTACTGGTGTCTTCATATAGAGTCGCCTCCGGTGCCATGGCACAACCTTGCCAACATCGGCGAAACAACCTGCAATTTCTAATCATTGAGAAGAACCAGCAGCTCACGTAACTCAGACGGTGTGTCCAACTAGAACGTCTCAATAGCGCGCCGCTGTCCTTGTCGTCTAGATCGACGAATGCGCTCCTTATGTGCTTGGCGCTCGCGCTTTCGGCGCCCGCCGCTCTGACCATGCCTTGCGTCGCCAGAGCTTAGCCTCCGTTATCCGGGCACGCCGCGCAGCCGTCCAGTTAGGCCCGCGGAGCGTAAATTTACTCAGAACAACAGGCGAGCGTACATAGCGGCAACGAGGACGACCAGTAGCGCAAGCGCGGCGAACTCAACGACTAGGTCACGAGACATTACCTCTGCCCTATCAAACCGATTGACCGTTAAAGACTAGACGCCACGCGTCTTTCATTTTTCCCTTTTACAACAAACAAAACAGCAAACGAGAAGCAAACAACAAACAAATAGCAAACCGATAACAAACAAATAACATTCAAAAGTTCCCTCGAACACACAATTACACAGGTTTCACACAAAACGGTCACAAACAAATAAAACACTTAAATCGTGCTGACCGCGTCAACGGGGTTAGCGGCGGCACGATACTCTCGGGGACTTGGGGCCCGTTACCTCCATTTTGGGGCCCCCTCTTTGAGGGCTGTTGTGTTTGTTCGTTAGCGTAAAGGGGTGTGCATCATGTCAGCTGCGAAGCAGATTGAACCGGGGGCGACCAGCAAATCACCGGAAATGGACATCGAGAGAAATGTTGGGGAATTGAAACGCGCTGGTGCTAACTTCCGTCAAATCGAGAACGGTAATGACGAAATCTTAGACAACAGCATCGATATATTGCTGAGCCGAGTATTAGACAGCCCACGACGCGAAATTGAAAACCTCATCGCAGACCTTAAGGTGTTGCATAATCAACTGGAGACGAATCGTAGTCTGATCCACCGCGACATTGTGGAATACGCGGACCGAAGCCAGCAAGTGACGCAACTGACCGCGATTATCTCCGACAGTGTGGAAAATCTCCCGAGGACTCCGCGTATCAGCCAATAGCGCCAACGAATTTGCGCCGTCGCTTAGCCCGAGGAATTAGCACGCGTCTCGGGCTAGTGGCCCCGGTCCATTTTCAGGACGATGGCCGGGGCCACACAGCGACACGAAAGAAATCTGGGAGATCCGGGTTTCCCGAAGTTGTCCTGTCCTAAGGAGGATGGAAACGATGGATCGAACGGTTCTACATGTCACGAGCGAGCTCGTTGAGTTCGGCGCGCTTGCGCTAATGGCTATCCTCGTTGCCATTACCATCTGTGTAGGTATCTTGTTCTAAGCAATTGGCGCGCCGAGGGCGGCGCCGTAGCCTGGGCCAAGGATGACATGCCGCCGGGAAGCTGCTTCGATGCGGCCGAGGCCTGAAGTCTTTTTCTTCTTCGCTCCGCGGTTTCATTTTGGACCTGGTCGGCAAAACTTGGCGCACCACCGTACAACTGACGCCAGGTAACCGAGGTTTACGCAAATGAACCCGAACTTAGTCAGTTTTGGCGACGGTGTGAGTTGATGGGCGGAGCGCCCTTATGGGCCGCCATTTCGACCTGTGCCCGGATAAGTGGCTGTCGACCGGTTGTGTTAAAGAATTTTTGCTCGATCTCAGACGAAATCTGCTGCAGCCATTTCTCGGCGCGATTGGTTCGATCTTGATAATGTCTGACATCCGCCTTGAGATTATTTATCTGGTCGTGAGCGACTCGAAGCTGATCGTGAGCGGCTTGAAGCTGATCGTGAGCAGCTCGGAGCTGATCCGCAAGTTTCTCAGCGACTTCTCGTGCCTCGCGCAGGTCTGCTGCAGCTGCGTCAGCCGCCCGGCTAACCAATCCAAGAATAGCGTGCCCTGCCCGGTCCAGAATTTCGGCTTCCGAACCCGCCCTTCTCTCTTTCGGAGCATGCAGAACAACGGCCGCTGTATCTGTAACCTGATCAGTCATCGCAGCCCCCAATCCCCCGGATGATTTCAGAATCCAAATCCAAGTGTTCGCAATTTGACCCCTGTGGATAACCTTTCTACGGACCCCCGCAGACACCGCGGCGCCCCAGCCAGGACTTGTCCTTGATGGCGTTGGCAAATCCTAATCGAGGTTGGTCCTCAGAGGGGCGACAAACTTGCAACAGTTCGAATAATTCGGCGGGACCGCATCTGGTCAGCCTGGCATGCTGCACATCGCCGTTCCCTCCGGCAACGGGCTGGAAGTCAGTCGATCGATATTTTAGGTCAATTACTGGAAATACGGGTTCGATTCCCGTAGTGCGCGCCAAAGAGCAAAGTCGGTCATGCCAAGCTTGCCGAAAGCTTCGGCAGGTGTTGCGAACGCTCTCACCCAGATCGTGATCGAGCGGGCCGTCTTTTCAATACGAATGATGACGTCGTCGATGCGGTCCGGCCGGAGCTTGGTATAGCGTATTGCGCACGCAGAATCCGCCAATTCCGGTAACGGTCGCCATGCATTGCTGGAAACTGACAAAGCCGCAAAGCCGTATATTGCGTATTGCGCGCATCAGGAATAGTTCTGCGCTTTCGCTGCGGGGCATTACATCGAAGCCGCCGCTAGAATTGCAACGGCGGAAAATACCGATTTCATCATCGCCGCTCCTTGCCGACGTTTGCTTGCCTCTCCGAACAAGCAGTCAATACTTTCGCGGGCATTGATCTCTATCAACAACCGCCAGGGCGGGACGCCGAGCGCAGGTTTTGTCCGGGACCCGACGCAAACCTTGGGCAAACCATTGGACTGATGGCCAGAAAAATTTCCATGGAACTCTCGCTGTGCGGTCGCAGATCCGTCTTGCCGCGGCCACTGAATGCCTCTAGCCTTAAAACATGGGGAGAGGGTGTGGGTTCACGAAGGAGGAATCATGTCTCTCCATGCCGAGACGGCGGTACGGACGCGCTTGGCAACCTATAGCAAAAACAATTGCCCCCAGTGCGGCGAGTGGCTGCTCGCTCCCGATTGGTCCGAATATCACAATGATCGCTGCGTGCGGCACACGTGGTCGTGCGACATCTGCGGCTATCAATTCGAGACGACGGTATTCTTCGCGGCGTGCGAAGCCTAATCAGCCTCCGCGCGGCGGATAGGCGTGGCGCACGCCCTTGAAGTCGGTGACGGACGCAGCATCTGCGCTTAGATAGGTCGGTCCGATCGGCGCCTTGCCGTAGCCGCCGGGAATGTCGAGCACATAGTGCGGTTGACACAGCCCCGAATAGCGCCCGTGGAGCGCGTACAAGATTGTTTGCCCTTCGCTAATCGAGGTTCGAAAATGCGCCGTGCCCGGCGCGAGATCGGCGTGGTGCAGGTAATAGGGCTTGATCCGGCACTCGACCAGCGCACGCATTAATGCACCCAAAGTCTCCACATTATCGTTGACACCGCGTAGCAGCACCGATTGCGAGAGCATCGGAATACCGGCGTCGACGACCCGTGCGCAAGCGGCACGCGCCGGCGCGGTCAATTCGCGCGCGTGATTGGCGTGCAGGACCACGAAGGTCGCCTTGCCGAGGCGCAGCGCCCGGATCAGCGCGTCCGAGACGCGTTCCGGAGCCGCGATGGGCATGCGGGTGTGAACGCGGATCACCTTGACATGATCAATCGCGGCGAGCCGCGCCATCACCTCCTTAAGGTGGCGCGGCGGCAGCAGCAGCGGATCGCCGCCGGTCAAAATTACTTCCCAGATTTGCGGTGTACGCGAAATGTAGCCGAGAGCGGCCGCGAGCTGAGTGCGCGACAACCCCCCTCGCCCCGGCCCGACCATTTCACGGCGAAAGCAGAAACGGCAGTAAACCGCACAGGCATTGACCAGTTTAAGGAGGACACGATCCGGATAGCGGTGAACAATGCCTTCGACGAGACTATGGGCGCCGTCGCCGATCGGGTCGGGTTTTTCTTCGGGTTGCAGCTGAAGTTCTCGCTCGTCCGGGATGAACTGACGTGCGATGGGATCGGCCGCGTCCGAGGCATCGATTAAATCCGCAAGAACCGGCGTGATCGCCACGGCATAGCGCGCCGCGACGTTTTGCAGGCTGGCGAGCCGATCACGGCTGACCAGCTGTGCTTCGACAAGCTGGGACGGATAACGCAGAGATTTCATTGTCGCCGGCATAGCCGACCTCGTTTGTTGTGGCCACCTTATTTCTTCGCCGCTCTCGCCGGCGCAGCGTGGAGGGCATTGCTTTATTCCATCGGATCGTCAAGCGGTGTCCAAAGCACTTGCTCGATGTGCGAGGCGCCCGTTGCCAGCATAGCCAGCCGGTCGAGGCCGAGCGCAATACCGCTTGCTTGCGGCATTCGTGCAAGCGCGGCGATGAAATCGTCGTCGACCGGATAGCGCTCTCCGTATATGCGCTCCTTCTCGGCCATTTCACCTTCGAGCCGCCGGCGTTGTTCGGCGGCTTCGGTCATTTCGCCAAAGCCGTTGGCGAGTTCCACGCCGCAGACATAAAGCTCGAAGCGTTCGGCAACGCGCGCATCGCCCGCCGGCCGCGCCAAGGCCGAAAGCACCGCCGGATATTCGTCGAGGACCGTTGCCCGGCCGATGCCGAGATTGGGTTCGATCCGCTCCACCAGAACGCGGCTGAAAATATCGGCCCAGCGATCGTTTTCGGCGATCCGAATACCGGCTGTATGCGCGGCGCGCGCCAAGCTTTCGCGATCCGCTGCACCGTCCGGCAATGTCGCCAAGAGATCGATGCCCACAAAATGCGCGAAGGCCTGCGCCACCGTGAGCCGCTCGGGCGCGGCGAACGGATCGGTGCAACAGCCGCGAAACGTCAATTGCCCAGTGCCCACGGCGCGCGCCGCCTCGCGCAGGATCGCGGCGCAGTCGGCCATCAGCACGTCATAAGGTTCGCCGACGCGGTACCATTCGATGAGAGTGAATTCCGGATGATGAAGCGCACCGCGCTCGCGATTGCGAAACACTTTCGCGAACTCGACGATGCGCCGTTCACCGGCAGCGAGCAGTTTCTTGCAAGCGAATTCCGGCGAGGTGCGCAAATAAAGCGGCGACGGCTTGCCATCCGTCGTCATGAGCATTGTCGCGAAAGCGTGCAGATGGGTTTCGTTGCCGGGCGAAATCCGCAAAGTTCCCGTGTCCACCTCGACGAATTCCTGGCTCGCGAACCAGGCCCGTAGCGCCGTCACGACCCGCCCCCGCGCGAGTAGGATCGGCCGGCGGTCGGCATGAACATCGGCCGCCCATAAAGGTGAGAAAGACGCCGGGTTGCGTGGCATTTTTTGTCGGGGCGACGCTAGAGAAATAGCTGGCGATAAGGCTCAGGATCAGTATGGTGCGCCCGGAATCCTAAAGCCATTCATGTTGAGGATACCGTGAAAGTCATCGCCAGTTCGCTGCGGAAAGGCAATATCATCGAAATCGACGGCAAACTTGGGGTCGTCATGGCGGCCGAGAACATCCACCCCGGCAAGGGCACTCCGGTGACCCAGCTCGACATCCGCCGGATTGCCGACGGCGTAAAGGTCTCGTTGCGATACAAGACCACCGACCAAGTCGAGCGCGCCTTCGTAGAGGACCGCAAGCATCAATATATGTATCAGGACGGTGACGGCTTTCATTTCATGAACATGGAAAGCTACGACCAGGTCGCCGTGCCCGTGGACATCATCGGCGACCAGGCCGCCTACCTGCAACCCGAGATGGAGGTGACCATCAGCCTGCATGAAGGCGTCCCGGTCGCGATCGAACTGCCCCCCAAGGCGGTGCTCGAAGTTGTCGATACGGAACCGACGGTGAAGGGTCAGACCGCCGCTTCATCCTATAAGCCTGCACTCCTTTCAAACGGGGTGCGCACGATGGTGCCGCCGTTTGTCACAACCGGAACCAAGATTGTCGTTATGACCGCGGACGGCAGCTATGTCGAACGCGCAAAGGATTGAGTGCCCCACGCACCGAAACCCACGATATTTTTAGACGCCATTTTCTGAATATTTGTTCATCCCACCTGGGAATAAGCCTGCCAAATCGCACAACAGCGCTTGGCATAGCGCGTCGTGGACGCGATATTAGTGAACCCATTCGCTAGGGATTGAAGACGTGCGGGCTTCGATCAAGTTCTTCGACTGGCTGCTCGCAGGCGCACTTGCCTGCCCGATCATGGCTATGTCTCATGACGCTGTCTTGGCCGGGTGCAAGCCGGACCATCTCAAGCCGCCATTCTTTATCAAGAGCATGGGAGCTTGCGCGTTCGATCCCGAGACATTGAGCTATACCGGCACGCCGGTTCAACAAGCCATGTGTTTGATGCGCGGCATGGATCCGTCGCGGAATCTTGCACCGTCCTTGTCGAGCCTGCCCGCCCCGCTCGCCAGCCGCATCGGGCAAACGACCGGATTGCCGTCGCGCGCGACGCTCAGCAATTATCTCGCCGCGCAAGGCCTCGAGGGTGATTTCGGCGACTATCTATGGCTGCCCGTATCGCGCGCTCATAACAACGATCCCGACTCTCCGATGGCGCGATATTTCGTGATCCATGACACCAGCGGACCGAACTTCGGCCACCGCTCGTTTCCGGACGACATCGACGAAAGTCCGAAACTCAATGATCTGCGAAACTTCGACTGCCCGGACGGATGGGGCAGATCGCATGTTTTCATTAGCCGCACCGGCGAGCTGCTGGTGGGCCATGACTACTCGATTGCATGGCGCGAGACGAAATTCGAGCAAGCAGCCGAATTCGGTGGTGCATTGCAGGGCCTGTTCGTGCACAACGAACTCCTTCAGCCGCGGCGGAGCGTGCCCGGGCATGGCCGCCGCAACGACGCACGATCGCCCGATCCCGCCTTCACCATCGCCCAATACGATCGGCTCGCGCTCGTTTATGTCGTCGCCAGCGCACGCGCCGAACGATGGCTCATTCCCGCCTTCCATGCCGCGATCGATGCCCAGATCCCCAATGGCCACGACGATCCGCTGAATTTCGATGTCGACAGTTTCGCCAGGAGCCTGGACAGCCTGATGGTGGCGCTTGGAAGGCCCGACCGAGTTCAAGCCTCTCATCAATAGACCTGCCCAGAGCCGCGAAGCGGTTTGGTTCTGCTCCCCTTGATCCGAGCGAAAAGTCGGCGGCGCGAGCGGCCTGGCGCAATCGTCAACTTAGGACGCACGGAGAGCCGGCAGACGGATATCATGCGCGGGCCCTCAGGGCCGTTGCGCCGGGGTTCGCGTTCCGGTTGGATGTGGCCTCAAGCCCTTTAAGGACTCCAAAGCGAGGAATGCCCGTTATGACGCCGACTTCCGCAAGCGCTCGCGCCAAATCCAACGACGCCGACCCGGCAGTCGCCGGCCTCGAACGCCCGACACCGGCCGGCGCCAATGCGCCGAGTTTCGGCAGCGACGTGATCGCCGACGCGCTGCGCTCGCTCGATATTCCCTATATCGCGCTCACGCCGGGGGCGAGCTACCGCGGGCTGCACGACAGCATCGTCAACTATCTCGGCAATACCAAGCCGCAGATGCTACTTTGTTTGCACGAGGAAGCCGCAGTCGCGATTGCTCACGGCTATGCCAAGGTGACGGACAAGGCGCTTGTCACCGCCGTGCATTCAAATGTCGGTCTGATGCACGCGACCATGGCGATGTTCAACGCCTGGTGCGACCGCATGCCTGTGGTCGTGCTCGGGGCCACCGGTCCCGTCGATGCCGTTAAGCGCCGGCCCTGGATCGATTGGATTCACACCGCGCGCGATCAAGGCGCGCTGGTCCGTGAATACACAAAATGGGACGACCAGCCGACATCGCCCGGCGCCGCGCGCGAAGCTATCTTGCGTGGCACGTGGATCGCAAATACCGCGCCGTGCGGTCCGGTCTACATCAATTTCGACGCCGAATTGCAGGAAGCGAAGATTACCGACCAGCTGCCGCAGATCGATGTTGCTCGCTACATGCCGCCGATAGCGACCGCGGCGCCGGTGGAGCTAGTGCGACAGGCGGTGGCTGTTCTCAAAGGTGCCAAGCAAGTCTTGATGCTCGCGGGCCGCACCTCGCGTAGTCCCGATGTTTGGAACGCGCGGGTCACGCTCGCCGAAGCGCTGAATGCGCGCGTAGTCACCGATCTCAAGATCGGCGCTAGCTTTCCGACCGACCATCCGCTCTATGCCGGCTCGCCGCGTGCAATCACCCCGGAGAGCGTCGAAGGATTGAAGAATGTCGATGTCGTTCTCAGTCTCGATTGGGTCGACCTAGGCGGTGCGCTCCGCCATTTCGGGCCGTCTCCATCGGTCAAAATCATTCAGATTTCGCTCGATCATCGCATTCACAATGGCTGGAGCATGGATCACCAGGCACTGCCGCCGGTCGATCTGCTCTTGCCCGCCGACCCCGATCTCGTATTGCCCGAACTGGTCAAGGAGATCGGCAAGAGCTCAAAGCCTCACGCCGTCCCTGCACCGCGCAAGACTTCGGATAAGGAGCCGGCGGGCTTCACAAATGAACATATCGCCGGTGCGCTCCGCAAAGCGCTCGGTGACCGCCCGGTCACCTATACGCATCTGCCGCTGTCGTGGGACGACAGCTGGCTCGTTTTCCGCCACCCGCTCGACTATGTCGGTGCGGAGGGCGGCGGCGGTATTGGCGGGGGTCCCGGCATTTCGGTCGGAGCGGCGCTGGCGCTGAAAGGGTCCGGGCGGCTTCCGATCGCGATCTGCGGCGACGGCGATTTTCTCATGGGCGTCACCGCGGTGTGGACGGCGGTGCACTACACGATTCCGCTTCTATTCGTGCTGGCCAACAACCGTTCGTTCTACAATGACGAATTGCATCAGGAGCGCATGGCGCGGGCGCGCAACCGACCCGTCGAAAACAAATGGATCGGCCAGCGTATGTCGGAGCCGGAAGTCGATCTCGCCGCCATGGGCCGTGCGCAAGGCGCCGCCGGATTCGGTCCTGTGACCAACTCCGGCGATCTTGTGGCCGTTTTGGAAAAGGCGATCGCGGCGGTCGATGCAGGCCAGGTGGCCGTCGTCGATGTGCGCGTCGAGCCTGGCTACACCGCGGCGATGACCGCGGCAATGACACGCGCCGGAAGCTAGGCGGCGAGCAGCAACCGGACTTACAATTTGAAGTTCTCGTAGGTCGCCGGGTGGAACAATTCGTCGACCGAGAGGCGCCGCGAGGAAAGACCTTCGCCGTGATGCTGAGCAAGAAAATAGTCGAGCATCTTCCGGTTCGGCCCGACCCCGTATGACCAAAAATCATCGCCCATTAGGGCGCGCGCTTCCTTAAGCCGTTCCTCGACAAACGGCAGCGTGACCTTGGTCGCCGAGCTATCCGATAGTTTTTTCAGTCCTGCCAGTTTGGCTTGCTCGAAGGCCTTGAACACCGCGCCGGGGAGCCACGGATGCCGTTCGGCAAGCTCGCGGCGGACGCCGACGACATGCATGATCGGGAAAAAGCCGGTGCGCTTGAAATACTCCTTTGCTGCCGCGGTCGGATCGGGAAACAGCCAGCCGATATGGGGATGGCCCCTCTCGATCAAACTGGGCGGCCGCGGCGCGATAAACCCGTCGATCTCACCGGCTTCGAGCAGCCCGGATATCGTGGCGCCTTCGGGCGCGTCGTCGAGCCGCACGCCGGGCGGCAACTTCACCGCGATCTTTTCCGGCCGTCCCGCTTCCTCGATGCCGCCGCGGATCCAATGAATATCCGATCGCTTGACCCCATAATCATCCTGGAGAATGGCGCGCGCCCACACATTTGCGGTCAGCTGATATTCCGGAACGCCGACCTTGCGGCCTTTGAGGTCCTCCGGCTTTTTGACGCGGTCGGTGCGAACGTAGAAAGAAGTGTGGCGAAACGCACGAGAGACGAAGGCGGGAATCGCGATATAGGGACAATCGTTCTGCGCGGTTTTAACTGTATAGCTCGACAACGACAGCTCGCAAATGTCGAATTCGGCGGCGCGAAAGGCCCGAAAGAAAATCTCTTCCGGAACGAGCGTCATATAGAGCGGATCGACACCGTCGATCTGAACGCTGCCGTCGATTAAGGCCCGGGTGCGGTCGTAGTCGCCCACGGCGACTGAAAGGCTGAGCTTGGCCATTGAGCGGTCCTGTTTGCGCGTGGAAGCGACATTTGCGCACCCAGATAGCCGCTCCTTGCGGCTCATGCCAAGATGGCTGAACCGCTCACTTGACTGGCGCGAAAACAAGTCGTGAGACTCGTTCGGCATCGTTGTCGACGTCTGCTTTCGCCTCTCTTATTGATGTTCAAGGCCGGCCGGCGGCCGGCTCGGCTGGCGCAATATCGGCCAGCTTGAATTGAACGCGTTCCTCGCCCTGCCAGCGCTCAAGAGCGAAACAACCGGCGGCATGAACGCGCCGCCCGCGGCTGTTGTGAAGCGCAATCCCAAGCTTCTGTCCCGCCGCGCGGAAGGCGATCGCGTTGACGGCCGCGCCGTCGGCCGATTTCAGCCGAACCCGTACATGGGCCTGCCCCACTTCTTCCGCGTAAGCCACGGTGTGCGCCGGGAGCGCGAGGATCGGCTCGGGATTGCCGGATCCAAACGGCCCGGCGCGGCCGATCATGGTGACGAGATCAGCATCCGCTGCCGCCGCCGAAATAGCGCCGTCGATGAAAAGCCCGTTAGCGCGGCGCGCCCGCTCGACATCGGCGCCGAGCGTTTCCTCGAGAAATGCGCGCAGTTTTGCGAGAGCATTCTTGCGCAACGTCACTCCCGCCGCCATGGCGTGGCCGCCGCCTTTCACCAAAAGCCCCTCGGCCACGGCGCGCCGCACGGCGCGGCCGATATCCACGCCGACGATGGAGCGCCCCGACCCGGTGCCGGTCTCACCTGGCTCGAGCGCAATGGCGAAAGCCGGGCGACCGAATTTTTCCTTCAGTCGCGCGGCGACCAGGCCGACGATTCCTGGATGCCAGCCCTCCGTGGCGGTGACCACGACCGCGCCTTTCTCCCCAGTCCCGAGCGCGGCATCCGCTTCGGCCTCGGCCTGGGCCAAGGTTTCCTGCTCGATCGCCTGCCGCTCCCTGTTGAGCCGGTCGAGCTCGGCGGCGATCTTGGCTGCCTCGATCGGATCCTCTTCGAGGAGAAGCCGCACGCCGAGATCGGCGCGGCCGATTCGGCCACCGGCATTGATCCTCGGCCCGAGCAAGAAGCCGAGATGCCAAGCCTCAGGCGGGGCCGAAAGCCGCGCCACATCCATCAGGCTGACGTGTCCGGCTCGCTCGCGCCGGCGCAGCGCGATCAGTCCCTTGGCGACAAAGGCGCGATTGAGCCCGATCAGCGGCACCACATCGGCGACGGTGCCGAGGGCCACATCATCGAGATAGGAGAGTAGATCAGGCTCGGGACGCGCCGCGTTCCAAAATCCGCGTTGGCGCAAGGCCCGATTCACGGCGACGACCGTCATGAAAGTAAGCCCGACGGCGGCGAGATGACCCAGCCCGGATAGATCATCGCGCCGGTTCGGATTGACGATCGCCACCGCTGGCGGCAGTTCTTCGTCGGCGAGGTGGTGATCGATGACGACGACAGCGAGCCCCAAGGCTCTCGCCTCCGCTAGCGCTCCGATACTGGTGGTGCCGCAATCAACGCACACAAGAAGCGTTGCGCCGCGCCCGGCAAGCGCGCGCACCGCGTCGGCATTGGGTCCGTAGCCTTCGAACAAGCGATCGGGAATGTGGACGATCGGTTCGAGGCCGCATTGGCGAAGAAAGCGTGCGATTAAGGCTGCCGAAGTCGCGCCGTCCACATCGTAATCGCCGAAGATCGCCACGCTTTCGCCGCGTAGCGCGGCGTCGGCGATCCGCTCTGCCGCGTCCTTCATCGCCGTCAGCACGTAGGGATCGGGCATCGATCGCTTGATGGTCGGATCCAGGAACGCGTCCACGGCGTCGGTTTCGATATCGCGCCCGGCGAGAATACGCGCGAGCAGCTCCGGCAGCGCGTGATGCTGCGCGATCCCGAGCGCGCGCGCCGCGGCTCGCTCGTCGAGTCGGTCGCGCCATACGCGCCCGGTCGCCGAATTCTCTACGCCAAGAAATAAGCGACTCTCGGCCATTTTTGTCATTCCAGCACGCCAAGCGGCGCTCGCCCGCGATGACGCTATCCGATTCAATGCGTGGCGTTCAACTTATCTGAACTTTTCGAGCTGTCGGTGCTCGGCCCTGATCCGGCGGATGGTTCCGGTGGTCGAGCGCATGACGACCGTTTCGGTTTCAATCATATCCCTGCCGAAATGCACGCCGCGCAACATCCGGCCATCGGTGACGCCCGTCGCCGCGAACAGGCAATCACCTCTCACTATATCCTCGATTTGGTACTTCTTGCCCGGATCCTTGATGCCCATTTTGGCCGCGCGCTCGCGCTTTTGCTCGGTATCGAGGACAAGCCGCGTCTGCATCTGGCCGCCGATACAGCGCAGCGCCGCGGCCGCCAGCACGCCCTCCGGCGCTCCGCCGATGCCGAGATAGATATCGATGCCGGTTTTTTCCGGATCGGCGGTATGGATGACGCCGGCGACGTCGCCATCCGTAATCAGGCTCACCGCCGCGCCGGCTTTTCGCACCGCGCTGATGAGATCGGCATGGCGAGGGCGGTCCAGGATCATCGCCGTAATCGTTTCCGGCTGCACGCCCTTGGCTTTTGCGAGATTGCGAATGTTCTCCTCCGGAGGCGCGTCGAGATCGACGACGTCCCTCGCATAACCGGGGCCGATCGCGATCTTGTCCATGTAGATATCGGGGGCGTGCAGGAGCGTGCCGTCCTCGGCCATCGCCAGCGTCGCGATGGCGCCCGGCATGTTCTTGGCGCACAGCGTCGTGCCCTCCAGCGGATCGACCGCGATATCGACCTTGGGACCCGCTTTGGTGCCGACTTTCTCGCCAATGAACAGCATCGGCGCTTCGTCCATTTCGCCTTCGCCGATGACGACGGTTCCGTCGATGGGGAGGCCGGAGAGCTCGCGCCGCATCGCGTCTACGGCGGCCTGATCCGAAATTTTCTCGGCGCCGCGTCCGCGCAACCGCGCCGCAGCCACGGCCGCGCGCTCGGTCACGCGCACGATTTCGAGCGTCAGCGCGCGCTCAAGGCTCGGTTGCAGGCGGACGGGTTTCGACGACATGCGGCGATCTCCAAATCCCAACTAAATCTTGCCAATAAATCATGCTCGCTCGATCCGGATGACCTGGGGCCATCCATACACAACCCGATCCCGGCGCACCGCAGCAAGGGCCTTGTGGACCGCGTCTTCGCTGGTGGCGTAAGTGATCATGATCACGGGCACAGTTTCACCCGAACGCCCGGGCTGCAGGGCGCCCGGCGATCCTGCGTCATGGCGTTGCACGATCGATTCAAGCGAGATTTTTTGTTGTGCCAGACGGCGCGCGATGGTTGCCGCGGTGCCCGGCCGGTCGCGCGCAAGAAGGCGAATGTAGTAACCGCCCTCGTGGTGTTGCATCGGCGCCTTGCGGATGGCGGTCATGCGTGCTGCTGGCCGGCCGAAGGGCGGCGTGCGCACCGCGCGTGCGATGTCGGCGAGATCCGCGACGATAGCGGAGGCTGTCGCCGCGCCGCCGGCGCCGGGGCCGACCAGCGTGATAGGCGCAATCCCTTCGGCATCGATCGTGACCGCGTTAGTGACGCCCATGACTTGGGCAATCGCAGAGTCCTTCGGGACCATCGTGGGATGCACGCGTTGCTCGATGCCCTCGTCCGTTTTTACAGCCACGCCTAAAAGTTTGACTCGATAGCCGAGCTCGGCTGCGGCGTTGAGATCGGCCGGCGTGATAGAGGAAATACCTTCGCTATAGACGGCGCGCGGATCGATTCTGGTGCCGAACGCCAAGCTCGCCAGGATGGCGAGTTTTTGCGCGGTGTCGTGGCCCTCCACATCGAAGGTCGGATCAGCCTCCGCGTAGCCGAGCCGCTGCGCTTCCTTCAGGCAATCGGCGAAGCTAAGCCGCTCCTGCTCCATGCGCGTGAGGATGTAGTTGCAGGTGCCGTTAAGAATGCCGTAGATGCGCTCGAAGGACGCGCCGTTGAGGCCTTCCCGGAGCGTTTTGACGATCGGAATGCCGCCGGCGACCGACGCTTCGAAATTGAGCGCCACGCCGTGCCGTTCCGCCAATGCCGCAAGCTTCTGTCCATGAGCGGCAAGGAGCGCCTTGTTGGCCGTGACCACTGGCTTGCCGGCGGCGAGCGCAGTCTCGACGGCAAGCTTGGCAGCACCCGAGGCGCCGCCAATAACCTCAACCAGCGCGTCGATTTCGGGGTCGCGCGCCAGCGCCGCCGGATCGCTTAGCCAGCGAAATTTCCGGGGATCGAAAGCGCGTTTCTTGCTGCGCGAGCGAGCGCTGATCGCGACGATCTCGATGCCGCGCCCGCAGCGCGCCAGCAATTTGTCGCGTCCGTCTTCCAGAAGCTGGACGACGGCGCTGCCGACAGTGCCAAGTCCGGCAAGACCGACTTTCAGCGGCGAAGCCATAACACGTCGTCCAAGCTGTATTGAATTAAGACGCGATCAACGTCGCGTCGCCAGTGGAACGACGTTGTGCAGCATTTCCGGACCTGTTTCAAGAAAGCGCCGGATATTGCGGGCCGCCTGGCGAATGCGCTGCTCGTTTTCGACGAGCGCGATGCGGACATGGCCCTCGCCGTGTTCGCCGAAGCCGGCGCCGGGGGATACTGCAACGCCCGCTTTCTCGACCAGGAGCGTCGAGAATTCGACGCTGCCGAGCGGCCGCAACGGATCCGGTATTGGCGCCCAAGCGAACATCGAAGCCGCCGGCGGCGGCACCCGCCAGCCCGCGCGGCCGAACGAATCGACTAGCGCCTCGCGCCGGCGCCGATAGATCGAACGCATTTCGTAAATGCAATCGTCGGGACCGTTAAGTGCCGCCGTCGCAGCTACTTGAATCGGCGTAAACGCGCCGTAGTCGAGATACGACTTCACCCGTCCCAGCGCCGCGATGACGCGCTCATTGCCAACGGCAAAGCCGATGCGCCAGCCGGGCATCGAGTAGGTCTTGGACATCGACGTGAATTCGACGGCAACATCCATCGCTCCCGAAACCTGCAGTACGGAGGGCGGCGGGTTGTTGTCGAAATAGACCTCGGCATAGGCGAGATCCGAAAGCACCAAAAGCGAGTGCTTCTTCGCAAACGCGATCAGCTCGCGATAGAAATCGAGACTCGCCACGCAGGCAGTCGGATTCGACGGATAGCACACCACAATCGCGATCGGCTTGGGAATTGAGAACAGGACAGCGCGCTCCAGGGCGCCGAAAAACGCCTCGTCGGCTTCGGCCGGGACCGAGCGGATTACACCGCCCGCCATGAGGAAACCGAAGACGTGAATAGGGTAGGTCGGATTGGGAACGATGATGATATCGCCGGGCGCGGTAATCGCTTGCGCCACATTGGCGAAGCCTTCCTTCGAGCCGAGCGTTGTGATGACCTGCGTTTCAGGATTAAGCTTCACGCCGAACCGGCGGGTGTAATAAGCGGCTAGGGCGCGGCGCAGGCCGGCTATTCCACGCGAAGCCGAATAGCGATCGGTGCGGGGCTTGCCGACCGTCTCTTTCAGCTTTTCGACCACATGGGCGGGCGTCGGCAGATCGGGATTGCCCATGCCGAGATCGATGATATCGGCGCCGCCGTTGCGAGCCGCTGCTTTGGCGCGATTGACCTGCTCGAACACATACGGCGGAAGCCGGCGAATGCGATAGAACTCTTCCATGGATAATTCCGGCCAGTCGTTTCTTAAATGCTCTCAATACACTATGAGCGGAGCATTATCACTTGGTTTCAGCACCCGTTGTCTGGGTGCTGGGGGCCGCCGGAACTGGGCTTGCTGGCGTTTTCTTAGCGGCCGTGGCCGAATTTGGCGGCTTCGGCGGGGGATTGGCCAAAGCCTTGCTCGAAGCACCCTTCGCTTCGCTGTTTAGGCGATTGCGGTCGCTGATTAGATCT
>Ga0306920_100004358_pt1 | contig 18132 bp, 9 predicted proteins | sample flu12Cox44000170_FD_204666 | JGI IMG/M metagenome (GOLD analysis project Ga0306920, IMG submission 204666) | Lab enrichment of tropical soil microbial communities from Luquillo Experimental Forest, Puerto Rico - flux4day.12C.oxic.44.000.170 (v2)... | ecosystem: Environmental > Terrestrial >... | reverse complement strand
AACGGCCGCACCTGGCGGATCGTCCCCACCTTCAAGCCCGCGCCCACCGGGCGCGACGCCTTCCTCAACGCCGTGGCCTGCACCTCCGCCTCGGCGTGCACCGCGGTCGGTAACCAGACCGTCACCAAGACCCTGGCCGAGCGGTGGAACGGCCGAACCTGGCAGGTCCAGGCCACCCCCAACCCGGCCGGCGCCCAGAACATCACCCTCGGCGGCGTCGCCTGCCCGGCCCGCACCGTCTGCACCGCGTTCGGGCTCAACGGAATCAGCCTCGGGGCGCCGGTCACCGTGGCCGAACGGTGGAGCGGCGGCCGGTGGCGCATCCAGCCGACCCCGGGCCTGGTGGCCAATGACAGCGGCCTGGTGGGCGTGGCCTGCCCGACCGTCTCGGCCTGCTTCGCGGTGGCGAGCTACACCAACAACGGCCTCAACCTCCCCAACCTCACCCTCGTCGAGCAATGGAACCAGACCGGGACGAGCACACAGGCCGCTGCCGGCCAGCCGGTGGCGCCCGGCGTCCTGCCCGCCGCCTGCCTCCGCGCCCGCATGCCGGGCTCACTGCCCATCAGCGGCCGCAACCCCGCCGCGGCATGGTCCCGGTTCCGGGCTGGCAGCTTCCTTGGCCGGGCCGGCTCACCGTCGCCAGCCAGCCGCATCTGGTGCGGAACCGGGCAACGCTCACCGATCCCGTGACCGCAGAGGTCTCCTGCAGACAGACGACGCTTGTGTCACGCCACCCGGGCGACGAGATACGGGCTGTCGGCCGGGCCTGTCACCGGGGAACCGGGAAGGACCGCAGAAATGATCAAGCGCCGGGTAGGCGTGATCACTGCCGCAGACCGCGCTTCACGCGAAGAGAACTCTCATGCATAAAACCCCATCACTTCGCCGACTCCCGCCCTGGCCACACCCAAGGCGCCGGATGGCAAGCGGGACGAATTGGCCTAACAAAGACCGGGAAGGAGCACTCTAGAGAGCTTCAGTCAAGACATTAAATTTAGTGAATCTCGAAAGGAAAGGAAATGAGAACTCCGCGGTTCAAAACCATCATTGTGCTCGTCAGCGGCCCAGCGGTCATTGCGGGCAGCCTGGTCACGTTCCTACTCGCCAGCGCGGGCCCGGCTGCGGCCGGGCAGCCGGTAACGCAGCCTCTCACGCCGCCGCCACCGTCGTTTGAAACCTGCAAGACCGTCGGGAACGGGTTCATGTGCGAAGGCGCACGCACCGAGACCTACGGCCCCACCGACACCGGAATCGCATGCGGCAGCGGCGCGGGCGCCTTCGACATCTTCGACCAGGGCACCCACAACCAGCACGCGATCCGCTTCTACAACACGGACGGCAACCTGACCAAACGGGTCATCTACGACCAGTACTTCTCCCAATTCACCAACCCGCTCACCGGCGCGGCGATCCCCTACACCCAGCACAACACCACCACCGACATCCTCGCCGTCCCCGGCGACTTCACCTCAGCCACCGAGACGACCACCGGGCAGGCCAACATCACCGTCCCGCACATGGGAGCCGTCGTGCTGAACGCCGGCCGGGTCGTGTTCGGCGCCGACGGCACGCTGGAATTCAGCGCCGGACCGCAAGATTTCCTCGACTACTTCTACAACGGCAACGCCGCCGCGGTAGCCGAACTCTGCACCGCGCTCGGGGCAAGCTAGCCAGCACCCCGGGTTGTGGGAACACGCAGGCGGCGGAGCTAACTCCGCACTCAGCATGCCCGTGTTGGCTCGTCTGGCAGCCGCCAGCCGTGCCGCCGCCAGTTCGCGGGTGAACACGCCTCACGACCCGCGCTCACACGACGAGTCGCCCTGATGACCGTGCAGATCACACACAGATCTGCACGGTCACCGGTCTGTCAAAGCGTGACAGCATGGCCGTCCAGGACGGCGGGTCGGCGCGCGTTCTCCGGAGCCTGTTGATCATCCACCGTGGAACTGTCGGACCGGTGCTGCTGATAGCCGGAATCCACGATCTGTTGACGCGCTCGGCTGGTCCCGGACGTCGCTAGTCGCGGCATGTGCGGACATTGCTGCAACTAGGCGGGCACGTATATTCATGTAGGCCGACGCACCCACTACCGCGCCGATACCGAGGTGTGTGGCGTCGTTCTGAACGCGTACGTAGTCGCCGCTAGTTACGCCACGATGCTCCCGTCCGTCTACAGGTAATGTCACGGAAAGAGCCGATGTGCCCGGTCGGATCTCAGCTTTCGGGAAGGTTCGACTCTATATGGAATTGTTCGATCACAGTTGATCCGTCGATTGGCTGGCCATCCTCACCGGTAGACTTGAATAGCCGTACTTCGCCGAAACCCTGTGTGCTGACTTCGGTGAGGATCTCCTGAGCCTGGTCGTCCGTGGCATAGAACACAAAGTCCACTGAGCCGCCGCCGATGCTGCTTCTGCTCTCCCATGGAACTGGGCAGGGCGGTGCGTGATCGGGGTCCGGGCAGAGAATACGGGCGACGGCGACCTGTGCCTGTTCCGTGTCAGATGCTGCCACGCTAATCTGATACACGCTGCGGCTGGTCTCGGCGCCGGACGGAATCATGACTCTATCTCTTCCATATCGCGTCGTAGTGCCACTTGTAGTGACACGAGAAATATGCGCGTCTGCTCTCGCGTTCCTGACAGCTTCGTCTTTGATTTTACCCAAGCCCGTAGCCGAGCATAATAAGTATGCGGTGTGCGCGATGTTCGCACATCGGCATGAGCGCGTCGCCGAACTGGCACTATCGCTCGTGGCCGGTGCCTAACGCCGCAGCTCTGGCCACCAAGCCGCCATCTGGGCGCCGCGGCTATGAGCAGGATAGGCCTGCTCATGCGGGTGCCGGTCGCGCGGTTCATGGCCCTCCCGACGGCTGGCGGCAGCGGGATCAGGACGACCTTGGTGCCTTGCCTCATACCCGCAGCACCCAGTGGCCGTTCTCTTCGCCAAGATCGGCGATGTTCGCGGCGGTGGCCAGGTCACATCGTCAGCGATCAACTCCAACAGCGCTGCCATGTCGCCCTTAGCAAACGCCTCATAGCCCCGGCATGCCAGCTTGATGTTCGGTAGCCCTGGATGCGCTCTTGCCTAACGTGTCGTCTTGGACGTCTATTGACTACATGGCAAACAGAGCAGACCGGACCACGCCACGAGGGAACCTATGGCCGTTCGGGACCCGCGCGGCGATACTGAGCGTCCCTGTCCTCCTCATCGCGCTCCTCGTCACTGTCGCAGTGTTGCGTCGCGCGGCAAGCTGGCCGCCACCGCAGTGGAACGGATGGGCGTTACTCGCGATCGTAGTTGTCAGCGTCCTCCCGCTGATACTCCTTGTCCTCGACAAGCTTGCCACCACGGGAGGTTCCATAAAGGTCCCCGGCGGCTTCGAGGTCGCCTTCGCAGCGGTAACAACAGCAGCCACCTCTGGCACCTCTATGACGATTTCTGGCAACCTCGGCTCCCCGCCAGGAGCAGCGATAGTCGATAGCGCGGGAACCAGCATCTTCGAGGCACTGCGCGAAGCCGCGAACAACCCAATTGCCGTGGTGGATCTTGTGGACGGCCACGCGTGGTGGGAGACGCGGCTCCTGGTCTTGTTGTCTGGCGCCAGCCGGTTGAACCGCCCGCGAGTTATCGTCTTCCTGGCAACGCAAGCTACCAAGCCGCGCCGCTTCTTGGGCTGGGCCCCTTCCCCGGAGCTCCTGCACGCTCAACTGGCCTCCGCATCCCAAGCAGAACTTGCTGCCTACCGAAGCGCACAAGCTCAGGCGGGGCGATACGCGTTGGGCGATGTCGGCCAGAACCAAGTGAGCCAGCTTCCCTGGCCGTCGCCCCTCTCGCAGGCATCACCGCCTCCGCCGGATACGCCGGTAAGCCGCCAGGACTTGAGACCAGCCATATTGGGGCCCGGGCCTGCACCGCGTGACCTTGTGCCAGAAGCCTTCCTACTCCAAGCGCTGACAAGCATTGAAAGCCAGCCCGCGGGTCCTCCACATGTTACGGCCACGCGGTTGCACGAGATGTTCGGATCCCTGCTGAGGACAATCGCTCTAGATGAGTAAGATGGAGAGAAGCAAAAGCTCGAACGGATCTTGACATCGACTGACGACTATCTCGCCCTCACCCAACTCGGCACCTATGTCAACCTTATCCCGCGTGACGTCGCAATTAATGCTGTGCTGCGCACCTTGATCGCCGACACATAAGCCGAATCCCGGAGTGCTAGCACGGGTGGGAATGAGGGACATTGGTGAGGCTATAATTAATGAGCAGATGTAATTTACGGCGATGAAGGCCTAGCTTTGCTAAGCGCGGCCAGGCGGCGCTGCCCTTGCGATACGAAGGAACATGTGCAAGCGCATAAGCATGCGCTCACGCAACGTCCCCTCATCGGCAGATCCGGTCGATGACCGTGTGCAGAGCGGCCTAATCTGCGCACCGTGCTGGATGACCGCCGAGGAGCCTCACAGGCGCAGGACGGATAGGGTACTCGCCGAGCCAGCCGGATGGTCAGCTGTGATCCCTTGGCGAATGATCTGGCTGTCTTGGGTCCCCCGGGGGGGTTACCTGGTCGCCTGGGTGATGGCCGGAACGGCTGGGTTGTTGGTCGGCTCGGGGCGGGCACGGTGCCGGCGCAGGTTGCCGGAGAGCACGCGTGTCATGATGGCGGGGCGCAGCAGCCGGGCAGGCGGGTCCAGCAGCCCGGTGACGCGCAGGAACTGCTCGGTGAGGACCTGATCGTGTTCGGCCGCCTGCTGAAGCCGGGTGATGTAGGCGTTGATGATGCGTGTCGGCATCGGGCGGTGGGCGGCCACGGTGGGGACGGCCAGGTCGGCGCCGGTGGCCAGCTGCCAGGCGATGTTGACGGGCTTGGCGGCGGCCCGGAAGAAGCGCTGGGCCAGTTCCGGTTCGCCGTCGGCGAGGCTGTCGCGCAGCGCGGCTGCTTGCAGCGCGGCGACTGCCATGCCTTGCCCGTAGACCGGGTTGAAGCTGCAGATCGCGTCCCCGACGACCAGAAGCCCGGCGGGGAATTTGCGCAGCCGCTCGTAGCGCCGCCGTAGGCTGGCCGGGAACCGGTGGGCGCGGATCTCGGTGAGCGGTTCGGCGTCGCGGATCGCGGCGAAGATGTGCGGTGGGGCCACGGCGCGGGCGAAGGCGAGGAATCCGTTTTCGTCGGCCGGCGGGTGGTGGCCGGCGTATCCGGCCAGCGTCAGGATCCAGCGGTCTGCCTCTTGCAGGAACAGTGCCATCCCGACAGGCGGCCGCCCGGGCTCGCTGCCGATAAGGATCAGCTTTTCGTCCCCCAGCGCCCCGGCGGGCAGCCGCAGATAACGGCTGGCGTACTTGACGTCGACCTGTATGTGTTCCTCGGCCGGCCGGTCGTAGCCGAGTGCCTTCAGCCACGCCGGGGTTCGCCCGCCCCGGCCGGTCGCGTCCACGACGAGGTCGGCGGCGAGGATCTCTTCAGCGCGGCCGGGGGGCAGCACCCGTGCTCCGGTAACCCGGTCACCGGCCAGGGTGGTGACCAGGCCGGTTACCTCACACTGGTCCCGGATCGAGACGTTGCACAGTGCCCGGACCCGGTCGCGGACATGGGCTTCCAGGCACGGCCGGCTCGGCAGATACGATGGCTCACCGGGTTCACCATCCTGGCACAGCAGGTGCCCCCCGAAAGCGAGCCGGAACTCCCGCGGAGCACGCAGCACCGGCACACCGTCGGCGGCTAGTTCGGCCAGCAGCCCAGGGAACAGCTCGTCGAGAATCTGCGCTCCTCGTGGCAATAGCCCGTGGGCATGCCGGCCCTGGGGAACTCCCCTGCGGTCCAGCACGGACTCTGGCAACCGGTCACGTTCGACGACCGTCACCTGCTGGTAGGCGTCGGCCAGGACCCGGGCCGCGAGCAGGCCGCCCATGCTGGCACCCAGCACCACCGCATGGTCACCAATCTTCGGCATCTGCCCTCGGCCGCTGACAGCGGTGGCCAGTTTGGCATCGGCGGCGTCGTTGGCGTTCATCGAAAATGTCTCCGTTCCTGACTGGCATGTGTGCTGGAAGCGGCCTGGTGTGACCAGACGGCCGGTCACCCCGGGGTGCATGCCGCTCAACTGGTCCGCGCCACGGCAAGCATCGGGGCGCTGCCGTTGCTGCCGGCGGCACCTTGACCACCAGGGCCCTCACCGGATTTGCCGGCCCCATGCGAAGTCAATCGTTCTGTTGTCATCCTCCAGGCGCAGGGCCCTTCCCGAACTGGCTTACCGAGCAGCAGGTCCGGGCAAGCCCATGTGCCTTCCCGCATTTCAGAGGGGTCCCGGGCGCGGTCTGATACACGCTGAGCCGGCTGCCCCGTCATGGCGTGCTCCCCTGCGGTTCCCGGGTCCCGGAGATGACCAGCCACTGTCAGCGTCCCTGGCTGTGAGGTAGCCGCCAGTCACCTGGCTGACCCATCCGCTGTCAGGCTGCTGACACCGGTTACCAGCCATCCGGCCGCAGGTCACCGTCAGCAATGCCAGGCCGGCCAGACGCTGTCGCCAGGCGCGCGATCGCCTGCTTCACCTCGCCGCCGTATCACCGGTATGACGCCCGGATGCGCAAGTCAGCGATTCCACCCCTGGATCGGTCAGTGTTCGCAGGGTCTCGGCCTGCGTGGCCTGGTCTCAGTTCAGCCAAACCCAGGCAACGGGCGTATGTGGGCATTTCGTCCGCATCCCCGTTAGCTCAGCCGAGTAAGGGCTGACGGTCAGCCGGCTGACGCCCTGACCCGGCCTGGCCCCGGACCCCATCGCCGGCCATGTCGATCTGTCCCAGCGAGTGTGCTGCAGCGCCGTGGGATTCCGCCTTGCCGCAGCTGCCTGTGCCCGCGTGGCCCATCAGCTGCTCGTTACGCTACGCCAGCGTGAGCTGCCACCGGAAGGAGCCGTCCCCGCGCCTGCCTGCCTGCCCTCCGCGCGGTCGTCAGGGCTTCCACTGAAGGCAGCAAATGCACCTTGTCTGCGGCAGATTCGGACGTTCGCTGCGCCCAGCCACGGCGCATAGACATGCATAGATTTACACCGTCATGCGGACATCGAGATCCGGATCGGCGGCTCACAGCGGCCACCAGGGCTGCGCGCGTAGCCGCGGATCGGCGCGACTTCTTGGCCCGGCGCTGGTCAAACGCGCGCCGCCGAGCCGCTGGGCATCGCCTCCCTGTTTGACATGGTGCTGGCGCACGAGCCATGCATCTCCGCCTCGTGGTGCAGGGTCGTGTGCCGCTGTCGCACCGGTGCTGCTGGAACCGCTCATGGCTTGTGGGCGATGGCCGCGCTGGTGGGGCCGGCGAGGTTGCGGACCTCGGTCCGTGCGAAGCCCGCAGCGCGGGCCCACCGGTCGAACTGGGCGCCCGTGTAGTCGGAGCCGGCCGGGACCTCGATGAGCATGTTCAGTGACATGAGCAGCCCGAACGCGTTGGTGCGACGGTCGTCGTCGATGACGTTCTCGATGGCGACGAGAATCCCGCCCGACGGCAGTCCGGCGTAGGCCTTGTCGATCAGCGCCTGCTTCTCGGTCTCGCTCCAGTCGTGGAGGATGTTGCCCATGAAGTAGACGTCGGCGGGCGGGAACTCGTCGACGAAGAAGTCACCGGCGAAGGCGGTGACGCGGTCATTGACGCCATGGCGAGCCAGGTTTGCCTCGGCCACCGGGGCGACCGCCGGGAGGTCGAACGTGATCCCGGTGAGCTGCGGGTTGGCGGTCGCGATCATGGCGGCGAGCGTGCCGTTGGCACCGCCGATGTCGCAGAAGCGGCTGTGCGTGCTGAGATCGAGTGTGGCGCACAGCGCGGTGAAGGCGCCGAGCTGGACCCCTTGCATACCGTCGAGGAACGCGCGCAGTCGTTCAGGATCCGCATAGACGCCCTCGAAGAGACCGGGCGCGCCCGTCTTGATCTCGTTCTGCGGCAGGCCGGTGCGGAGGGCCTCGGTGAGCGTCCCCCAATACCGGTAAAGCCGCGCGTTGGCCATCTCGAGGATGCCACCGAGATACGCAGGGGACGCCTTGTCGAGGAAGATCGCGGTGTCGGTCGTGTTCGAGTACACCGCGCCCGGAGCGTTGCCAGTGCGCTCGAGCAGGCCGAGGGCGACGAGGGCGTCGAGGAAGTCGAACCGGCTGCGCTCGTGGAGATTGAGCTTGCTGGCGATCTCCCCGCCGGTGAGCCCGGTGCCGGACAGGACGCTGAACAGCTCCAGTTCGACGGCGGAAAGCAGCGTCTTGGACGCCCAGAAGCCCAGGCCGATCTGGAGGATCTGCTCAGGGTTCGGACTGTGCTCCGGGGGCGCGCTCAGTAGTGGTCATGTCCCCTCCTTGGTTGGGTGTTGCAGTGGTGATGCGCGGACGTGCCGAACGCGCGATGCCGGCGGGCGCGAGGAGGGCGTGGGCGAGTTCAGGCGTGCTGGCCGATTGCGACGCCCCTCGAGTGGGATCGGTTCCGCGGCACAGACCCGTGCCGTGCCCTCCAGGATCTTGGCGAGGATGTCCATGAGCGCCGCCAGCTCGGCGGTCGACAGGTCACCCGTGACCGCCCGCTCGATCTTGCGGATCCCGGGGAGGAATCGGTCGGTGACGGCCTTGCCGTCACCGGTGATTTCGATCAGCACGCTGCGCCGATCCTCCGGATTCGGCACCCGCCGGATCCATCCGCGGTGCTCGAGGGAATCGAGGATGTTCGTGACCGTGGCCGACGAGCGGAAGGCGCGCTCGCGGATCTCGCTCGGGGTCAGCGGCTGCTCGGCGCCATCGATCACGGCAAGGGTGTTGAGCAAGCTCTCGGGGACACCGATCGACGCCTGCATCGCCCGGTCGATCTCGTCGTAGAGCGCCTGGCCCGTCCGAATAAGGGTCGCCACCGCCTCGGCCGCCGCCGGATCGCCATCTGGGTACTCGTCGAGGAAGTCGCCCCTGACCCGCACCGGCCCAAGGGCAGCCGGCGTCGCCTCACGGCCGCGCCGTGACCGACGGGTCCGGGCGATCTCAGCCATGCCCATCGGTGCCGACTCGTCTCATTCGCTGTCCCCTCGGGAGGCTGGATCCCCATCGCTCCTCATGTAAGCGGCATGCGAGATACTTACCTCGGAGTCAAGTATTTTTGTTCCGAGATAAATGACCTGGTGGCCATCGGCCGACCGGTGAGGGTGAGTCGAACGATCCGGGCGGGTGCCGCCTGGGTCGAGGTTCTCGAACACCGCCCCGTGGGCGGGGGTTAGCCCGGCAACCCCGTGACCCAGGAGGAACTGGCATCGGCTGCCGCGCTCACCTGGCTGCCCACAAGACACGGCGCCACTGGGTCTTCGTGGACGCCTTCCCTCTCACCCTCCGGCAAGGCCCAGAAATTCGTCCTCCGGGAGCAGTGCACCTCCAGCGGCACACGAGCCACACGGCGGCCCCGCCGGGAAGGTGGTCACGCCGGTGAGTGGTCGTCGCGGGGGGCGCGCTGCGGGGCGCGGGGCCGTTGCGGTCAGCGGTGGGCGAGCAGTGGCACGAGTACCCGTGCGTCGGGGGTTCCCCAGCCGGTCACCGGGTCCCAGCCGGGGCCGGCCGGATAGCCCGTGATCGTGGTGGGCGGAAAGGCGAATGTGTTATCGCCGGTGGTGGTGTCGCGGAACGCCGCGTGGTAGAGCGGGCTGCGGGCGATGCGGTAGATGGCGGGGTTGATGAAGCCGAGGTGGCGGTGCGCGAGCTGGTCGGCCAGCGCCATCAGCCCGGCCCAGAAGGGGGCCGCGGCGCTGGTGCCGGTGGCCGGGTCCACGATGGCCTGGCCGGCGGGGCCGCTGGCGGAGGCGACGGCCATGCCGGTGTCGAAGGCCGCATCGCCGGCGACGTCCGGTACTCCGCGCGTGGCTCGGGCTCCAGGGACCCCGTCTTGGTAGCCGGGCCGGGTGAACAGGTGGCTGAACCCGCCGCCCGAGGCGGAGGAGCCGTCGCCGGACTCAGGCGGCGCGGGGCGGGTGTTCCACGCGGTCTCAGCGATGTAGGTGCCGGTGGCCCGGCCGGCGGTCAGCCTGGTGCCGCCGGCGGCCAGAACCAGGGGGTCAGCGGCTGGCATGCTGACCTCCTTGACCGGGGTGGTGGACCCGAAATGCATGTCGCTGGCCGCGCCCTTGTCACCGGAGGCGGCCACCACCGTGACGTGATGGTCGCGGTCGGCCCGTAGCGCCGCGTCCATGCCGGCCGCCTCGGCGGGGGTGAGGTAGTGCTCGCCGATGGTGGCGCTGAGCGAGAGCACGCCGCCCTGGGTGGCGCCGAGCCGCAAGAACGCGGTCAGCGCCGCGGCGAAGTTCGCGGGGCTCCTCACCGCCGACTGGCCGATCAGGACGATGCTGATGGTGGCGCCCGGCGCAACCGCGTGCACCATCTCGGTGTCCTCTACTTCCTCGCCGCCCGCCAGCCAGGGCGAGGCGGAGCCGGCGAGGCTGTTCACCACCCGCAGACGCGCGGGGGGCAGGCCGAACATGCGGTCGAATCGTGCCATGTCCTGGCGGATGTCGCTGGCGTCCGGTGCCGGCTGCTGGGCGAGCTCTGGCATCACCACGGTCTGCCCGCGGCCGTCGATGCCGCGCTCAAGCAGCGGCGAGATGCCGTAGGCGGTGCGGAAGACCCGCGGCGGGTAACACGTGGCCGGCGGCACCAGGCAGTCGGAGCTGGGCGGCGGGCCGGCCTTCGCGGGCCGGGCGGCGGGGGCGCGGCCGGCCGCCGGGCCGCACGCGGCGCACGCGGCGATCAGGCCGGCCACGGTTATCGCGCCGAGAAACTGTCTGATCATGATGTCCTCCATGCAGTGCCATCGCCACAAGACGGTCGCCGGCCCCCGGCGCCCCGCCCAGCCACCTCGGGGGGCCGGTCGTCGTACCCGTATGGCGCAGTCGCGGCGGTCCCGCTCGCACGCCCCGGTGGTGCCTGCTCGCCTTCGATGAGCAGGCCGTGGCCAGCGCCGGGGGCGCGACCACGGACACAACCGCGGCACCGGCCAAAAGGTGCGATCGGGACATCACGACGGCACCGCAGGCAGCAGGTGCCGCCGGCCCGGCGGGCGTTCAGGCCCTGGGAATGAGCCAGCCAGAGCAGGTGATCGCGGCCGCTGCGCTTGTGCAGGCCGCTGATCTCACCGGCTGCTTCCATACGCGACAGGCTAAGAACGCAGGCCCTGCCCGGTCGTCACGCCACGGAGCCGTCTTCGCCCCCGCTGCCACGAGCGACGCAGGCTGCGGGGCATCCCCCGCACGAGGGACGCAGCAATGACCACCTGCGAGGGACGCACAGCCACCAGCCAGCGACGACAACGACAATACGCACCGGGCAATGACTGGAGGCAGCACAGGAGACCCGACCGCCGGCATGGCTGTGTCAGCTGTGTCCCGAACGGGCTCTTCTGCGCGACGGGTATGACCGGGGCGTCGCTGCCCGGGCCAGGCTTCCGGTTGACATCGGCGGGGAAGCGTCGCACGGTTCCACTGTGGTGGCCGATGGTGAGCGGGACCCGGAAGAACAGCGCCCGTTGGGCGCTGGTACGACGTTTCCGGTGGGCGACGAGCCGCCGCCGCGGCCGGAGGTTATTCTCACGCCGGACCAGCGGGTGCGGGTGTTCATCTCCTCGACCCTGCAGGAGTTGGGTGAGGAGCGGGCGGCGGCGCGGCGGGCGATCACCCGGCTGCACCTGGTGCCGGTGTGGTATGAGTCCGGGGCCCGCCCGCATCCGCCGCGCAGCATGTACCGGGCCTACCTGGAGCAAAGCCAGGTGTTTGTCGGGATCTACTGGCAGCGGTACGGCTGGGTGGCGCCGGGGATGGACATCTCGGGCCTGGAGGATGAGTACCGGCTGGCCGGGGGCAAGCCGATGCTGCTGTATCTCAAGCGCCCGGCCCCGGACCAGGAGCCACGGCTGGCGGCGATGATCGACAGCGTCCGCGACGCTGGCACGGTGTCGTACCGGACCTTCGCCACGCCTAGGGAGCTGGAGCGGCTGCTGGCCGACGACCTGGCCGTGCTGCTGAGCGAGAGCTTCGCGGGCGGCGCAGGCAGCGCTGGGTCGCCGGCTGGGGAGCGCGAGCCCGCCGGGGCAGACCTGCCGACCGGGACGGTGACGTTCTTGCTGACCGACATCGAGGGGTCGACGCGGCTGTGGGAAACCGTGCCTGACGCGATGGAGGTGGCTCTCGAGCGGCACAACCGTCTTCTGGCCGAAGTGGTCGAGGGGCACGGCGGGATGGTGGTCACCTCCCGGGGGGAGGGGGACAGTGTCTTCGCCGTCTTTCCCGGCGCGGCCGCCGCGGTAGAGGCGGCCGGGGCGTGCCAGCTGGCTTTGGCGGGGGAGCCATGGCCGACGGGTGTCGTGCTGCGGGTGCGGATGGGGCTGCACACCGGGGAGGCGCGGGCGGCAGGCAGCGACCGTGTCGATCATGCGCCGATCAACCGCTGTGCCCGGGTGAAGGCGGCCGCGCACGGCGGGCAGGTGCTGGTCACCAGCGTGACGCGGGGCCTGGCCGGAGGAGGGCTGCGCGCCGGGTTCGGGCTAAGGCGGCTGGGCGAGTTCCGGCTGCGCGACCTGGCCGAGCCGGAGCTGATCTACCAGCTCACCCATGCTGATCTCCCGGTTGACTTTCCCCCGCTCAGCACGCTCTCGGAGCGCACCACCAATTTGCCCATCCAGGTGGCGACTTTCATCGGGCGTGACCGGGAGCTGTCTGAGGTCCGGGCCCTGGCAGAATCCTGCCGACTGGTGACGCTGACCGGGGCCGGGGGTTGCGGCAAGACCAGACTGGCCCTGCAGCTGGCCGCCGGGCTGCTGGACGGGTTCGGCGACGGGGTGTGGCTGGCGGAGCTGGCCGCGGTCTTGGACGAGGACGCGGTGGCCCCGGCCGTCTGCGAGACGCTGGGAATCCCCGCCCAGCCGGGCCGGCCGGCCCTGGAGGTCTTGACCGATGCGCTGGCCCCCCAGGACATGCTGATCGTGCTGGACAACTGCGAGCACCTGATCGGTGCCTGCGCCAAGACCGCTGATGCCATCTTGCGCCGCTGCCCGAAGGTGCGCCTGATGGCTACCAGCCGTGAGCCTCTCGGCATCGGCGGAGAGACCATTTACCGGGTGCCGCCGCTGTCGCTCCCCGGGCTCGGCGATACCGGCCTGGTGACGGCCGGGTCCTCCGATGCGGTCGCGCTGTTCATCGAGCGGGCCCGGGAGCAGGGCGCCAGCTTGCCGGTTGACGAGCAGACCGCCCCGCTGGTGGCCTCGATCTGCCGGCGGCTGGACGGGCTGCCGCTGGCCATCGAGCTGGCCGCCGCCCGGCTGCGCTCGCTGCCGCTCAGCAGCCTGCATGAGCGCTTGGACCAGCGTTTTCGCCTGCTCACCGGGGGAAGCCGCACCGCCCCGGGGCGGCAGCAGACCCTGCAAGCCACCGTCGACTGGTCCTATTCGCTGTTGCACGGCGCCGAGCAGCTGCTGCTGCGGCGGTTGTCGGTGTTCGCCGAGAGTTTCGGCCTGGACGCCGCCGAAGCGGTGTGCGGCTTCGGTGACATCGAGGCGTTCGACATCACCGGCCTGCTCGGCTCGCTGGTGGATAAGAGCCTGGTGGCGGCCGAGCGGGCCGGGCCGGCGCTGCGCTACCGGCTGCTGGAGACCATCCGCCGGTTCGCCGCCGAGCGGCTCGCCGAGACCGGCGAAACCGAGGCCACCGCCGTCGAGGCGGCGCACTGTGCCCACTATCTATCGGTCGCCGAGACCGCGGCCCCGCATCTGGCCGGGCCGGACCAGGGCAGGTGGTTCGCCCGGCTGGACACCGATCTGGCGAACCTGCGGCGCGCCGCCGAGCATGCGTCGAGCCGCTCAGACGCGACCGCGCAGGTCCTGCGTTTCGGCATCGCGCTGCGGCGCTACCGGCTGGCGCGCGCCCAGGACGTGGAAGCCCTCGCCCTGCTCCGGCCGGTGCTCGACCGGCCCGAAGCCCAAGCCGACCCGGAACTGTTCGCGGCAGCGCTGGTCAGTGCGGCCGTCGCTGCTCGCTTCGCTGATATAGCGGCCGCACTGCGGCTTGGCGACCGGGCGGTCAAGCTCGCCCGCCAGCTCGGCCGGGCCAGGCTGCTCATCGAATCGCTCGCCACCCTCAGCGCCGCCTGCTATTACGCCGGCGAGCCGAAGCGGGGCCTTCCTCCCGGACGAGAAGCTGTCCGCCGCGCCCGGCGTCTAGCCGATGACGTCCTGCTCGGCGTCAGCCTGGCGGATTACCTGCTGTGCGACGCGGTCGCCGACCCGGCTGGCGCCAGACCACTGTTCACCGAGGCGATCGCCTGCACCCAGCGATCCGGCGACCATCTTTATGCCGGCTACCTGAACAACTGCGCCGGCGTTCAGGACCTGCGCGCCGGGGACATCGCCGCCGCCCGTGTTCACCTGGAGGAGGCGGCAGAAGCTCAGCGGCAAGCGGGGGTAAAAGATCTCGGTATGTCGATCAACCTGGGCTGGGTGCTGCGCCATGACAACGATCCGGACGGCGCGCGATCCAGCTTCGAGACAGTCCTGCGGAGGAGCCGCCGCAACGGGGACCATTACGGTATCGCCTACGCTAGCCTCGCCCTGGCCTGCCTGGCCGCAGACACGGGAGACTGGCACCGGGCGGCCGCGCTCCACGGCGTCGCGCAAGCATTTCTTGACCGGAGCGGGCATCCGTGGGAGGAACTCGAAGCGCGCTATCGCCGGGACAGCCTCGACCAGGTGCGCGCCCGCCTGGGCCAGGAGCAGTTCGAGCGAGTTTACGCCGGGGGCATGGCACTCAGCTCCGGTGACGCCCTCGACCTAGCCTCCGGAAAGGCCAGCCCACCCTGATCTGCCTCGCGGCAAAAGCGATGTTGCTCTCGCGGCATTGATTCGCGCTATGGCCAACCCGCGCCGAAGGCAGGTCACGAGCCAGATTTGCACCGTTCCATGGGGCGTCCACTGAAGTGCTGCTAGCTCCAGCCCGCGAGGGCGGGAGTCCGTGCGCCCGGGTCCGTGCGTCAGGCCTGGACCGATGCCGGCCGGAAGCCGTTCAGGGCCTCGGCCATCTCCGCCCGGACCGGCGCCCCGGATATCACCATGTCGACCATGGTCAGGGAGGTGTGGATGTGACCGCGGGCCCTGATATGCCGCACCGGGACGCCGGCGGCGGCGAGCGCCTCGGCGTAGGCGGCGCCCTCGTCGCACAGCGGGTCGAACTCGCCGGTCACCACCACGGCCGGGGGGAGGCCGGCGAGCGTGCCCCGCAGCGGGGAGGCCTTCGGCTGCGCCCGGTCGGCCTCGTCGGCGTAGTGGTCCCAGAACCACCGCATGAGGCCGGCCGTCAGAATGAAGCCTTCGCCGTTGCGGGAGTAGGAGGGCCGGCCGAGGTCGCAGTCGGTGACCGGGGTGAGCAGCAGCTGGCTGGCGATGTCCGGGCCGCCGGCGTCGCGGGCGAGCTGGCACGTTATGGCCGCGAGGTTACCGCCGGCGCTCCAGCCGGCCACGCTGAGCGGCCCGGGGATGCCCCCGAGCCCGGCGGCGTTGGCGGCTATCCAACCCGCCGCGGCGAACGCGTCGTCCGCCGCCGCGGGGAAGCGGTCTTCCGGGCCGTGCCGGTAGTTCACCGACACGACCACGGACCCGGTGCGCACGCAGAGGTCCCGGCAGAACGGATCGTCCGAGTCCTGGCTGCCCAGGACCCAGCCGCCGCCGTGGAAGTAGACGATCAGCGGGTGCGGGCCCGCCGATGGCGGCCGGTAGAGCCGGTACGCCAGGTCGCCGGCCGGTCCCGGCAGCGCGGCGTCGACGATCTCCCCGACCACCGGGCCGGGAGGCCGGCCGGCGGCGGTGGCCTCGGAGAAGGCCCTGGCGTCGGCGACGTTCATGGTCTCCAGGGGAGGCAGCCCCAGCGAGGCCAGGAGATCCAGCACGATCGCCACGTCCGGCTGGAGCCGGCGGATCACTCCGTCGGTGCACCGTGACCCGGACGGCCCGTCGAGCCTGAACCCGAGAAACCCCTTCTCGGCGACCTCACCGCAGGCGCGGCGGTAGGCGTCCACGCCGCCGATGTACGGCAGGAAGACCCTCGGCTTCCCCGGCACGTTGGCTCCCATGTACCAGGAATTCGCCCGCTGATAAAGCGTGATGTCGGCGCAGTCCTGGTTGTGCTGCACCCACCCCGCCTCGGCCAGCGGCGTCGGCTCGATCCGGTCCAGGTTCTCTGTCCGCAGCCGCTGCAGGCAATCGGCGATCCAGTCGACGTGCTGCTCGATCGACACCAACATGTTCGACAGCACCGACGGGCTCTGCGGGCCGGTGATCATGAAGAAATTCGGGAACCCTGTCGTCATCAGGCCGAGGTAGGTAACCGGGCCGCGTTCCCATTTGTCCCTGAGGGTCACGCCGTCCGCTCCGGTGACGTCCACCGACACGAGCGGGCCGGTCATCGCGTCGAAACCGGTGGCAAAGACGATGGCGTCGAACTCGAACGACTCCTCGGCCGTGTCGATCCCGGCCTCGGTGACCGCCACGATCGGCGTCGTGCGCAGGTCGACCAGGCGGACGTGGGGCTGGTTGAAGGTCTCGAAGTACCTCGTGTCCAGGCACGGACGCTTGGTACCGAACGGATAGTCCGTCGGGCAGAGCAGATCGGCGACGCCCGGGTCGCTGACGACCGCGCGTATCTTCTCCCTGATCATCTCGGCGACCAGCTCGTTGGAGGCGAGGTTGAAAAGCTGGTCGCTGAACACGCCGAGGATCGCGAACAGCTCACCGGCCTGCCACGCCGCCTCGAAGCGTTCGCGGCGGACCTCTTCGCGCGCGGTCAGGCCGCTTATGTCGGTGAGCTCGCTAGGTACCCCGCCGCGTGACCAGCGGGCGGCCTCGCGGTAGCCGTCGCGATCCGCGGCCAGCTGGGCGAGGCGGTGCGGTGGCGGGGGACCGTTGCGGGCGGGAACCGAGAAGTTCGGCGTGCGCTGGAAGACGGTCAGCCGTGCGGCTTCCCCGGCAATGAGCGGGATGCACTGGATTCCGGAGGATCCGGTCCCGACGACCGCCACCCTCTTCCCGCTGAAGTCCACCCGGTCATGGGGCCACCTGCCGGTGAGGTAGACCTCGCCCCGGTACCGGCCGACGCCCTCGATGTCGGGCGTCTTCGGCAAGGACAGGCACCCACCGGCCATGATGTAGTACCGGCAGCTCACCTCGTCGCCGTGATCGGTGCGCAGCCGCCAGCGCCGGGCGGGCTCGTCCCAGACGGCAGAGGCGACCCGGGTGCCGAACCGGATATCCCGCCGGAGACCGTAACGGTCCGCGACGTGCTGGAGGTAGGCGAGGATCTCCGGCTGGGTGGCGTACTTCTCCGACCAGGTCCAGTCCCTCTCCAGCTGCGGGTCGAAGCTGTAGGCGTAGTCGGTCGTGGGCACGTCGCAGCGGGCACCGGGATAGCGGTTCCAGTACCAGGTCCCCCCGATGTCGGCCGCTTCGTCGAACGCCACGGCGGAAAACCCGAGCTCGCGCAGCCGGTAGAGCATGTACAGGCCGGAAAACCCGGCACCGACTACCGCGACGTCAACCTCGGCGGGCAAAACCCCGCTCCCTGACACAGCCATCCAGCGTCCTCCCGCCGCACTCCGGCGAGCCGCCGGAGCCTACCTCGCCTTCACTATTGACCCCCGGCCGCCAGCCGTCTAGATCTGGCGGGACAGGCGAAGTCAGGCGGCGGGTCTGCTCCACAGCGGAGAAGCCAGATCACGAACGCGGCCGTTCCTTGGTCCCGCTTTCGAGCAGGCCCGTCACCTCGGCGATCCGTGCCGCACACAGGTCTGGCCGTCGCTTGGTGGCGTCGATGTAACGCAAGTAGCCCTTGCGGTAGAACTGCGCGAGCGTGTCGAAGAACGCGCCGGCCTGCGGGTTGGCCTCCAGCGCGGCGGCAATGTCCTCGGCAAGATCACCGCGCTGCGGCCCCTCGGGCGACAGTTCCACGGGCACCTGCGAGCCGATCACGAAACCCGCATGCTGCATTCGCGTCGGGTTCATCGTGAACGCCCAGCCGCTGTCGCCCGGCTCGAGCGTCACCCGCACCCGGCAGCCGTTGACCGTGCCGCTCACGTGATGCACGGCCTTCACGCCCCACT
>Ga0306920_100004356_pt1 | contig 18135 bp, 14 predicted proteins | sample flu12Cox44000170_FD_204666 | JGI IMG/M metagenome (GOLD analysis project Ga0306920, IMG submission 204666) | Lab enrichment of tropical soil microbial communities from Luquillo Experimental Forest, Puerto Rico - flux4day.12C.oxic.44.000.170 (v2)... | ecosystem: Environmental > Terrestrial >... | reverse complement strand
GGGAGCCCTCATCGACCTCAAGCATGTAAACGCTGACATGAGGGACAGCGGTCGATAGTGTCTGGGAGAGAGTGAAATCCCAGCTTTGGGGCGTTTGATGGGGAAGACCAGCGATGAGATCGATACTGATATTACCGATGCCGCGCTGGCGCAGGCGAGCGATGTCGTCGAGGGTGATGGCGCGCGTGTGCAGGCGGCCAACCGACGAAGATTCCACGTCGACGAAGGACTGAACCCCCAGACTTAGGCGGTTCGCGCGGCAGTGACAGAGGGCGTCGAGCGTCGCTGAAGTCAGCGTACCCGGGGCACACTCCACCGTGATCTCGGCGCTGGCCGCGACATTAAAGTGATCGCGTACCGTCTGGAACAGTCGCTGCAGCTGCTCCGCCAGAAGCACCGAGGGTGTACCACCACCGAGATAGATGGAGTCCACGTCGGGCTCGAACTGGCCGCCGAGTTGGGTTGCAATGGCTTCGGCTGACGCGATCTCCGAACAGACCTGACGGATGTAGCGATCAAAGACAGACGGCGAAAATACTGCGGATGCGAAGTTGCAGAAACTGCATTTGCTGCGGCAGAACGGCACCGAGATGTAGATTCCCAGAGGCATTTTGGGACCAGCTCACCTGGTGACGTATCGCCGGCGAGCCAGTGTCGTCTATTATCACCTAGGCTGATGGCAGGGAGTTGATGGCGTCCAGCGGGAGTCGGCCGACAACTGCTTCGCTCGAAAGACGGATGACGTGAAGAAACGGGTTGTGATTACAGGCATGGGCGCGGTCAGCCCCAACGGCATCGGTAATAACGAGTTTTGTCACGCGGTACTTGCCGGGACGAGTGGAGTGCGGCGGATCACGCGCTTTGACGCCAGCGATCTGGCGACACAGATTGCCGGCGAAGTCGCCGGTTTCGACGAACTCGCCTGGGTCGCGGCGCACGAACGCAAACATCTTTCACGCTCCGTGCCCATGGCACTGGCGGCTTCCAACGAGGCACTCGAGCACGCGGGCATCGAGTTCACGAAGCTCTCACTGAGTGAGCAACGCAAGATCGGCGTAGTGCTGGGCACGGGCGGCGGTGCGCAGGACTTTTCCGAGGAAAACTATCGCTTGTACTTCCAGGGCAAAGCCAGACAGGCAAGCCTTTTCTCTATCCCCAGCGGAACCATGGGAACAATGTCGAGCGAAATCAGCATGCGCTTCGGCCTGCGGGGCATGAGCCATGTGGTTACCACCGGCTGCACGTCATCGACGGATGCTTTCGGGTATGGGCTGCGGCAGATTCAGTTCGGGTTCATCCCGATGTTACTGGTGGGCGGCGTCGACACTCCGATCGCTCCGGGCATTATGAAAGGTTTCTCGCTGATGAAGATCATGACCAGCTCGTGGAACCACGCGCCGGAAAGGGCTTCACGTCCGTTTTCGGCCGACCGCGACGGCTTCGTGCTGGCGGAGGGTGCCTGGATGTTCGTCCTGGAAGAGTACGGGCATGCGCGAGCGCGCGGGGCGCGGATTCTGGCAGAAGTCGCGGGCTACGGATCGACCTGCGAGGCGTTTCATCGAGTGCGACTGCAGGAGTGCGGCGAGGAGCCGGCCCGCGCCATTCAGATGGCCATGGATGAGGCCCGAATCGGGGCATCCGAAGTTGATTATGTGAGTCTGCACGGCACATCAACCCAGCTCAATGACCGTATCGAGACCAAGGCATTGAAGCTGGCCCTGGGGGATCATGCGCGGAGTGCGCCGATGTCGAGCCTGAAGTCGCAAATTGGGCATCCACAGGGAGCTTCCGGGGCAGCCGGCATCGCGGCGACGGTGGTTGCGATGACACATCACCAGGTGCCACCCACCATCAACCTGGAGAAGCCTGATCCGGAGTGTGACCTTGATTATGTTCCGCAAGCTGGACGGAGGGTCGAGATCGAGCATGCGGTATGTAATTGCATCGCGTTTGGTTCGAAGAACTCCGCTCTGGTCCTGGGCAAGCTGACCTAGCTCGGCGTTCAGCCGGGCTTGCGATGGATAAGAGAACACGATAGAGTCGCCGCATTCTGCTTGAGGGTGATCGATGCGACGATTTCGCGCGACTTGGCTCCTTTCCATCTTGATGCTTGCCACCACAGCAGGTTTTGCTGCCGACACGAAGCCCACTCCAACAATCCATGAATTCAGCGCTGGCATGAAGACCATGGACGGCCTGTTCCCGCTCGCGTGGGACGCCAAGACCGGGCACATCTTTCTCCAGGTGGGCAAGTTTGATCAGGATGTCCTGTTTCTGACGTCTTTGCCCTACGGCTTGGGATCGAATGACATCGGGCTCGATCGCGGCAAGCTGAGCGAAGGAGTGATTGTCCACTTTCGTCGCATCGGTCCCAAGGTCCTGCTGATCCGGCCAAATCTCGATTACCGTTCCTCGTCCTCGAACGCCGCCGAACGCATGGCGGTGACGCAGTCGTTTGCCGAGTCGGTGCTGGCAGGCTTCAAGGTCGAGGCTGAAGAAAACCGCGCGGTGCTGATCGATGCCACTGACTTCTTGCTTTCCGACGGGTTTGGCGTAATCCGGGAGCTTAGCGACAGCAAGCAGGGAAACTACAAGGTGGACAAGGAACGCAGCGTAATCGTGCTGGACGAAACCAAGGACTTTCCGCTGAACACCGAAGTCGAATCGCTCTTGACCTTCACCACCGACAGGCCGGCCGAAAAGTCGCTGGTCGCGGCGGTGGCTCCCGACGCCTACGCGGTGACGATGCGGGAGCATTATTCGTTCATCCAGCTGCCTGAAGATGGTTACCGCCCGCGGGCGTTCGATCCCCGGGCGGGATATTTCGAGGTGCTGTACCGGGATTATTCGGCGCCGCTGGGATCGCCGCTCGATCTGCGCTTCATCGCGCGACATCGGCTGCAGAAGAAAGATCCATCACTGGCAGTCAGCGAGCCGGTGAAGCCGATTGTTTATTACGTCGACCGGGGAGCGCCGGAACCCATCCGCACCGCCCTGGTGGAGGGAGCCAGTTGGTGGGCACAAGCGTTTGCGGCTGCGGGTTTCAGGAATGCCTTTCGCGTCGCAGTGATGCCCGAGGGCGCCGACCCGATGGATGTGCGCTACAACACCATTCAGTGGGTGCATCGGTCCACGCGCGGATGGTCGTATGGCATGGGGGTGACCGATCCGCGCACCGGCGAGATCATCAAGGGGCAGGTCACGCTCGGCTCGCTGCGTCCGCGTCAGGACTACTTGATCGCAGAGGCACTGCTGGCACCCTACAAGACGGGAGTGACGGTGCCGACACAGTTGCAGGAGATGGTGCTGGCGCGAGTTCGCCAGCTGGCGGCGCACGAGGTGGGACACACGTTGGGGCTGGCGCACAACTTTGCTGCCAGCGCGATTGCTCCCGGTACCTCGGTGATGGACTATCCGCATCCCTGGATCACGCTGGATGGGAGCGGGCATCCGGATCTCTCGCATGCTTACGCGACGGGCATTGGCGCCTGGGACAAGGTGGCGATTCGCTACGGGTACTCGCAGTTTACCTCCGGCACTGACGAGCAGGCAGCACTGAATGAAATCTTGCGCCAGGCGCAGAGCGATGGGCTCTACTTCATCACCGACCAGGATTCGCGGCCGCCGGGCGGGGCGCATCCCTATTCGCATCTGTGGGACAACGGGCCGGATCCCGCAGCCGAGCTGGATCGAATTCTAACCGTCCGGGCAGCGGCCCTGGCGCAGTTCGGCGAAGCCGCGATTCCGGTGGGCCTGCCCATGGCCGAAATGGAAGACACACTGGTGCCGCTATATCTCTTGCATCGTTACCAGACCGAAGCTGCGGCAAAAGAAGTTGGCGGGCTGAATTACCACTACCTGCTGCGCGGCGATGGGCAGAGGGTGTCTGAAATCGTCAGCCCGGCAGACCAGAAGAAAGCGCTGGTTGCGTTATTGAAGACATTGACGCCTGAGACGCTGACGTTTCCGGAATCGTTGCTGACGATACTTCCGCCTCGCCCGCCGGCCTATCCCAGAACGCCGGAGTCGTTTACGGCGCATACAGGAGTGACGTTTGATCCTTCGAGCGCGACCGAAGCGGCAGCGGAAATAACCGTGGGACTGCTCTTCAATCCGCAGCGAGCATCGCGCCTGGTCGAATATCATGCGCGGGATGCCCGAAACCCCAGTCTACAGGAAGTAATCGAGGCAACGGTAAACGCCACTTGGAAAGCCCCTCAGTTGACGGGGATGCAGGCCGAGACGCAAGCGGTCACCGAAACTGTGGTGGCAGAGCATTTGCTGGCGTTGGCAGCGGGCAGCGAAGCTTCGGCGGAAGCGCGGGCGATCGCACGCAGTGAAGTGGTGTCGTTGCGGGGGTGGATTGCGGGCCATGGCGGCGACACGGCCGACGAGAAGGCGCTGCGCGATGCGACTTTGGCCAGGATTGATTTCTTTCTCAAGGATCCGGAAAAGTTCAAACCCGCACCGGCGCCAACCGTGCCGCCGGGTCAACCGATTGGGCAAGAAGAAGAGCAAGAAGAATAACAAGGCTCTTCAACTTAACGCTTCCATCGGACGCGCTTGGAACTTCGAATTGCCGCGGGACTCAAGCCGGTTTTTTTCTACCGGCTCGCCGCACGGCTTAAGCTGCGCCGCTTTGAAATCGTCGAGGGGAATGAGTCCTGGGAAGCCGGCACAGTTCGCCCTTCCGGCTCCCAGATCGCGCTTTGTGGGAGGCACGACGTTTTCCATCCGGCCTTGTAAGCGCGACGTCTAATGGAGGTCGAGACCGATGCAACTTGATTAGAATTTACTAAGGGACCATGACCATCCACGAAGAAGAAGTCCTGGGCAAAGCCTACGACAGCAGATTGATGAAACGGCTGCTGACCTACCTGCGCCCTTACCGACTGCAGGTGGTCATCGCACTGGTGTCGATCATTTTGAAGGCCGGGGCGGATGTGCTCGGGCCTTACCTGACGAAAGTTGCCATCGATCGATACCTCGCCAATCGCACCCAGGCCCACTCCCTGCTCGATCGCTTCCTCAGCAGCCGGCCGATGACGGGAATCGCGCAAATCGCCGCCCTGTACCTGGGATTGCTGCTGATCAGCTTTGTCTTTGAGTTTACCCAGACCTACATCATGCAGTGGGCCGGGCAGAAGGTGATGTTTGATCTGCGGGCGCAGATCTTCCGACACCTGCAGCGGTTGCACATAGCCTTCTTCGACCACAATCCCGTCGGCCGCCTGGTGACACGGGTCACCAGCGACGTGGATGCTTTGAACGAGATGTTCACGGCGGGAGTAGTTTCGATCTTCGAAGACATCTTCGTGCTGGCAGGAATCATCGCCATCATGCTGCACATGAGTTGGAAGCTGGCTCTGATCACGTTCGCCGTGCTACCCCTGATCCTGGTTGCCACCAGCCTGTTCCGCAAAGCGGTACGCGAGAGCTACCGGCGAATTCGCATTGCCATCGCTAAGATCAATGCCTACCTGCAGGAACACGTGACCGGGATTGTCGTCCTGCAGCTCTTTAATCGCGAGAAGACATCATACGACCGATTCGCAGAGATCAACCGCACGCACATGGATGCCTTCAAGGATGCGATCCTGGCGCACGCGATTTACTACCCGGTGGTCGAAATTCTGTCGGCGGTGGCAATTGCCAGCGTGATCTGGTTCGGCGGAAACCAGGTCATCCGCAACGCGGTAAGCCTGGGGGTGCTGGTGGCCTTTATGCAATATGCCCAGCGATTTTTCCGCCCTATCCAGGACCTGAGCGAAAAGTACAACATCCTGCAGGGGGCGATGGCCTCGAGCGAGCGCATTTTCAAGCTGCTGGATACCCTACCGCAAGTAGTATCGCCGCAGAGTGTTCAGGTGCCAAGGGGACCGGGCCGCATTGAGTTCGACCACGTCTGGTTTGCCTACCGCACCGTGGCCCAGGCAGCGGAAGAAGCTGCCAACAAAGGTGAGAAGCTCAAGGGCGCCCCCGCGGCAGACGACTATGACTGGGTGTTGCGGGATGTGTCATTCACCATCGTTCCGGGAGAGACGGTGGCGTTCGTGGGACACACCGGCGCCGGCAAGACAACCATTATCTCCCTGCTGCTTCGGTTCTACGATGTACAGAGAGGGGCAATCCGTATCGATGGCGTCGACATTCGGGACATGGACCTGGTCGAGTTACGCCGGCGTTACGGAGTGGTGTTGCAGGACCCGTTCCTGTTTTCGGGAACGGTCGCCGACAACATTCGCCTGGGCTCGAGCTGGATCGCAGATTCCTCGATTGAGGATGCCGCCGAGCAGGTCAACGTGGCCGATTTTATTCGCTCCCTTCCTGAGGGATTCGGCGAAGAGGTGAAGGAGCGCGGCAGCACCTTGTCGACCGGTCAGAAGCAGCTCATCTCATTTGCGCGCGCCCTCGCTCACGACCCCAGGATCCTCATTCTGGACGAAGCCACTTCCAGCGTCGACACCGAAACCGAGTTCCGGGTTCGCGACGCCCTGGCCCGCATGGTGGAAGGCCGGACGTCGATCGTGATCGCCCACCGCCTGAGTACGGTGCAGCGAGCCAACAAAATTATCGTGATGCACAAAGGCGAGGTGCGGGAGGTGGGCACGCATCAGCAACTGCTGGCATATCGCGGCATTTACTGGAAGCTCTACCAGCTGCAGTACAAGGACCAGGAGCTGGCACCTGCTCTGGCCGGTCAGGTCACGAAATCCGGTCTCGCAGTGTCGGCTGACGATTGAAAACCGCGATGCCTGCACCAATGCCGCAACAGATCCACGCTCTGTTTCTTAACGCCTTCAATCGCGGAGATGTTGAGACCCTGGTGGCGTTATACGAGCCGGGCGCGGTTCTCGCGGTTGGCAACGGCAACGCAATCGGACACACTGCCATTCGCCGGGCCTACCAGCGCCTTCTGGCCGACGGAGCCCGGATGCAATTGGCCTGGCCGTACTGCATGCACCCTGGAGCTACAAGTCGGGGCCAGGAGGCAGTATCGGGGATGAGCACCGAAGTGGTGCGACGGCAGCCCGACGGTTCATGGCGGTTTGTGATCGATGAGCCGAAGACGCCGAATACGGGTGGACCTTGAGACTGCCGAAGAGGTGAACAGCAGGGTTTGCGCCTCATGCAAGCGGGGTAATGCAACTCTTCCCGCCGGCTGACGCCGAGGCCCTTGAGCCGCCGATCACCCAGTGGCCGTAAATCTCCCCACTCCCCACCTGTCATAATTCGAGCGTGCGATTTCTCATCTCCGCGGGCGAAGCTTCGGGCGACGTCTATGGCGCAAAGCTGATCGAAGCTATGCGGAAACTGTCACCGCCGGTAGCGGCGCCGCTGGAGTTTTTCGGCGTGGGCGGCGAGCAGATGAGGCGAGCCGGCAGCGATCTGGTGGTGAAGGCCCACGAGATCGCCGTGGTGGGGCTGGCGGAAGTTGTGGCACATCTTCCACGAATCTATCGACGCTTCCGTCAAGTGGTGGCCGAGGTAGATCAGCGGCGTCCGGATGCTGCCATACTCATCGATTTTCCGGACTTCAACTTTCGCCTGGCACGGGATTTGCATAGGCGCGGCATTCCCGTGATTTACTACGTCAGCCCGCAATTGTGGGCATGGCGGGAATCCCGAATTGGATTGGTCCGGAAGTACGTCCGCAAAATGCTGGTCATCTTCCCTTTCGAGGAGAACTTTTATGGTGAGCGCGGCATCGATGCGCAGTTTGTGGGACATCCCCTGGCTGATATGTCCCTGCCGACAGTCACGCGGGAAGCGTTTGCGGCTGAGCATGGGCTGGATCGCGATCGCCCCTGGATTGCTCTGTTGCCGGGCAGCCGACAGGGTGAAGTTTCGCGGATCTACCCCAAACTACTCGAAGCAGCGCAACTTCTAGGCCCGGAGTACGTTTACTTAACTCCGGTCGCGTCCACACTCGATTCCCGATGTATAGCTTCGTTTCTGCAAGATCATACCGGCCCGCCAATCAAGCTTACCCGCGACGCTCGCGGCACCCTGCTGCACGCACGGGCGGCCGCCGTCGCCAGTGGAACCTCAACGCTGGAAGCAGCACTGCTCGGCACGCCTTTCGTGATGGTTTATCAAGTCTCGCCGCTCACCTGGGGACTTGGGAGGCGTCTAGTAAAAGTGGACCGCTTTGCCATGGTTAACCTGATCGCGCAGCAGGACGTTGTGCCGGAACTCGTCCAGCGGGACTTCACAGCCGACCGCGTGGCGGCGTGCCTGGGGAGGCTGGCGGCAGAGGGCGAAGCCCGCCGGAACATGATCGAGAAATTCAAGGAAGTCCGTGACGCCCTGGGCCCGTCCGGCGACACCTGCAATGCGAGCGAACGTGCTGCCGAGGCGGTCTTTGCAGCGACCGGGCGAGGAGCATGAGTCCCCGGCCCGCGTCCTTCCATGTCGATTTGCCATCATTTATAGTGACCTGTAGGCAGGAGTTCTCCCCATAATGCACATCACGGCGCGCGCCTTAGGCCGCGTGTTTCTCTTTCTCATTAGTCTGGCCAGCGTGGCACCGACGTCTCATGCAGCTGAAAAACAGCGTGTTCAAGTCGAGAACTACGTCATTCAGGCGGTCGTGACTCCGGAAACCCACCAGCTTAAGGCAGTGGCGCAAGTAAAATTTACCGCTTTGGAAGACATCAGCGTTGCCACGTTTCAACTGCACAACGGATTGCGGCCGACGCGGGTCCTCGACGCAGAGGGCCAGACCCTGTCAGCGGAGCGCATCAGCCAGGATGCTTCGGTACGGGTTTCCCTGCCATCGGGTCTCTCCAAGGGTGCTAGTTCGACACTGATTTTCGAGTATGAAGGCGGAGTGCAGTCTGCCGATGACAGTCCGGTGCCCGGGCTGAAGCTGGCCTACGTGGGCGACCCGATCACTTACCTGCTCTATGCCGGTGCGTGGTTCCCGATGACCGGATACGGAACGAACCGTTTTACGGCCACGATTGGCGTGAGCGTGCCGGCGGGCTACAGCGTGATCGGTAGTGGCAAAGAGAGCCAGGGAGGCTTGCCGGCAATCGCCGAGGATCTGGAAAGTCCGCGGACTGGGGCCAAAAAGCCGGCGGCGCGATCCGGCCCCACCCGACTCGCAATCCCTTCCGGTTACACCACCCGCGTCTTTACTTACCCGCGAGGCAGCTTTCCAGGAACGATCATCATCGGGCAATACGAGCAGACGAAGGCCTCGGAAGGCGGCCTCGATATTACGGTCTACACCTCGAAGCAGAACAAGGGTTTTGCCCAGGCCTATGCCGACACGGCGTCGAAGGTGTTCTTTTTCTATACGACAACGTTCGGGCCGTCGTTTGCCCCCAAGCTGAGCGTAGTGGAGTTACCGAATGACACGGTACCGTCCGCATGGGCCCCGGAGATAGCGGCCATCAGTTCACACGCCTTCAGCGCCAAGGTGAACTATCGCTTGCTGGCTAATACCATTGCCCACCAGTGGTGGGGGACCATGGTAAGTCCCGCGACGCGGAACGACTGGTGGATCAGCGATGGGTTTGCACGCTATTCCGAGGCTCTGTACGTCCAGCATGTGGCGGGCGAGGCGGGGTTTGAGGAAGTCACGAAGGATATGGCCGTGGGGGCGCTTGCCTACATCAGTGTGCCGCTTTCGCAAGTGGGAAAACTGGACGTATTTTCGCCCGAATTTCAGTCGCTGGTAACCGACAAGGGGGGAAGCGTTCTGAACATGCTGCGATGGGTAATTGGCGACGAGGCCTTCGACAAGACCATGCGGGAATTTCTGGCGCAATATGCCGGCAAACCGGCCACGGTCGACGATCTTCGCAAGGTTGCGGAGCAAGCCTCGGGCCAGCAGCTTTCCTGGTTTTTCGTTCAATGGCTGGATTCCACCGGTGCACCTGAGTTCAAGACGAAGTACACAATTTACCGGACACAAAAAGGGTTTCGGGTCGTCGGCGAGATTCAGCAGGACCTCGACCTGTTTCGCATGCCGGTCGAGCTGAGGATTGACACCGATGGGAAAACCGAAACCAAACGCATCGAAGTGTCAGGTACGGACTCGGCATTTGCCGTCGAGACCTTCGGCAAGCCGCGGAAGATCACGGTTGATCCCAACAACCGGGTGCTAAAAAACTCTCCCGAATTGCAGGTGCGCACCTCGATCGTGCGTGGCCAGCAGGACGTGGAACAGGGTGACCTGACGGAGGCGCTCAAAGAGTTTCAGAAAGCGCTTGACGTCAACAAGAACAGCTCACTGGCACACTACCGCATTGCCGAAGTTTTTTTCCTGCAACACAACTATCAGTCGGCAGCCAACTCGTACCGTGAGTCCCTCAACGGCGATGGCGAGCCACGATGGACCGAGGTGTGGAGCCATATCCAACTCGGCAAAATCTTCGACCTCACGGGACAGCGGGAGCGGGCCAGCAACGAGTATCGCCAAGCTTTGCAGACCAATGACAACACCGCTGGGGCGCTGGATGAAGCACGGAAATATCTGCAGGCCCCTTACACTCCGCAGGCTGCACCGAGCGGATCGTAATAGCCGTCGGCGAGTTTTCCGGCCGCTTTTGACGGTTGCTGCGTTTCTGCACTCAGTCGTTGGCAGGATTGTTATGCAACCTGCAAGACACTCCCTCAGGACAGTGCCGTAGGAAGACCTGCCACCGCTGCTGGCGCGATTGATCCTGGCGGCTCCGCCCCAACTCAATGAGACAGTGTGAGGCCGCCCAAGCGGGCGATTTCTTCGCCACGCACGCCAGCGGACAGGACCAGGACCTGGAAGATTTCTCCCATGCCTTCCGGGCTGATCAAGTGATTCAACTGCAGCGCTACCTTGGCTTGTTCCTGAGGGAGCTTGCAATCGCGAAATGCGTCAGCAAACTGCGACTCTTCGCCGATAGCCAGCAGGAACTGCGACTGGGTGAGCAAAACAATTGGATCCAAGCCGAGCTCACGGGCCCTGGTTCGCAAGGCTGTGAAGTTCACATGCGCCGTAATGTCTTGTTCGCCGGGGGCCTCATACGGGGAGAAGGACAAGCGATGCGCCCGGTAGGTCGTTAGAGTGTCAAGGTGACGCCCGGCAAGCTGCTGTTCCTGGGTGTAGCCATAATCGATGAAAACTGCGAACCCCTGCCTGCCCTCAAAGGCCGCGGCAATCCTGTCCATCCACGACAGTGAAGCCAGCGCAACTTCGAGCCGTTCCCCCTGCCCGGGACGAAGGCTGTAGCGGTCGAGATACTGCAGTTCCTGCGTCGATGGCTGAACGAACTTCTCGCAAAACCCCCCGTCTTGCACCGCCACCCGTACCGCGCCGCGATGATCAAGAATGTCAACCGGAAGGGCATCAAAAAGCTCATTGGCAAAGATAATGACATGGGGAAACAACCTTGGTATGGCGGCATCCAGTGCTTCGTAGATCAACACCTTGCCCACCGCAAGATGCTCCGAGAACCGTTCGCGCAGCTGATCGCGGAGGGCTGGGGACCGCTCCACCAGTAGGTAGCGCAGGGCTTGGAAGAAATCGGGAAATCGTTTCCCCGACCAGTCCAGTGCGTCGCTGGCAAACTGGCCGCGCCCCGGTCCCAGCTCGATCAAGTCAAGCCTTGCCGGCGATCCTAGCGCCCGCCACATGTCGGCGAATCGCCGAGCCAGGAGCCGTCCAAAGACGGCATGTACGTCGCTGGAGGTATAGAAATCGCCTGCCTTGCCGAATCGTTTCCCCGGCCGGGAATAGTAGCCAAGCTGCGGATGATACAGGCAGAGTTCCATGTAGCGTGAGAACGGTATCGAGCCCCGGCGACGAATTTCGTCAACGATGATCTCGCGCAGGCTCACAACTTGCCCTCCTGCTCGATCTGCTGCCGTTCTTTGCGCTGCTGCGGGGTGCGAATGAACATCTCCACCAGGTAGTCGTGGAGACAATCGAAGAGCTGTCGCTGAAAAGCCCATTCGAACTGCTTGTCGTCGAGATCCCGGGGGTGCAACTCGAAGACGTAGGTATGTACTGGAGGGTCGGTGAATCGCGGCCGGATGACGACTTCCACTCTATCGCCCTTGGCGCGGGCGTCGAACTCGAGGAGCGGATGCTCGTAGAGGCGGAGCTGCTGCTGCACCCGCAGGAGATGTTCGGCCGACATGCAAGAATTGTAGATTAGCCGTTCCAGGCGCTTAGACAATGCCCGGGATGTGCGACTCAGGGCCTTCGGGCCGAGCTTTCCGTTAAGTTCCTTTACGTCGCCGACAGATTCCCCATTACGGGATACGCCAAATGGCAGCACGGGCGCGTTAACGGAGCTATCCACCTCGCTTTACACAACCGGAGCCGGGTCAGATCCGTTCGATGTGACCGTGATCGGATCATTAAGTAGACCTACATCGGCAGTGGTTCGTTGCTTCCCCGGACACAGCATAGCTAGCCGGCCCGGTGTGCGCCAAGTGAGGTCTGTCGCGACCTCATCGCAGAATCATCGCGGCTTAGTCTTTCCTCTCCTGAGTAGCTACGTACACTGAACGCGAAACAAAGCTGGAATCAGATGAATGGCCTGGCCGGAGGCGTGTTTCGGAGGCGCTAAGCCTGCGATTCGCGCCAGCTACTCGTACCTCAGGGCCTCGATAGGATCGAGGCGCGAGGCTTTGATCGCAGGCAGCATGCCGCTGATGAGGCCCACGAATCCAAGAATGATCGTGGCCACCACCACAATGGTTGGATCGATAATCAGCCGGATGTCGGCAGCCTCGGCATTCTTGGCCATGGCGCTGTAGAAAGTGATGCGTCCCGCGAATATGGAAACAGCGTAGGCGAGAAGGATCCCGGCGATTCCGCCGATGAACGTAATTGTCATCGCCTCGGCCAGGAACTGGAAGAGGATGTCGCGCCGTCGCCCCCCGAGGGCCTTCTCCACGCCAATTTCGCGCGTACGTTGCGTAACCGACACCAGCATGATGTTCATCAGTCCAACCCCACCGATGCCCAGAGTCAAAGTCCCGATGAAGCCGAGCAAAACCTTCAGGCCCATGGTAATGACCTGGAATTCATGCAGCTGCTTCATCATGTTGTACACAAACACGGCCCGCCTGTCGCCAGGCTTAAACTGGTACTGATCGGCCAGAACCTGGCGCACCTGCCGCTCAACCTGCTCGTACTGGTCGCCCTCGTAATTCAGCCAGATACCGTCCAGATAGTGGGTGTTCTTCAGGTCACCCATAGTGGAAAATGGAATTTCGATGACCCGGTTGATGCCGTCGTCGCCCTCCTGCATGCGGGGAGCCAGGATGCCAATCACTTTGAAGCTGATGCCATCGATGCGAATGTACTGTCCCAACGCATACTGACCGGAGAAGAGCTTCGTCTTGGTCTCCGATCCGATCACCGCGACCCGGGCCTTGGCTTCCTCCTCCTCTTCGCCAAAGAACTGGCCTTCGTCCAGTCGCATGGCCTGGATCTTGAACATACTGGGATACACTCCCTCAACCCGAAAGCTGTAGTTCCGAACGTCATATTGCACATTGGAATCCTTATAGGCGACCGGGGTGATACGGTGCACCAAAGGCGCGGCATTGACGATGCGGTCAATGTCGTCGAGGGTGAACTTGATTTGCGTACCAGCTTTCTGCCCCCCCGCCTGCTGCGAGGTACGACCGGGGAATACGCCGATGATGCGGGTACCCCATTGGGCAAAGATCGTCTCGATGGCACGGCCAAAGCCGCTGCCGTAGGCGAGAAGAAGCACCACGGTCGCGATTCCCCAAGCCATCCCCAGTATCGTCAAGGCGGTGCGACGGCGGTTGAAGCGCATCGCTTCGTAGGCCTGCGAGAGCAAATCCTTGACCATGACTACTCCTGCCTGAGCGCGTCGACGGGCTGCAACATGGCCGCCTTACGTGCGGGATAAAGCCCGGCAATTATCCCCGCCAGTGCGAGAGTACCAATGGCCAGGGTCGCCGACATGTATGACATGGTGGGTGGATCAAAGCCGGGAGCAGCAGCATTCATGCCGCTGAGCAACTTCATGATCAGCGCGGCGCTACCCATCCCGATGGCCCCGCTCAGCAGCGTCAGGAATGCACCCTCCAGGAAAAACTGCAACAGGATACTGCGATTGGTCGCTCCCAGCGCTTTCCGCAAGCCAATTTCCCTGGTGCGTTCGCTCACCGCCACCAGCATGATGTTGATGATGCCGATAGCCCCGAGAGTGAGCGTCACCAAACCCACGCCTCCCAGAAAAATATCCATGATGTCGAAGATCTTGCCGACGGCTTCGGCATTCTTCACCGTGTCCCAGTCCTCGAAAGCGTCATCGTTGCGCCAGTCGAAGCCGTGATTGCGGGCCACGATCTTGCGGACTTCCTGCCGGGCCAGGTTGTGCTCCTCATGGAACCTGGGGCGGTAGTTCAGATAGGAGACGGCATTCTCTTCCTGATCACCCTTGAGAGGGAAGAACTGGTGCATCATGCTGTAGGTGATAAAAACCCGGTTGTTCGTCTGATTTTCATCGCCGTGGCCCACGCGCCGCAACACGCCGACGACTTCAAAGCGGACGTCATTCAGCAAAATTGAGCTGCCGACGGCTGTCCTGCCTCCGGGGAAGAGGTTCTTCAGCATTTCGTCGCCAATGACACAGACGAACCGCTTCTGGGCATCATCGGCCTCATTGAGCCATCGACCGCTCGCCACCGGCAGATAGCGAATCGTATTGTAATCAGGGGGAGCGCCAATCACCTCTCCATTGGTGTTACCGAATTCGCTCACCTGACGAATATCCTGCCGCCGGAGCACGGGCGCAACCGCACGCACATGGGGCGCCTCGCGCTGGATGTCCAGATAGTCCTGGTACGTGAGCTTGTAAGGATGACCGGAGCTCATGTTGCCCGCCACGGCCGGGGCCCGTCCCGGGAACATGAACATAATGTCCTCGCCATACGAGTTCATCTCTTTCCGGTTGCCCGAGCGGAATCCCTCGCCCAACCCCACCAGCAGCAGCAGGGATCCAACTCCCCAGGCGATGCCAAACATCGTCAGGAAGGACCGAAGCTTGTGCGCCCAGAGGGTGCGCAACATCTGGCGTAGGATTTCGAAGAACACCATCGAAGGATAGACTGCCCCTATCTACTTGTTCAACACGTTTTGTGGTGGCCGTGGGTTCTTGGAGCGGAGATCGTTAGCTGCCTGCATTATCTGCCAGTTAGACCGTACGAACTACGGAAAGTAAGCGACTTACATCCGGCGGGGGATGAGTTGCCGATTCTTGTTCCCAAACGCCAAAAGTTGGTGAATTCGCCGCCTTAGTCCGCCAATTCGGGAGGAATTCGGTATCATGGAGACACCGTGGCAAGTAGCGACCTGACGGTGGCGACGATCCGCTGCGGATATGACCATCAGGAGTTGAAAGAACGATGCCGAGAGTACCTAAAGCAACCGACAGCACCACCCCTAAGAAGCGTGTCAGGAAACCTAAAGCTGAGGCTGCGGATGGCACTAAAGTTTTAGAGCAAGCGATGCCAAAATCGGCTCCGCCTCGGGAAGTACCGCTCGAGGAGCAGATTCGGATTCGCGCTTACGAGATTTACTTACAGCGCGGTGGCGATGGTGGTACTCCGGAGCAGGACTGGTTCCAAGCTGTTGCCGAGGTGCACGGCCAGTCGATCGCTTAGCTACCACTGAAACGACTTATAAAACAAAGAATTTTCTCCGACCTGCCGCCGGCGACAGCCGTGATTCGCAGGGTGACGCGTGCGGGTCATTGAAGTTACGGGCCGACACAAACGGTGCGCAGGCGGAGAGCTAGCCCATCGTCTTATCCTGATCGATACCACGTAGCTTTGGTTGGCCAAACGCAGTATCCTTAACCCTGCGTGCGACGCAACGCTGGCGATCACGCCGTGCTTGAGCAAAGAGGGGTTCGCGGTATGTCAGAACAGGAACGCAGGTATTTACGATTCGGGGCCGTCATCGTGGTGGTGGTGGCGGCGCTAAGCTATCTGGGCTATACCGGCGTGCAGGACAGCAAGAGTTATTACGTTACCATCAAAGAACTGAACGGCATGGGGGCAGACGCTTACAGCAAGCGTCTGCGGGTCGCCGGCAATGTCGCGCCTGGCTCCATCAAACGCCAAGGGACACACCTGGAGTTTCAATTGGTGGAAGAGGGGCGGATGATTCCCGTCGTGTACAGCGGCAGCGAAGCCCCTCCCGATACCTTGAAGGACAATGCCCAGGCGCTGGCTGAGGGGAAATACGGCCGGGATGGGGTTTTCCGGGCCACCAACATCCAGGCCAAGTGTGCCTCCAAATATGCCCCCAGGCAGAACGGTCAGCCTGGAGCCGCACCCGCGGTATCTGGTAATCCGCAAAAGGCGGAACTGAACGAGAGCCAATCCGGAGAGCAGAGCCAATAGCTTGTCTTCTGACGGCTATACCCAACCGCTTGCCGATCAACAACCTACGCCCGGTCCTGCCGCGCCAGCAATCGTTCTGCAAGACCTGGTGAAGTTCTTCGCCAGATTCGTCGCCCTACGTGGCATCAGCGCCGTCTTTGCCCCAGGGAGGCTTTACGTTGTGGTTGGCGACAATGGAGCGGGCAAGAGCACCCTGCTGCGGGTGGTTGCTGGGTTGAGCCAACCCAGTCGAGGTTCGGTAAGGCTGCTGGGCGGCAGGAACGCGCGCCAAGTCGCCCACCTGATCGGTTACATGGGCCACGCACCGCTCCTCTACGACGAACTGGACGGGATGGAGAACCTGCGCTACTTCGCAGGTCTCTACGGGATCGCGGACGATGCGGTTTGTCGCGAGGCGATGCATAGGATCGGTCTCGACTCCACGCTTGAGCGGCGCGTCGGACAGTACTCTCAGGGCATGCGCCAGCGGCTGTCGCTGGCCCGCGCCGGGCTGCACGATCCGCAGTTAATGCTGCTCGATGAGCCGTTTTCGAATGTCGACACCCACTCTGCCAGTTACATGGCGGGGGTTCTCGGCCGGCTCCGGGACCGGGGGAAGACAATCTTCGTCGTGACCCATCAGGCTGGGCTGGTGGAACACGTGGCCGATGAGTTTGTTCATATGGCCGAAGGAAGAATCGTGTCTCGCGAGAGTGCGAAGCGCGTTTCGGCATCCGTTGCCGCCGATGCCGGAGGCGCAGGATGAGCATAAAGGTAATGCGTGCGACCTTGTTAAAGGACCTGCGAATGGAGTGGCGCTCCAAAGACGCCATCAACTCCATGCTCTTCTTCTCCCTGCTGGTAGTGGTGATTTTCAGCTTTGCATTCAACCCCACCGCCGAACAGTCGAGACTCATCGCGGGTGGACTGATCTGGGTAGCGTTCCTGTTTGCGGCGGTGGTGGCACTAAATCAGACCTGGGCGCGTGAGTTGAGCAATCAAGTGCTTGATGCCTATCGAGTTTCGCCGGCTCCGGCGAATGCCCTGTTCCTCGCCAAGGTGCTGGGTAATTTTCTGTTCGTAATTGTGCTGGAAGGGCTGATGGCGCCGCTGTTCGTGGTGTTCTATCAGCTCCGTTCTGTCGGACCGGTCTGGCAGCTGATCCTGATCGCCCTGTTCGGGACCTGGGCATTGGTGGTCAACGGAACATTTTTCGCGGCGCTGTCCATCCGTACCCGCAACCGCGAGATCATGTTACCGCTGATTCTTTTTCCCATTTCTATCCCGGCGTTGCTGGCTATGGTGGACTCGACGACCGCGATCCTCACAGGCGAGTCTGTGCCCGATTTCTGGATCAAACTCCTCGCGGTTTACGATGTCGTTTTTACGTCGGTTTGTCTGTTGCTTTTCGAGAGTGTTCTAAACGCAGAATGAGACCCCTGAGCATTGCATTCATCATCCTTACCCTGGCTCTGCTTGGCTACAGCACGTATCAAGCGTTGTTGGTGGCTCCCACGGAACAGACCATGGGCGACGTGCAGCGCATCTTTTATTACCACGCGCCCACGGCATGGGTAGCCGGGCTGTGTTTTTTCGTGAATTTCCTGGCGTCGATTGCCTATTTGTGGAAGCGGAGCCCGGACGTGGATGCTTTGGCCGTGGCCAGCGCCGAGGTCGGAGTCGTCTTCTGCACGATTGTATTGATTACCGGACCCATCTGGGCACGCCCAGTGTGGGGTATCTGGTGGACGTGGGATGCGCGGCTCACGT
>Ga0306920_100004354_pt1 | contig 18139 bp, 18 predicted proteins | sample flu12Cox44000170_FD_204666 | JGI IMG/M metagenome (GOLD analysis project Ga0306920, IMG submission 204666) | Lab enrichment of tropical soil microbial communities from Luquillo Experimental Forest, Puerto Rico - flux4day.12C.oxic.44.000.170 (v2)... | ecosystem: Environmental > Terrestrial >... | reverse complement strand
AGCCTTGAACAACATGGGCGAGGAAGGCAATGGACTATGGTGTGACAGCGACGAGTTTTACTACGACATGCTCAATCTTCCCGACGGCAAAATCGTTCCGCTGAGGGTTCGTTCCATGGTGGGCCTGATTCCGCTATTCGCGGTGGAGGTGCTGGAGCCATCGCTTCTCGCTCAGCTGCCTGATTTTACAAAGCGCCTGCAATGGTTTCTTAACTACCGGCCAGACCTTGCCCAGCTTGTCTCTCGTTGGCGCGAGCCCGGCTTAGGTGATCGCCGGCTGCTGTCGCTTCTGCGCGGGCATCGGATGAAACGATTATTGAAGCGGATGCTCGATGAAACCGAATTCCTTTCCGACTTCGGCGTCCGAGCGCTGTCGCGTCACCACCTGGAGCAGCCTTTTCGGCTTCCAGTTAGCGCCAGCACTCTGGAGGTCTGCTATCACCCTGGTGAATCCACGACCGGCCAGTTTGGCGGCAATTCCAACTGGCGCGGACCGATTTGGATGCCCGTAAACTTTCTGATCATCGAGTCGCTGCAAAAATTCCACTACTACTACGGAGACGATTTCAAGGTCGAATGCCCAACCAATTCCGGGCGGTTCCTCTCAATCAACGAAGTTGCTGACGAACTGAGGTCCCGGTTGATGAAACTCTTCGTGAAAGGGCCAGACGGCCGACGTCCGGTGTTAAAATATCACCCCAAACTCTCAGATGACCCAAATTTCCGTGATTACCTTCTTTTTCACGAGTATTTCCACGGCGATACTGGTCGCGGGGTAGGCGCCTCGCACCAGACAGGCTGGACCGGCCTAATCGCCAAAATTATCCAGCCACGGCGTGTTCCTCTCAAAGCGCAAGCAGCTCCCACGCCTGGGAGAAGGGAAGCTGCTCTGGCGGAGACGCGCTAAACCTTATGAATAACGGACATTACGATTTTATTATCATCGGCACTGGCGCAGGCGGAGGCACACTGGCATACAAGCTTGCCCCGTCCGGCAAACGAATTCTGCTGCTGGAGCGCGGTGACTACGTGCCACGCGAAAAGGACAATTGGGATCCCCATGCCGTCAATGTCGAGGGGAAATACATGACCAAGGAGATCTGGCGCGATCGCTCCGGAAACGAGCTTCACCCGCACACAAACTATTACGTCGGAGGTAATACCAAGTTTTACGGCGCGGCCCTCTTTCGCCTGCGAAAGCAGGATTTCGGAGAGATTAAGCACCATGGCGGCATCTCGCCTACCTGGCCAATCAATTACGACGAACTCGAACCTTACTACACTGCTGCCGAGTCACTCTATCATGTTCACGGCCAACGCGGTGAAGACCCCACAGAACCCAGCGCCAGCGCTCCCTACCCGTATCCTCCCGTGAGCCATGAACCGCGCATGCAGGCGCTCAGCGAGGATTTCGCCCGCCAAGGCTTGAAGCCTTTTCACGTGCCGCTAGGCATCATGTTGGACGAACAAAACCGCCGAGTCAGTCCTTGCATCCGCTGCAACACCTGCGACGGCTTTGCGTGCCTGGTCCATGCAAAGTCCGACGCGCAGGTATGTGCAGTTGATCCGGCGTTACGAAACTCTAATGTTTCGCTGCTTACCGGGGCAACGGCGATGCGGTTAAAGACGGATAGTTCCGGCCGAAGCGTTTCGTCCATCGTCGTCGAGTGTCATGGAGAAACGGTGGAATATTCTGCCGACATAGTGATTGTTTCCGGCGGAGCAATCAACTCCGCCGCGCTCTTGCTTCGCAGTGCCAATGACAAGCATCCAAACGGTCTGGCCAACAGTTCGGACACGGTCGGTCGGCACTACATGGGCCACGTAAATTCTGTGCTCATGGCGGTTTCCAAGTGCCCAAACCCGACCGTTTTCCAGAAGACGCTCGGCATTAACGATTTCTACCTTGGTTCAAGCGAATGGGAATACCCAATGGGACATATCTCGTTTGTCGGAAAACTCGACGGCGAAACACTGAAGGCCGGCGCGCCCAAGCTCGCCCCCGGATTTACTCTTGATTTAATGGCCAACCACTCGCTCGATTTTTGGCTTACTTCAGAAGATCTTCCCGACCCCGACAACCGCGTAATGGTTAACCGCGACGGCAATATCGTCCTTTCGTACAAGCCGAACAACGAAGAAGGCCATAAGCGGCTGATCAAGAAACTGGAAAGTTTGCTTCAGCAACAGCGCAAGTGCCCCATTCACGGAGATGCGTGCCACGTAGGCTTGTTTGCGCGCAACCTCTTCGTCGGCCAGCGGATTCCACTCGCCGGTGTCGCGCACCAGAACGGCACGATCCGCTTCGGTCGGGACCCAAAGACCAGCGCCCTCGACCGGAACTGCAAGGCACACGACCTCGACAACCTCTACGTGGTGGATGCCAGCTTTTTCGTTTCCAGCGCAGCCGTAAATCCCGCGCTGACGATCATGGCCAATGCCCTGCGTGTTGGCGACCACCTTTTGGCGAGGATGAAATGATGCGACAGCGGACAGTTTTTTGCATCACTGCGCTCCTCGCTCTGGAGCAATTTACCGTTTTCGCCCAGATCGTCTCAAAGCTTGATACCATCGGCCTGACCGTTTCGGACCTGGATCGGTCCGTGGGTTTTTACTCTCAAGTCCTGACCTTCCAAAAAATCTCGGAAACAGAAGTGGCGGGGAGTGACTACGAACGATTCGAGGGCTTGTTCGGAGCGCGGGTACGAATCGTCAGAATGAAACTTGGAGACGAATCGATCGAGCTAACTGAATACCTGGCCCCCAAAGGTCGGCCCTTTCCGGCCGATTCGCGCAGCAATGATGGTTGGTTTCAACACATGTCCATAATCGTCAGCGATATGAATACAGCGTATGAGCGGTTGCGCTCAAAACGGGTTGAGTACGCTTCGTCAGGGCCCCAGCGTTTGCCCGATTCAATCGTCGCGGCAGCAGGAATCGAAGCTTTCTACTTCCGCGATCCCGACGGTCATTACCTGGAGATCCTTCACTTTCCTCCGGACAAGGGAAATCGCAAGTGGCATGAAGCAAACGGCAAGTTGTTCCTTGGCATTGATCATTCGGCAATTGTCGTCCGGGAGACCGAAAAGAGCCTAATATTTTATCGGGATCTGCTCGGCTTCAAAGTCGCAGGCGAAAGCGAAAATTTCGGCACCGAACAGGAACACCTGAATAATGTCTTTGGCGCGCGGTTGCGCATCACGAGTCTCCGCGCGGCATCTGGTCCCGGTGTTGAATTGCTGGAATATCTCACGCCCAGAGATGGCCGTCGGATGCCCACAGATGAACGGGCCAACGATTTGATTCATTGGCAGCTGAAGATGGTGAGCTCCACGGCTGACACATTGGCATCGCTGCCGGGACAGTGCCAATTCGACCTTATTTCTCCCGGAATTATTTCCTTTCCAAAAGCAGAACTAGGTTTTCACCAGGGTCTTGCTGGCCGGGATCCGGACGGCCATGTCGTCCAGATCGTCTCGGAACACCTGGCCGACAAATGATGGGGATCTGAATGGAACCGATCATCCCCAAAACGCCGAGCGCCATCATTGGACCGAAATGCCAGGCGCAACGGATGTCCAATCGATGCGAGGCTCTTTATGACCAATCCCGTCTCTAAACGCAGGCTGCACTGGGCCGAGTACTTGATGGAGGCGTTCGGATTGGGCGTCTTCATGTTGTCCGCGGGCGCTTTTGCTGTTCTCATTTTCCATCCGAGTTCACCCGCTGCACGCTATCTTCCACAACCGGTTGCACAGAGGTCCCTCATGGGAATATGCATGGGCCTGACCCTGGTTGGAATCGTTTATTCGCCTTGGGGAAGCCGATCCGGGGCCCATCTGAACCCGGCATTTTCCTTGACATTCTGGAGCCTGGGCAAAATGTCTGCTACGGACACCGTCGCTTATAGTGTTTCGCACTTCGCGGGTGGTGCAGTTGGAATGGCCATCGCCTACCTCCTTTTGGGCCAATTGGTTGCGAGTCCCTCCGTCAATTACGTGGCTACACTGCCAGGAGCGAGGGGTGCGCCCGCTGCTTTTGGCGGTGAGTTCATCATTTCGTTTATTTTGCTCCTTGTGGTGCTTTTTGTTTCCAATCGACCTTCCATCGCGCGCTATACCGGTATCTCCGCGGGGATTTGTCTGTCGGTGTTCATAGCCCTTGAGTCGCCGATTTCGGGGACGAGCCTCAACCCAGCTCGGACTGTTGCCAGCGCGTTGTTCGCGAACCAGTGGACGGCCTTGTGGGTATACTTCATTGCCCCCACCTTGGGAATGCTGACGGCTGCGAGAGCGTACACGTTAGCGGAGGGACGCGCCGCGGTTTTTTGCGCTAAGCTGAATCATCGGCGCGGAGTCCCCTGCCTCTTCTGCAACTACCATCTCCCCAATGTACCGGCACTTTGAGCATGAAGTCAATACAACAAATCCTTTGGACGAGATTATGCCTGGCGATAGCGATGGAATCCGCGTGCGCACAAGATTTACCGACAAAACCTGTTTTCACACTGGAGGCCTCCGAGAGGGTGCTCGACTCTGCGATCACCGAAGCGAAGCGGCTTAATGCGCCTCACGGCAGCTTCGCGGTTGTCGATGACGCCGGCTATTTGCTCGTTTTCAAGCGCATTGACAACAGTCTGCCGGCGACAGCTCACGTGGCTGTCGGAAAGGCGCGCACCGCTGCCATCTTTCGCATGCCGTCCGCCGAGCTTGAAACCGCGGTCAATAAGGGACGTATCTCCATGTTGAGTGGTGGCTTCAATGTTGGCGATGGATTCACGGCTATGAAGGGCGGTATTCCATTACGCATCGGAGGCCAGGTGATAGGTGCAATCGGTGTCAGCGGAGCGGCGAGTGCAGATCAAGATGAGGAAATTGCAAAAGCGGTGGTGGGGCAATGGGAGCAAGGGTTGGGCAGGTTAAACACTTCGGCGGTTGCAGCCCGCTTGGCCGACGATGCGCGCGGCCTTCAAGGAGCACCGCTTGCCACCGTGGATTTAGCGACCCGGGAGGGAGTGGAATCCGTCCAGGGGACTTGGCGTTACCACGATGTAAAGGTCGTTGAGAGCGATTTCCTGGCAGCCGCTCCGGATGGGCAACCAATCTTGCCACCCATGCTCAGGACTTCGAACCACATGCAGGAGCCGCGTTCTTCGACGACAGCAAATGGCAGGTTATCGAGCCACAAACTCTGAGCCAACAACGGTCGACCGGAAAGTTGTGCTTCAACTGGTACCACTCAAGCTAACCGTTCCAACGCAGATAAGCAGCACTGACGTAACCGGGAGCACGATTGTCTTGGAAACCGCGCTGGACGACAATGCTGAGGTCTGGGTACACGGGAAGACCCTGTTGCCATGCAGTCGGAAGGCAAGCTCGCTGCGGGCTCCCCAGACAATCAATTCAAATACGACGGCGCGACGTACCTCTTCGGAACGCCCAGCAACCGCAAGTTATTCGTCTCGGACCCAGCGAAGTACGCGCCGCTGTTTGGGGGATTTTGCGCAGTGGCGGCCAGCATGGGAAAAGTTGAAAGGGGAGATCTTCATTTCTGGAACCTTCATGGCGGGCATCTCGTGCTGAACAAGAACGAGAAAGCCGCCATGATGTTCAGGAAGGATCCTGACAAGTTCGTTAAAAAGGCTGAGGACAATTGGCCCAAGCTGTTACAGGCGCTGGGAAAGCAATGAACCTCAGACCAGAGGCACGCGGCGAGAAGTTGGTTCCTTTGGATGAAAGGGCGAAGCCTTCTTAACGACATTTAGGGTTTGCGCCAGGAATTGCGCCTTTGCCTCGTCCATCATTGACCCGCGGGACGCAAAAGCGGCGGGGGATCTTCTGCGAGTTCCACGTGTCGAGCCTGCGACGCGCGATTTCGACTAACATAGCATCCTCGATTCGGAGTTATGAGAGCTCCGTTCCGGACGTCGTTGGGAACCCGTACTTCACCCGATAAGTTCTTGGAGAAAGGGAAGTGAAATGGCCAAAAAGTTGCCGGAATGATCGGGCATCCTCGTAACCTACTTTGTGTGCAATCTCGTCGACCGTGTCGTTGCAGCATTCCAACAGACGTTTGGCTTTCTCAACGCGCAATTTTTGAATATAGGTTGAGGGAGCTTCCCCTGTCGCCTTTCGGAAGCGGCGGTCGAAAGTTCGCAGGCTCATCCCTGCGCGCTTAGCCAGGCTCTCGGGAGTCCACCTCGATTGGCTTTCTGATTCGAGAACATTTTGGATTTGCAGGATGTGCCGATCGTTGTGGGTCTTGAGCGTCGAAAAAATGGTGTAAGGCAGTTGGCTTCTTCGCCCCAAATCAAGTGCTAGAAGCTTGGAAGTCAAAACTGCGGCTGCATGTCCGCTGTACAGTTCGATGAGGTAAATGACCAGGTCTGTAAAAGACGCGCCCGCGCCGGACGTAATGACGCTTCCTTCGTCCACAATTAGCCTATCAAGTTGAAGATTTACCCTCGGGTACATTTTGCGGAACTCGTCTGCAAAGAACCAATGGGTCGTCGCGCTGCGACCGTCCAGCAGCCCCGTGGCCGCCAGGAGAAAGGCGCCGGTGCATTCCGAAACCACTCGCGTTCCCTCGGCAGCACAAGCCTTGATCCAAGGTAAGAACGCTCGATGAGGTTCGATGCATCGCGTGAAATCATCTTCGAAAAAATCATTTCCTATCGCCGGAATGAAAATTAGATCGGGTCGGCTTGGGTCCTTGATCGAGATCGTCGGATGAACTGTGACCCCGTCCGGGAAGCGAATCGGTTTATTCGTCAGCGAAACCAAATCCGCTTGGAATATCGCGCCACGGGGGTCTGCCCCATTTGCGATTTTCTGAACTCCTCCTGACAGGTTGAGAAGGAACGCAGGGCCAATAACCGGAAAACTTGCGAAGCTCTCCAAAGCTAGGACGGCAGTCCTTATGGCCCGCGGGGACGGTGCAAAGTTCATCTCACCCGGCTTTAAAGAACTAAGTGCGGGACTGTCAAACGCCATAAAGGAAACTGGCCAGTGTTGCCCGCTTTTTGTCCAACCAGACCCGGTTCGACCTACGCATCTTGTCTTCTGCATGGTGAACTGCGTTGTTTCCGGACTGGGAGTAAAATGGCTCAATTTTGCGATTTGAGCAACTGGCCTCCGTAATTTATCACAATGTCGGCAGCAGTCTTAAAAAAGCACAGCGTTCGGCACGTATCAGCAGAGACTGGCAGGTAGTGGCGAATTAGTTGTACTCGGCGGTTCACTCACAGTTTCACTGACGGTACCTCCTTCCTCGTTGCACAAGCAACAAGACTTGGAGGCGAGGGACGGAACCGGACTCAGAAGTGCCATTGGAGGCCGACGACGAAAAACACGGAGTGGCGCAGGTCAACTTCGGCGCTGCGACCGGCGACCGTTTGAGTAAAATCGCCCAGATATTGGTACTGCCCACCGGCGAAGACCGAGGCTTCCGGGATGATCTGATACGCGAGGCCGGCTTCGCCATAGAAGCCGACCATGGACTCGACGTGGTGTTCGCTTCCACTCACCTGTGTCGCGCCCGCAATAGTCGTTGTGGTCTCCGAAAAGGAAAAAGTACTGTTGGCGAAACCGAATGCCAGTCCGCCGCTGAATTGGCAGGAAAGTTGGCCAAATAGAGGCAACGCCACATATGGCCCGAGTCGAAAATCGTACAACGCTGCCTCAACCTGGCGATTCCCGGTGATCTGCGCGGCACCCTGTAGCGTCGAAATGCTGCGTGTAGGTGTGTCGCCGATAACAGGGCCCGGGCCGTTGAAGCTGCCCGAGTAAGGTGCCAGCGGTGGCGTGATTCCTCCCAGTGGATATGCATCCGTAATGAGGCTCACGTTGCCGTTCAAAGGCTGCGTGTCGTGGACATCAAGCTCAGTGTAACCAAAAGCCAGTTTGATGCCCCAGGCGCCGCCGGAGCTGAAGTGGCCCAGGTCGCGCTCGTATGTGCCTTCCAACCCCAAATGCGGGTCGTCGTTCCGGGTCGACGCGGAGCTTTCCACGTTCGCAGTGTGCATCAGGATTGTGTCATTACCTGGCACCTGGGAGGCGTTTTGGTAACCCCAGTTCCAGGTTACTCCACCCTTATCCCCACTGGAATCGACCCGGACAAATCCATCTGAGTAATTGTGGTCCACCCCGCCAATTGCGGGCGGTGGCAGCGAGGCAGTTGAAGCGCCGATATTGCTAAACGTGGTTTTCATGTTGAGACCTAAACGAAAATCCACGCCGAAATGATTCCAGTCAGACTCACCGGCGCTCTGCGCAGCGGCTCCGAAAGGGATTACTACCAATGCTCCAACCGCGGCCAAAGGACGAAGTATAGCAAAACGAGAATTCATGTTACGCGGGAGTTAAGTTGGGTTCAGGGTGATTGGATGACCCGGTAAAAACGTTGGCCGAGACCACCGGGGACGCTGGGTGTCTTTGGTGGACCTGAGTCAACCCACTGGACCCGAGTGCTCGTGGCGATGATGGGAGGCAAAGCAGTGTTCCACGTCTGCATGTCAGCCGTATACTGAACGCTATACGTCGCCCCAGGGATAGCGATGAACTCGATGACCAGTTTGCCGTCGTACAGAAACGGTTCGCGATCCAACTGCACAATGGTTCCCGCCGGGGCGGTTGGCGAGGAGGCAGAAATTACAGTTGCAGCGAAATTGGTCGAGACGAAGTCCGCTCGGTTGCTAACGTAATACTCGAGAATGAAACTGGCACTGGCGCCGGGGTCAAGCTCCTGATCGTACTCCACAAACGGCACGCCGTTGCTCACTCCACTGGCATTGTAAAGAATTACTCCAGACGTCAGCCCCTGCACAGCCAACTGGATTGCGGGGACGGGATTCGCACCGGGATTGCTAACCTCAACAGGCTGCTCGAACAGGCCGGTCTGCCTGTCGAACACGATCGACCCGAGGATTTGCACAGACAGAGTAGGCACCCCTGGCCCATTGACCCTGGTAACAATCGTCGCAAAGTCGTTGTCAGGATTGGGATCAATGACCGAGGTGCTGTTAATGGCAACAATTGCTGTGTTGGTAATCACGCCCACGCTTGTGGGCGTTACGGTAATGGTGGCGCTCGCGATGCCACCGTTGGTGAGCGGGCCGGCATCCCAGCGCAGGCCACTCCCTTCTGCCGTCGCACTTCCCTGGCTGGTGCTGGCGTTAACGAAATTAACACTGGCTGGCAAACTGTCGGTTACAACCACATCCGCAACGTCGACCGGACCGCTGTTTTGAATGACCAGCGTATATGTCAATTGATTGCTGATCTGCACCGGATCGGGCGCTGCGGCCAAGGTGATCCCAATATCTGCAAGCAGTAGCGCCGGCGAATTAAAGAGGTTCGTCACTGGCGTGAGGTGGTTGTCGGTTAAGGTGTCGGCGGCTGCCAGCGTTCTAAAGGCCAACGCCTCCTGGGTCGTAAATCCCCACAGTGGTGTTGGCGACACCACACGCGACGCGGTCTTTCGGGGAATAAGGGTTACAGAGCTGGGTTGCACAGTCGGGCTGAAATTCTGAGCTGCGATGGGTTTGGCAATTACAATTGCAAGCGCGCACAACGAAGTCCTCGCCATCATTAAACTTGTTTTGCTCATAGCTCGGTTTGACTCTGTTCAGGCCTGAATAATTCGAAACCTTCACCTTAAGTTTGGACCATTAGATGAAAGAACGATTTTACAGTGGAAGGTCCAACCACTCACGACTGCAGATATACCTCAACAATTACACTCGGCTTCCCATCGGTGCCACAGGGCAGATGATCTACGAAACTTAGTGCAGCATAGGGAGCGGGTTGGGACGGCGGATCAATTCGGCCTCCAGGTCCAGGAAGAAATCCAGGCGCGCGTCAGCTTCGACCTGGTTAATTTCCCGAGCCATGAGGATATAGGTGGCATAGTGATTCCCTTCTGACTCAACCAGGCTCTGGTAAAAATCGGCGAGTTCGCGGTCGGTCGCGCGGAGAGCCGGAGCCAGCGTTTGAAACTTCTCACAGCTGCGCCCTTCGATCAGGCTGCAGCAAATGAGGTGGTCGATGACCTGATGGCGGTTCCCATTGCGCAACGATCGCATCAGCCCGCTGATCCAGGGACTCGGGTGTGGCTGGCCGAATTCAATGCCGCGACGTTTGAGAAGGTCTAAAACAAGGCGGAAATGTTGCAGCTCTTCAATGGCAATGGCATTGAGTTCCTCGACGCGCTGAAACAGATCGCGATATTTCTCCAGGTTCAAAGCGGTTGTGGCCGCTTTTCGTTCAAGGTGCGCGTGGTCGACCAGCACAGCAGGCAAATTGGCCAGGACCTTTGGCAGCCAATCAGAAGGGATTTTTTCACGAAACAGTAGCATAGTCGCCCTCCAGGACCGCTACCGCCGCAGCATAGCCTTGTGTATGGCTCAGACTAATCAGCAACCTTGCGGCGCGGCGCTCCGCCATGAGTTTCAAACCCTTATCATGGAATATTACGTAAGGCTCGCCGCTAGGCCTGTGTGCCACCTCGATATCCTGCCAACCCAGCTGTGCGCCGATCCCCGTACCAAAAGCCTTCGATACAGCTTCTTTTGCCGCAAACCGAGCCGCCAGAAATGGCCCAGGCGCCCGATGTGATAAACAGTATTGGATCTCACCGGGGAGGAGAATTCGCTCCAAAAATCGTTCACCAAACCTGGAATAGGATCCGTCAATTCTCGCGACCTCGATGATGTCAATGCCCAGGCCCAAAATCATGATGCTTTTTTCAGCCTGGGTACCCAGACATCAGTTTCAGCATCTCGCTAACGGCAGGACCAATCCCGGAAGAGATGGATCGGCTAATAATACTATGTCCGATGTTCAGTTCAACCAGGTGAGGAACACGATAAAGCAGCGGCAAATTCTCGTAATTCAAGCCGTGTCCCGCGTTAACCTTGATCCCCAGTTCATGAGCCTGCCGCGCACCGGTAATCAGCCGTTTCAACTCGCGCTCGCGATCCGCTTCGTGCGCGAAGCCTTCGGCGAAGGCCCCTGTATGCAGTTCGATGAATTGACTGCCGCACCGCGCAGCAGCCTCGATCTGAATGGCATCCGGCGCGATGAACAAACTGACCTCGATGCCGGCGTCATTGAGGCGCTTGCGTGTATCGGTCAGCGCGGCGAGGTTGCCCGCCACGTCAAGCCCGCCCTCTGTGGTCACCTCCTGACGGCGTTCAGGAACAAGGCAGGTTATATCCGGCTTGAGGCGCAACGCGATGGTCAGAATCTCCGCAGAGTTAGCCATTTCCAAATTCAATCGTGTGCGGATGGATTGGCGTAATTGCCAAACATCGCGATCCTGAATGTGCCGCCGGTCTTCCCGCAAGTGGGCGGTGATGCCATGCGCACCAGCCTGTTCGCAAGCCAGCGCAGCGGCCACTGGATCCGGCTCCCCGCGCTCGCGCCCGCAGTAACGGGCTTCTCTTAGAGTGGCGACGTGATCAATGTTTACACCTAATTTCAACATTTCAGTACGATTATGTTGCGCGAAACCCGCGCGCGCAAATCGTTTGTAAACTGTTCAAAATTCTTTTGCCGAAAGGCAGACTTTGGTTCCATCTGCCGTGCTTAACGCGCGCAAGTACCTGAGTTACTGGTTGCCGGTGGTGGTCTGGATGGCGGTTATCTTCTGCGCTTCCAGTGATGCCGCTTCTTTTTCACACTCCAGCCGGATCATTGCCCCAATCGTCCGGTGGTTTTTTCCCCAAATCAGCCCTTCCGCACTGCATAGCATTGTGGTGGTTGTCCGCAAAGGCGCGCACGTCTCCGAGTATGCTATCCTTGCCCTCTTGATCTGGCGCTGGGACAGACGAGTGTCCGGCGCCCAAGCACAGGGTTGGCCATGGCGAAGTGCGGTGCGCACGGCGCTATGGGTCATGGCTTATGCTGCCAGCGACGAGTTCCACCAGCGTTTCGTGCCTTCACGCGAAGCTTCAGTATTAGATGTATGCATTGATACTGGGGGTGCAGTTTTAGCTTTGCTTTTGATTTGGATTGTAGGACGCTGGCGCAAGCGTTGGTGACGGCTACATGAAGCGACCGCTCTTGCCGGTGGTGTTGGTCTATGTCTGTGGGATCCTGCTGGCGCAAGTTGTCGACCTGCCTGTTTGGCCAATCCTAAGCGTGGCGCTTTGCTTCGCAGCGTTGGCAATTTCGTTTTCCGGAGTTCGCACAGCCCTGGTCCTGCCTCTGGTGCTACTTGCCGGCGTGGCGAACACCAGTCTTAACAAGGCCATCATTTCGCCCATCGATCTTCGCCACTTGCTCGGCACGGAACCGCACCTCGTGACGATTCGTGGCGAAATGACGGAAACACCTACTCTTAGAGTTTATCAAGACGGCGAGCTGCCTCGTTGGCGCACTCTGGCTCGAATCAGGGTAAGTTCTTTACGCCTTGAAAAGGGGGATTGGCAGCCCGCCTTTGGCCGAATAGCCGTAACGACTGCTGGGGCAATGACCAACTTCTTTTCCGGGCAGCTCGTCGAAGTTTTTGGCGTGGCGACGCGGCCCAGGTTGGCGGTCGCTGAAGGCCTGTTTGATTACCGCCGCTATCTGGAGCAGCAGGGCATCTACTATCAGCTCATCGCTGAGTCCGAGAGCGACTGGCAGATCATACAGTCATCCCCTGCCCCGCCGCTGCCGGACCGATTTGGGGCCTGGGCTCGCGGGGCGTTGGCGTTAGGCTTGCCGGTCGAAGACGCAGACCTGCGCTTGGAATGGGCCTTGGCACTTGGCTGGAGAACGGCCTTGACTGAGGAGGCGACCGAACCGTTCGTCCAAGCGGCGACGTATCACATCTTTGCCGTCGATGGGCTTCGCATGGCGATTGTATTCGGCATCTTCTTTACTGCCTTTCGAGCCGCCGGGATCTCGCGGCAAATCTGCGGAATCCTGCTCATTCCACTGATTTGGTTTTATGTAGCTCTAACCGGCTGGCCCGCGTCGGCAATCCGCGCCTCGGTTATGCTGACGATTATCATTTTCGGCTGGGCCTTCCGGCGGCCAAGTAATCCGATTAACTCGCTGCTCGCTGCTGCCTTAATCATCCTGCTTTGGGAACCGCAACAACTCTTTCAAGCCGGCTTTCAGCTTTCCTTTATCGTCGTTCTTTTTCTCATCCTGATAATCCCGCCGTTATTGGAAGGCATCAAACGCCTCACAGCTCCCGACCCACTGCTGCCGCCACAGTTACGAAGACGCTGGCCCCAACTCGTCACCGTGCCCGTTCGCTACGTCGAGGATTTGTCCGTAACATCCTTCGCAGCCTGGATCGGTTCGCTGCCGCTGGTAGCCCTCTACTTCAACATCGTAACTCCCGTTAGCACCCCGGCAAACGTCATTGCCGTGCCACTCTGCGTGCTGGTGTTGATCTGCAATCTCCTGAGCTTGTCGTTTGCGGCCTGGTTTCCCGCAGCAGCTGAAATTTTTAATCACGCAGGATGGTTCGGCATGGAATGTATCCGGGTGAGCAGTCAATGGTTCGCGGCCTGGCCGGCGGCGTACTGGTATACCTCTGCGCCGAGTTGGTTTACCACTCTGCTGTTTTATGCATTGCTGCTTGCAGTCACAACAGGGTGGCTGTTTAAAGCAAACTATCGGACATGGAAACTATCGGCTCTCGTTGTTCTGCTGATTTGCTGGACATGGTTGTTCCTTGGGCAAATGGCCACGACCAAAATTTCCATCCTGCCGGTCAATGGTGGAACGGCCGTCTACTATGACGCGCCCGGTTGGAATCGGGATCTGTTAGTAGACGCGGGCTCCAGCAACGCCGTTCACTTTACTATGCGCCCATTTTTGCGAGCGCACGGAGTAAATCGTCTGCCAACGCTGTTGCTCACTCACGGTGACGTGCACCACCTTGGAGGAACCGAGCCCTTAATCGAGCAGTTTGGCGCCTTACGCCTCTGCGCCAGTCCCGCGCGCTTCCGTTCCAGCGTTTGTCGCAAGATCGTTGAACGCCTCACCAGAACCCGGAATATCGAATCGGTCAGTCGGGGCCATTGGATTGGCGATTGGGAACTTCTCCATCCAGACGCAAATGATCGTTTTACTCGGGCCGACGATGCATCCGTTGTTTTGCGCGCAACAATCAAAGGGACTTGCGTCCTGTTGCTTTCAGATTTAGGTCGCGCCGGGCAGGATGCTTTGCTCAAGAGCACCTCAGACCTCCACGCCGATATCGTGGTGGCGGGTCTACCGGCAGCAGGCGAACCCTTGTGCGAGGCGCTGATTGATGCCATCGACCCGCGTGTCATTATCATTTCAGACTCGGAGTTCCCGGCGGCCGAACGAGCGTCCCCCAAGCTTCGCACTCGATTGGCGCACAGAAATATACCAACTGTCTATACTAGAGAAGCAGGCGCTGTCACTCTCGCGCTCCGAAACAACAGCTGGGGATTGAGCCTGGCGAATGGACAGCCGACCATTCGCAGCGAGGATTGTTTACGCCAACCAGGCGGCAACCGGGCTGTGGAAGAATTGGAGTGAAACGCAAAACGAAACCCGAAGGCCGAAGACCGAAAGAAGGCCGAAATCCGAAATCCGAAAAAACGTCATCAACGCGAGGCCAGCGCTCGCAGGATTCATCTGCGGTTATGCTTGAATCGTGGGGAAAACACTCGGGCGGTTAGGGAACAATCACAACTCGCACGGAGTCGCCGAACTTTTCGAGGTTATCGAGAACCTCGTTCACTGCGGCGGCTTCCAGGCCGACCGTGCGAGTAACGGCTGAGGAGAGATTGAGTTGCCCTTGGCGGGCCATGCCAATCAGTTCCGGGAGTTCTTCCGCGAGGTGGTCTGACACGCCGATCACCTCCGCTTCTTTGTTGAGCAGCTCATGGTAGGGATAGAGTTCAAGTGCTTGCTCGGTTATTCCAGCAAGAGCCGCCCTGCCCTGCACGGCCAGGCACAACACTGCCTGCCGCATGGTTAAGGGCAGCCCAATCAGCTCCAAAGCCACGTCTACCCCACGCCCATCAGTTTGTTTGAGGATTTCGCGAACAGGGTCGCCCTGAGATGCGTTGATGGGTGTTACTCCCAGGGTCTGCGCCAATGCCAGCTTGGCTTCCTTGATATCGATGCCGAAAACCTGTCCGGCACCCAATGCTCGTGCCAGTTGGATTGCTGAAATTCCCAAACCGCCCAGGCCGAAAACAGCGACCGATTCTCCTGGTTTGAGCCTTGCCTTTCTTAGGGCATGGAATGCCGTTGCCGAGGAACACATCATAATTGCCCCGACATCGAAGGGGATTTCATCCGGCAACCGAAACAGGCTTCGAGCAGGCATGGATAGGAATTCGGCATAACCACCGTCTCTATGTTTGCCAATCATCGCTCCAGACCTGCAAAACTGTTCGATCCCAGCGCGGCAAGGACCACATTCCCCGCATGTGGCCAGATAATGGACGCAAACACGGTCGCCGAGGCGCACCTCGGTTACTTGAGGACCGATTTGCTCCACCACACCCGCCACCTCATGCCCCAGCGTTAAAGGCAGGCCAGCCACAGAGCTCCGCCCCGCCCGGTAATGCGCATCCGAATGACAGATTCCAGCAGCCTTGACTCTCACCAACGCATCGACAGGGCCGATTGACGGAATGCCAACCTCTCGCAATTGGAGCGGCTGACGCAGCCGGATGAGTTGTATGGCCTTCATAAGGGTCACTCAAAGCCGAACCGATGGCTGACCGGCCCCGAATTGGCAACGGCAGATCTCCGGAAAACTTGGGAGCGGGCATTTACGGACAAAAATGGACCGTAGGAATGGGAAATCCCGCAGACCCGGGTGAGATCGTATCTATTTAGCATGAAAGTTTGTGAAAATTTTGCTGTCAATAAGTTTAGAGAGTGATAGGGTTAAGTAGTTGCGATACCTGATGCCAGTAAAAACCCACGGCGCAATCGCCAGACGCGCGATGCATCATTGCAACCTCAGGCCTTGTAACACGCGGTTTCCAAAAGGGAGAAAATTCAGTCATGAATCCAAACGGAACGATTAGCGAAATCCTCCATCAGAAAGGCGGGCAGGTCTGGTCCATCGGCCCGGAGGCGATGGTTTTTGACGCCATCCAGCTTATGTCGGATAAAAACATTGGGGCTCTCCTTGTCACCCACGATGACCGACTGGTCGGGATCCTGACCGAGCGCGATTACACCCGCAAAATCGCGCTTAAGGGCAAATCCTCGAAGCAAACAGCGGTGAAAGAAATCCTTTCCGGCCAGGTCATCCACGTCACACCGGATCATACCATAGAGGAATGCATGCGCCTCATGACTGATCACCGCGTGCGTCACCTGCCGGTGCTGGAGGCCGACCGGATTGTAGGGGTGATCTCGATTGGCGATCTCGTCAATTGGATTATCAGTGCGCAAAGCAGCACTATCAATTTGTTGCAGACGTATATTTCAGGAGTGCCGGCCTGACTCAGACCGTCACTGCCTGTTGCGAGTCATCGATACCGCAACATAGCGGGCCTGAGGGATAACGAATTTTTTTGCCTCAACCAACAGCGATTCGGGCTTGTACTCGGCCATCAGCCGCTCGGCGATGTTTGAAACGAGCTTCTCCAGAAGGCGCCAGCTTCGGCCTTGGCCAAATTGAAGCAACTCATCAACCACGCGTTGATAATTAATCGTTTCCTCCACACGATCGCTGTGCGCGGCGACGCTTAGGTCCAGGCTCATCTCAATGGTGAGCAACAGTTTTTGGGGTTTCGCGCGCTCCTCGTCAGGCACGCCGATACAATAGTGCACTTCCAGGTCAACTATCGAGATTTTAGCCATCGTTCCCTTAGTTTACTCAGTTTATCTGGCTCAGCAGCAGACGCTGCGTGGGCTTATTCAAGGGCATTCCCATTGCTTCCTTCAGCGTTACCCAACGAAACTCCCTGGCTTCATCGTTGAGCGTCACATCGGTCGAACCAACACACCGGCAGGTGTAGTTCAAAAGGATAAAATGGGCGTCGCGATAAAATTCCTTCGAGTGAATGCAATCCTGGACCATCACGAATTTGACGTCCGCGATTTCCAGGTTCGTCTCCTCTTTTATCTCGCGGGCGAGGGCCGCTTCTGAGGGCTCGCCCCATTTGATTTTACCGCCCGGAATACCCCACAAATCCGACCATTTATGAGTGCGGACCAGAAGCACTTGACCCCGCCCATCATAGATTAGGGCGCCCACTGTCACGATGGGTGCATGCTCCTGCTCAAAATCGTGAACACCGGGCTTTAAATGGAACTCCTGCCGTTCAAGAATTGCCCGTAGTTCACCCAGATGTTCCACGATTAGATCCGGCTCGGCCAGGCGCAGCTGTTGTAGAGTATTGTAACCTGTGAGCACTGCGCAGGAATGGATGCCTCCATGCCGGGCGGTCTCAATGTCATGTTGCATATCTCCGATAAACACCGTCTGCTCGGGCTCCAGGCGGTTCTCCTCGAGAATCTCGTGAATTTTCTCCCGCTTATCCCAGATATTCACATAGGCCTTTTCAAAGAAACTCGCAAAACCCGTCACTTTGGATTGAACCGCGAAATGGTCGTGATGGATCGTACTCAGAAGAAAACAGCGCAACTGGTTGGCTCGGCAAAAGTCGAGGAACTCGCGAGAATGGGGCAAAGGACAGACGGAATCCTGGACCTGCCGAAATCGGCTATGAAACCATCCTTCGAGCTCGGGAAGCGGGATATGAGGAATATGCCGGTCGTAAAAACTGGTGAATGGGAGACTGAACTCCGACCGAAACTCATCCAAAGTCATTTCCGAGCGCTCCGCCCTGGTCAGAACGTAATTGGTCGCCCGCCAAACCGCCGGCAGATCGTCCACCAGGGTTCCGGACCAATCAAAAATCACGTTCCGAATCATCAGTGAATTGTATCTGGCCCGTACCAGCGGGCAATGCCGAGGAGCAGCAATTTTTCCTCCAAGTTGGAGGAAATACCCCATGACAGGCATAATTGCAGCCCGCTTATATTTCCCACATGCCAGTCTTATTGCAGAATACCGACACTCGACTCTACTTTATTAACACGGATGAGTGGACGGACGATCCGCTGAAAGCGAAGGATTTTGAGGAAGTCGAAAGAGCCGCAGACGCTTACGATGAGGAGGATCTCTCATTTGC
>Ga0306920_100004353_pt1 | contig 18143 bp, 15 predicted proteins | sample flu12Cox44000170_FD_204666 | JGI IMG/M metagenome (GOLD analysis project Ga0306920, IMG submission 204666) | Lab enrichment of tropical soil microbial communities from Luquillo Experimental Forest, Puerto Rico - flux4day.12C.oxic.44.000.170 (v2)... | ecosystem: Environmental > Terrestrial >... | reverse complement strand
GCGTGGTGCGCCGTAGGACAATGCAGTGCCCAGCGATCCGAGGTAGGAATTTGGCCCGACATCCTTTCTTCTGTGCGCGCTGGCTGGCTGACCACCATTTCCAGGTACCGTGGTTCCATTTGCGACACAACCTGAGCCGGGCGACGGCGGCTTTCTTTACGACTCCGGAGATCAAATAGCGCGTGTGCGGAATCTGTGGATTCGCTTCCACTTCGACCGGCGGTGAGGCCGCGCGTGCGGTGCGAGCGATGACCGCGGCAATGGCGCAACGCGGGCCGGACGCGGAAGGCTTTCTGCTGGGCGACGCACGTGTTGCGAATCTGGCGCTCGGCATGCGCCGGCTGAGCATCATTGACCTGCCTGGCGGCCAGCAACCGATCTGGAACGAGGCGCGCGACATCGCCGTGATCTTCAACGGCGAGATTTATAACCACCGTGAACTGCGCGAGCGCCTGGGTGTGGCCGGCCACAAGTTCACCACCAATTCGGACACGGAAATGCTCGTTCACGGCTGGGAAGAGTGGGGCGAGGACTTGTTGAATGAGCTTCGCGGGATGTTCGCGTTCGCTTTGCTGGACCTCCGGAAACAGTTCGCGACGGTCCCGGTGCTGTTTCTGGCGCGCGACCCGCTCGGCATAAAGCCGCTTTACTACGCGCAGACCGCGAAGGGCTTCCTCTTCGCATCGGAAGTGCGTGCGCTGCTCGCCTCCGGTGTCTTGCAGCGCAAACTTTCGCCGGACGCCCTGACCGCGTACCTGTTGTTTGGCAGCGTTTCCGAGCCGGTCACGCTGGTGGAGGGAGCGTACTCGCTGCCGCCGGGCCACCGCCTCCTGTTGCATGTGCCGGAGCGGCGGAGGGCGCCGCGCGCGAGGCCGTGGTGGGATCCGACACACAGTGCGGCGGCGCGGGACCCGAAGCGCCCGCGCGAGTTCAGTTCCGCAGTCCCGCGTGTACGCGGATTGCTGGAAGACGCGGTGCATTCTCACCTGATCGCGGACGTGCCAGTGGGAGTGTTTTTGTCGAGCGGGCTCGATTCGAGCGCGATTGCCGCGTTTGCGGCCCGCAAACAAAAAGGCATTCAAAGCTTCACGCTATCCTTCCCGGACAGTCCCTACGATGAGGCGCCGCTCGCACGCGTCGTAGCACAGAACACGGGAACAAAACACACGGAAGTTCCGCTACACGGAAAAGACATGCTGGCGCGACTCGACGAAGCCGTCGCCGCACTTGACCAGCCGACAATGGATGGCACCAATACCTACTTTGTCTCCTGGGCGGCGCGCGAAGTAGGTCTGAAGGTAGCGCTCTCGGGTTTGGGCGGCGATGAACTATTTGCCGGATACAGCACATTTTCCGACACGGCGAAGCTCGCGCGGCTCGAGATGCTATCGCGTTTTGTTCCGGGCGCGTTCCGGCGAATCAGCGCACCGCTGGTAAATTCGCTTCTGGTAAAAAAGGGAGCGATGGACGCGGCACGCAAAGCAAGGGATGCCTGGACCATGCCCGACGCCCTGCCTCATCCTTACTTCTTCACACGCCTGCTGTTTCCTCCGACGGACGTCAGGCGCCTGGCTGACCCGTGCTACCGCAGTAGCACGGTGGCCTCTGACGGTTCGAGCCTTGATCCAACCTGGCTAGGGTGGCTCGAACAAACCTCCGACCAGGCAGTGGGAGCGGAACCGGTGGCGGCAACGTCCTGGCTGGAGATGCGCACCTACATGACAAGTACGCTATTGCGCGACACTGACTCAGTGAGCATGGCGCGCTCGCTGGAAGTGCGGGTGCCGTTACTCGACACACCGCTGGTTGAGTTCGTGAACGCCCTTCCCGATGCGGCGCGAGTTCCAGCGGGGCGACCGAAAGCGTTGCTGCGCGCGGCACTGAACGGCTTGTTGCCAGCCGAAATTCTGAGGCACAAGAAGCGCACATTCACGTTGCCTTGGGAAGAATGGCTCCGCACGTCGCTGCGGTCGCGCGTTCAGTCCAGCTTGAACGACCTGGCTCCCGGCCTGAAGCCGCGGCTGCACCCGGAGGGTGTAAAAGCGGTGTGGGAAAGTTTCGAACGCGCCGAAACAAGCTGGTCCCGCCCGTGGTCTCTCTACGTGTTGAATGAGTGGTGCCGGAAACATCTTTCCTAGCCCAGCCACAGCGGTCGCTTTCCTAGAGGGTGCAGCAAATCACAGAGAAACAATTTAAGGTAGACTTTCTGTCTGGACGATGAACATCCTCGGGATTAATGCCTACCACGGCAACGCATCGGCGGCTCTGATTTGCGACGGCAAACTGGTTGCCGCGGTGGAGGAAGAGCGCTTCAACCGAGTGAAGTACGCGGCCGGTTTTCCGGCGGCGGCGATCCGATACTGCCTGAAGGAAGCCGGCATCACGCTGGCAGAGATTGATCATGTCGCGGTGCCGCGGAATCCCTACGCGCGTCTTGCCACGAAACTCCTCTATGCGATTCGCATGCCATCGTTCGCTCGCCAGCGGGCGCGCGTGATCACGAAGTTCACCGGTATTCCCGCGGCTCTGGCCCGGGCGTTTGACAGCGATCCATCGAAAATCAAGGCGAGGTTTCACCGCGTGGAGCACCACCGGGCACACCTCGCGAGCAGCTACTTTGTGTCACCGTTTGAACATGCCGCACTACTCTCCGCCGACGGACTGGGAGACTTCGCAAGCTCCATGTGGGGCACGGGCCGTGGCAATCACATGGAAGTGGATGGTTCGATCGCGTTCCCGCATTCACTTGGGCTGTATTACAGCGCAGTTACGCAGTATCTCGGATTTTTGAGGTTTGGCGACGAATACAAAGTGATGGGTCTGGCCGCGTACGGAGAGCCGGAGAACCTCGAAACGTTCCGGGACATTGTGCGCTTCAACGGCAACGGCAGCGAACTCGGATTTCGGCTGGGACTGGATTACTTCGTTCATCACCGGACCGGTCCGGAAATGTCGTGGGCGGAATCGGATAAAACGCCTGTTCTCGGCAGACTGTTTTCTGAGGCGATGGCGCGCCGGCTCGGCCCACCCGCGCGGCAACCCGAAGAGCCTTTGCAGCAGCGGCATCGCAATGTTGCGGCTTCGCTACAGGCCCGGCTTGAGGAAGTGTACCTCGGCATGTTGAGGAAGCTCGCGAAGAACACAGGCGCAAAGGCCGTGTGCCTCGCGGGTGGCGTCGCGTTCAATTGCGTGGCGAATGGGAAGATTTTCGATCATACACCGTTCGAACAGGTTTATGTACATCCCGCCGCGGGAGACGGCGGACTCGCCGTCGGTGCTGCCTACCATGTGTGGCACCAAACGCTCGGTAAGCCGCGTTCCTTTGTGATGGATCACGCGTATTGGGGGCCGGGCTATGGGATGGCGGAAATCCGGGCAGCCGTGGAAGCGAGCGCCGTATCGCGAGCAGGCTTAACTGTCAGCGAACTTGCGGAAGAGGAGCTAATGCGGCAAACCGCGGCGATCGTTGCGGACGGAAAGATCCTTGGCTGGTTTCAGGGGCGGGCGGAGTGGGGCCCGCGGGCGCTCGGTAATCGCAGTATCGTGGCGGACCCGCGGCGGCCGGAGATGAAAGAGACTCTGAACCGGCGCATCAAGCACCGCGAAATTTTCCGGCCATTTGCCCCCTCGATTCTAGCAGAGAAAACCGGCGAATGGTTCGAAAGGTCGCACCCGTCGCCGTTCATGACGCTGGCTTATTCCGTGCGGCCGGAAAAACGCGACAAAATTCCGGCACCGACGCATGTAGACGGCACGGGAAGATTGCAAACGGTCACGCAGGAAGCGAATCCACGCTATCACGCGCTGATTTGCGAATTCGAACGGCAAACTGCGGTGCCGGTTGTGCTGAACACGTCGTTCAACGACAACGAACCTATCGTTTGCAGACCGGAAGAAGCGCTCGACTGTTTCCTGCGAACACAGATGGACGCCTTAGTTCTCGGCAACTACCTGATCGCGCGCTCATGAGCGGGACGGCAGCCGTCAGAAGCACATCCCTGCGAAGGCTGCGCCGTCGGGAAGTGTAATCATCTGGCGGCGACGGGGGCGTCCACTTTTATCGAAACTCTTGGAGGATGAAGAAGCGTGTTGTGCACGAGGCAGTGATGGACGGCGTCCTCGATACCTTTGCGATGCTCTTCGGTGAGCTCGACGGGAGCGGCCACCTCAATCACAAAGTTGGTTAAGCGGGGGGAAGGGTCTTTGACCTTTTCGCAACTGATATTAACGCGCGCCCCCTCGGTGGCGAGCTTGTGTTTTCGCAAGTATTGCGCGGCGTAAAACGCGGCGCAGGAGCCCAGGGAGGCCAGGAGCAGTTCGGGCGGCGTCATGCCCTCGTCGTAGCCGCCGTCCGCAACCGGCTGGTCGCTGACAATCGAGTGACCTCGTGTTTTGATTTCGAATTGCACAGAACCGAGATGTTCAACAGTAACTTCCATGGATGCCCTCCATCCTGGAGCGAACCATGGCGGCCCGCCGGGCGCCTGAGGCAGGATTCTTCTTTCCGGTTCAAGCTATAGCAGAAGTCTCTGCATTCGCCAAGGAAGCCGCTCACAGAACGGCTGGTCGGTGAAAGGAGTGAAAGCTTCTACCGCTTGCCTTTGTCGTAGCTGTCGAAGGCTTCGCGCAGGCCGTCGAGAAGGTGGCCGTTCTTGACCTTGCCGCCATCGGTCTTGTGCACGTCGGACCAGAGCAGGGCGCCCGACTTGGGATCGAGCAGGGCAACGCGTGTATGCCCCGCGGGAACCGATTCATCACTGAATGCGTTGATGCCCTTGCCCGTAGGGAACTGGCCTTCAGGAACCGCTCGGACGCGGTTGCCATTGTCCAGCCGTAGGATGAGGTCGGCCTTTTCGCGGCTTTCGGCGAGCTCAAAGCGGCCCCACTTGGATAATTCGAGGACGGTGCCATACTCCAGCTCGTGGAATCCGGTTTCGTTTTCAAGAAAGACGGAGTGTGCACGAACAACCGCCTCAGGCAGCGGCTTCGGCCCGGCCCAGAATTGCAGGGGAATTAAGCACAAGAGCAGCAACACCGCGAGGGTTCGACGGATAGCGCGAGGGTTGGGCTGCATTCGCTCCTCCCGACAGATTGCGTGTGGAGGGATTGACAATAGGGATATTTTCGAGAAGCGGGAACTGTACGAGAGGACAGGATTAGGGCAGTTGCCCTAATTTTCCTCTTGCGTGTCACGGTGGCGATCGTTTGGGGGTTGAAACCGACGACCTGCCTTCAGGCTGCCAGGTTCTGCCTGTACAATCCTCTCGTGCGCGTTCTGCTGCTGAATCTCTATTACCCGCCGGATACCTCTGCGACGGCAAAAATGGCCCAAACGGTCGTTGACGCGATCGCGGAGAAGCACGAAGCGACCGTGGTGTGCGGACGTCCGTCGTACGACCCGACCGAGAGGCGGCCTTGGCGGGTGTATCAGACCGAACAAGCAGGAACGGCGCGCATTTTGCGCGTGGGTTCGAGCGATTACCCGCGCGTGCAGATGAGCAAGCGGGTGTGGAACTACTTGAGCTACGTCTTTTTGGCGGTGCCGCGGGCGCTGTTTTTGCCCTGCGACGTTGTCCTGGCGATGACCGACCCACCTTTCGAAGGCATCGTCGGCGCCCTCGTGGCGCTGTTGAAGCGCAAACCTTACGTATACAACATCAGGGATATGTATCCCGATATGGCGGTGGGAGGGTCAATTGTCGCGCCGGGCTTGTTCGCGCGCGTTTGGGAAAGTTTGCACCGGTGGGCTTTGCGGCGCGCAACGCGGGTGATTGTGCTCGGGGAAGACATGCGTAACCGCATTTTGGCCAAGGGAGTGAGGCAAGAAAGCATTGAGGTGGTTCGCGATGGAGCGGAAATGACGCCGATCACAGAGGCCCGGGCTGCGCCAGACGAACAAGTAGTGTCGGCAATCCGTGACAATTTCAAATTTGTGCTGCTGCACGCAGGAAACCTTGGCTTTTATGGGGCTTGGGAGACCCTGCTGGCGGGTGCCCGGTCGCTTGCCGATGAGGGAGTGGGCCTTGTGTTCGTCGGCGATGGCGCCGAGCGCGGACGCCTGGGGGCCGCGGCTAACGGTCTGCCGAACGTGCGCTTCCTTCCCTTTTTTCCGGCAAGCAAGATTCGATCGGTGTTGGCGGCTGCCGACGCACATTTAATCACCGTAAAGCGGGGGCTAGAGGGAGTCGTGGTGCCCAGTAAGATGTATGGCATTCTCGCGGCCGGGAAGCCGATTGTGGCGGTGGCTCCGCGGGAGTGTGACGTGGTGTCAATCGGCGAGGAGAAGGGATTCTCGATTTCGGCGGATCCAGACGATCCTGCACAGTTTGTCGCGTCTGTCCGGCAACTGGTGCAAAATCCAGACCGGCTTCGGAAAATGGGAGAAGCGGCACTCTCCGTTGCGCCCGAGTTCGAGAGAAACAAGGAACTGAAGAAGCTGGTGTCGATTCTCGAACTTGTAATTGACGGCCGACAGGCCCCTGAAGGAGCCTAGGGTTTTCGCTTAGTGAGAAGCATCTAATCTGCAACAAGATTCCAAGTATTCTTCAGGATTTTTCTGGCGTTGTCTGGAGTTTCGGAGTATTTTGAGTGGGCCGTACAGGACAGTTTCATCGGCCGATTCTGGTTCGCCACCGAGGCCGGGGTTGACTTGGGAGCCGGGCCTAAGACCGGCAACGTGTCTGTGAATCACTGGTACTTTCGCCCGGGCCAGTTTCCTCAGAACGAGCATGAGAAGGACTTATGAGTTCGGGCCTGCTGGCTTTTTTGATCGGTTTGTCAGCGTCACTGGTCCTGACCGTGCCGGTGCGTGCGTTAGCTATACGTGTCGGCATGGTCGATCTTCCAGGGCCACGCAAAGTCCATTTAACACCTATCCCACTGTTGGGCGGTCTCGCGATTTATTGCGGGGTCACGCTGGCCATTTTTGCGGTTTTCGATGGCCCGGCGCGGGCCCAGAGCCTCGGGATTTTTGCGGGCGCGACGATTGTAGCGATCATCGGCTTTCTGGATGACCGTGGATGGCTGCACCATCAGATCAAGCTGTTTTTGGGAATGCCGCTGGCGGCCGTCATCCTGCTGGCGAGCGGGGTGCACGCGAACATTTTCGAGCCTCTCATAGGCGGAAGGGCCGGAACCTGGTTGGACGGAGCACTGACCATCGCTTGGGTTGTGGGTATCACCGCGTCGTTCAGCATCCTCGATCATATGGACGGGCTCTGCGCGGGGGTGGCTGCGGTGGCCTCGGCATTCTTCGCGCTGCTCGCCTACCTGAACGGGCAGACAGTCGTCACCACCCTGGCTGCCGCCACTTTGGGTGCGGCTGCGGGCTTCCTGCGCTGGAACTTCAAGCCCGCCAAGATCTTCATGGGAGATGGCGGCGCCATGTTTCTGGGATTCCTGATGGCGGCGCTGGGACTGAAACTGCGCCTAGAGCACGCGACCAACCTCGCAGGATGGTTGGCGCCGATACTGATCCTGAGCGCGACGATTTTCGACACCACCCTGGTAACAATTTCTCGCTCGCGCCGCGGACTGCTGCCTTTTGCCGCACCCGGGAAAGACCACTCCGCGCATCGTCTGGCAAATCTCGGCCTGGGCCAACGCGGCGCGGTTGTCGCGATGTATCTGGGCGGCGCGATCGGCGGATGTGCGGCGCTCGTGGCTGCCTATTCGTCCAGTTTGGGAGCGGCTCTTGTGGGCGTGCTCGCGGTAATCGCAATGGTGCTCGCCGTGGTCTGGCTTGAACGAGCGCCGTATGAACGTCAAGTGAGCAAATCCTCTGCCTGAATCCAGCTTTTCAGCCACCGCTAAGGTATAAGTGGGGAAGGGTTTGGTGCGCCCGGTAGTATCCGCTATACTCGAAGGTCTCTCAAAGGTCGAGTAATGTCCTCGGAGCGGCTTGCCGGACAATTTCGGTGCGGACTGGAGAGAGTGCGAGCGACTGCATCGGATCGAGGTCAATCGAACAACGTGACGAACGGGCGGCCCGAGTCCCGCAAGGTGCGGGACGCAAACGAAGTGATTGTGGTCGGAGGGTCTGCAGCCGGCTTCAGCACTGCCGCGCATCTGGCGAACGGCGGGAAGGCGGTTCGCGTACTGGAATCGCAACCGGGCCTCGACCCGCTGCCGCGCACGCTGATCGTCACGGATCACTTTCGCGGACAAGTAAACGGAGCCGGCAGTGCAAGCATCGTGAACGAAATTCGGCGCCTCGAGCTGTTTGCAGACGGGCGCTCGGCGACGATCACTCTGAAGCGGCCGGACTTGATCATCGAGCGCTCGCGACTCATTCGGGCTCTTGCGGCGGACGCCGAAGCAGCGGGAGCAAGAATTGAGTACGACACTCGCTTCCTGGGCCTGGAGCCGAATGGCAATGGCTTGCGCGTGGACGCCGATCAAGGCGGCAAGCGAGTCCAATTACATGCCCGGAGCCTGGTGGGCGCGGACGGAGCGGTGAGCCGCGTAGCCCGGGCCGCCGGTTGGCCACCGGTAGAGACGGTGCCTCTCGTGCAAGCCCTGGTCCGGTTGCCAAAGGATTGCCCCTCAGACACGACGCGAATCTGGTTTATTCCCGACGACACGCCATACTTTTATTGGCTGATTCCGGAATCGCCGGACCGCAGTGCGCTGGGCGTGATTGGAGAGCAGGGCCGGGACACGAAACGCGCCTTCGACCGGTTCCTGGAAACGAAGGGATTCGAGCCGCTCGAGTGGCAAGGCGCGAGAATCCCAGTATACAGGCAATGGGTACCCATCCATCGGAACGTTGGAAACGGCGAAGTGTATTTGGTGGGTGACGCCGCCGCGCAAGTGAAAGTGACCACCGTGGGCGGAATCGTTACCGGGCTTCGCGGCGCACGGGGTGTTGCCGACGCCATTCTGGGGAACAGCCGAAGCGAGCTTCGTGCGCTGCGCCGGGAACTGGCCACACACTGGCTGATACGGCGGACGTTGCACTATTTCCGGCAGGAAGAGTACCGCCAGCTGGTGGACATGCTGAACGTTTCGACACGTGAATCCCTGGCGGAGATTAACCGGGACGAAGCGGCGAGGTTATTGTGGAACGTGGTCCGGCGGCAGCCCCAGCTGGTCCTGCTCGGCCTTCGCGGTTTGCTGCTCGGGAAGAGATAGCGGGATCGGCAAATCAGCGGCGATTGGGAACGGCCGGAAAAGACAACAACCGAAATAAAGGAACTAAGAACCGTGCGCTTGACAGTAATCGGGTGTGGGTACGTCGGGCTAGTGACCGGAGCATGCCTGGCGGCAGCCGGTCACGAAGTCTTCTGCACGGATATCGATGACCAACGCATCGACCTGCTGAAGGCAGGAAAAGTGCCGATCTACGAGGAATACCTCGAGGAAGTGCTAAAACGCGCCGCAGCAGAAAAGAAAATTTCCTACACCTCGGATGCGGGCCAAGCCATACGGTCAGGCGAAGTGATTTTCATTTGCGTAGGCACGCCGCCGAAGGAAAGTGGAGAGGCCGACCTTTCCGCGATCGACCATGTGGCACGCCAGATCGCCACAGAAGCAAAGACGTCAAAGCTGGTCGTCGAGAAAAGCACGGTTCCTGCGCTGACAGGCGTTCAGTTGCAGAGGGCTCTAGCCGCGTATTCGCGGAACGGTCAAATCAAGTTCGAGGTGGCTTCGAATCCCGAGTTTTTGCGCGAGGGCACCGCGGTGGAAGATTTCTTTCATCCCGACCGCATTGTCGTAGGAGTCGAAAACGAGGCGAGTGCCACCAAGCTGCGCGAAATCTATCAGCCGATTCTGGAGAGGAAGTTTCATTGTCCCGTGCACGCCGGTAAGTGTCCCGGCGGTGAAAAGAGCGAGTTGCTGGTCACCACAATAAACAGCGCCGAACTCATCAAGCACGCTTCCAATTCCTTTTTGGCCTTGAAAATCAGCTACGCGAATGTGATTGCGGACTTGTGCGAGCGGGTTGGAGCCAATGTGGAGGAAGTGACTCGCGCGATGGGGCTCGATCCGCGTATCGGCGGCCAGTTCCTGAAGGCCGGCCTGGGATTCGGCGGCTTCTGCTTCCCGAAGGACATTCAGGCATTCATTCATTTGTCCGCATCGGTGGGCGTTGATTTTGACATGCTGAAGGCTGCCGAGCGAGTGAACAAACAGAGGATCGACCGGTTCCTCGAAAAGATTCACAAAGCCTTATGGGTGGTTCGAGGGAAAAGAGTCGCAGTACTCGGCCTGGCGTTCAAAGCGAAAACAGACGACATCCGGTTTGCGCCGGCTCTGGCGGTAATTCGAAGGCTCGTGGAAGAAGGCGCCGAGATCCACGCAAGCGATCCTGAAGCGATGGAGCGAACGAAGGCGCTTTTCCCGAATCTTGCTTACCACGAAGATCCTTATGAAGCCCTCAAGGGAGCGGATGCGGCGCTGGTTTGTACGGAATGGCAACAGTTCCGCGAAATCGACTGGGAGCGGGCGGGCAAATTGATGGCACGGCGGCTGGTTATCGACGGAAGAAACTTGTATTCACCGAAGAAGATGCACGAGCTGGGCTTCGACTATTATTCCTTTGGCCAGACGTGAGCGGCACGCCGGATGGCGGGAGCCAAACGTGCACTCCAGAATGGCATTCCGCGGTCTGCTGTTTCCTAACGTTCTTTTCTTCTGAGCCCGTCCGTGGCTAGCGTGCGACCGTACTCTTCGCAAACTTCTCTTTGAAGTAGTCCAGCGTGTGCTTCAGGCCTTCCTCGAGACTCACCTTGGGCTCCCAGCCAAGCAGACGCTTCGCCTTCGTGATGTCGGGACGCCTCTGTTTTGGATCATCCTCGGGCAGCGGCTCGTGCACAATCGGAAGAGCATTGGGAAAGTAGGAACGGATGACTTCGGCGAATTCGTAGATGGTCAACTCGGTAGGGTTCCCTATATTTGTGGGGAAGTGCTCGTCGGACTGGCTTAGCCTGTAAATTCCGTCGATGAGATCCGAAACGTAGCAAAAACTGCGTGTCTGCGTCCCGTCACCGTAAACGGTAATCGGCAGACCACTGAGCGCCTGAAAAACGAAATTCGGGAGAGCGCGGCCGTCATTGAGCCGCATGCGAGGGCCATAGGTGTTGAAGATGCGCACGATGTGCGTGTCGACGCCGTGGTAGCGGTGGTAGGCCATCGTGACGGCCTCTGCAAATCGCTTTGCCTCGTCGTAGACGCTGCGGGGGCCGACCGGGTTCACGTGCCCCCAATAGGATTCGCTCTGCGGCGAGACATCCGGATCGCCGTAGCACTCGCTCGTCGAAGCCAGCAGAAACTTGGCGCCTCTGGCCTGGGCGAGTTCGAGCGTATTCATCGTGGCAATGGACCCGACCTTGAGGGTTTCGAGTGGAAACTTGAGATAGTCGGGCGGACTAGCCGGCGAAGCAAGGTGAAAGACATACGCAACCTCTCCCAGCACTCGAATGGGTTCGGTGACGTCTTTGCGTTCGAAACGGAATTTCGGATTTCCTGCGAGGTGATGAAGATTGCCTTCATCGCCGGTGATTAAGTTATCGAGTGCGAGCACCTCCCAGCCGGCCGCCAGAAGGTAGTCGCAAAGATGGGACCCGAGGAATCCCGCTCCACCCGTGACCACTGCTCTCATTTGTCCTCCAAAACACTCAAAACGCCATATCTTAACGTGTCAACCCGGAAATCGGGTAACTGAATCCGAACTTATTTAGAGGGAACTGAGGGGCAGTTTGACGCGCCAGACGCGCGCGGATTAGGATGCACCCACATGCCTGGATTGGTTCTGGGGTCAATCCTGCCAACTGAAGCACGGCGACGGAATCACGTGTGGGTTCTGGTCCCAGGGACGGTCCTGTTCGCCGGCCTCTTCATTTTCTTCAATATCGGCAGATGGCTGGTTGCCGAGGACCCCCTCGAGAAGGCCTCGGCCATTGCTGTGCTGAGCGGAAAGATGCCGAGCCGAGCGCTCGAAGCAGCCCGCATCTACAGAGAGGGCTACGCGTCCGAAGTCTGGCTAACTCATCAGACCGAACCCGGAGCTTCGCTTGAGGCGCTTTCCGTGCCGTTCACGGGAGAGGAGTCCTACGACCGGCTGATCCTGATACGCAAGGGGGTACCGGAAAGCGCGATTCGGGTGCTCGATCCGCCGATCGTGAATACGGCCGACGAGATGCTCGCCATTGGGCAGGCTCTCAGCACGGAAAAACAGCGCAAGGTGATCATTGTTACTTCGAAAGTACACACAAGGCGCGTGAAGGCGCTCTGGAAAAACATTTCGTCCGCTCAAGGTGAGGCGATTGTCCGAGGTGTTTCTGATGACGGGTTCGATCCCGCCCACTGGTGGGGGAATACAGGCGACGCACTTGATGTCGTGCGAGAAGCGCTGGGCCTGCTGAACGTCTGGGCGGGGTTTCCGGTGCAGCCCGCGAGGTAGGCGGAGTCTATTCAGAAAAAGAGGAATCGTTTCCGTTTGGGGCGCTCCGAGAGCGACACGATCTCCGGGACATACGGCAAAGGACGGCCCTCAAAGGCCGCAAGCGGATTTTCAAACAGCAGGGCGCGCGCTCTGTCTTCATCGAACTGCTCGGAAATTGCATCATAGGCGAATCGCAGCTTGAGGGGACGGCGGGCGGTATTGTGCGCGTCCGACGAAACGAAATGAATCAGTCCCTGGGTAATCCAGTCCCAGGCATCCTGCCGCGAACCCGGGCCAAAGACGCCGGTCAGTGAGCCTGCGGTGACCTGAGCGTAACAGCCGAGTTCTACCCATTTGCGAAGCCGCTCCGGTTGCGCGCGCAGAAGACCATTTCGTTCCGGGTGGGTAACGATCGGGTGGATTCCCGCCAACTGCAGTTCATGCAAGGTTTGATCCATGGAGGGGGGGATAGAGAAGTCGTTGAACTCGACGAGCAGGTAATCTTTTTGGTGGATGCAGAACGGCGCAGGATCGCGGCGAAGGGCGCTCAAATTCTCGGGGCTTAGGTGGAAATCGCAACCGGTCGCAAGGGTCAGCCGGCCCTCGAGTTTCTCGTCCAATTCTTTCTGAGCTGCGCGAACCCGGCTGAACTCAAATGCATAGGCGGAGTTGGCATGAGGCGTAGCGACGACGTGAGTGATGCCGTCGGAGATAGCATCTTCGGCCATGGCGAGCGAATCTTCGATTGTTTTCGCGCCATCATCGAGGCCGGGAAGAATGTGGGAGTGAAGGTCGACCATGCCGTTCTAGTATGCGTTATGGATGCCAGAGAGAGAAGAGCTGCCACAAACCGAGGCCGCCGAGCATGGACGCGAAGATTTGACGCATCAGCACGGAGTCAAGCTTGCGCGCAAGCTGGCCACCAAGAATTCCGCCAAAAAAGACTCCGGGAATCAGAAGCAGTCCCGTACGCCACGACACGTAGCCACCCTTGGCGTATTCGAGAAAAGCAAGCAAGCCCGTAGGGGGGATCAAGGCAATCAGGCTCGTGCCCTGCGCCCGGTGCTGGTCGAATCCAAACAATAAGCCGAGCAACGGAACCACCAACACGCCTCCGCCGATGCCAACCATGCCCGCCGCGATTCCACAAAAAGCGGCGCTGAGCAGGATACCTGTAGCTCGAAGCGCGCTTTCTGAGGGCCGGCGGGGAGACGGCTCCTCGGGACCTGAAAGACTCCTCGTCTTTCCCCACAAAAGCAGCGCGGACAGCAGCAGAAAAAAGGCGAAAACACCGCGCAAAGTCTGCGATGACATCGGCACTGCGATTCTTCCGCCGACGTAACCGCCCAGCAAAAATCCGATCGCGCAACAAATCCCGGCGCGAACGTCCACCTGCCCGGCCTTCCAGTATTGCCTCAGCGCGCCGAGGCCAATCGGAGGAAGAAGGATGAAGAGGGATGTACCCTGCGCCAGGTGCTGGTCAAAGTGAAGAAGATAAACCATCGCCGGAACCAGAACCACGCCGCCGCCGATGCCGAGCAACCCGACGAGGACACCGACGGCAAGGCCGAGGGCAAGGACAAGAATGAGCGTCATTCAGAGGATGCTCCCCGTTGGGCCGCTTCGTGAACTGCGCCGCGCTCATCTTGCCGTTTCACCGCAAAGTTGGCAACGAGGAATTGCCCGAGATGGCAGCGATTGGCCTGCAGGTTTTGAAAACAACGCGGCCTCGAAAACTTCAAGGGATAGCGCGGATACTGCTATATTAGGTGGTTCACCAGCAGCACTTTTCTAACGAAGTCGCCTTCAACCAGAGACGAGGAGCAGATTCCACGCCATGCCAAGTGATCGAAGACCGGAATTCTTCAAGGGAACTCAACTCAAGGTAGGAATCATTGGATGCGGATACGTGGGGCTCCCGCTGGCCTTGCGTTTCGCCGAGGCAGGACACAAAGTAACAGGGTTTGATACGGACCCGCAAAAAGTCAAACTGCTCAATTCCGGGAAGTCGTATATCGAGCACATCCAACAGACCAAGATTCAGCAGTACGTCAATAGCAAGCATTTCGGCGCAACCACGGATTTTGAAAAGTTGAAGGAAATGGACGCGATCCTCATCTGTGTGCCCACGCCTCTCGATGAATATCGCGAGCCAGATTTGAGCTATGTCGAAGAGACAGCCAAGTCGATTCGGCCCAACCTTCAGAAAGGCCAGTTGGTGGTTCTGGAATCGACCACCTATCCCGGCACCACCGAGGAACTGGTCCTGCCCATCCTGGAGAAAAGCGGACTGCGCTGTCCGATTGCTTCCGGCCCTGAAACTGAAAGCGCCCCGGGAGATTTCTTCCTTGCATTTTCGCCGGAGCGCGAAGATCCAGGAAACAAGACCTACGGACTGGCGCAGATTCCAAAAGTAGTTGGCGGCGTGAACCCTCCGAGCGGGCGCGCGGCCCAGGCGCTGTATGCGCAAGTGGTGGCGCGGGTTGTTCCGGTGAGTTCGACGCGCGCGGCAGAAATGGCGAAGCTGCTCGAAAACATCTTCCGCTGCGTGAACATCGCGCTGGTAAACGAATTGAAGCTTCTTTGCATGCGCATGGGCGTCGACGTGTGGGAAGTGATCGATGCCGCGTCTTCAAAGCCCTTCGGCTTCATGCCTTTTTACCCGGGTCCGGGCCTCGGCGGGCATTGCATCCCGGTAGATCCTTTCTATCTTTCCTGGAAGGCGCGGGAGTATGACTTCTCGACGCGGTTCATCGAACTGGCGGGCGAAGTGAACACCGCGATGCCGTATCACGTTGTGGATTCGATCGCCGAGGCTTTGAACAATCACAAAAAGAGCCTTAAGGGATCGAAACTGCTGGTGATGGGCGTTGCCTACAAGAAGGATGTGGACGACTTGAGGGAATCGCCGACGCTCAAGATCATGGAGATTCTGCACAAGCGCGGTGCAGAGTTTGACTACAACGACCCGTATTTCCCACAACTCCACAAAATGAGGCACTACGACTACTCGCACATGAAATCGGTGCCGTTGAGCCCGGAGACCCTCAAGAGTTACGACGCGGTGGTGATCGCAACGGATCACTCCGCGTATGACTACGGCGCTATCGTAGAAGCGGCCAAGCTGGTTGTAGACACGCGCAACGCGACGCGGCGCGTCATCCGGAACAGAGACAAGATTTTTCTCTGCTAACGGACTTCTGAATTTTCTATTTGATTTTAGTGAGCTCGACTCGGGCTGTGGCGAAGGGCAGGACGGCTTCCATGAGCACCGGTGTGCGAGCGGTGTCGTTCGCCAGATAGAGGAAAAAGTGCGCGTCTTTCATCTCAGCGCCATTGTCGAATACACGGATTTCAATTTGGGTGGCGGTGAATTTACCCGCCGGAACGCTTATGGCCACGGCGTTTGCGGCTACCGCGGCTCGTGTCTCGTATAGCTTGCGCCCGTCGTAGACCGGGCTGCGCACTTCCGGAGTTTTGCTCCAATCCACGCCGCGGAGAAATTGCAGCATTCCGAGCGGATCGCGGGTCCCCGGCAACACCCGCGCGGCGCTTGTCCCTTCAGCCGGAGGGTCTTGTACGGAAGGCAGCATGCGCTGCACGGAATCCACTTTTTGCCCGCGCTCATTCAGATGCATCTCGTATTGCAGGCTGGTCATGTTTCCAGCTTCGCTGTAGGAATCAAATTGGTCGTCCAGCTCAAAAATCATGCGGTAGGGATTCTCGGTATGAGCGAAGGCTTGAAAATGCCACGAAGACTTGGCTCCGAAAGGCCGCTTCTCATCGACCGTGAGCTTAAGATTGGCGACGGTGCTGTCGAGCTTGCTCACATTAGCGTCGTATTCCAAGGTCTCGCCCGGACGCGGCGCGAAGACCGGCACGGACGGTACGTTTTCTTTCTTCACCACGGACCCACCAGCGGGTAAATCACTTGAAGGAATCGCGGGCTCAGCCCCTGAAGTTCGCGGGCTCTTCTCTGCAGGAACGGGCCGGGCGGGAAGCGAAGAGACCGGAGCGGGCCGCTTTGCCACTTTCCAATAGATCAGTCCTCCGAGGAGCAAGAGGAGAAGAAAACTAACGAGAAGCGAAACGATTGTCTTGATCATGCTCTTTGCGTGACGCGCCCGAGAATGAAAGCGTCGCCTCCGCTTCTCTCATCGTACAATAGAACAGTGTAGTAACAGGAGGCTTCGCGAATGCGCTACCTGGTTACCGGGGGCGCCGGCTTTATCGGCTCGAATACGGTCGACGAACTCGTACGGCGTGGACATGGTGTGGTGGTTCTGGACGATCTTTCTTCGGGCAAAGAGGAAAACCTGGCCGACGTCCGCACGAAAATCACGTTCATGAAAGGTTCGATCACGGACGTCGAAACGGTGCAGAAAGCCATGCACCAGGCCCAATATGTGATTCACCTGGCGGCACGCACGTCCGTGCCACGGTCTGTGAAGGATCCCATCGACACAAACCGGATCAACGTCGAGGGCACACTGAATGTTCTTGTCGCGGCGCGCGACAACCGAGTCAAACGTGTCGTGTTTGCGGCTTCTTCGTCGGCTTACGGCGAAACGCCAACGCTGCCCAAGAAAGAATCGATGCAGCCCTTGCCGATTTCCCCCTACGGCGTGAGCAAGTACGTCGGTGAACTTTACGCCCAGGCTTTCGGCCGCTGCTACGGGCTCGAAAATGTGTGCCTGCGGTACTTCAACATCTTCGGCCCCCGGCAGGATCCGGACTCGCCTTACTCGGGAGTGCTTTCGCGTTTCACGAATGCTTTCCTCCAGGACGAACCGCCGGTGGTATTCGGAGACGGCGAGCAGTCGCGGGACTTCACCTATGTGGACAATGCGGTTCAAGCCAATGTGCTGGCCTGTGAAGCGCCGGCCGCTTCAGGATACGTCTTCAATATTGGAACTGGAGATCGCTATACGTTGAATGAGACCTTGGAGATACTCCGGAGGCTATCCGGCAAGAGGGTGCAGGCAAAATACGAACCACCGCGCGAAGGCGACATCCGCGATTCCCAGGCGGACATTACGGCCGCGCGCGACGTGCTTGGCTACGACCCCGCCGTCCGCTTCGAAGAAGGTCTCGAGAAAACCTACGAGTGGTACCGCGAAGCGTCCGCCAAAGGCGCGGCGAAGTAAAGCAGCGACCCGGTCCGGCTTTCCCCCCGAGGCCCCCGAGGAGGAGAAGCAGCGATGCCTTCGGTGGGTTCCTGACACGACGGGCTTACTGCACCCGAAGGATGCGACCGGGCTAACGAGGCGAGCCCCGCCTCTTTGATGTTCCAGGCTGCTACCAAGTCTGCTGGCGCTCGGAATCCACAGGCAACACAGGCGAACCTTGCTTGTGTCTTGCGGTTCTCCGCTGCTACGTGACGGCATTCCGGACAACAGCGGCTGGTGTTCCCGGGAGGAATGGCTACCAGCAATCCTCCACGCCAGCGCATCTTGTACTCCAGTTGGCGACGAAGTTCAAACGGCGAGGCATCCAGGATCGAGCGGTTCAATCCCGACTTCGCCTTGACGTTCTTGCGAGCAGACTTGCTCAGGTTCTTTACTTGCAAGCCCTCCACTACGACAACCGCTTGGTTTTTGCTGAGGCTGTCGGAGGTCTTGTGTACGAAATCCTTTCTGATATTGGCGACGTGTTGATGCAACTTGCTGATCCGGGCCTTTGCTTTCTTCCAGTTATTCGAGAATTTCTTCTTGCGAGCCAGCCGCCGCTGCAACTTCGCCAGCTTCCTGGCGTGCTG
>Ga0306920_100004349_pt1 | contig 18150 bp, 18 predicted proteins | sample flu12Cox44000170_FD_204666 | JGI IMG/M metagenome (GOLD analysis project Ga0306920, IMG submission 204666) | Lab enrichment of tropical soil microbial communities from Luquillo Experimental Forest, Puerto Rico - flux4day.12C.oxic.44.000.170 (v2)... | ecosystem: Environmental > Terrestrial >... | reverse complement strand
ACTGCCATTCGGACCATCGTCCCATGTGACCTTGAGAGCGGTGCGTCCTTTGAGCGCCGCCCAAGTATCGGCGGCAATGACTGCGACGCCACCGAGCGGTGCATACTTCGCCGGCGGCGCGGTGCCATCGATGACGACCACCTTCTCGACACCCGGCACCTTCATCGTCTCGGTTGCGTCGTAGGTGGCAACCTTGCCCTGCACCACCGGAGGCCTGGCGACGACGGCGAACTTCATACCGGGGAGCATGACGTCCTGGCCGTAGGTTGCCCGCCCGGTCGTGATGTCGAACAGGTCGACCACCGGGACGTTGCCCTTGCCCATGTAACGGAAAGTGCTCGCGTCCTTGAGTTGAAGCTTGTCCGGCGGGGGCACCGGCAGGACGGCCGCGTCCGCGGCAAGATCGCCGTAGCCGAGCTTGCGTCCGGACGGCTTGTGGACGACCTCGTGCAGCCGCGCCTCGACTTCGTCGACGTTTACACCCCAGCGCTTGGCGGCGGCGGTTTCAAGCATCAGCCGTACCGTCGCACCGATCTGGCGCATGGGCTGAATGAAATGGCGGACGCTGCGCGAGCCGTCGGTATCCTGGTTGCCGTATTTCTCCTCGTCGCCGGGGGACTGAACGATGCGTACCTTGGTCCATTCGGCATCAAGTTCGTCGGCAACGATCATCGGCAGTGTCGTGCGTGCCGCGCCAGTTCCCATTTCCGCCCGGTGGGCGACGATACTGACGATCCCGCCCTTGTCGATTGAAACGAACACCTGCGGATCGGTCACCACGCCGTGCGGCATCTTGTCCGCGCCGGTCTCATAGGCGAGCACCGCCCGCGTCCCGGGCAATTGTGCAGCGATGACGAGCCCGCCGGTGGCAGCGATGCCCTTGATCAGGCCGCGCCGGCTGAAATTGGCGATGGCAAGCGTTGCGTGATTGCGCTGATGGGTCATGTCACGCCCCCTTGGAAGCGGCGCGGACGGCCTGATGGATGCGCTGATAACAGCCGCAGCGACAGAGATTGCCGCTCATGGCGTCGAGGATTTGCTGATCGGTCGGCGCCGGCGTGTGCGCCAGCAGCGCCGCCGCCTGCATGATTTGGCCCGCCTGACAGTAGCCGCATTGCGGCACGCCCAGGTTCCGCCAGGCCGCCTGGACCGGGTGCTCGCCCTTTGAATCGAGCCCCTCGATGGTCGTCACCGACTTTCCGGCGGCCTCGGACATGAGCACGCCGCACGCCCGCACCGCTTCGCCGTCGAGATGGACGGTACAGGCGCCGCACACCGCGACGCCGCAGCCGAATTTTGTCCCGGTCAATCCGAGGCCGTCGCGCAGATACCACATCAGCGGCATCGACGGATCGCCATCGAACGTCCGGTCCTGCCCATTCACCCGTAGATTGACCATGATGTCCTCCTTGGCAGAGCCGTTTGTTCAGGTCCCAGACGCGGCCCATCCGCGCCGCGTAGGCGATCGGTGGGCTCCTTCATTATTCCGTGACGACGCGGGGTGCGCCCGGTCCAGAATTGGATTCTTTTGCGGCCTGGAAAAACTATAACAGAAAAAACGTGCGGCGGTGGCGCGATGATGTCGGTTGCAAGATATTGTGATCCGGTGCTCGCGCGAGCGTCCTTGAGCAAGGTGCGCCGATCGCCACGCGGTTCATCGTAATGCGTTGCACCGTGGGGCGATTGGGCGACGATGGCAAGATCGTCGAGCGATTGCGGAGAGGGATCGGAACGAACGTTACGATAGCACCCGCATGATGGCCTCGATCTCGACCGGGATCTGGTTCGGCAGCGAACCCATGCCGACGGCGGAGCGGGCATGGCGGCCGCGCTCGCCCAGCACCGCGACGAACAAATCAGAGCAGCCGTTGATCACCTTGGGCTGGTCCTGGAACTCCGGCACGGCGTTGACCATGCCGAGTACCTTGAGCACCTCGATCTTGTCGAGGTCGCCGGCGGCGAGCTTGGCGACTGCCAGCAGGCCAAGCCCGATGAGCTTGGCGTATTCGTAAGCCTCTTCGACGGTGACGTCCTTGCCGACCTTGCCGCTGATCGGCACTCCGTCCGGTCGGCGCGGCCCCTGCCCCGACAGAAAGATCAGGTCGCCCATGCGCTTGAACGGCACGTAGTTCCCGACCGGCTTTGGCAGCGGCGGGAGCGTCAGTCCGAGTTCGGCGAGTTTCTGTTCGGCGCTCACGCGGCGGCCTCCAGCTTGCGGAATTTCGTGCCTTCGTGCGGATGCCACCAGCGGCCGGCGATCACCACCCCTTCGGAGAGAATGCGCTTGTCGCCGGTCATATGCTCGCCGACGACGTCGACGTAATCGAAGGCGCCGGTCGCGACCGTGAGAATCGTGGCATCGCCGATGCTGCCCGGTTTGAGCGTGCCGAGCTCCGGCCGCCTCAACGCCATGGCGGCGTTCACCGTCGACGCGGCAATCACATCGGTCAACGACATACCCATGCAGTGGAGCTTCGAGAGCGTGGTCACCTGATCGAATGCCGGACCGTTGATGCAGAGCGCATGCACGTCGGAAGAGATCGTGTCGGGATAGAATCCGTTCGCCAGCATGCCGCGCGCGGTCTTGAATGCGAACGACCCCATGCCATGGCCGATGTCGAACAACACGCCGCGTTCGCGCGCGCGCAACGCCGCCTGCTTGACCTTGCCCTGGCCGTCGAGCGGCGTGTTGGGAAACGGGCGGAAACAGTGGGTGAGCACGTCGCCCGGGCGCAACTTGTCCACCACCTCCTCATAAGTCGGCGGCGACAGATCGAGATGGCACATCACCGGCATGCCGAGTTCGCGCGCGACCTGCAGCGCCACGTCGAGCGGCGCCGTGCCGGAATTGCCGCCGGCGACGCGGCCGATGCGCACCTTGATGCCGACGATGAGGTCGCGGTTCGCGTCCGCCACTTCGACCGCATCGATCGGCGCCATCAGGCGCAATTCTTCGCTCTCGCCCACCATGACGCGCTTGGAGAAGCCGAAAATCCCGGCGAAGGAGACGTGCAAATACGCGAGGATGCGAACCTGGCTCGGCTCGATCACGTGCTTGCGAAAGCCGGCGAAGTTGCCCGCCCCGGCGCTGCCGGTATCGATCGTCGTCGTCACCCCGCTGGTGCGGCAAAATTCTTCCGCGTCGATGCCGAGCGACGTGCCGCCCCAGTAGACGTGGGTGTGCATGTCGATCAGCCCGGGCGTGACGATGTAGCCGGACACGTCGCGCACCTCGGTACCGCGATCGGGCCGCAGGTTGGCGTCGATTTTCGCCACCTTGCCGTCCGCAAAAGCGATGTCGGCAACGCGGTCGAGCTTTTGCGACGGGTCGATGATGCGCCCGCCCTTCAGGATCAGGTCGAATGCCATGGAGGTCCTCTTTTGAAGACGGAAATCTGAGCGAAATCCGCAATCCGTTCCAGCGGTTTTTTGCGGCCGCAGCAACCGGCCGTGCGCTAAGCCGGCTCCGTCGCGCCCCCATACCTCGGCGGCGCTCGCCGCCGCGGACGCCGCCGGCGTCGTCACAAGGAGCTTCGTCAGTTTGAGTACAATACGCGTGAGTAAATTCGTGCCGGCGATCTCGGTGATCTTGACGGCGATCTTCGCGCTGCTGCTGCCGGCGCCGGGGCAAGCAGAATCGTGGCCGCAGCGCCCGGTCAAATTCGTCGTGCCGCTGGGGGGGGGAGCGGGGTGGATATCGGCACACGGCTGTTCGCCGATCGACTTTCGGCGCGCTGGGGACAGCCGATGGTGATCGAGAATCGTCCCGGCGGCGATGGCATGGTGGCGATCAACGCGTTTCTCGGTGCCAGTGATGACCATACCCTGCTATTCGCGCCGACCTCGTCGTTCACCGCCCATCCGTTCCTTTACGATCAGCTGAACTACGACGCGCGCGACTTCGTGCCGATCGCCCGCGTGTCCAACACCCTGATCGCCATGGCGGTGCCGGCGTCACTGAACGTCCCATCCATGAACGATTTGGCCGCACTGATCCGCGCTCACCCCGGCAAGCTCAACTGGGCCGGCATCACCGGCGCCGTCGACCTCGTCATCACCGGCTTCCTGCGCAGCGCCAACCTCGACATCGTCAAAGTGCCGTATCGCGAGGCGGTGAACGATCTGTCGGAAGGGCGCGTGCAGATGTACACGGCGGCGCTCGCCATCAGTCGCCCGCACTTCCAGGCCGGCAAGGTGAAGCTGATCGCGATCCTTAATCACGAGCGAGCGCCTACCGTGCCGGGAGTGCCCACGGTGACCGAACAGGGCTACCCGGCGCTTAAATTCGACGGACTCGTCGGCGTGTTCGCCATCAGGAGCATGCCGGCCGAGCTACGGGGAAAAATCGCCGCGGACATCAAGGCCGTCGGGGCGGATTCCGCCATGGCCGACCGGCTGCTCGTCACCGGCCAAGTGCTGCGGCCGGCCGGCCCGGATGAGTTCTCCGCCGCCATCGACGAGCAACGCGCCTTGGTCGCGGCGGCGGCGAAAGGCCTCGGGCTCAAGGCGGCCCAGTAAATCAGGATCAGATATCGGAAATACGCATGACCTTGCGCTGCCTTTTTCGTGCTAGCTTGCGGTGACATCGCCCAACAACGGAGGCCCCATGCCGGACTTGTTCGTCGCCAAGGCAGCCGAGTTCGCCGACGGCGACCGGCGCATCGTCGCCCATGACGGTGTCGAGATCGGCGTGTTCAACTGGCAGGGCAAGTATTACGCCTACGAGAATCTCTGCATCCATCAGGGCGGCCCCGCGTGCGAGGGCATCATCATGCACAAGGTCGAGGACGTGCTCGGCCCCGACCGTACCTGGCATGGGCACAAATTCTCCGACACCGAGGCACACTTCGTGTGCCCGTGGCACGGCTACGAATACGACATCACGACCGGCGAATGCGTGCCCGACCGGCATCTCAAGCTCAAGTCGTTCGACGTGGTGCGCCGGGGCGAGGACATCTATGTCGTCGCCTGAGGCGGTCACTATGACGCGCGCGCGCGACCTAATCGTATCGCTTGGCGACGCCGGCGCGATTGATGACGGCGACGTGCAGGCGCTGCTCGCCGCTGCGGTACGCATCTATGCGGAGCGTGCGGAGGGGCGCGACGAGCCGCTCGCCGCGTTTCCGCCCGACGCCGGCGTCACCGCAACCCACGCGATGCTGGCCGTCACGGCCATTCTTAAAGCAGTGAACGTGCAACTGTTCGAACTCGGCATGTGGCAGTCGTGGTCCGGCCGCTAGGTCATCCACGCTGCCCGCAAACGCGAGGCAGACATGGATCTTCCCCTGAGCGACTTCCGGCACATGTCGGTTGCGGAATTTGACACCACCAAGCTGCTCAACCACGCGGCCCGTCAAGCCGAGGAACGCGGCTACAAGAAATTTCCGATCGTCGACGTGGATTCCCATCACTACGAAAGCGAGTCGATGGGGGAAATCCTCGAATACATGGACGACCCGGTACTGCAGCAACTGGCGAAGAGCGCGAGCCAGAGCGCGCGGGCGACCGGCATGTTTGCCGGCGGCATCGGCTATCAGGACATGGGCGGGCGCGTGACGCGCTACCCGCTGCGCCGCCTGGAAAAGGGCAATGAGGACGAGCATCGCGACGTCTCGCTGACGCGCCGCTGGATGGATGCGATCGGGGTGGACATCTCCGTTCTGTTTCCGACCCCCATGCTCCAGCTCGGCCTGCATCCGCAGGTCGAGGTCGAGGTGGCGTTGGCGCGCGCCTACAATCGCTGGCTCTGCGAGCGCGTGCTCGCCAAGGAGCCGCGCATCCGCTCGATGCTCTATTTGCCGTTCAACGATCCCGACGCCGCCTTTCGGATGGTGCAGGAGTTGGGCGGCAAGCCCGGCGTGGTCGGCTTCATGGTGACGGCTGCGCGCTACAAGCCGGTTCATCACAACAGCTACATGCGCATCTACGCGCTGCTCGAGGAAATGGGCCTGCCGCTCGGCTTCCACTCCGCCTACAACTGGAACGACCAGTCGCTCAGCCTGATGAACAAATTCATCTCGGTGCACGCGCTCGGCTTCGTGTGGCACAACATGGTGCACATGACCAACTGGATCATGAACGGGCTGCCTGAGCGCTTCCCCAAGCTCAAAGTGGTCTGGATCGAAAGCGGGCTCGCGTGGCTGCCGTTCATGATGCAGCGGCTCGACAACGAATACATGATGCGCTCGTCCGAGGCGCCCGCCCTCAAGCGGCTGCCGAGCGACTATATCCGCGACATGTATTTCACCACGCAGCCGATGGAGCGCTCGGCCGAGGACGACGTGCTCGCAATCACCATGCGGATGATGAAGGCCGAGACCCAACTGATGTATTCGTCGGACTATCCGCACTGGGATTTCGACCTGCCGAGCACGATCTACGACCTGCCGTTCCTGAGCGAAACGGCGAAGCGCAATATCCTCGGCGGCAACGCGATCCGATTCTTCGGTCTCAAGTTGCCGGAGCAAAAACTCGCCCGGGTGGCGTAAACCTCATCGCCGCTCGTCATCGCCCGCGAAAGCGGGCGATGATACTCCCGCCGGGGTTTACTGGATGCCCCGCTTTCGCGGGGCATGACGATGAGAGTGTACGTGAGCACTTCACCATGAGAGTATTCCGAAGTATGTGTGCGATCCGCCGCTTCTCGATCAGGCGCAATACGCTGCGCTATTGCGCCCTGCTGTTTCTGTTGCTGGGCACGGCAGGGATCGCATCAGCCGAGACGCTCAAGGTCGCGATCTCACAGAAAGGATTCTGGGATTCCTCCTTCGTCGAGTTCGGCGAGATGGTCGGTTTCTTCAAGGAGGCCACGCTCGAGATCGAGCCGTTCTACACCGACGGCGGCGCTGCCACGCTGACGACCGTGCTTTCAGGCAGCGTCGACATCGGCCTGTCGAACGGTTTGCTCGGCGTCGTCGGCGCCTACGTCAAGGGCGCGCCCGTGCGGGTGATCTCTGCGCAGATGACCGGGGCCGGCGAGCTTTTTTGGTACGCGCGCGCCGAAAGCGGCATCCGCAGCCTCAAGGACGCCGGCGGCAAGACCGTCTCGTTTTCCTCACCCGGCTCGTCCTCCAACCTGATCGCGCTCGCGCTCGTCAAGAAGGCGGGCGTCGACGCCAAGCTCGTCGCCACCGGCGGGGTGCCGGCGACGCTCACGCAAGTCATGACCGGGCAGATCGACGTGGGCTGGTCGGTGGTGCCGTTCGGCTTGCAAAACGTGATCGACGGCAAGACCGTGATCGTCGCCCGCGTCTCCGACGTGCCGGAACTCGCCGGACAAACCATCCGCGTCAACATCGCCAGCCCGCCGAGGCTCGCGCAAAAGCGCGACGCCGTCGTTCGTTTCATGCAGGCCTACGCCCGCGCGATCGACTGGGCCTACCGCGACCCCCGTGCGATCGACCGCTTCGCCGAAAACATGAAAGTGCCGCGGGCGATCGCGCAGCGCGCGGTCGACGAGTTCTATCCGAAAGCCGGATTGCAGATCGGCGAGATCCGCGGGCTCGACCGCACCCTTAAGGAAGCGCTCGAATACAAATACATTCCCGAGCCCAAAACGCCGCAAGATATCGCCGGCCTGTTCGACCTCGTTTACCGTCCGCCGCAATAAGCCGGCGGCATACCCTTCAACTGCCGCGCGCGCCGTTATAATAACCGCGGCGAATGCGCGTCGGTGCAACCATCGGCGCAGTCACGCGTATATGAGGCGGGATCCTAACCCGCAGCGTCAAAGGGAGTGCCGCGATGCGTCGCCTTGTGCCGTGCGTTGTTGCCTTGCTGATCGCAACCGTGCCCGCCGCCGCCAATGTGGTCGTGACAGTCGACAAATCGACACAGCACATGACGGTCTCGGTCGACGGCACGCCGCGCTACAATTTCGTGGTCTCGACCGGTCGCGCCGGCTACGGCACGCCCAACGGCAGGTATCATCCCGAGCGGCTGGCGCGTACGTATTTTTCCAAGAAATATTACAACTCGCCCATGCCGCACTCGATCTTCTTCCACGGCGGCTATGCCATCCATGGCAGCTACGAGATTTCGCACCTCGGCGGGCCCGCCTCGCACGGCTGCATACGCCTGCATCCCTCGAACGCAGCGACGCTCTACGCGCTGGTGCAGCAGCAAGGCGCGGGCAACACCACGATCGTGGTCACCGGCAGCAATCCGGCCGGCCATCGCGCGGAAACGCCCCGGCCTGAACGCTCCTACGGCGACGGCCCCGGCGCGTCCTATTATTATCAGGAGCCTCCGGCCTATTCGTACCCGCGCTCCTATGCTCCTTACGGTTACGGCCAGCCCGGATATCCGTACTCGCGCGGCTGGTAGGCCATCCGCCCGCTATCGCATAATAGGCGATAGTAGCCACGGGTGACCAGCCATGTCGCATGCCGAAGCAATCCGCAAAGATTTCGCCGAGCGTTTCGGCGAGGAGATCAGCGTCGATGCCGATTTGAGCGGGCTCGATGAAATAGCCCGCATTGCCGGCCATCGCGTCCACCGCCGCTACGATGGGCGGCCGATCGATCCGGCGCTGCTGCGATTGCTGTGCGCCTGCGCATTGTCGGCGCCGTCAAAGAGCGACCTGCAGCAGCGCGACATCGTCGTGGTGGAGAACCCTTCGACGCGACAAACCATTGCCGATCTGATCCCGGACATGCCGTGGATCGCTCAGGCGCCGGCGTTCCTGGTGTTCTGCGCCAACGGCCGGCGCATGCCACAGATCGCGGCGCTCCGCGGCAAGCCGTTTCCCAACGACCACCTCGATCTGCTGTTCAACGCGGCAACCGACGCGGCGCTCTCACTCGCTACCTTTATCGACGCCGCGCGTGCGGTGGGGCTCGGCTGCTGCCCGATCAGCGTCATCCGCGATCATGCGGCGCGCATCAGCGAGTTGCTCACGCTGCCGGAGAAGATCATCCCCTACGCCGGCCTGTGCGTGGGCTGGCCCTCAACGCGCGGACGGATCAGTGCGCGCCTCCCGCTGGCGCTGACCGTCCATGTCGATCGCTTCCGCGAGGACGATTTTGCCGCGCGGCTCGCGGCCTACGACGCGCGCCGCGCGGCGCTCCAGCCCTACGCAGCCCAACGCGATCCGCAGCTCTGGGGCGAGGCGGCGGACTACGGCTGGTCGGAAGACAAGGCGCGGCAATATGCACAGCCACAGCGCGCCGGCTTCGGTGCCTACGTGCGCGCCCGCGGGTTCAATCCGGAATAAGAACAGCGCCGTCCCGCCGTACGAACGCCGGTCAATTCAATTGTCGCAGATTGCGCGCGCCGGACCTGCAACCAAAAAGACCGTCGGAGAGTTTCATTCCCGGAAAAGCTTAGCCTTACATCGCAGGAATGAACCATGGCGAAAACCCTCACGCACCTGAGCGCGATACTGGCCGCGGCATGTTGCGCAGCCGCCGGTCCGGCGCTCGCCCAGCCTCAGCGCGGCGCCGTGGCGGCCCCCGCGCCGCACGTCAGCGCCCCCGCCGCGCCTCACGTCAGCGCGCCCGCTGTGCCTCACGTCAGTGCTCCAGCCGTGCCGCATGTGAGCGCGCCCACACCGCATGTGGCCGCCACGCCCCACTTCAATGTCGGGCCACGCATCAACGCCACGCCGCATATCGCAACGCCGCGTTTCTCGGCACGGACGCCGAACGTGCATCAGTTCACCCCGCGGGGACATCCCTCCACGCCGCGAAGCTTCGCCCGCCAACCGCTGCACGGCCCGGCGGCGACGCGACACGATCTCGGCCGCTTCGCCAGCCGTCCGGTCGCGCGAGGAGCTTCGCGCAATCTCGCCGGCCGCAATCTCGCCGGCCGCAACGTCACCGGCCGCAACCTCACCCGTCACGCGACGCGCACCGCCGGCGGCCTCGCCCGCTCGACCGAGCGCGAGCGCGCGATCGTGCGGGGCGATGCGCGCGCCGGCGCGACCGGCCGTGCGGCCAACGAGCGCAATCGCGTAACCGAACCGAACAACCACCAGCGCAGCGCGGCGCCAAACGCCCGCACTCGCCCGACCGGCACTCAGCTCGCCGCGGTGAGCCGCCCCCTCGGCGAACGCAACCGTAACGACAATGACCGCCACCGCTGGTTCCACGAGCGGCGCCGCTTCCACCACGGCGGCTTCGTCGGCTGGTTCGGCTCAGTGTTTTGGCCGACCGCCTACGACGACGTTTTCGACTACGTGTTCTGGCCGGCGGAATACGACGACTACGGGTTCTGGGCCTACGCTTACGGCGACGTGCTTGATAGCGCTTTCTTCGCGCCCGACACCGAGGACATCTCCGAGGGCGACGGGTACGTGGTCCGCGGCGGCCGCGCGCGCGGCGCGCGCCGGCACACGCGTGAAGCGTCACGCAGTGGAGGCGTCGGCGACGTCTGCCGCGTCGATCCCGGCTTGACCCGGTGGCCGGTCGACGAGATCGCGCAGGTAGTCGAGCCGAGCCCAGACCAACAGCATCTGCTCGACGCGCTCAAGGCGGCATCCGAGCGCGCCGCGCAAGTGCTGCAATCGGCCTGCCCCACCAGGCCGCCCTCGACCCCGCTTGGCCGGCTCGACGCCATGGGCAAGCGGCTCGATGCGATGCTCCAAGCCCTCGACGTGGTGCGCCCGGCGCTCGCCAAGTTCTACGATTCGCTCAACGACGAGCAGAAAGCGCGCTTCAATGAAATGGGCCGGCAGCAAGCCGCAAACCAGAACGACGCGAACGCGAAGAACGAGGCGCGCGTCTGCGGCGGACAAGGTCCCGGCGTGCTGAGCGATCAGGCCATCGCGCGCATCGAGGGCGAGGTCCGTCTGAACGACCGACAGAAGGTCGACCTCGACGCGTTGCGCGATGCGTCCGCCAAGGCCGCGGACGCGCTGCGCAACGCCTGCCAGTCGCAAACACCGATCACGCCGGTGGCGCGGCTCGACGCCATGGGGAAGCGCATCCAGGCGATGCTCGACGCGATCAACACCGTGCGCCCGGCGCTCGCGAAGTTTTACGACTCGCTCAGCGACGAGCAGAAGGCGCACTTCAACATCATGGCCAGGAATCAGTAATCAGAAGTGCCAAGTGATCAGTAACCACAAACAAACACTGATTACTGGTCACTGATTACTGATTCCTGCTACTCGTATTCGCCTTCGATGTCCTTGCCGGTGTAGTCCTTCATCATGGCACAAGCGATCAGGGTGATAATCGCGCACGCGAGGATGTAGAGCGCGACCACATAAGGGGTCCTGAACTCGGCGTAGAGCCACGTCGCGATCAACGGCGCCGGGCCGCCGGCGATAACCGAGGCGAGCTGATAGCCGAGCGAGGCGCCGCTGTAGCGCAGGCGCCCGGTGAAGGATTCCGCGATCAGCGCCGCCTGCGGCCCGTACATCATGTCGTGCGGAACAAGCGACAGGAAAACCGCGATGAAGATCAGCACCATCGAACCGCTGTTGAGCATCCCGAAATAGACGAAGCCGAAGATGCCGACCGTGACCGCGCCCAGCATGTACATCTTCTTGCGCCCGATGCGGTCGGAGATGTGCCCCGACAGCGGGATGGAGATGAATGACAACACCGACGCCGCCAGCACCGACCACAGCAGGAAGTCGCGGTCGAGCTTGAGGATGCCGGTGCCGTAGGCGAACACGTAGGTGGTGAAGATGTAGAACGGTGCCTGCTCGGCCATGCGCACGAACGCCGAGAGAATGATCTCCTTGGGATTGCGCTTGATCACTTCCCAGGTGGGCTGCTTCTCCACCTTCTGCTCGGAGACCAGCTTGGTGAAGATCGGCGTTTCCATGATGCCGAGGCGAATCCACAGGCCGACCCCGACGAGGATCAGGCTGAGGAAGAACGGCACGCGCCAGCCCCAGGTGAGGAACTCGTCGCCCGAGAGTTTGCTGAAGCCTAGGAACGCCAGATTGGCGAGGAACAGACCGCAGGGCACGCCGAACTGCGGCCAGGAAGCGACGAAGCCGCGGTGATGGGCGCCCTTCGACCACTCCATCGCGAGCAACACCGAGCCGCCCCACTCGCCGCCGACGCCCACGCCCTGGATGAAACGCAACAGCGTGAGGAGCACGGCGCCCCAGATGCCGATGCTGGCATAAGTTGGAACGAGCGCGACCAGGAACGTCGCGATGCCCATCAGCAGGAGCGTAGCAATCAGGGTCGCCTTGCGGCCGATACGGTCGCCGTAGTGGCCGAAGATGGCGGCGCCGACCGGGCGGGCGACGAAGCCGACCGCATAGATGCCGAACGCGCTCAGCGTCCCCGACAGCGGGTCCTCATTGGGGAAATAGAGCTTGGCAAACACGACCGCGGTGACGAGGCCATAGAGGAAGAAATCGTACCACTCGATCGCGGTACCGACGGTGCTGGCGATGATCGCCCGCCGCAGCTGTCGGTCATGTTCCTGTTCCGAGATGGCGGCTGTCCCAACCAGTGTGCTTGCCATTGTGCGCTCCTCGAGTGCAGGGGCTGTTTATTGGTTTTGCCGCCTTCGGCAGCGGTGTTTCGCCTTTCAGCAAAAGACACCGCTCTTCCACGCGTCCCCTCGTCGCAGCGTAAGATAGCAGAGGGCTACGGAAGCCAAAAGCGCTCGGTGTCAAATATTCGCGGTGCCGGGTTGCACGGAGTCGGGCCGAAGGTCGACCCGTCTCTGATTACTGGTCACTGATTACTGATCACTGACCTTAGTGCGCCATGAGCACGGGCAGCTGGGCGTTGGCGAGGATATGCCGCGTGGTGCCGCCGAAGATCATCTGGCGGATCCGGCTTTGGGTGTAGGCGCCTTTGATCAGGAGGTCGCAGCCGAGTTCCCGGGCACGGGTGAGAATCACGTCGCCGGCATTGCGTCCACGCTCGGCCTTGAGCGTGATCGAATCGGTTGGGATGCCGTTGAGCTTGAGCGAGCGCGCCATCTGCGCTCCGGTCGGCCCCGGCACGGTCGCGCCCTCGACGGTGAGCACAGTCACCTTCTGGGCGCGGCGCAACAGCGGCATAGCGAAGGCCGTCGTGCGCGCCTGCTCGGTCGAGCAGTTCCAGGCGATCAGCACGTTCTCGCCAAGCTGCCGCGGGGCCGTGGGGGGTGCGATCAGCGCCGGCCGCCCGCTTTCGAACAGGGCCGCTTCCAGGGTCAGCATACGCGGGCCCTGGGGATCGTCGCTCGGGCGCCCAAGCACGATCGCGTCGAACACACGCCCGTAGCTGCCGACCACGTCGTCGCCATCGGGGGCTGCGTCGAACCAATTCCAGGTAAGCGCCGGTTTCGCCTCGAGCGAACGCGGCACCTGGCGACTCTGCATGAAACCTTCGAACAACTGCTGCGCCTGGGTGGCGGCTTCGGCGTCGCGCTGTTTGACCGTCGCCATGGCCATGCCGCTGATCGGGTCCATGGCAACGAAGTTGTCGATTGCCGGCCGCAGCGGGAAGCCCTCGACGTAGCTGTCGAACTTCTGGGCCAGCAGCAGCGCGGTTTCCAGAGTCGAAGTCATGAGATCGTGCGGTTCGGTGGGGACCAGAATGGTTTGATAGGGCATAGCCGCCTCCGGGTTCGCCTCTGGTTTCCGTGGGGCATACGCCGTTTGGGCGGCGCCCCGTTCTGGTTGGCGCCATGATAACCGACGCCGACGATGTTTAGATAGCGCCGCCGACCGGCAAATTTTTTAGGCGGCCGCAGAAATATGGGTGGGGGCTTCGGTGGCCGGATCCGGCTCAAAGTGATAATCGCCCGGCACCGTCTCGTCGCTGCCGCGGGTCGCGGCAACCGAGTTGTGCACGGCCGAAAGCACGATCGCGACCGCGAAATTCACGATCAGCGAATAGAGCGCGGCGTAGCCGGGGACGATAAGGGCGCCGAGCGGAAGTGCATAAGTGGCCGATTGGAAGCCCGTTGTTGCGACCATGGCCGTACCGGTCACCAGCCCGGCCAGCCACCCGGCGATCAGCGCCCACGGATTGAGCCAGCGAGTATAGAGCCCGAGGATGACCGCCGGGATGATCTGGCTGATCCACACCCCGCCGAGGAGTTGCAGCTGGATCGCGTATTGCAACGGCAGGAAGATGATGAAGACGAGCGCGCCGAGCTTGACCACCAGCGACACGATCTTGGCGTTTTGCGCTTCCTGCTGCGGCGTGCAGTCCGGACGGATGAACGGCAGGTAGATGTTGCGGGTGAAGAGGTTCGCGGCCGCGATCGACATGATCGCCGCGGGCACCAGCGCGCCGATGCCGATCGCCGCGAACGCCACGCCGACGAACCAGTCAGGGAACACGTGCAGGATCAGCGCCGGCACAGCGAAATTCGCTTTGTACTGCGCGAACTGCGCGGTGAACTCCGGCATTTTGTCGATTCCCATGGCAAGCGCCATGAAGCCGGTGATCGCGAGCAGGCCGAGCATCAGCGAATAAGCGTTGAGATAGGCGGCGTTGCGCCGGATCACGTGGCGGCTGCTCGAGCTCAAGACGCCGGTCACGGAGTGGGGATAGAGAAACAGCGCAAAGGCCGAGCCCAACGCCAACGTCGCGTAGGCGGAATAGAGGCCGAGGCTGTTTCCGGTCGGCGGCGTGAGCAGCAACTTGTTGGCCGGAATGGCTCCGAATAATTTGCCGTAGCCGCCAAGCTCGATCGGGATCACGATCACCATGGCGATGACCGTGATGTAGATCAGCGTGTCCTTGATGATGGCGATCATCGCCGGAGCGCGCAGCCCGCTCGTGTAGGTGAACGCCGCGAGGACCACGAATGCGATGATGAGCGGGAGGTCGCCCGCGAAGCCGCCGCCCGTGCCTATTCCCATGGCACCGATCACAACCTGAAGGCCGACGAGTTGGAGCGCGATGTAGGGCATCGTCGCGACGATGCCAGTGACCGCAACCGCCAGCGCGAGCCAGCGGTTGCCGTAGCGGCCGAGGATGAAATCGGAAGCGGTGATGTAGTTGTGCTTGTGCGCGACCGACCACAGGCGCGGGAGGATCAGAAACACCAACGGATAAACAATGATGGTGTAGGGCACGGCGAAGAAGCCGATGGCGCCGGCGCCGAACACCAGCGCAGGCACCGCCACGAAAGTGTAGGCGGTGTAGAGGTCGCCGCCGAGCAGGAACCAGGTGATGACGGTGCCGAACCGGCGTCCGGCGAGGCCCCATTCATGCAGCACGTCGAGGTCGGCGCGGCGCCAATGAGCGGCCAGGAAGCCGACGATCGTCACCAGGCCGAACAGGATGACGAAGACGATGATGGCGACCCAGTTCATCGCGCCTCATTCGCTCCAGTGGTAGAGGAAAATGATCAGCGCCGAAGTGATGAGCAGCCACAGGAGCTGATACCAATAGAAGAACGGAAATCCGCCGAGAGTCGGCTCGATCGAGTTGTAGAACGGCACCCACAACAGCGCGATGAACGGCAGCACGAGCAGCCAGCGCCACCAGCGGGACAGGGGCTTATAAGGATTGCTGTCCGTGTTGCCGTTCATGCCACACCTTCGCAATCGCCAAGCCGCGCGGGCGCGACCCGGCGGGACGCTATCCGTTACCAACGGCCCTCACGGTAATATGTTCCGCAGTCTTTGACTGGCCGCGGCGAACGTGCGAAGCCGGCGGGGTCATGCTTGAATCCCTGAGGAATTTCCTTTCCGACCTGTCCGGCGGCGGCAAACGGCAGGACGGCTTCGCAGAGGACGACTACCGTCTCTCAGCGGCCGCGCTGCTCGTGCACGTGTGCACGGTCGACGGCGACATTTCGCCCGCCGAGCGCACGCGGCTGCACGACGTGCTCAAGCATCGTTTCGATCTCGACGAGGCCGGCACCGCCCGGCTGGTCGACGCCGCAATCGCGGCCGACAACGAGGCCGTCGACCTTTATCATTTCACTCATCTCATCAATCGCTCGCTCGACGAGGCGGGGCGCCGCCGCATGGTCGAAATGATGTGGGAGATCGTGTTTGCCGACGGGCAGGTGGACGAGTTCGAGGAGAACATCGTCTGGCGCGCCTCGGATCTCCTCGGCATTTCCGCCCGCGACCGTATTGAGTTACGCCACCAAGTCGCCGCCCGCACACAGTAAGCATTCCCCGGGCGCAGCGCAGCACGGAGCGTAGCGAAGTGGTGCGCTGCAGACCCGAGGTCCACTCGCGCGGCCCCTGGACCCCGGATCAGCGCCGCACCGTTCCGCTTCGCTCCACGCTGCGGCGCATCCGGGGAATGCCGATAATCTTGAAATTGCTGCGTAATCCATTACGACAGGGCCGACCGACTCAATCGACGCCGCCAACATGTTTCCGCCTGTCCTGATCGTCCTGCATCAAGAGCATTCGACGCCGGGCCGCATCGGACACGCGCTGAAGTCGCGTGGCTACCGGCTCGATGTCCGCCGCCCCCGCTTCGACGATCCCCTGCCCGCGACGCTCGCCGACCACGCGGGGGCGGTCGTGTTCGGCGGCCCGCAAAGCGCGAACGACACAGAACCCTTCATCCGCCGCGAGATCGATTGGATCGGCGTTCCACTGAGCGAGAAAAAGCCGTTCCTCGGCATCTGTCTCGGCGCCCAGATGCTGGCGCGTCATCTCGGCACGCGTGTCGACGTCCATCCCGAGGGCCAGGTCGAATGCGGCTACTACCCGATCCGGTCGACGCCGGCGGGCCTCGCCGTGTGCGCGCTCTGGCCCGACCACGTGTATCAGTGGCATCGGGAGGGGTTTGCGCTGCCGAACGGCTCCGAACTCCTCGCCGAAGGCGACGCGTTCCCGGTGCAGGCGTTCCGCCACGGTCCCTGCGCGTACGGCATCCAGTTCCATCCCGAGGTCACCCACGCGATGATGTGCCGGTGGACGACGCGCGGCCACGAGCGCATGGGAATGCCCGGTGCCAAGCAACGCGCCGCCCATTTCGAGGATCGCGCGGTGCACGACTTCGCCATCCGCGCCTGGCTCTCCGATTTTCTCGACCACTGGACCGGCCACGCCAGGGCGGACATACGCGCCGCCGCGGGCAGCCGAGAGCATACACTCGCGGGTGAAGCGATACCGGCATAGTGAGTTGGCGGCGAGCCGCTCGTTCAATCGCGTCATGCCCGGCTGTGCCGGGCATCCACGTCTTGGACGCTTCAAACAAACCGAGATCATCACTTCAAGAAAGACGTGGATGGCCGGGACAAGCCCGGCCATGACGTTACAGGCGTGCCTGCCGGACGAGCGAACCGCCGGCGACCGGCATCGGCTGGCTCACCGCGGCGACGATGGAATTGGCGAGCAGTGTGGCGATGCACTGATAGCCCCAGTCGTTCATGTGCAGGCCGTCCTTGACCGTGAAGCGCTCGAACGGCACGTGCTCGACCGTGCGCCAGTGGCTCATGATCGCAAAGCGTCGGAACACCGCCACGTTCGCGGCCTGCGCGACCGTCTTGAGCATGCGCACCATGGCGCCGGCGTTGGGACGACGGATCACGCTCGGCGAGTACTGCGGATCGATCAATATCACGTCGACGCCGGCTGCCTTGAGACGGGCGAGGCCCTTGCGCACCAAATGGCCCTCTTCCGACACGCCCTCCTCGTCGACGATGGCGTTGGTGCCGACCTGCCAAAGCACGAGATCGGGGCGCTCGGCGAGTACGCTCTTGTCGAGCCGTGCGAGTTCTTCCCGCGCATCCTCGCCGCCGACGCCGCGGTTGATCACCTCGATCTGCATGTCGGGATATTGCTCGCGCAGCGCGGCCTCGAGGCGGCTGGGATAGCTGTTGGCGGGCGAAGTGGCGCCGACCCCGACGGTGGATGAGGAACCGAGCGCGACGATTTTGAGGCTGCGGCCCTCGGCGACACGCGCCGCGGTGTGCGCAATGGCGCTCTCGAGCCGCATCAAACCGTCGGGCGCCGAGCATGCCGGTTCTGCTTCTGCCCTTGCGGGATCCACACCCAGCAAGCTGGCGAGCACCGCAATCGCCATAGTGGAAAAGAAACCCGCCTTCGCCATCGCGCCCTCCCGTCAATAACGGTTGGTCGGATAAGGCGCCGGACAGGTTCAAAGGACGGGCGGGAGCGGTGCTCGTGCAGGGGCGATGTGCTGGTGGAGCCGAGGTCCGCCTAAAGGCCGAAGATAGCTTGATTTTACAGATAGTTAGAAAAATACCGGTCAGTCTGTCCACAAACGACACCACAAGTCCGGGCGGATTTTCGCCCTT
>Ga0306920_100004348_pt1 | contig 18153 bp, 12 predicted proteins | sample flu12Cox44000170_FD_204666 | JGI IMG/M metagenome (GOLD analysis project Ga0306920, IMG submission 204666) | Lab enrichment of tropical soil microbial communities from Luquillo Experimental Forest, Puerto Rico - flux4day.12C.oxic.44.000.170 (v2)... | ecosystem: Environmental > Terrestrial >... | reverse complement strand
TGTCATCGCCGACGGAACTGGCGGGGAACAGCCCGAGCACCGCGCGTACCGTGAGCCAGCGCTCGGCGATCAGCGTCTTCAGCAGGCGCCGCGCATCCGCGTACAGGTTGCTCGCCGCCTCTCCGACTACCGGATCAGTGAGAATGTCGGGGAATTTGCCGCCGAACTCCCAGGCGTTGAAGAACGGCATCCAGTCGATGTAACCGAGCAGCTGCGCGAGCGGGTAATCGTCGAAGCGCTGCACCCCCGGCAGGCGCGGCGCGAGCGGCAGGTACGTGCTCCAGTCGAGTCGCGCGCGGTTGGCGCGCGCCGCCTCGAGTGAGGCTTCCGGGACCTTGACCTTCTTGGCGGCGTGCTGCTCGCGGCGGCGCTCGTGCTCCTCGCTGACGCGCGCGATGAACGCCGCACGCTGCTGCGGCTGCGTCAGGGTCTGGCACACGCCTACCGCGCGCGAGGCGTCCTTGACGTACACCACCGGTGAGCGGTATCCGGGCGCGATCTTCACCGAGGTGTGCGCCGGCGATGTGGTGGCGCCGCCGATGAGGAGCGGCAGCTCGAAGCCCTGGCGTTGCATCTCGCGGGCAACGTGCACCATCTCATCGAGCGAGGGGGTGATGAGCCCCGAGAGCCCGATGAGATCAGCCTGCTCGCGCCGCGCGGTCTCGAGGATCTTCCCGCACGGCACCATGACGCCGAGGTCGATGACCTCGAAGTTGTTACATTGCAGCACCACGCCCACGATGTTCTTGCCGATGTCGTGCACGTCACCCTTGACGGTGGCGACCACGATGCGGCCATTGGCGCGTTTCGCGCCCGCGTCCTTGCCCTGCTCGATGTACGGCACGAGGTAGGCCACCGCGCGCTTCATGACGCGCGCGCTCTTCACCACCTGCGGCAGGAACATCTTGCCGGAGCCGAACAGGTCGCCGACCACGTTCATGCCGTCCATCAGCGGCCCCTCGATGACATCGAGGGGGCGTGCGCTGCGCTGCCGCGCCTCCTCGGTGTCGGCGAGGATGTAGTCGTCGATTCCCTTGACGAGCGCGTACTCGAGGCGCTTGCCGACCTCGAGCTTGCGCCACTCGAGATCTTCGCTGCGGCGCGTGCCGCCTTCGCTCTTGTAGCGCGCCGCCATCTCCAGCAGCCGCTCGGTGGCATCGTCGCGGCGGTTGAGTACCACGTCCTCGCACGCCTCGCGCAGCGGCGCATCGAGCTGCTCGTAGACCCCGAGCTGACCGGCATTGACGATCCCCATGTCCATGCCGGCGGCGATGGCGTGATAGAGGAATACCGAGTGCATCGCCTCGCGCACCGGATCGTTGCCGCGGAACGAGAACGACACATTGCTCACTCCGCCGCTCACCAGCACCTGCGGCAGCTCGGCCTTGATGCGCCGGGTTGCCTCGATGAAGGCGAGTCCGTAAGCGTTGTGTTCCTCGATACCGGTGGCAATGGCGAAGATGTTGGGATCGAAGATGATGTCCTCGGGCGCGAAGCCCACCCGCTCGGTGAGGATGCGGAAGGCGCGCTGACAGATGGCCACGCGCCGCTCGACCGTGTCGGCCTGACCCTGCTCGTCGAAGGCCATGATCACCGCAGCCGCGCCGTAGCGGCGCACCGCGCGCGCGTGCTCGATGAAGCGCTCCTCGCCTTCCTTCAGGCTGATGGAGTTGACGACGGCCTTGCCCTGGACGCATTTCAGGCCCGCCTCGATGACCGACCACTTGGAGGAGTCGATCATCACCGGCACGCGCGCGATGTCAGGCTCGGCCGCCACCAGGTTGAGGAAGCGCACCATGGCGGCTTCCGAGTCCAGCATGCCCTCGTCCATGTTGACGTCGATCATCTGCGCGCCGTTCACGACCTGCTGGCGCGCCACCTCGAGCGCTGCGCTGTAATCGCCGGCCTCGATGAGCTTACGGAACTTCGCCGAGCCGGTGACGTTGGTGCGTTCGCCGACATTGACGAACAGGCTGTCCGCGTCGATGTTGAGCGGCTCGAGGCCTGACAGGCGGCATTTCATCGCCAGCGGCGCCAGACGGCGCGGCGTGTGCGCCGCGAGTCCTTCGTGCAGCAAGCGAATGTGCTCCGGCGTCGTACCGCAGCAACCGCCGACGATATTCACCAGTCCCGAGTCGCCGTACTCGCGCAGAATCGCAGCCGTGTCGGTCGGTGACTCGTCATACTCGCCGAAGGCGTTGGGAAGTCCCGCGTTCGGGTAAGCGCACACGTAGGTGTCCCGCGCGGCACTGGCGAGCTCCTCGATGTACGGCCGCAGCTGCCGGCCGCCGAGCGCGCAGTTCAGGCCGACAAACAGCGGCTGCGCGTGGCGGATCGAGTTCCAGAAGGCTTCGGTGGTCTGCCCCGAGAGAACGCGACCCGAGGCATCGGTGATGGTGCCGGAAACGGCGAGCGGCACCGTGATGCCAGTCTCATCGAACAGGGTGAGCGCGGCGTAGATGGCCGCCTTGGCATTGAGGGTGTCGATCACCGTCTCGATGAGCAGCAGGTCCACACCGCCGAGCAGCAGGCCGCGGGCGGCCTCGAGATAGGCGGCCGTGAGCTGCGCGAAGCTCACGCTGCGATAGCCCGGATCGTTGACATCGGGCGACATCGAGCTCATGCGGTTGGTCGGCCCGAGCGCGCCGGCGACGAAGCGCGGGCCGCCGCCGCGCTGTGCGATCTCATCGGCGGCCTGACGCGCGAGCCGCGCCGCACGGTAGTTGAGCTCGGGCACGAGGGCGACGGCGCCGTAGTCCGCCTGAGAGATGCTGTTGGAATTGAAGGTGTTGGTTTCGATGATGTCGGCGCCGGCCATGAGATAGGCGCGGTGGATGTCGCTCACCGCCGCCGGCTGCGTCAGCGTCAGGATGTCGTTGTTGCCTTTGAGCTCATGGCCGTGCTCGCGCAGCCGCTCGCCACGATAGCCCGACTCATCGAGCCGCAGGCGCTGGATCATGGTGCCCATGGCGCCATCGAGGAACACGATGCGCTCGGCGAGCAGGCCCTTCAGCCGCTCGATGCGTGTGCGCCGCTCGGTTTCATCGCACGGCTCGATGGCGTAGGGCACCGCCACGGACGGCCGGGCGCTCTCGCGTCCGCGCCGCTCGCGCTCGTGATCGGCACGCGCCGCCGCCGTGATGGCCGTGTCACCGTGCCCGGCCTCGTGCGCACAGTGGCTCACGTCAGTGCACCGGCCGATGCAGCCTGCGGCAGCGGCCGCACGCCGAGCGCGTGACAGATGGCATAAGTGAGCTCGGCGCGATTCAGCGTGTAGAAATGAAACTCCCGCACGCCGTGACGGCGCAGCTCCTCCACCTGCTCGATCGCGACCGCGGCGGCGATCAGGCGGCGGGTCTCCGCATCCTCATCGAGGCCGGCGAAGCGCTCGTGCAGCCATTGCGGAACGCTCGCGCCACAGGCGCGGGCGAAGCGCACCACCTGCGGAAAGCGCGTGATGGGCAGGATGCCGGGCACGATCGGGGCGTCGATGCCGGCGCCGACGCAGCGATCGCGAAAGCGCAGGTACACCCCGATGTCGTAGAAAAACTGAGTGATGGCACGGCTCGCGCCGGCGTCGATCTTGCGCTTGAGGTTCTCGAGGTCCGCCGCCGCCGAAGGTGCCTCGGGGTGCACCTCGGGATAGGCCGCCACCGAGATGTCGAAAGGCGCGAGCGCGCGCAGCCCCGCCACCAGGTCCGCGGCGAACGCAAAGCCATCGGGATGCGGACGATAGGGGCCCTGTCCGCGCGGCGGATCGCCGCGCAGCGCCACCAGATGCCGGACACCCTCGTCCCAGTAGCTGCGCGCGATGTCGAGGACTTCTCCACGGCAGGCGCCGACGCAGGTGAGATGGGGTGCACCGATGAGCGCCGTCTGCCGCTGAATGCGCGTCACGATGTTGTGAGTGCGCTCACGCGTCGAGCCATCCGCGCCGTAGGTCACCGACACGAAACCCGGTGCCAGCGGCGCGAGGCGCTCGAGCGAGCACCAGAGCGTCGCCTCCATCGCCGCATCGGCCGGTGGGAAGAACTCGAACGAGACCTGGATCGCATGGTCAGTGGTTGCAGCAGTCATGCGGCTCCCTCCGCGTGTGTCGTGAGCACGGGACCCTCGGCCAGCGGACGGGCGAAAGCCGCGAGCACGTGCTCGCCATCGGCTTCGATGGGACTCAGCCGCTCGCAGTGCAGTCCCGCCCCCTCCAGCAGCCGCCGTAACCGCGCGAGCGGGTGCTCGATGACCCGGCCACGTGAGCCCTCGAGCGAGTCATAGGGCTCGAACATCCACAGCCGGCCTTTGAGGACGAGCAGCCCGCGTGCCTGGGCCAGCATCTGCCCGAGCGCCTCACCGCTATCGGCCGGGTGGTCGAGCAGCAGCGCATCGAAATGCGCGCCGCCGTGCAACAGCTCAGACCCGAACCGCGCGTCATCGCCGGCGGCGGTCAGTACCCGGCACGTGAAACCGCGCCGCTCGGCGAAGGCGCGCGCGCCCTGCGCCGCGCGCCGGCTGGGTGCCAGCGCCGTGCACTGCCGTGCGGACCTCGCGGCCCATTCGAGCAGCTCGGGGTGCGTGACGCCGACGACCAGCACCGAATCGAACACCACGCCGGGCGCGCCGGCCTTGACGAACTCGGCGAGCGCGCGCCCGAGCCGCGATTCCGTACCGTGTCCGGCCGGCTGTGCGTCCGCCGCGATCGCGGCACGTGCATTGGTCGCATCGCGCAGCAACTGCGCGTCCCGCCGATCGAGCTGCGCCAGAAGTCCGCGCGCGAAGCTCGCGGCCTCGGGCGCTGCGGCGAGCCGATAGTGAACCCACTGCCCCTGCGGCTGGCGCTCGATGAGGCCGGACTCGCTGAGGATCTTCAGGTGACGCGATACGCGCGGTTCGCTTTGTTTCAGCGCCCGAGCGAGGTCGGACACACTGAGCGCAGCATCGGCGCACAACGCGAGCAGCCGCAGTCGGCTCGGCTCACCTGCTGCGCGCAGCCATTTGAGGAGCACGGCCGGGGGCAATCCCATTTAAAGGATTGTACAAGTCTTTGCATTGCAGGCCAAGTCCACGCGAGACCACAGATCCCGCTCCCACGACCAGTAATTGTCACCCTGAGGAGACAATAACCCGATGAAGAAGGGTCAATGTATTGAGTTTGATGCCCCGGAGTCGGGGCTTTCCGAGAAGAGCACGTCAATGTCCGCGGGATTGAATCGGTATGGGCGGTGGCAGAACTCGCAGGTCACGGTCACCGAGCCCTGCTCGTTCAGCACCTCACGTACCTCGTCCTGACCGAGCGCCCGCAGAAGACCCGCTACCCGGCCCTCGGAGCAGCGGCATTCGAAACGTACCGGCGCGCCGCGAAAGAGCCGCAGGTCGCGACCCGGAAAGCCCTGCGCCAGGAGCTCCTCGATGCCGTGCTGGCGCAGGCGGCGCGGTCCGAGCTGCGCTATCCCGCGCTGCGCCCCCGCCCAGGCCTCCTCCACGGCACTCGTTTCACTGGCACTGTGGCCCTCAGAGTCTGGAAGCCTCTGCACGAGCATGCCCGCGCCGTGGGCACCGTCGGCGGTGAGCAGCACGCGCGTGGGCAACTGCTCGGAGGAGGCGAAGTAGACTTCCAGCGATTCGGCGAGCGAAGCGCCGGACAGCGGCACGATGCCCTGATATCGCAGGCTTTTCTCATCAGCCTCGACCGTCACCGTGATCCGGCCGGCATCCCCGACCAGCGACCGAAAGCGCGCGGCGCCATCATGCGCCCCCGACCCCTCGGGCGTGAGCGCGCACACCGCAGCCTGGTCGCAGCGGGCGACCGCGCGAACGCGAAAATCATGGGTGCATTGCGCGACCAGCAGGCTCACCACCCCATCGCCCTCGAGCTGGAAAGTGAGCGTGCCGCGGAACTTCAGGGTAGCCGCGAGGAGCACCGAAGCGACAACCGCCTGCCCGAGAAGCTCGGTGACCGCAGGCGGGTAGCTGGCGTGCGCCTGCAGCTCGCGCCAGGCACCCTCGAGATGCACCCAGTGCCCGCGCACGGGCTGGTTTTCGAAGATGAAGCGACGAACCTGGTCAGGGGTGACGATGGCTGGGTTGTCCATCGCACGCAGCATGGGGGGCACTGACGATCAACTCAACCCTGTCGACCGCCTCATCTGACCCAACAGCCCTGCACTGGGCGCCCGCTGAGTCGCTCGGTCGAAGCCGCAACTCTCAGCCGCACAGCTTGTTGCGCAGAAGCTCATTCAGCTGCGCGGGATTGGCCTTGCCGCCGGTGGCCTTCATGACCTGTCCGACGAAGAAGCCGAACAGCTTGTCCTTGCCCGCGCGGTACTCCGCGAGCTGTGACGGATTCTTCGCCATCACGTCCTCGATGGCACGCAGGATAGCGGCGCTGTCGGTGATCTGCCGCAGGCCCTTGGACTCGATCACGGCATCCGCGTCCGTGCTCTGCGACCACATCAGCTCAAACACCTCCTTGGCGATCTTCCCCGAGATGGTGCCATCGGCGATGCGCTTGAGAAGCTCCGCGAGGCGCGCCGCCGGGAGCCTGCCTGCGCTCACCTCGATGCCCTCCTTGTTGAGCGCCGCCGCAAGCTCCCCCATCACCCAGTTCGCGGCCAGCTTCGGATCGGCAGGCGCCGCGCGCACGACCTCTTCGTAATAGTCGGCGAGCTCCCGGCTCGCGGTCAGGACGCCGGCGTCGTAGGGCGACAGACCGTACTCGGAGCAAAAGCGTGCCGCCTTCTGGTCGGGGAGCTCCGGAAGCGTCGCGCGCACCGACTCGATGAGCGCCGCATCCACCTTGAGCGGCAGAAGATCCGGGTCCGGGAAGTAGCGGTAGTCATTGGCTTCCTCCTTGGAGCGCATCGGGCGCGTCTCGCCCTTGTCGGGATCGTAGAGGCGCGTCTCCTGCACCACCGGGCGCCCGGACTCGAGCAGCTCGATCTGCCTCGCCACCTCGAAGTTGATGGCGCGCTCGACGAAGCGGAAGGAATTGAGGTTCTTGATCTCGGCGCGCGTACCGAACTTCTGCGCTCCCGCCCGGCGCACCGACACGTTGGCATCGCAGCGGAAGGAACCCTCCTGCATGTTGCCGTCGCTGATCTCGAGATAGCGCACCAGCGTGTGCATCTTCTTCATGTAAGCGACCGCCTCCTTCGCCGAGCGCAGGTCGGGCTCGGAGACGATCTCCACGAGGGGTGTGCCGGCGCGGTTCAGGTCGATGCCGGTCATCCCGGGCAGGCCCTCGTGCAGCGACTTGCCCGCATCCTCCTCGAGGTGTGCACGGGTGATGCCGATGCGTTTCCGCTGGCCATCCTCGAGCACGATCTCGAGCGAGCCCTGCGAGACGATCGGCAGCTCGTACTGGCTGATCTGGTAGCCCTTCGGCAGGTCGGGGTAGAAGTAATTCTTCCGCGCCAACACCGAAAGCTCCGCGATGCGGGCCCCGATCGCAAGACCGAGCTTCACGGCCATGCGCACCGCCTGGCCGTTCAGCACCGGCAGCACCCCCGGATAGCCGAGGTCGACCAGGTCTGCCTGCGTGTTGGGAGGCGCGCCGTAGGCGGTTGCGGAGCCGGAGAAGATCTTCGAGCACGTGGCGAGCTGCGCGTGGATCTCGAGCCCGATGACGGTTTCCCACTCGCTCATGCGTAGCCCACCGGGATGCGGGTGTGCCAGTCGGTCACGCGCTGAAAGGCGTGCGCGGCAGACAGCACGCGCGCCTCGCTGAAATGCGGGCCGACGATCTGCAGTCCGACCGGCAACCCCTGCACGAAGCCACAGGGCACCGAGATCGCCGGGAGCCCGGCGAGATTCGCGCCGATCGTGTAGATATCGTTCAGATACATGGTGATGGGATCGGAGGTCTTGGCCCCGATCGGGAACGCCGGCGTCGGGGTCGTCGGTCCGATCAGTACATCGACGCCGTTGAACGCCCTCGCGAAGTCCTCGTTGATGAGTGCGCGCACGCGCTGCGCCTTGAGGTAGTACGCGTCGTAGTAACCGGCCGAGAGCACGTAGGTGCCGGTCATGACGCGCCGCTTGACCTCGGCGCCAAACCCTTCCCCGCGCGAGCGACGGTACAGGTCGTTGAGGTCGCGCGGGTTCTCGCAGCGGTGCCCGAAGCGTACTCCGTCATAGCGCGCGAGGTTGGAGGAGCACTCCGCGGGCGCGACCACGTAGTAGACGGGCACCGAGAGCGGCAGGTTCGGCAGGCTCGCCTGCGTCACCTTCGCGCCGAGCCCCTCGAGCACCTTGAGCGCCGCGCGCACGCAGCGCTCGTTTTCGGCATCGAGTCCCTTGTCGAAGAACTCCGCCAGCACTCCGATTCTCAAGCCCGCGATCGGCTCTTCGAGCGCGGCGACGTAGTCGGGTACCGGCGTCTCGACGCTGGTCGAATCGCGCGGATCGAAGCCGGCCATCTCGCGCAGCATGAGCGCGGCGTCCGCGGCGGTCGCGGTGAGCGTGCCGCCCTGATCGAGACTCGAGGCGAAGGCCACCATGCCGTAGCGCGAGACGCGCCCGTAGGTGGGCTTCATGCCCGTGATGCCACAGAGCGCCGCGGGTTGGCGGATCGAGCCGCCGGTATCGGTGGCGGTAGCGCCCGCGACGAGCCGCGCGGCGACTGCCGCCGCCGAGCCGCCCGAGGAGCCCCCGGGCACCAGCTGCGGATTCCAGGGGTTGCGTACCGGGCCGTAGAAGCTGTTCTCGTTGGATGAGCCCATGGCGAACTCGTCCATGTTGGTCTTGCCGAGCATGACGGCCCCGGCGCGCTTCAACTTCGCGACCACGGTGGCATCGTATGGCGAGACGAAGTTATCGAGCATGCGCGAGCCGCAGGTGGTGCGCACCCCTTCCGTGCAGAAGATGTCCTTGTGCGCGATCGGCACCCCGGTGAGCGCCCCACCGTCCCCGGCGGCGAGCGTGCGGTCGGCGGCCCGCGCCGCAGCGAGCGCCTCCTCGGCAGTCACCGAGATGAAGGCGTTCAGCAGCGGCTGACTCTTCTCGATGCGCGCGAGCAGCTCACCGACGAGCTCGACACTCGAGAAGCTCTTACGGCGCAGACCTTCCGCGAGCTGCGACAGCGTGTGCGTGTGCAGAGCGCTCACCGCGCACCCTCACTCGATGACCTTGGGCACGAGGTACAGCCCCGCGGCGGTCAGCGGCGCATTCAACTGGTAGCGCTCGTGGCAATCCACCTCGGTAACGACATCCGCTCGCAGCCGCTGCGTCAGTCCCGGGAGGGGATGCGCCATGGGCGTGACATTCGCCGTGTCGGCGCGCTCGAGGGCACCGACGAACTCCAGGATTCGCGACAGGCTCTCCTGGTAGACCGGGATCTCGGAAGGTGTGAGCTCGAGCCGCGCCAGCGTGGCGATGGTCGCGAGCTGCTCGCGTGTGAGAGCCATGAGAGCTGCGTGGAGAACTGAGAAAACCCGCCCAAAATCATACATGTTGCCTTGCTGAATGTCCCCTCGGTTGCTAGATTAGCCGCCGTTTTACGGTCGCCCCCCGAAGCTCACTCTTTCCGGTCGTTTCATGCTCAAACGCCTGCGCGGTTATTTTTCCAGCGATCTCTCGATCGACCTCGGTACGGCGAACACACTTATTTATGTGCGCGACAAGGGCATAGTTCTCAACGAGCCCTCGGTGGTGGCGGTGCAGGACCAGCCGACGCGCGGCGGCAAGGTGATCGTGGCGGTCGGCTCCGAGGCGAAGAGCATGCTCGGGCGCACACCGGGGCACATCACCGCCGTGCGTCCGATGAAGGACGGCGTGATCGCCGACTTCACCTACACCGAGAAGATGCTGCAGTTCTTCATCAACAAGGTGCATGGCAATCGCACGCTCAAGCCCTCGCCCCGCGTGCTGGTGTGCGTCCCCTTCGGCTCGACGCAGGTCGAGCGGCGCGCGATCCGCGAATCCGCCGAAGGCGCCGGCGCGCGCAACGTCGCGATCGTGAGCGAGCCGATGGCGGCCGCGGTCGGCGCCGGGCTCCCGGTCCACGAGGCGCGCGGCTCGATGGTGCTCGACATCGGCGGCGGAACTTCCGAGGTCGCGGTGCTGTCGCTGAATGGCGTCGTCTACGCCAACTCGGCGCGCATCGGCGGCGATCGCTTCGACGAGGCGATCATGAACTACGTACGGCGCAACTACGGCATCCTGATCGGCGAGGCGACCAGCGAGCGCATCAAGATCGAGATCGGGTCGGCGTATCCCGGACAGCAGGTGCGCGAGCTCTCGGTCAAGGGCCGCAATCTCTCAGAAGGAGTGCCGCGCAGCTTTACCCTCAACAGCAATGAGATCCTGGAAGCTCTCCAGGAGCCGCTGCAGAGCATCGTGAGCGCCGTCAAGCAGGCGCTCGAGCAGACCCCGCCCGAGCTCGGCGCCGATGTCGCCGAACGCGGCATCGTCCTCACCGGTGGCGGGGCACTGCTGCGCGACATCGACAAGCTCCTCACTGAGGAGACCGGGCTCCCGGTGGTGGTCGCGGACGATCCCCTCACTTGCGTCGCCCGCGGCGGAGGACGCATCCTCGAGCTGATGGACGAGCTCGGTCCGGGACACTTCGGTCTCGAGTAGCGCACGAGGAGCGCGCGGGTCTTCTAAGTGGCAGCCTTCGGGACAGGAGCCGGCAGACCGCTCGGGGGGCGGGGCGGCTCGCCCGGCTTCCGCTTCACACTCTACGCACTGCTCTCGGTCATCGCGATGTACCTCGACCAGCGGGCGCATTACCTCGAGCGGGTGCGGTACGTGCTCCAGGCCGCCGCCTACCCGCTGCAGCTCGCGGTGAACTCCCCGCCGGCCGCGTGGCGCTGGCTCAAAGAGGGCCTCCAGACGCGCGAGGCGCTCCAGGCCGAGAACGCGCGCCTGCGTACGGATGCACGGGATCTGGAGCTGCGCGCCATGCGCTACGAGGCGCTGGCACGCGAGAACGGCGAGCTGCGCGGGCTGCGCGAGGCGTTGCCGCCAGTGGCCGACCGCTGGCTGCCCGCGGAGATCGTCAACATCCAGCTGAGCAGCCTGCGGCAGCGCCTGCTCCTCAACCGCGGCGTCGCCAACGGCGTGTTCAAGGGCCAGGCCGTGCTCGATGACAAGGGATTGATTGGCCAGACCACGCACGTCGGCCCCTGGAGCGCCGAGGTGATCCTCATCACCGATCCCGAGCACGCCGTCCCGGTGCGGGTCGAGCGCACGGGACTCCGCACCATCGCTGTCGGCGCCGGCGATACCACTTCGCTCGCACTGCCTTACCTGCCGGGCAACGCCGATATCAAGAGCGGCGACCTGCTCGTGACCTCCGGGCTTGGCGGAGTCTTTCCCGAAGGCTATCCCGTGGCGCGCGTCACCGAAGTGCACCGTGACGCCGTGCAGCCTCTCGCGCAGGTGCGAGCTGCACCGCTTGCGCACGTCGATACCGACTCGGAAGTGATGCTCGTCTGGTTCCGTCCCGATCACCCCGCAGCGCCTGCTCCGGCGCCGGCTGTGGGCGGTGAGCTCAAAAACGGCAACCCCGCCATGCAGCCACAAGTCGTCGCGCCGAAGAGCCATGCCACACCGCCGGCAGCACCGCCCGCGCCTCGCAGTGAGCCCTCGAGCCCGCTGCCCACGCAGGCGACCGCCGCTGCGCACCCCGCGGCGGCGCCAGCGGGCGAGGAGATCAGCCAGAGCGTCCCAGCCGCCGGGGGGGCCGCGGCAGGGTCGCCTGCAGCACCGGCTGCGGCCGCGCCGGCCGCCACGGCAGCCGTTCCGGGGCAGGAGCAGCCGTGAACGTCGACTCCCGCGCGCGGCTGATGCTGAGCGCGCTCGTCGCGCTCATTCTCACCGTGCTGCCGCTGCCGCCGTGGCTCGATGTGCTGCGACCGGCGTTCCTGGTGCTCACCGTCATCTTCTGGTCGGTGAACGCGCCCCGCGCCGGGGGACTCGCGTTCGGGTTCTTCGCGGGGCTGCTGCTCGATGTCTTCCAGGGCCCGGTGCTCGGTGAGCACGCGCTGGCACTCTCGCTCGTCACTTACATCGCAGTCCGCGAGCACCAGCGCATCCGCTCCAAGCCCGCGATCCAGCAGGCGCTCATCGTATTCGCGGCGCTGATCCTGTACGAGGTGGTGCTTTTCATGATCGATGGGTGGACGGGGCATCCGGTAACGAGCCCGCTGCGCTGGGTGCACACCGTGACCGGCGCCCTGATCTGGCCGCCGGCGGCGGCTATCCTCAGCTACGGAGCGGGCCACCGCGTATGAGCGGGTTGCGCTCACTCTCGCGGCGCTGACGGAGCGGCCATGCCGGCGGTACGTATCAAGGATCACTGGCGGGAGCAGCGCCTGTTCGACCAGCGGGCGCTCGTGAGCGCCGCCGTCATCGGGCTCGCCACCGTCGCGCTGATCGCGCGCCTGTTCATTCTTCAGGTATCGCGGCACGACTACTATTCGGACCTCTCGCAGGGCAACCGCGTGCGCAACGAGCCGATCCCTGCCGCGCGCGGCCTGATCCTCGACCGCCACGGCGAGCTCATCGCCGGTGACCAGCCGGCGTACCAGCTCGAGCTCGTGCCCGAAGAAGTGCCCGACATCGACAAGACGCTGGCAGGCCTCGTGCAGCTGAACCTGATTCGCGCCGAGGACGTGGATGAGATCGAGCGTACCATCGACTCGAGCCGCATCTTCGACAGCGTGCCGATCCGGCTGCGGATGTCGGACGAGGATGTGGGGACTTTCGCGGTGCACCGGTTCGAATTCCCGGGGCTCGACATCAAGACCCGCCAGACACGCTGGTACCCGAACGGCGATATCGCCGTGCACGCGCTCGGCTACGTCGGCGCGATCAGCGAGCAGGATCTCAAGCACATCGATCGCAATGCCTACGCCGGCACTTCGCTCATCGGCAAGCTTGGCATCGAGAGCGCCTACGAAAAGGCGCTGCACGGAACGAACGGATCGCGCGAGGTGCTGGTCAACGCGCAGGGCCGCTCGGTCGAGCGCCAGGGCGCGTTCGTGCCGAAGCTGCATACCAAGGCGCCGACTGCGGGCGATGACCTGCTGCTGTCGATCGACCTGAATGTGCAGCGCGTCGCCGAGAGCGCGCTCGCCGGACACCGCGGGGCGGTGGTCGCGCTCGATCCCAGCAATGGCGATGTCCTCGCGCTGGTGAGCCTCCCCGGCTTCGATCCCACTCTGTTCGCGCGCGGCATCACGGGCGCCGAGTACCGCACGCTGGCCGACGACATCGATCGGCCGCTGTTCAACCGTGCGCTGCGCGGCACGTATCCCTCGGGCTCGACCATCAAGCCGGTTCTCGGGCTCGCTGCGCTCACCGATCACACGATAGCGGCGAACACCAAGGTGTTCTGCAACGCCGAGTTCTATCTCCCGGGCAGCCGCCACGTCTGGCGCGCCGACAAGGACGAGCCGCGCGGCTGGCTCGACCTGCCGGAGGCGATCTCCCGCTCCTCCGACGTGTTCTTCTACCGGCTCGCCTCGACGCTCGGCATCGACCGCATGGCAGCCTTCCTCGAGCCCTTCGGCTACGGCCAGCCGACGGGCATCGACATCGGCGGCGAAAAGGCGGGCCTGCTGCCGACCCCGGAATGGAAACGCAAGGCGTTCAAGCGGCCCGAGGACAAGGTCTGGTTCCCCGGCGAGACGGTCAACATGGGCATCGGGCAGGGCTACTTGCTGGTGACGCCGCTGCAGCTCGCGCACGTCACGGGAATCCTCGCCGAGCGTGGTCGCAACTTTCGCCCGCGCGTGGTCAAGGGAATGCGCGATGCGGCCGGGCGCGTGCAATGGCTCGCCCCGCTCGAAGGCGCCCCGATCAAGGGCGTGTCCGCCGAAGACTGGGCGGTGGTGAGCGACGCGATGATCGGAGCCACGCACTGCGCTCGCTATTGCGGCACCGCCTGGGTCGCCTTCAAGGGTGCGGCCTATCAGGCCGCGGGGAAGACCGGAACGGCCCAGGTGTACACAGTTGCGCAGAATGCGAAATACAACGCCAAGACCGTTCCGGAGCGGCTGCGCGATCACGCCTGGTTCATCGCCTTCGCGCCGGCGGAGGCGCCGCGCATCGCGGTCGCCGTGCTCGTGGAGAATGCCGGCTTCGGCTCGATGAACGCGGCACCGGTCGCGCGCAAGGTGCTCGACGCCTACCTGCTCGGCCCGGACGGCAAACTGAAGCCGCCGACGCTCGAGGCTACCCCCGCGAGCCCGCCGAAACCGCCGGCATGATCTACGAGGAAATCGCCCAGGGCTCGCGTACGCGCCGCACGCTCAGTGGAGCGGCGCGCGTGCTGTTCGAGCTGCGCATCGACGGCCCGCTGGTCGTCGGCCTGTCGCTGATCGCGGTCTACGGGCTGGTGGTGCTCTACAGCGCCTCCGGGCAGAGCCTGCCGACCGTGTGGCGCACGGTGGCGCGGTTGCTCGGCGGGGCAATCGCGATGCTGCTGCTCGCCCGCATCAATCCCAATTTCCTGCGCCGCTCGACGCCGTGGGTGTACGCGGCCGGTTGCCTGCTGCTGCTCGTGGTCGCGGCGATCGGCCACGTCGGCATGGGCGCGCAACGCTGGCTGAATCTCGGGCTCTTCCGCTTCCAGCCCTCCGAGCTCATGAAGCTCGCGGTGCCGATGATGTGCGCCTGGTACCTGCACGAACGGCCGCTGCCTCCTTCTCTCACCTCGCTCGTCGCAATGACCGCGCTGATCCTCGTGCCGGTCGCGCTCGTCGCCATGCAGCCGGACCTCGGCACCGCGGCGCTGATCGCCGTCGCGGGCGCACTCGTCATCGTCCTCGCCGGACTGCGGGTCCGCGTGATGGCAGGACTGCTCGCTCTGGCCGCCGCAGCCGCCTGGTTCGGCTGGAGCTTCATGCACGATTACCAGCGCAAGCGGGTGCTCACCTTCCTCAACCCGCAGACCGACCCGCTCGGCGCCGGCTACCACATCATCCAGTCGCAGATCGCCATCGGCTCGGGGGGCGTGTTCGGCAAGGGGTGGATGAACGGCAGTCAGGCGCAGCTCGAGTTCCTGCCCGAGCGCTCGACCGATTTCATCTTCGCGGTGATCGGCGAGGAGTTCGGACTGCTCGGCCTGCTGCTGCTGCTGTTGCTCTACCTGTTCGTCGTGGGACGCGCGATCTACCTTGCGACCCAGACACAGGACACCTTCGCGCGGCTGCTCGCCGGGAGCCTGGCGCTGACTCTCTTCGTCTATGTCTTCATCAACGCCGGCATGGTCACCGGTCTCCTCCCGGTCGTGGGCGTACCGTTGCCGCTCGTGAGTTACGGCGGCAGCTCGGTCGTGACGCTGCTGGCCGGCTTCGGTATTCTGATGGCGCTGTACTCGCGGCGGAAACTCGTCGGGTCGTAGTGAACCGGTGTCTTCCATCTCTGCTCGCGCTGCTCGGCGGCGCGGTAGCGCTCGCACAGCCGGCGAGCCCGCCGGCGAGCGCGGCGCGCTTCGACCTGCATCGCCCGGAGATCGTGGCCTTCATCAACGAGGTGACGCAGCGCGACGGTCTCGAGCGCAAGGAAGTGAAGCGGCTGCTGAAAGAGGCCCGACCGCAGCCGAAGATCATCGACATGATGAACCGGCCGATCGAGAAGGTTGCACCGTGGTGGGAGTACCGCGAGCACTTCCTGAATCCTGAGCGCGTGAGCGGTGGCGCGCAGTTCTGGGCCGATCACCGCGAGTCGCTCGAGCGCGTGGCCGCGACCTACCAGGTAGCGCCCGAGTACCTGGTCGCCATCCTCGGGGTCGAGACGCGGTACGGGCGCGTCACCGGCCACTACCGCGTGCTCGATGCCCTCGCGACGCTGGCGTTCGATTACCCGCCGCGGCACGGCTACTTCGCCGGCGAGCTGGAGCAGTTCATGGTGCTCGTCAAGGAGAACCAGCTCGACCCGCGCACCACCACCGGCTCCTACGCCGGTGCGATGGGCGCGCCGCAGTTCATGCCCTCTGCCTACCGGCGCTATGCGGTCGCCAGCGGCAACGATCAGCGCCGCGACCTGTGGGGCGACTGGGACGACATCCTGGCGAGCGTCGCCAACTACCTGCACGAGAACGGCTGGAAGGCCGACGAGCCGGTGCTCGCAGAGACACGCATCGACCCGGCGGCCACGTTCCACGTCGAGCCCCACAGTCTCGAGCTGAACGAGACAGTCGACTCCCTCGGCACACAGGGAGTCACGGTTGAAGCGGAGGTGCCCGCAGATACTCCGGCGTTGCTGATACTCGCCGAGGAGCCCGATGGCCCCGCGTACCGCGTGGGCTTCCACAATTTCTATGTGCTCACCCGTTACAACGCGAGCGCGCGCTACGCCATGGCGGTGCATGATCTGGCGCAGGCGATCTCGCAGCGGGTGCAGGCGGCGACCACGGCCGCAACACCATGAGCCCCGCGCCGCGCACGGATCGCGCAGCGTTACGTACCGCCGCCACCGCACTCGCGCTCCTCGCGCTCGGCGCCTGCTCGCTCACGCACCACCGCACGCCACCTGCGCCTCCGCCGGCGCCGACGCCACCGGCCAACGTGCCGGCACCGCCCGCCGGCGTCAACGCAGTCCCCAATGCGGTGCCGCGAGTCGAGCCGCGCAGCGCCCACGGCAATCCGCCCTTCTACGACGTGCTCGGCCAGCGCTATTACGTGCTGGCAAGCGCCGACGGCTACCTCGAGCGCGGCGTGGCGTCCTGGTACGGGCCCACTTTTCACGGTGGCAACACCTCGAGCGGCGAGCCCTATGACATGTACGCCATGACGGCAGCCCACAAGACGCTGCCACTCCCCTGCTACGCACGAGTCACGAACCTGCGCAACGGCAGGAGCGTGGTGGTGCGCATCAACGACCGCGGTCCCTTCGTCGCCAATCGCCTCATCGATCTCTCATACACCGCGGCCTCGCGGCTCGACATGCTTCGCGAGGGCACGACGCTCGTCGAGGTTCGGACGCTCAGCCCACAGGTGCCGGATGAGCTGGCCCGTACCAGCGCGCAGCCGCCGCCGGCACTGTATGTACAGGCGGGCGCCTTCGCCGATCAGCAGAACGCGCAGCGCCTGCTCGAGCGGCTGCGGGCGGCGGGTCTCGCGCGCGCCTTCATCGCGCTGCCGCTGCAGACCGGCGCGCACCTCTACCGGGTGCGCCTCGGTCCGATCGACAGCGTCGCGCAGTTCGATGAGCTCACCGCTCGGCTCGCCGCGCTCGGCATCCCGGATGCACGACTCGCACTCGAGTGATGCGACACGGATGCGTGATTTTTCCGCGACGCCGGTTAAGATTCCGGGCTTCGCGTTGACCGAAGGGAATTCGTACCCGTGATCCGCTCACTGCCCGCCGCACTCGCCGCCGCACCAGCCGCACTCGCCCTCGCACTCATTCTCGCAACTCCCGCGCTCGCCACGGCGCCACCCACGGCACCGACACCGGCCCCCCCGGCGCCGCAGCCTGCCACGCAGCCCGCGCCGCAGCCCGTGCCGGCCGCACGCGCCGCCACTCCGATTCCCGCGCCACCGACGGTGACCGCGCGCTCATGGATCCTCATGGATCATTTCAGCGGCCGGGTGCTGGCGCAGGAAAAGTCCGATGAGCGCGCCGAGCCGGCGAGCCTCACCAAGCTCATGACCGCGTACGTGGTGTTCGCCGCGCTCGCCGAAGGACGGCTGAAGCTCACCGACATGGCCACGATCAGCGAGCACGCCTGGCATGCCGAGGGCTCGCGCACCTTCGTGCAGGTGGGCACCCGTGTCCCGGTGGACATCCTGCTGAAGGGCATGATCGTGCAATCGGGGAACGATGCGACGATCGCGCTCGCCGAGCAGGTCGGCGGCACCGAGGCCGCGTTCGCGCAGATCATGAACGAATACGCGCGCCGGCTCGGCATGAACCGGACTCACTACGTCAACAGCGACGGCCTGCCATCGCCCGAGCACTACACCACCGCCCGCGATGTGGCGACGCTTTCCAACGCGCTGATCCGCGACTTTCCGCAGTACTACCCGATCTTTTCCGAGCGCGAGTTCCGCTGGAACAACATCCGCCAGGGCAACCGCAACGGGCTGCTCGGCAAGGACCCCTCCGTCGATGGCCTCAAGACCGGGCACACCGACAGCGCCGGCTACTGCCTCGCCGCGTCCGCCAACCGCACTGGCATGCGACTGATGTCGGTGGTGTTGGGGG